>VTLG01005248.1_pt1 | contig 32097 bp, 52 predicted proteins | sample 4694571 | NCBI WGS metagenome assembly VTLG01 (sample SAMN12604809, study PRJNA352737) | marine metagenome | biome: ENVO:00000447; feature: ENVO:00000209|ENVO:00000569|ENVO:01000036; material: ENVO:00002151; isolation source: viral sequences binned using virsorter ...
AACGCCATCACCTTCATATATTGCTGTATCTCCAAGAATCCAATCGTCTAACCCTTGAACCTCTTTTACTGATATGTTGTCTAGCGTTACATCTGTATTAGATTCTGCTCTTTTTATAAGTAAATTTGTATCTGCTCTATCAAACACAAAATAAACTTTCTTGTTAGTTCCTGTTGTAAGAGTGTCTAACTGAATATCATCACCTATCTGCTCAATAACACACCTTTTGCCGTTTGTAGCAACTACATCGTATTCAAAAAGAATTAACTTTCCTTGTGTAAAATTTGAATTAGACTGAAGTATGTTTGCATTTGCTCCTGTAACAGTATTATTTATTCTTGCACCTTGTTCAGTAAATTCACTTCCACCTTGAAAAGTCCAATTCTGTCCTACTTCTTTAACTGATATGTTGTCAACCTTGTAATTAGCATCTTCGGTAAATCTGCTCTGTAATTCAAATGCTTGGTCTACCGCTTCGCCATAATAAACAAAAGTTCCGTTTCTAGGGTTATTTTCTAATTCACCATTAATAAAAGGCTTTCTTAATCTTATTCTACCTTCACTATAGTCGCTTATAGTAAACTCTACTCTATAAATTTTACCAGTTTGAGCAACATTACTCTGTACAATAAATGAAGTTGAATTTGTATGACTAACAACTGCTTTCCCTTGAATTACCTCAAAGTTACCTGCTTGAGGAGTCCAATTCTGACCCCCATTACTAAAGTCTCCATTAGTAATAAGTTCACTTCCTATTTGCTCAAAGTCTCCGTTCTGTACTAACTCACTTGATAGTGTCGTGTCAAAGCTACCGTTGTTTACTAACTCGCTTCCTACTATTTCAACAGACTGAACAAGACCTTGCTCGGTTACTCTAGTCGCTCTGTCTGCTCCTCTAGAGAAATCAAAATCAGCAGGTGCTTGGTCTACTTCTACTACGGAGATATTGTCTATTGAAAAAGTGTCTCCACCAGAAGCCATAGACCCTCCTATACTTACATCGGTAGCAGTGGCTTCAAAATAAATAGTATTACTTCCGTTTCCATAACTGTAAGTTGTGTAAACATTGTTTGAAAAAGAACCACCTATTCTATAATAGCCACTATTGTTTAATATATCAAAGTTTAATTTGTATAATTTTCCTATAGTCAGAACATTGAATTGCCTCAATAAACTACCATTTGCAGAGCCGTCGTAGTTCGCAACGCCATTATTAATACTCCAAGCCGTTTGTTTTGTCCAATCGCTATCAGTATCAAAGTCTCCATTAGTAACCAACTCTTCGCCTATTACTCTAGGTTGTGGGAATATGCTATATAACTTACCATCCTTTACAGAGGTAGGCAACATCATTAAACTTGCTTCTTTATATAGTTTCATAAATCGTTTATTTCGTTAATAGCACATTGTTTCGCTTCTACCGTTCCTCCTGCTGCTTCTACTCTTACAGTATATGCATCCATAAGAACTCTAGACCCTTCGCTACGAACATACCTCTTCAATACATTAGAAGCACATAACCACCCTTCGGTAGTACCGCCATCTTCTTCTGCTCGGTTCTCTAAAAACTCTACCTCTCTTAAGTAGTCGTAGGCATTACCAAAACCTATATCATTTTGTATTCCGCTTCCGCTTCCCCACCAAGTGTTCTCGTATATCTTTCCGTAACTCATCTTTTTCTATTTTACTTAAAAACTCAAATAGCTTTTTTATGTTTTCTTGCTTTGGTTTATATCTGCCTCTTTTCTTCATCCTAAATAAATACCACCAAAATTAACATCTTTATCTGGATGCATATCCTCATTAGAAGATTCTAAATATTCTGGATATAAATGGCTGTTGTGATCCATATAATCCATAAACCTTCTGGTGTAGAACTCTGCTGTTTCTTGCGCTCTTCTAACTAATATATTTAACTCCTCTGTAGTTATGCTATCACTATTCTCGCTTCTATGTTTAAACACACCTCCATTACTAACTTGGTAAGCAGCAAATGGCATATAATCACTTTGTGTAAACCAAATCAACATCGGCTTGATATACTCGTTAAGTAAGGTCTTGTAATCAGCATTACCAGCATCGCTAATTGTGTTGTCTAATATCAAAGTCTGCATCTTATCATACAACTTACCCCCTAAATAGTTTTGTATATGCGTGTCTTGAGCAACCTCAACAAATTGAATAATCTTGTCTGGGTCAACATTACCGCTTAAAATAGACTTCTTCTTTAAATCTAGTATTGATATGAATAACGCTTTCTGTGCCATCTTTATTTCTTTTTAGTTGGATAAGCCCCTTGATTAGGCATATCTACTGGTCTAATTGGCACTTCTTTTGGATTGCTTGGTGCTGTATACCCATCCTTCAATGCCTCATCTTCACTTACTCTACTTCGTTTCTTAAATACTCTGCGCTCCCAATAGTGGTGGCAATTCTTTCCTCCCTTATATTTAAATAAACTATAGTTCCTTTTTTTGTGTCCTAACTCTTTATTGACTCCTCTAAAGGACATCATATTAATATCTTCCTTTCTGAATACAATATCCTTTGCAGTAAGCTTCTCCATACTCTTACAGAAATCTCTGCTTTTAGGATTGTTTCTAACAGGCATATAAGCATATCTTACTTTATATCCTGCATTGTCTTGAGAAGACTCTTTAGAAGGCTTTGCATCGCTTCTAGTGGCTTTAGACAAAGTGCTTACATCAAACTCTTCATTGTCCTCACCAACATTCTCTGTGTGTACTAACTCCCACTCATCAGAAACAACTTCTCCCAACTCTTCAAGTTGTGACAACATATCTTCACCTTCTTCATCGGTAAAGTCTTTTAATGTATCAGCAGATAACTTCTCACCAGTCTCCTCTTCTCTCTTGACTTTAGTAGAGATGTTGTCTAACTCTGTAAACTCAATAGGTTGTAGTGTAATGAAGTATAGATTCAAGTAGATTTCATTGAATGCTAAAATCTCATTGAGTCCATCTATAATGCCTTGTTGGAATGGTCTAATTACAATGTTGTCCATTAAGATACTTGCTGTTCTTAATTCCTCTGCATTGTTACCAAAACCAGTATTATCTTTTATCCCTAATAAGATAGGAGATACAATACCGTGTCCAAGCATTATCTTTTCTCGTGCTTCATCAGCCAAGAATTGATATTGTGCGTGAGCATCTGGTAAGTGTATTGGTTCAATGGTGGCAGCCTCTTCAGCTGATTCGTTAAAGTTTAACACAAATTTTCCTGTGTTAGATGAACCACCAAACTTCTCGTACAGTCTTCTTTCAATAAGTTCTTGTGTTTCCTCATTAGGGATACCATTATTGAAGTTTACCATTAAAGAAGGCTGAAGACCATTTCTAATATTGTTGATATGATAATTAGAAACCTCCTCCTCTAACTCGCAGTACTGTAAACATCCATTATAATCTACTGGAGAGTAATAATAAAATCCAGACTTATAAGGCTTAAAGATGTATAACTCAATTAATTCACCTTTTGCCCCGCACCCAAATGAGGGTATTCTTTTTGGTTTGTCGTTAGGCTTTATAAAATCCCAATCTGGATGATAATAATATGCCTCAATCTTTCCTTTGTTTGCTTTCTCTGCTTGTAGTGTCTCCATAGGAAAATGGAGTACTTGTAGAATCTTTGATTTGTTAGCATTGTAAACTACTTGTACAGCAGCTTGACCTAATAACTTATAATCATTCACTACCTTTCTCATACAAGAAGGCTTGAGAAGTAACTTCATCTTTGCATACATCTCTGGCTTTTCTTGACTGTCGGTAGCATCTAATCCTCTACCGTAAATCATATCAGAAATACCATTGATACATCTTGAGTTTGTTGGGCTTCCTAGATACTTATCTATAAGACTTGAGAAGTAGCTTTCTCCTGTATCAGAGTCTACATACCTCACCCAATCTTTTCTCTTGTCCTCAATAACTTTAGGAGCCTGGTATCCACTTAAATTTAATACCCTTATGCTGTTTTTATATTCTTTCATAGAATTACATATTCATCATCGTGACTATACTCTGTATAAGTATCCGGCATTTTATATACCTCATTCTTATTTGTTTGAGATGTAATGTAAATTAAATCTCTATAGAACACATCTGTTTCTGATTTTAACTCAAAGCTGTAGATTTGACCTTCTTTAAAAGTGATTGAAGGTGTAAGACTAACCTCTACAAAGTTTTCATTACTTGACAAGGCTACAGTAAATGTAGCACTCTCATCTGTTACGCTTGTTCCGTTCTCTTCTAGTACAATATCAGCTGTTCCTAACACGGTTGTGTTATATGTTACAGGGATAATACTAAAAGTTTGTTCTTCGGATATTGGTCTTAACTTAATCATCTTATTAGGATAACTAAAAGAGTGATTTTTTGTTTCATAAAAAAAGGGGCATATAGCCCCTTCTTCTAATATTAATCAAGTATAATTAAGCTATACTTGTTACAAAGTTTGCTGGGAAACGCTCCATAGCAGTAAGCGTTAATGTGTAACCACTCAAGTCACCCATCGCAGCACCTGTCACTACTGTACCTCCAGTAACTTCAGCACCGTGTTCTCTACCTACTAAAAAGTAGTTTCCATTGTAGTCTTCAACAATTACTCTTGGTCTACCAAAACTGATTAATTTAATCTCTTTATGGTCAGCAACTGTTAATTTAGGTAATGTCAATTCTAATACTTGTTCGTAAGCCACAGTACCGTTCTCTCTTGAAGCTTGAACATTCTGTGTGAATGAAGAATTACCTTTAAGTTCATATTTGTATTTCGTTCCAGAAACACTAGCAACAACTCTAGTTGTGGCGTTCATTGTAGGAACAGTATCTGTATAGTTTACAAAATATACATTCTTTAAACCACCAACGTGTTCCTTACATTCTAAATCTCTATTTCTTTCTGTTAAATCACAAGCCATATCTTATATTTTTAAGGAGTATAAACATCCACATTAGCTGTAGATAATGTAGTAGCTACATCAGTAACAAAATTCAAGAAGTTAGCAGGCATTCTCTCCATTCCTGTTAATGTTAAGGTATATCCACTTAAATCTCCCATTGTAGCACCAGTAACAACCGTTCCGCCTGTTACATCTGTTCCGTGTTCTAATCCAACCACAAAAACATTCTCATTGTAATCCTCAACCAAAACTACTGGTCTTCCTTTAGCAATGTTATCAATATCAATGTGGTCTGCCGAAGTTAATCCTTGAAGAGTAAGTTCTAATACTTGTTCAAAGAATGTTGTTCCATTTTCTCTTGATGAAGTGACGTTTTGAGTGAAAGAAGATGTTCCTTTTAATTCATACTTATATGCTTCAACTCCAGTATCATCTAATTGAGTTATAACATCTGTGTTTGTATTATCAAAATCAACTTCAGAGTAAGCATAATCTCCATAATTAATGAAATAAACATTCTTTAACCCACCTACTGAATCCCTACACTCAAGACTTCTATTTCTGCTTAAATTTTCACAAGCCATATTTATGTGTATAAAAAAAGGGTAGGTAGGCACAAGGCTCACCCACCCTTTTAGGTTATTAATCTATTTTATTAAGAGTAGATAACTACATCTTCTACTACTCCTACTTCAACACCAGCAGTTGCTCTCATAACCATTCTTACGTTTTGAGAACCATCGATGTCAGCCATATCAATTACTTTTACTTCGTTTAAGTCTGATTGTAGACCAGTACCGAAGAAAAGATTTGAACGCTCCGCAGCAACCATTTTGTTGTTTGGAAGTCCGTTAGCAACGAATAACTTGATTCCATCAAAAGTCAATCCTTGACCGTTGTACCAAGTTGTTCCGTTTCCACCTACACCATTAGCACCTACAGCAGCAGCACTTTCAGTAGCACCAGAACCGAATGCTTGAACAGCAAATCCTCCTAATGTTCTAACGTATGCTTTGTGTACGTTCTGTGGGATGTAAATGTGTAAGTCTTCTGAACCGTAAAGTGCAGCTGGAATAGCATCAACTACTTTTCCTAACTCGTCAATTACGTTAGAAGAAGTTATTGTAGCAGCAGTCAACTCTTGTCCGTTTGGAATATCAGCAGTAGCATCAGCTAACTTGTGAAGGATTCCATCGAATAAAGCATATCCTGTTGCTCCACCAACTTCTCCATTCCAAATTGTGTTCTCAATGCTTTCAGCAACTTTAGCAGCTACTTGACCGATTAAGAAATCAGCAAATGTAGGAGGCAAGTTATCGTAAGCAGAGATTCCCATTTGGATTGCTTCCCAATCTGAACGGTAGTCTTTCTTACATAATTCTAAATTCACTTGCAATTCAGTTGGAGATAAAATTCTCTCAACTAATGAAATCTTATCAGCAGAAGCAGTAAAGTCACAAGTGGCAGCAGTTAAAGCATCTGAAAGATTTAACTTCTTGATTACCTCTTGATATTTTACATTTGGCTTGATTGTGATTCCGCCATTTGCAAGAGTGTTTCCTGATAAAAGTGCAGCAGAGATATAATCCCCAGCAAATTCACCAGCATAAGTCGTAGTTATGGTATCCGTAGACCCAGAACCTGTAATGTCTCTTAATTTTACGTTTTGAGTACTCATATTAATTATCTGTTGTTATTTGATATTTGTGCATAAACTCTATCAAGAATAGAAGGCATTCTATTTTGAGAAAGCTTAATTCTTTGTTTTTGTTCTTGTGCTTCTTCTGGAGAGTGTGTTAATGGCTCTACAGCAGAAAGCTCTTCTTTTACTTCTTTAGGCTCATCTTTAGAAAGATTCTCTTCTACTTCTTGAGGAACTTGCATTTCCTCTTCGTAGCTCATCTTTTCCATAAGCTCATCGTACATTGCTTTTACTTCAGCTAAAGCAGCTTCCATTTCTTGTTTAGTAACGTACTTGTCTTCTTTTGGCTCTTCTTTGGGCATATCTTCCATAGCCTCTTCTTCAGCCAATTCAGCAGATACTTCTTCTGCTTCGTTCAATTCTATCTCTTCCACTTTTTCTGTTTCAGAAGAAAGCAGAACGTTTTTCAGTTTTTCTACGATTTCTGTTGCTTTCATAAATTAATTTATATAAGGTTTAACTATTACTTTTTTATTTGTTGTATTTTAAGTTCATTATTCAGGTACACCTCTTATCCTGCCTATCCCTTGATTTATCATATTACCCTTACAACACTTTCTACTATAAGTGCCATCATCACATAGACATCCTCTTCTACTCTCTCTAGGACTTGTTCTGCTTGGATTCTTTCTTTTATCTTTCACTTCTTACTTGATTTTGGATGTTTCTTTGGTAGCAAATCATAATCCGTAGTGTACTTTGCATTTTGTGGCTTTCCGTTCTTAACCAAATACATAAATGCATTCACCCTTGCGTGTGCCCATTGCGAAGCACTTTTTACATTAGGAGAGTGTGAAGTGTTGAATGCACCTAATCCTCTTTGGAATACACTCTTTAACATTCCTACTGTAATACCATAGCCTAACTTTTCCTTATACTTCTCATTAAATTCATCAGCTTTCTTTTGTAATGCTTTCGCATCCTTTTCAGAAACCTTTGCTCCTCTTGTTGTAGAAGCATCTCCCTTTGCAGTACCCTTTCCTTTTGGGTTCTTGTTAGGGGTATCTGATTTAGGTGCTTTAGGAGACTTTACTACTTTCCCATCTTTTACTTCAGCTAATTCATCCTTGTGATACAAATACTCACTATCTTCAGTATGAGTTTCACCAGTCATTAATCTTCCGTTGTGTTTATGTGTAGGACCTGTCCAAAGCTTACCATCTGCTGTGTAATGAGGAACACCCTCTTTTAACTCATCTAAACCTTTTAATTTAGACTCTACCCAATTCTTCATACTCTTACCACCCCACAATAGATATGAGATTGTACCACAAGCCTCTGGTTTACTCGCATCGTAGTAAGCCTCTGCTCTGCTTAAATAAGAGTAAATTCTCTTGAGTGTTGGTTTAGTAAACTTCTCGCCTCTTGCTAATTGTTGCGCTCTTACCTTACCTACTTGAGTTGCACACTTGTTTCCTAACTCTTTATTTCTTTTAATACCTAGTTTAGCATTGTTTCTTGCAGATTCTGGGTATCCTCCATAAGATTCTAACTCTACATCTTCTAGAGCAGCTAAAGCCTCTAATAATTCTTGGTGTGCTTGTAATTCTTTTAAGCAACTCTCACATCCGCCATCACAATCTTTACAAGCCTCTTCTTTTATTGGCTCTTTCGGTCTATCTCTATCATCTGTAAAGTATCCTTCAATACTGAAGCCTTTTACTTTGCCAGTCTTAACAAACTCTTCCCAAATCTGCTCATTATTCACTTTCACACTCACCATCCAAGTACCTACTGGCACGTTTAGGTTGTAAAGCTTTGATTTGTCGTTTGTTTCGTCTTCTACAATCCAAGACTCTACTACTGATAGCCCCTTGATGTTGTATTCGTGTTCTAATGTTGAGTTGTTTTGTTTTCCTCTTGCTAAAAATAGTTCTGATGCTTTTCTTACTGTTTTTTCACTAAAAAATATGTAGTATTCCTCATCTTCGCTGTTGCGATAGATTTTACGATTAGGCACAAGGGCTGCACCCATCAAAATACGCTTTTCATCGTCTACTTTGGCTAATTGAACCTTGTCAGCAGACAATGTAATGAAATCTTCCTCTATTGCAGGTTCTTCCACAATAGAAATGGCATCTATACCACTAAATTCGCTGTCTTCTTCTATGAATAATTCATAAACTTTCATATTAAGGTAACTTTTATTGGTTTTTATGTTGTATTTATCCTATAGAGGCTTCTGAAAGGATATTTCTATCTAATTCTTGTGCTGTAGACACATCTGAAGCCACTACATATGTTCTAATTGGTTGTTGTTCTTGTCCAGAAATGGTTTCTGCTAACTGATTCAACTGTGAAGCTCCAACCACATTGAAATCTGGTGGTGGAGGAGGAGAACTTGTAGATGCAGATACAGAACTTCTACCTCCAGCAGCACTTAATTCTGGAGAAGTAGATAAAACCTTTTTAGCAGAAGCAACAGCACCTAAAATAGCAGCTACTTGTTGTGCATAAAAGACAGGGAATGCTAGTGCAGCACCAGGTCCAGTACCTTTTGATGCTTCTTGAGCAATAGCTAAACCTCTTGTGTAACCAGCTGCTGTATCTAGAGCAATTTGTGCTATGGCAGTTGCTTTACCGGCAGCAGTAGTCTTGCCAAACATTTGAGATAAAGCACCTAAAGAACCTCCAATTGCAGACACCATTGCTGCTTTAGAGTTTGCAACTACCTTATCATTTCTTATCTGTTCGACAGAGATTCCTTTTTGAACTTCTGCCAAATCTCTCTCCATTTCCGCTCTTTTTAATTGAGCTTCTCCAAATGTTAAGTTTCTAAATAGTATTTCGTTATTTAAGGCTTCTGTAATAGAGGCTTCTTTTTCTCTTAAGTAGGCTAATTTATCTTCATCAATAATTAATTGAGTCTCCCTTTCAATTGCATAACTTTCTATAAGAGCATTTACGGATGTTTCAGCAGCCCTTCTATTATCATCTCTTTCTTTTTGTTCTGCCTTAAGCCTAATTCTTTCTCTCTTCTCGGTTTCCTTCTCTATTAAGTTAGTTTTTAACTGCTCGTAGTACTCATTTATAGAAAAGATCAACTCTTGATTATTCTCAAATTGTTCTGCCTCCCTTAAAGCTACTTTCCTTTGTAATTCTAATCTTTGTAAGTCAGACTTCGCTTGTGCTTCTGCAAGGGCATCTCCATAAGACTGTATCATTTCAAGAAGCTTCTGTAGTCTTTTAGCTTCTTCGTCATTACCACCCTTTTGCAAATCATTTATTTTAGAAACAATTCGCTCTATTTCAGCTTGAGCCTTTATAGTTTTTTCTAATAAAGGATTTCTTTCTTTTATCTTCTCATTAATCTCAAATTGTAAAAACGCAAGTTCAAATGTTCCTTTTTTTACCTTTATTTGTTCAGCTTTATATGAAGCTAATTGTATTTCAGATAATACTTCTTCGTCTTTTATTAATGCTTGAGTATTAGCTACATTTCCTTTAGCTATTTCTATTTCTTCCTCAAGCTTTACTCTCTTTTCAAGCAAAGGAGAAATCTCTTCCATAATACGCTTGTCTTCTTCAGAAAGACTCTTTTTGTTTTGCGTAATGATCTGCTGTGCTTCTAAAGCCTGTAAAACTTCTTTTTCAGTTATTACTTTTTGTTTTGCAGCTTCTACAATTTTCTTGTCTAAACCAGAAAACGAAGCAAGTAATTCTAATCTTCTTTCAGCAGTAACATTCTCATCTTCATAAGCTCTAATTACTCTCCTTACATTTAGTATTTGTGACTCTAGTGCAATGTTAAATTCATTTACCGCATCTTTTGCCTCTCTACTTTTTTGAGCAAATACTTCTACTAACGCAACAGCAACTTGAAATGCAATCAAGAATCCAGCTGGTCCAGATATTGTTTTAATAATTTCATTAAAAGCTCCTTTTACACTTCCTGTGTCAGCAACAAGAAGAGAAAACATAGAACCTAATTGAGAAACGTTGTTTGTGACCGCAGTAATACCATAAGGCATATCTGAAATAGTTCTACCTAATTCCGCAGTCGCAGCACCGGCAATACCAGCAGCAGAACTAGTAGATCCTAACTTGACATTCATATCATTAACCTCCTTATTAAGTGAGGCTAATGCTTTTCTACTATCAACAAAACCTTTGGTGAGGTTGTTTATGTTTACTTGTCCAGTCTTTGTGTTGACTTGAACCTCATACAAGACAACATTCTTACTTACTGCCATATCTTCTCCTCTTTATATTTTCTTTTATATCTTTTCTATCTTTTGGTAACTTATTTATCCCTTTAGCAAAATCGATGTCTTTATCACCAATATGCCAATCACTCACCTCTAACAAATCAATTATATTCTTAATCATTGAGTAATTCTATTTGACTCTCACCTGTTTTTAGGTTACTTGTTATTTTATTAATTCTATGTTGTCTTTCGTTGATTACGATCCTGTCGTTCATCTTCAACTTTTGTAGTATATTAATTGGTAAAAAAGCCTTTACTTTTATTAGTCTATTGATAGGCTCAAATACATCCTTTATATAATTCTTATAATACTTCTCAAATAAAGAATCTGTGTATTCTATTCCAGTATACTCACTTGGATATTCATTAAAGTGTATGCTATCTAAATCCGTAGGAGATGAATCAAAATTCAGCGTATTAGAAGGCATATTTACAGGTAAATTAATTGGAACTGTATTTATGTTATTATATGTACCATCATTGTTAAAAGAGTATACAATAGGCATTGGACCAGTACCTCCATTTGTAGGAGAGAATGCTGTTATTATTGTTCTTATAGGATAGAATAGTAATGGCTTACCGAAGTAAGGGTCTAAATTATCATCTACAAAGAATCCATACTGAATGTCTGTAGGCTTATTATTTGCATTATTTATCAAACGCTCATACTTCATATGATGAAAAGGAAGCTCTACCTTGTAAATATCTCCATATACATTCTTATCTATCGTTTCATCATTCTCGCTTCCATCATATTCTGCTTCACCCCATTCCTCGTTAAAGAATTGGTTGTGGTTTTGAGCAAGTACTGTTCCTGTATCCTTATAACCAAAGTGTATCTCCTTAAATGGTAAGGAAGGCTCTATTGAAGATTTTTCTACATCTATGTATTCTGATATGTCAAATATTTGAATATCATTTGGAGTTGTACCGGAATAATTAATATCATAGTAATCATCCAATGTTTTTACTACAATAGTAGTATCATCATCATCTACATATGCTACAAGATTAAACATCTTAAATAACCCAGATAAAAAGTCTATTACTTTCATCTCTGGTATCTGTTCTGCTATTAAGAATTGCACCTCTGATTTGGCTGAAAACACTGTGGTCTCAAAACTATCAGTAACTGAAGGGCTATCTGTATTAGAATAGAAAAACTCTACAGTAGAGAAATTTATGGTAACCCCTTCCGCAACCTCAACCACAATCTTATAAACTCCAGCCTGAAATCCACCAATCCAATTTATGTATTGAATTTGTTTGTTTCCTACAATATCATTTTCACTATAAATAACTTGATTGTTTCTGTATATTCTCAAGTTATACTCGTTATTACTTGTAGTCTCTAAATTGATATAAGAGTTTAGTAATTTGTCTACTGCATTTTCAGTAACCTCTATCGTCTCACCATAACCAATAATATCTCCTGTATTATCTGGGCCTAATCCAAGACCTGTTACTACATTCTCATATTTTTGTGTTGCATCACTACTCTCTACAGAACCTTTCTTTCTATGAAGCCACATAAAGAGTCTAAAGAAAGACTCATTAGAGGTGTTAAAGAAATCATCAGAAAATGTAATTCCATACTTCTCTTCTATCTTTTCAAGTACATTATATAGCCTTACAGCAGGTTTTAGGTTGTTAAACTCAACACCTGTATCTACTGTTCCGTGAAACATATTACCTCTGTCTGGAACGGTGTCTGCTGAATCAAAAAACAACCTTTGAGTATGTGTAATCATAGGAACAAGAAACCGTGTACTTGTTAAGTTCGGATTCCTATTTACAAGACCGCCATATATCATATCAGTATTGTACGTTCTAAATGTAGACTCTATTGCATTTAACTGTTGCACATCACTTAACTTATCCTCTCCGAGAAGGTCTTTTAGCTGTATTGTATTTCCAAAGAAGGTAATCTTATAAGAATAAGGTTTATTATTCTTCATCTCTATGCTATCAAGCTTGATCTTACCTTTCTTGAACGGAGCATAGTTTAATGTTATTTCAGCACTCTTTTTCTTTCTTGCATCAAACCCACCTACAATGTCTGGGTTATAATAATGCATAAATATTTTATTGTTTTCTTTAGAGGCTGGAACGGTAAATGTTTTTGTAAACTCTGTAAATACTTTTGCTATATCCTTTACATCTTTTATACTTTGAGTCATCTTTACAGACTCATCGTCAAAAAGCTCTATTTGCTGTCCTTCTATGTATAGTTGTAATACCTGCACTATCTTATGTTTTGTACTTTATCAAATGCGTATTCTGCTTCTATAGTATAATTAAAAACTTTATCATTTATAGAAGTACGCTCTCTGAAGTTTGACGAGGTTACTTTTATTGGATATACTGTAGAGTCTTTAGTCATCCATACTTTTTCTGACAACATTAATTCTTTTATCCATTCGTTATAGTCCTCATTTACATTTCCAGTGTTAAGTGTAATTCGTTCTTTACCTTGCTTGTGAAATGTTTGTGCTTGATGTCTTGTAGTGGAGTAAGACAGCGTACTAAAATCAATCAAGTTAGACTTGTAATCTTCATCCTTGGTTCTTAAGGTTTCCGTATGTTTAGCTGTGAAGAATAAATCTTGTAATGCACCCCATCTATTATAGAATGTGACCTTTATTGCATCGTACTTGTTACAATCCATTTCTTCTATATGAATTGTGTATCTTAAAGTCTCTACCCCTACACCAGGAGGCTCTTGCCATAACTGAACTTTATTGTATTGAGTACCTACACTTATATATTTTATTTGGTCACTTGAATTACTAGAATTCGATACGGAAGTTTGTGTATCTGAACCATCAGGCTCTATCAACTTATAAAACCATCCTGTTTCATTACCATCTGTATTATCTACATTTACAGGTATGCGTATTGCCTTATCACTTGGTCTATATATTGTTACTTCTGAATTAGAATCTTCAACTCTATCTGTAATAAATACAGGAGTATCCGTTGTGTAATTAATACCTTCTTCAAAAAGTGTATAACCATCAAAGGCTAATAAATATGTATTGTCAACACTTCCTATCTGTGTGCCATCTGATTCATATAGAGTTGCTGCTAAATAAACCCATACAGGCTCATTGTCATATGTACCATCAAACTCTGTGTCTATGTAATCTCTTATTAATTCAGAAACCTCAAATACCACATAGTTGTTAGTTGCTATTTCATATTTCTTTAAACTATATTTAGGAGTGCCTGACAATCCGCTTGTGAACGAACCAGTATAAATACGGATATCTAACTCAACATAGTTAAGGTCTGCGTGACTATATTTCTTATAGTAAGGACTTCTTACTTTAATTCTTGTTGTTGGCATCTTGTCTTTTTGTTGTTCTTTTTATTTCTGCTTCTATCACCTTTAATAAGTTAGGTTTTATTCTTTTGGTTTCTTCAGATAATATTAAATCTAAAAAGTTTGCACCAGCATACTGTTTTCTCTTGATTGTACCTCTTTGAGAAATCCTTCTGGCAATCATATATGCTAATCGCTTTTGAGTCATTCCCTTCTTATAAGGGGTAATTCCTTTAGCTCTAATCCAACTTCTTATGTTAGATACAAATACACTTTCTCCTTTTCCTTGTCCTTTCTTTGCTGGAACTCCTGCTGGGTAATTCTGCGCTTTTGTACCGGTATCAAGTGCAAATATGTGTCTCCTAGAAAATATCTTAAACCCTTTCTTGGTCATCTTGTATTTTACAGACTTATGCAATGTTTGACTCCTCTTGGTAACAAAACCTTCAGCAATAAGCTTCTTTTTTATTTTAGAGGTTATGCCATCAGCATAATCTTCAAATACATTTTTTAAAGAGTCTTTTAGCATACCGAAACGTTATTAGGGATACTAATAGTCATATCTACTAACCATCCAGCAAGTTCATTCTCAAAGCGATCAGAGAATGGCTCGCAAACTGGGTCTCCAACTAATTGATACTGGTCTCTGTACAAATCACCCCTTCTTAATTTACTAATCAACTCATTAGCTATCTGAAGTTGTGTATTGTATACATCTACTAAATTAGAAGTGTCTTCTCTACCACCTTTATCAGTACCATCATAATCCTTCTTATAATCTACGACATCCATAAACAATATAGATATTCTGACTTCAATACTATTGGATAGTATAGTGGCATCTTCTAACAAGAAGTGTGATAAAGGAAACATTGTTGTCTTATCTAAATCCACTTCAGTAATGTCTCCAAAGGTTACAGCATTGACAATTGGATGATCTCTCAACTCTTGCTTAATAGACCTTATGATGTCATATATTCCTGTCATTTATGTTTATTTTTTATTCTACTTACTTCTAATTCGTTTTTCTCTTTCTCAAAAGTTAACCAGTTTAAGCAGCTGTGTAGCCCAGTCTTGGTAACTTTCTCAAATTGGAGGACATCTCCTCTAGCGATAGCATAAACTGATTGATACCAACCCCATTTTTCTCCAAAAACATCTTCTCTGCTCTTAATTGTTGGTCTTTCGTCATTTCTTGAAACGAAGAGTTCATCGTATGTTTTGACAATTTCATTCCTAAACGATAAAAAAAAACCACAGCTCCAAGTGCAACGTTAACTGGCATATGCTTCATATAGTGAGCATACTTCTTACTGCCCTCATATTCTTCTATCTCATACATATCTTTAGCGTGAGATATAATTGGTCTAAATAATACAGCCATTGCCTTATGCATATTCTTCCAATCACTTATATAGTTTTCTAAATCTATGTACTCACCAAAGGATATATTCTGTATATCCGGGATCATACCAAACTCTACTTCCTCTCCATTGCTACCCTTAAACCAGAAACGCTTCATAAGTGGAGTGTCTTCCTCCAAGCAACTATAAACTTTTTGTAATACAACCTCAAAAGACTTTAAGGGCAACTTATAACTGTCCTTAAGTTCTAGTCCACAAAATATTTCTAATGCTTTTAGATTTACAAAATCATTTGTCTCCGGATTATCTAAATCAATCTTACTTACCACCTCGATATACTTTTGATATTGCTCTAAAGAAATCGCATCTAACGAATTCGGAATAGCTATCTGAAGATTAACATTACTCATACTAGGATAACTACTTCAATAGATATTTGTACCATCTCTTATTTAGAATTATTCTAAATTTCATAAAACAGGTCTAAAAGGGTGAACAGATCAGCTATGTTTTAGTTATCTTTATATAGCGAGGATAGCTTTATAGTCCTAAACTTGTATCATAACTGTTAGATACTTGGTTCAGCTACCTTAAGTCTTTGTAGTAATTGCATCTGTTATCCTTTATAGCTTTCGTATGACCCCCGGCAGATATTCAACCTACCAAGCATTTCTTTTTATTTAAAGCTATAGGAGGGGGTCTAACACTCTCAAGCATACTAACGATTTAACTTCATTACAGCCGGACTCCAAAGGAAGGCTGTGAATGACGAGCAGCATATGATAAGTTAACATCAACGATTAGTAAGCCAGAAAATGATAGAGCATTACACTAATAAACTTTTTAGAGTGTTTAAGGGGAGGTGTGTTTATTTTACTCTCTTACCAAAATTTAGTAATTTTTCTGGGTCGGATAATGGATTTTACTTCTAAAGTTTTGACCCACCCCCTACCCTGCTCGTTAACCTTGCTCTTCGCTTTTGGCTCCGGCAAGTTAGTGGGTCAGCACGATCACCAGAAGTGCATTGCTCAATTTCAGTCAAATGCTATGAATTCATAAGAGTGGGTAACTCACACACACCCGTATTAGATTTACGTCAACCTTACAAGATACGCATAATTATTGATATATGCAAATAAAATAATGATAAAATTGTGTTAAAATTTGAGGGCGCCATATCCCAAAAGGTTACTATATTTAAATTTCAACCAGTTAATTAATTATAGGGTACAAAAAAAGCCCTAATTAAAGGGCTCTAATGAACTAAAAATCTAAATGAATGCTCTAATACTTTAGGCTATAAATTTCGACGTTAGAGGCTACTTCATAGCTTAAACGTTCAAATATCAAACGATCTAAATTTTTATCGTCTTTACTAAAATATAGTTTATCCTTAATGATCACTAAATAATCTTTGTTAGATCGTTCTATTTTAAGCCATTGCTTAATACTTAAACTTCTATAATTTAAGTCTTCTCTACTTTTAATTTTGTGGTATGGAGTCTTCATATTTATATATTAATTTAAAATTGTTACTTCTGTTTTAATTACAAAATTGCTGGTATCCTTTTTTGCTTCACCTTTGGCTTTAAGTCCTAAAATAACGCCGTTATAATACAACATTTCATTGTCTGACTTGTCAGCGTCTACAACCTTAAAGCCTTTATAAGTATTAGGTAAATAGCCACTAAAAACGGCTGCAACATTTACGCCCTGGTTTAAAGCTTGAATACATTCTTTTTCGTTGTCTTCAGATCTACTAAAAGTTACTGTGTAGCTAGAGTGATTTTTATATCTTATTGCACGCTGTAGAACTTTCGTATAATCATAAAATTGTAGCCTTGTTAGATCATTAATGTCTAAATTGCTATATTTTTTTAGTAGATATACAAAGTCTATATCTGTAGTGCCGTTCAAACGTATTAAGGTAGTTTCTTTTGCTAGTCTATTAATTTTAACAAGTTCTGCAGCCAATTGCCAAATAAACGCTTTTTTATTACTTACAAAATAATTTGCTTTATTAATCCGGGAATTCATAACGTTTGAGAATTTACCACGACCCGCAGTAAATAAACACGCAGCTGCACAACCTTTTGAGGCTTTTGGGCAAAGGTTGATCCCTTTATAATTTTGGGTATATGGTGCCATATATAAAATGTACGTAGGATAAATATTTTTAGCCGTTTTGGCGTTATTTGATCCTTTGCTCAATAATTGTTTAGGTACTTTGTAATTTTGTACTATTGTTTTTTGTTCTTTCATTTTAATGTAGTTTAATAGATATCTTTAATATTGTGAGTATATCCGATTTTAAAATATTTATTGTTGTCCAGATCTTTGTATAATTGCCTATAAACTTTTGTAAGTTCAGGACGCTTGCAAAATTTTTGTGCTATAATTTTAGGCTTTTGATCTCTAACACTTTGCGCAAAAAAGTAAGTCATATACATATTAATAGAGTATTAAAGTTAAAATGTAACCAGTTACAACATAAGCAAGTGTGCACCCGCAAATGAAAGCTATTAAGAAATAGCATAAATCTAAAATAGTTTGTTTTTTCATAATTTAAGTATTTAAGTATTAATTTATTAAGTATTAAAAGTTCATTAAATAATTAACTAACTCTTTATTTCCTGTTATCGTGGCGTGAACATTAATGATCATTAATGAAATTACAGTAACTGCAAATAAAGCCATAATTGAACCGATGTAAATTTTTTCTATTTTTTTCATTGTTTTAGTATTAAGTATTATTGAATTATTGATAAACAAATATACACAAAAAAACACAAAAAAAAACACTTTTGTAAAAAAATGTAGAAAAATGTATCTATTTAGAATGGCTCTAAATAAGGTACTATGTATTGCAAGGTAGTGGGTAAAAGAAGGTAGTGGGTAATGCCTATACCCCTACCCGCTTAAGCAAGAAAAATACCCCCTACTATGTTAAAGAGGGGGTACTATGTTAAAGAGGGAGGTTTAACCCGTACTATGTTAAAGACCCTACTATATTAAAGGGGAATATTTTTTCAGCTCAAGTCAAATTCTTCCTCCTCTTTACAACACTCGCAGAGTTCTTCTCCGTTGTATGTTATGGCTTCACACTTGAAGCATTCTCCGTGACCCTCTGTCCAGGGATTGCCATAATCTAAATAACTCATAACTTGGGTAAACTTAAAATTTCCCGCATAGCTTGTTGTTCAATTTCCTCTTTAGTGGGTTTAGTGGTCAGATCGTAAATCTCTACCAATTCTGTTAATACCTCCGGGAGATTCTCATTAACATATCGTTTCCAATTATTAGTGAAGAATAAATCATCCTCCACTTTTATTAAGTATCTCTTTCGACTCGCATAAATCCTTGCAGAGTCTTTAGCAGTTAATTTGCTTCTATCTAATTGTTTTAAATTTCTAATCATTTTTGTCTAATTTATTAAATTCATACTTATCTATTAATTGCTCTAGTTGATCCTCTGTAAACTCTATAAAAGAATCTTTGTAGGTATGGAGGTAAGTTCCTCCTCCAAGACCATCATTCCATATAGAAACACCTTCTATATTAGTTTTACACTCATAACCCAAACCTCTATGAGTTCGGAAATATCTAACGTTTGTAACTCGTAATTCCATAATAATATTTTAATAGTTAAACTTGAGAACAAACATAAAACAAAAAATTCGGTTTTTCTCCCAAAAAGTACACTTTAACAAAATTTTAACACTTTCCAAAGATCTAGCCAATTTACTGGCGAAAATCAGAAAATAGACCCGTACTATATTAAAGAGTACCCCTACTATGTTAAAGAGGAAGGATACCCCTACCCTATTAAAGAGGGAGAAAAAAAAGAGAGCCAGTTACTTTAATTCGCTGACTCTCGGTAGATAAAGAGGGGTGTAATGTTCGATGTATAAATATACAAAAAAAGTTCATCTTATCACATATCTTCCTAGAGATTTTCCTCTAACTAAATATTCTAATCCATAGCGCATTGCATCCAAGAAGTGATTGTACTTATCTATAGGTTTACTGCCTCTCTCTGCCCAAGTATAGTTATTAAGTTCTCTGATGATTTGATTTGAACCCTTGTCCACTATAATATCAAAATCTTGCATCAAAGCTATCCCGGATAATATAGAACCCTTCTTCTTAATAGCCCCTCTGATGTTTAAGTTGTGAGGGTCTTTCTTCAACTCCTCTATTAATCTCGGTTCACTACTATCTGCAATAATCAAATCTACTCCACAGAACTGCTTATTCTTAAAAGCGATCTCTGATGTAGTTAAGTTTGGTCTACCATAACATTCCCTTACCCACAACGTCTTACTCTCGTTGTCTATGCTTATTTGAGCCAAAGTTGTCAAGTCCTTGCTAAATCCCCAGTCTTGACAAAACACAGTCATCTCTCTTTGCTCATATGTTCCTACCTTCCATCGCTTATAAATAACTCCTTCTGCCTTTGCTAACCAAGTTCCTAATATCTGATGCTCGTACTTGTCTGGTCGCTTTCGCTTCATATCATCAATCTGCTCCAAGAACGATTTAGACAAGTTCTCCTTATTATCTCTATAATCAGAATGTATGTAAGATACATCTCCCTCTATTCCATTGTAATGTGGAGGTACAGCTGCCATCTCAAAGAACCTGTGGTATATCCAATGTTCCTTACTCGTAGGATTCAATATCAATATACACCTATTCTGTTTATTCTGTGTTCTTACCGAGAAATCTATCTTCATAAAAGTATCCTCATCCGTAAGCTCTTCTGCTTCATCCAAGACAAATGTTGTAACACCATTTAAAGACTTTAGAGCAGCTGTTTGATTGCCACTTGATGTTCTAACACCTTTAAACATTATACTGCTCATAGTCGTTAGATTTATGATCTCATCTTTAGTAATCCTGAAGTCTGGTTGTACACCCATCAATTCTATCTTCTCAATAAATTCTGGGATAATAGAGTTGGCTGCTGAAATCATTGTATAACGAGTAAACAATATCTTATGCCCTTCCTCGTAAGTAAGGTTTAATAAGAAGACCGCAACCCCAAAAGACTTTCCACTACCTCTACCTCCAGTAACCACAAAGTACCTACTCTTATCAGTAAAGAGTGGTTGATATTTAGGATTCAGATTTATCTTCGCTGCTTTCATCTACTTCTTCTGATTCTATATCTATTACATTTTCTTGTTCAGCTTTAGGCAACTCTCCAAAGAAATTAATTACAGGAGCATTACTTACCTTTCTACTCTCTTCGGTGCTATCTCCAGCCTTGCCATAAGCATACTCCAATAATAGTTTCATATGTTGGAAGCTGTCTTTAGACTGCTCCGCAAGAAGTTCTAATGCCTCTTGCTCACTTCCAAACACTTTCTTTATAGCCTTTACACTATAATCCTTGATCCTATTTTTCTTTGCAGTATTCATCTTTGCTGGAACACTTGTCGCTTGACCCTTTATCTTAACTTTCTTGGGAAGTCTCTTATTGTACTTCCTACCATCTGTAGGTTTAATTTCATCACTTTTCTTTGCCATTATTGATTTGGTATGTTTTAATCCAAGATCTGGTCAGTTCATCTGCTATATTCTCATTAGTGTAATCCCAACCAGAACTCTTTGTTCTATCTCCTTGCTCGGCTGTTATGCGATATAAATTCTCCTCCTTCCATACTCCATTCACCTCCTCCGCATATCGCTCTGCATATATCCTTATATTTCTTTCTAAACACCATTTCATTTCTTCATAAGGACAATCTAACACTCCTTTTTTGGGGTTACGCTTCAGTCTCGGCATAAGCTCCTCGCTGTGCTTTTATCACCTTTGCTGTTAAAGCAATCTTTTCATATAACTCATTACGCTCCTCTAATGAAAGACCATCCGCCAAAACATTAAATCTTAAGTTGTCTCTCTTGAGTTGAATTATCTTTTCATCTCTTGCTATTATTTCATTTTGCAAGTCCATAATTGTATTCTTGCGTTCTTCAAAATTCATTTCATCATAATCCTCATTAATCAGAACTTGCAAACATCTATATAAATATTTATATTTTTGCTCTTTAATTGCAAAAGGAAAGATAACATTGATATTATGCATTACAGTAGCGTGATCCTTGCTAATAACATTTCCTATTTTTTTATAACTATATCTATCCCCCTCTTCTCTTACATCCCTTGCAAGTTTGCAGTACAATGCTCTTGCATAAGTAACTTCTCTTCTTCTATTTCTTTTTCTGATATTTAATCCAGTTTCAGTCTCCACTAGATCCGCTAATATCTCCAATTTGCTTTTCATAAATTTCTGTTACTACGTCTTTAAATATTAAATTACTTACTCTCTTATGCTCCTCAAAGGATAGAGATTGCTCCACCTCCGTTTCTACTAATTTAGTAGCATTCTCGAACCGATCAGCCACACACTTGTCTATAAAAGTTATAGCCTTATGTATACCATCACATATTAAATAGTTCTCTGTTTGCTCAAAGTGAGTCAACAACTCTTCATAAATACTTAAGTCATTATGTGTTAACCACAACTGAAGTGTTGATATGTAAAAAAAATCAACAACATCTTTCCCTTCTAAATCTTGCTTATAAAATTCCTCTGTGAACATAGTTTCGTATTAAAGAGTCACTCTCTGGAGTGTCTATCCATTTGTTATATATTTCTATTGATTCGTATAAATCAACCTCCCCTTGACCCAAGAAATCATATGCAGTCTCATAAATAGCAATGTCTTTAGTTTGTTTATTGACCACCAAGAAAATAAAGTCAGAAACATCAAATATCTTCACATACAAGGCAGCTTGTAGTGCATAGTTATACTTCCTTGCAGAATAACTAAAGTTCTTTACATCATCACTTGTAGTCTTTAAGTCTATAACCATACCACCATTCTTTGCCCAAGCATCAGCCTTTCCTCTAAATGCTCTACCTTCTATCATCTTTACTCCCGGTACTTCAAACATACATTCAGACAACAGAAACGAGGCTTCAGAATTCTTCAACACCGCATCAGCAATATACATTGCATTATCGTAATCAGACTTCTTATAAACAAACTCTTCACCATAATTAATCACCGCCTCTTTATAATCTTTACTAGCAACAGATTTTGCATCTACTACAACAAGACTATCTAAACGATTAGGTTCTAGTACTGCCAAGTGGATTAACCGACCTTGCTTTAGAGCAGGAGAGGAATCAGATCCTCTCAACGATTGTCTATAAGCGTTAGGACTCTCCAATAACTTCTTACAAGCAGAAGAACTCAAGGCATTCTTTCCTAAATGCCCATAGTAAAAATTATCATCTAACATTTCAGATAATAAGTCTACTCTATTCCACTCTTCACCATTGAGCAACTTAATCATACTAAAATATGATTTGTATTATTAAATAAAACACACCCCATCCTAATACACATCCAAGACATACAGCTGCAGATAATTCTATTGGTATTTCGTTCTTTGGAGTGATTTTTACTCCATCAATAACTTCTTCAGTTTCTTTCATAATATTCTTCTTTAGTTATAAAATTTTCACACATTCCTCCTTTATAAGGTACATCATTTAAATTACCACTTGTATACTTTGCATAATAAGAATAACATCGCTCTTTAAGTGGACAATCAGTTCCCTTACATTTTAGAATCATTCATTTCTTTTTTTAATCGTTCTATATATAATGTTGCATCCATAAGCTCTTCTTGGAGGTGTCCTAGCCATTCTAAAGTGCTTAATGGATTATCAGATAAAGTTGTGCCGTATTTAGCTATTCCTTTACTAGAACGATTCCTATAGCTTTCTATGACACGCTCTACTGTTGGGTCAGAATATTTCATTGTCTAAACGCTCAATTAAATACCTTAAATCCTCTTTGTCAAATCTACCTTCGATTTTATCTCTGTAAGTAGATAGTGTTAGGTCGTACTTATCTCCCTTCGAACCTTCCACGTTTTTAATATTTACATCTATTTTCATATTCCTAATTTATAACAAAATGTTGATAACTCAAAGAAGTCGTTTAAATATTTGTTTTCTATTTCATAGGTGTCTGCCTTGAGAATAAAGCTAGAGCCATCTGAACGCTTTCTAGACTCTCCCTTATTGTACCTATCTCCTCTATCAAAAAGCTGTTCTTTGGTAACCCAACCACATATCGTGAGTACATTTGCAACTCTATTCAAGGAGCAGAACACATACACATCACAATCAAAATGCTCTTGGAGGGCTATGAAGTTATTTACATAATACAGCTTTGGATATACATTCCTGCCCATTGTCTTGACATCTATCTTAACTCCTCCTAACTCTAAATCATATCCACCATCATACCCTTCAGAAAACAAAGGCTTAAAGTTGAACGCTTGTTTTATCATCGCTTCTCCTATAAGTCCAGTAAGCTGCTCTTCTTTACTTCCATCAGCAATACCTCTTTGAGCAATAGAGTGTCCTTCTAAAAAATTAGAACACTCCATCACTAAATCCATATCAACATCAAGATGAATAAACTTATCCTTGATAACGCTCATAGTATCCCTTCAACTTATTGTAGACAGCTATTCTACAAGAACCACAACTTGTGATCCTCTTATTTCTATTGAATACTCTGTTGTATATTCTAAACACCGTTTCTTGTGTAGGCTTGTCAAAACTACTCCCTTTTCTATTAAAGATTTCTGTAAGCTCAATATACTCTTCTTCTGTGAAGCATTCTGCATTCTTATAAGGAATCAGTTGGTTGAGTCGTTCTTTTCGCTCATCACATCCACAATCTTCACCTGCAATGAACTTAACCACATCTGAAACTCCCGTAGCCTTAAGAACCTTTTCAACGCTATCTCCCAAGCCCTTTGATGAGGCTTCATCTTTTTTTTCTTTGCTAGATTTCCATTCTTTGTACTCTTTAGTACGCTTGTCCAAGTTTTCATAATATTCTTCGTTTTTTTCCATATCTGTTAAATTAAATTATAATCTCCGTTTTTAAAGTCCTCCCAATCTTCGCTAAACTTCTCCTTCAAGATACGCTTGTTCTCACGCATACTATTAAAGATACTTGTTAGGCTGATACCAGAACCATTTGCTATATCTCTTAAACTGTAATCCGATTTTAAATACTTTTCAGAGAGTATCCTATCGTACTTATGCCAAGTATTCATTTCGTTGTCTACCTTCATCATAAGCCTATCAAAAGCAATCTCCATTGCCTCTTCCCTGATAAACGCTACATCCTCATCCACCACAACTTCATCTTCTCTGATCTCCAAGAAGGTATATCTATTGGCTGCCTTCTTGTAAGTCATAAACATATTCTTTAAAGTGACATAGACAAAGAATCGATTCACCTCATCGTTTTTATACATTATCTTCTTTTCGTCTTTGACATATTTATGCAACCTCAAGTACATAGATTGTACTATGTCCTCCGCTACATAAACGCTACACCCCATATCTATCAACATTTTAATCCACATCTTATGGTTCTTCGCTAATAGTTCAAGCATAATTATATATTAAAGTCCACAATATCCAGAATCGCATTCATTAAAATCATTATCAAAGAGTTCTATTTGAGACTTCCATCTTAATATTTCTGAATATTTTACATCAGAACGAAAAGTGCTTCCAGCCTCTTCTTCAATATTAGAAAACCACTTCATTTTATCTGGATGTTTACTATGCATTTTTTTCAACAACATAGGGCTTCTCCACCAACATCCAACACAATTATTCATATAAGCAAAACGAACATCAGACTCTTTCCAAAATTCTTCTATATTGTCTCTATACACATTGTCATTAATCAAAGGGAATGAAGGTTTGCAATATTCAATAGTTTTCCATTTGTTTCTTCCGTTTTTTTGACCAACTATTATTTTGACCTCTGTCATTCCATTTTTATTAACCTTTTCCATCATAGATAAAGCTCTTCTATTTTCATTAGCTCTATATCCAAATCTCATTTCAACATCATCGTTTATATTTTTATATCTCCATTCAGCTATAGGAATAGTTTTCATATCTGTAGTACAATACCTTGTTACTTTGTTTGGAAGATAATATCCTCCATTTTTCATTTTATATTTTTTTATAACATTTTCAAATGTTTTACCTGTAACCCAATCTATCTTTTGTCCTATGTATTGTTCTAGGTCTAGCATTGTGTAGATTATCATATCATCCTCTGCCGTTGAGATAAAGGGTGCTTGTATTCTATCTTCTACTTCTTGTCTTATCTTCTTATCTGGAAACTTACATTTCTCATCCTCTATTCTAACCAAAGCAAAGACGTTGTAGTCCGCAGGATAGTTAGCTGCGATATATGATGAGGTTTTACCTCCAGAGAGGCTGTTAACTGTTTTCATAAATAGGTTCTATATTGATTATTATTTTTGACTTCTCACCATAAATCTTCTCCACATTATCCATCTTGCAGATGTTCTGGTCTTGCTCCCATACAACTCCTTCTAATGCATCAAATAATGCTTTGTTTAAATTATCGTGTAAGTCTGGTTTGGTTGTCTTATATCTCGTATGAAGCCTCTTGACTTTACTCATACTTTTAGGATACTCAAATACATAATGCAACTTCGTAATTGCTATTGGAGTACCTGCTGGTATAATGCAGAAATGGTCAGGGAGTTGCTCCCTAACCATCGTTTGAATAGTCTGCTTATAATCCTTTATCTTTTTGGGTTGATAGGTAAATCCCCTTTTAGTCACCCGAACAGATTGATGAGGTACTGCTTGTATATTTAAGTCTAATTTTATCATCCTAAAAAATCTTCTATATCACCTGCAAATTTATCATTTGCAAGTTGTGGGTATCCCACTTTATTTACATAAAATCCAAAGTCTTCAAATGCTCTACTCCTACTACTCTTGCAACTTACATTAATTACATTTGGATTATTCTCACTCTTACTTAAATGCATCTGTGTTTCTGCCTTCTTTGACATCGCACTACCCAAATGCCCGGTAGGTTTATCACTATCATAATTGGTATGGATCACGGTCATTATATGGCATTTAAATTCTTTTGTCCAATACAACACCCTATCCATTAACCTGTTGCTTTGGTTTATATCATTCACATCACTTATTAAATCTGCTATACCATCTATAATTACCAACCCTAAATTAGGTGTAGTTCGTATAGCAAAGTCAATCGTCAATGCTCTTTCTCTAAAACTCAACTTCCTTAAACCAAAGGTCTGATAACATTGGCTATCATCCTCACACATCTCCACCACTCGCTTAAAAGTCTTGTGTGCATCAAAGTCTCCTTGCTCTGTATCAAAGTGTAATAAACACTTATCTTCTCTATGTCCTCTTAAGCCTCCACTAAATTTTGTTTCACCCTTTAAGTAAGCAGCTGATAATAAGCTAACTAAAAAAGTCTTTTTGTGTTTTGGAGGAGCTTGTATAAAACTGAAGTTCCCATAGGTCGCTATAGGAGTTGGATACTCAACTTCTCCTTTAATTGTTCTGTATGTGTGGCTTCCGTAACTCAATGCTATTGGTGGATAATCCATTTCTTCTTGTGGATTGATCTTACAATCCTCTAAAAGAAACTCTGCGTATAAATCATTTTCTATTTGTTCTTCCTCTTTTGTCTTCATAAATATAAAAAGAAGAGGGGCTTTCGCCCCTCCAATCTATTTAAAATGGTAGGTCATCCTCTGGGGCTGCTTGAGATTCTGCTGGTGCATCCTCCTTTTCAGCCAGTACTACTTTTCCATCCGTTCTAATAACTTGACCATTGCCGATGTAATTCTTCTTTACTCCATTCTTGCTGTCTTCTATAGACATATTATCAGCAATAGATACATTGTTACCAAACCTTGTTTCATCGTTGACATAGATAATAATGTCATAGTAATTATGCTTCTTACCTTGAAAGATTTTAGACTTATCTAATAAATCTAATTTTAATTGCGCTTTGATTGTCGCTCCCATATTTATGAATTTAAAAGTGTTTCTACTTGTTTGCTTACCTCGTATTTGCTTTTGACTACATCCATTGTACCTCCACCTTTGAGATACACTTTTACGTCATTAAATGCTTTATGAGTAGCGGTAAGCCTATCCTTACTCTTGGATTTATTTTGAACGCTGGTATTGTTGGACCGATTGTCTTGGCTATCTGCATCTTTAGTATCATCTATCAAGAACATACCATTCAAGGCATACTTTCTTGCATAAGACGATGAACTACCAAAGGTTTGTGAGATGTCCATACCCTTTTTATTAGGGTCAATACCAGCTTGTGCAGTTACCTCTGCGGAAGTGCCTTCTGCATCAAAGACCTTTACTTTTGCACTTGTAAAGATTACTCCACCGAGTTCTTTTATCTCATCTGTTAAGATCAGAGATAAACCATACTTTTCTAATAAAGGCTTTAGTGCCTCTAGAATGTCTTCACAGTTTCGGTACTTGTACTTCCCGAAATTGTTGTATTGATTTTTAGGTGCTTTCAATTCTGTTTGAATCTTCAGCAACCTTTCTTGAAATGATAAATCTAATGTTTCCATAGTTTAAATATAATAAAAAATTAATAATTGTTAGTAATTTCTGACAAAATCACATTTTTGTACTGCTCTGGGCAGTCTGAATCGGTCAATTCAATAATAAATGTTTTGAGCTGGTCAACCTTATTTTGCAGCTCACAGACATTATTATGTAATGCCTCGATTCTTTGCTCTTGAAATCTTGTTAATTCTGATGTTCTCATTTATATATGTTTTGATAAGTTTTATTGTGTTTACCCATTAACATTACATCTTGTTTGGTGTGAATCTTATAACCTGTGACAAAATTTACACCCTCTTTAATCCATTTGTTTAATTCTTCTTGTTCCATATTCAAATGTATAAATTATTAGAATACAACCAAAGACTTTAACATTTCTTTAACAAAAAGAAGAGGGCTTTCGCCCTCCTCTGTTTAACTAATACTTAAAAATGAAAAAACAAAAAATTTACCAAAGGTAAAATGCTGGATACTTTAGATCGTCTGTATCAAAGTATACTAATTCTCTATTAACTGCAAATCGCTGAACTCCTTCTTCCATTAAAGTTCTGATTAGCTTAAGTCTTTTTCTGTGACCTACACATCTTATTCTTACTGCTTTGCCTACTCTGTGTGAATCAGTACTCACCAATCCCATTTTATCAGCAACAGGTTTAGAAGTATAACCTAATATAACGTGAGGAACAAACTCATATTTGTGTGCAGCTCTATCTAATGCAATAACAGGTTCTCTTTCCATATATCTATATGCAGAACCTTCAGAGTCTGGAGAATCAAACATAGACCATCTCAACACTCGGAGACCATCTCTGTCCATCTCTTCCTCTAATTTGCTGTTGTATGTTTTATCTCGCTTTGCCATAAAAGAAACATAAGGGAGGTGTCCCAACACATATGAAAATAATTAATTTCAAATCCTCCCCTATGTTATGAAAAAAAAATACAAAAACAAATATACATATATATTTTAAATATGCAAACTTGACAATGTAAAAAAAAACTTGTAACTTTACCTCCCTTTATGAAAAAGATCAACAGAAAATGCCGGAAGCCCAAAGCGAAAGGCATTTTGCTTCTGATGATGTAAACTTACAATTGTGATTAGGGGATAATTATTTTTTTATTTGAGCATACTTCTCTATAGACCTACCAGAGAAATAAGCAATATATACACTCGTAGTAAGTGTAGTAATAAGGTCTATCCAATGCTTTTCTACTTTGAATATGTCTAAAGAGTCTAATACGATATAAAGACTAACAATCACAGTTAGGTATAATATAATTAAAGGTCTTACTATTTTAGCTAGTTTGTTATCTGATTTAGCATCTGCTTCCCAACGCTTTGTAACCGCATCTAACTCTCTCTCGTCCATTTCAAGGAGTTTTAAGGCAGTTTCCCTGTCTTGTGGTGTTAGACCCTTGTCATCGTCTATAAGGTTCTTAACGAGCCCTAAAACGCCTTTATCGGGTATGCTATCTGCCAATACAGAAGCAATACCGTTTTTACCTATGATAAACTTACCTACTTTAGTGTCTTTAAACTTCTTTTTAGGCATAAGTCCAAATTACATTCTGTGGTTTATCTAAATCTATGTCTATATGTATAAAGTTCTTTCCTATACCTATACGATAAAAATACTTGGTTAGTATGTTTAAGAGTTCGTATCGTTCTCTTCCGTTCTTTACTTTTATGTCTACCGCTAAACCTTTAAGGTGGGAAGAGTTTTTAACTCCCCCTGCCTTTAGGTTTGCTTCTTCAGTTCTATACCCACTAGATATTCTAATAGGCTTTCCGTACTCCGCCCTTACTTGGTCTAACATTTCTATGATCGTATCACACATCATTTGTCCACTACCTTGTATGTCTGGACTATCAAACTCTTCGTATGTGAAGTACTTAAAATGCATATTATATTAAAGAGTCTTTCTTCTGTATTTTAGATTCTAATCGTTCTACTCTTTTGATTAGTCTCATTTGTTTTCTAGACTCTCTTAACTCTTTCTTTAATTGCTTTCTTTGGTATCTAAACTCTGGTTTATTAGGTATTTCATCCGCAGCGTGTGTTAATACAACACCGAGTAGAAAGTGTATTATTGTTTTCATTTAATACCTACTTTAGCTTTTAGTCTACCCCATACTGCTACTGCTTGTCCTACAAAGAACATAACTGAAGCAATAATATTGTCTGCTCCTGTCGCTAACTCTTCTGCTCCTGCGATAACTTCTGTAGAAGCACCTTGAATGTCTACACTACCATCTGTGAGTGCATAAACAACCCCTGAAATAGAGGAAATGATTAAACCGATAATCGTCTTTGATGTGTACCAAGATTTAAACTCTTGTACTTTTTCTGCTACTTTTTTAGCCATTTTTCTTATGTTTATTAATTATTGATATTACTTCTTCTTCTTTTAGATATAGTTTAAAAGATAAGTCTGAATGCCATTGATGTACAGGTGTATTTCCCTTATATAGAATGACTACTGGAACTGCATTAATCTTGCTTTTTAAGTCTTCGTTTTGGTCTTCTAAATAACCAAACTTGGTATCTATTTTGTAGTGCGATAAGTCTACATTATTAGCTTCGTTCCAAGATGCATTAATTTGCACTAAAGTCAGTTCTTGTGCCTGTAACAAGAATGGTGTTATAAAAAGGAATAATCGTTTCATTTGTTTATGATTTCATATAGTTTCTCATCTATCTTATCCAACTTGTTACTATTTTCCTCTACCTTCTTTTGAGTGTTCATTATCGTTTCTCTAATAAGTTGGTCTTTTAAATCATACTCTGTCCTTGACACTTCTGGCTTTGGAAGTTCCTTCGCTACTTCAATGTCTTTTTGTAACGAGAAGTACATAGCAACCAAAGAAACAACTCCTCCTATAACAAGTATGATGGTTTTTAAATCTAATGTAAGTTCTGTGCTTTCGCTTATCTTCGTCATTATATCTTATATTTTAAACTTCTTCTTGTGGTTCTGGGAAATATTCTGGGTGTAACTCTTTACACTTTGCTGTCCATTCTGCAATCGCTTTAGATGAACCGAAAACGTGCACTCCCATAGGCTCACACCATATTGTAAAGTCTACCCAATCTTCATCTGGCTCTCCATCCCATAAGACATCTACGTGGTAATCCTCTGACAATACAGGCGGTGTTAGTTCATTACCTTCTTCATCGTAAGTACCTTCTACTATAGGAATATAACCTAGTCTTACTATTGCGTGTCTGTGTTCTACTTCGTTACCTTCTTCGTCAACTGATAGTTGATTAATCTTGGTTGTTGCGGCTCCTTTAGAGCCGAATTGATATTTTCTAAATGTTCTCATACTATGTTGTTAAATCTGCTAATTCTGTATCTGTTAATGGAGTTGAAAAGGTTATAATTTTTTTGATGTGTAAATCATTAAAGTGTTTCCTACCTCTTACATTTATATTACGAAGGTTCAAAACAACTCCGTTATATCCAAAGCCAAAGGGTGTACTTTTAACACCATTATTATAATAACAATAATTGCCACTTTGTAAACGAATCGCTATTTTATTTGTAGTTGTTGTGTCAATAAAGCCACTTCCTTCTGATATTTTAACTCCGTTATCATCTAAACGAAAACCAAATCTTATCTCATTGTTGTTTGCAGAATGAAAAAGATATATCCAAAGTTTAGTAGTGCTATCATTAGGGTCAGTTATTATAATTACCTCTTTAAAACCTTCAATAACATCATCCTTGACATCAAATTCTATAAACAAAACTCCTTCTCCATTATTAAAAGGGTCAAAAGGCAAATCAGCATTTGATGAATCTATAGTCCTAGTAACACTCGTACCATAAGTAGGAATAAGGCTAGTAGCGAATGACCCTTCTTCTTGTTGCGCTCCCCATACTAAAATTTCATCATTATGAGTTGTAAGGTTCACATAAAACCTTGCGACTGTAGATGTCGCAGTTGCGGTTACATCAATACGCTTCCAACCATCAGCAACACTTAAACTAAAATCAGCGTGGAAATTGTTAACATCTCTTAATCGCACATCTCCTGTTCCA
>VTLG01008806.1_pt1 | contig 32096 bp, 52 predicted proteins | sample 4694571 | NCBI WGS metagenome assembly VTLG01 (sample SAMN12604809, study PRJNA352737) | marine metagenome | biome: ENVO:00000447; feature: ENVO:00000209|ENVO:00000569|ENVO:01000036; material: ENVO:00002151; isolation source: viral sequences binned using virsorter ...
CCAATAAATCAATTAGCTAGTAACGGGTATAGAAACTCACTAGTATTTTATCCACTAAAATATTTCAAGAACAATGGGCAATAATGGGCATATAAAAAAGGAAGCACTACTAAACGCTTTGGAAGCGAGTTTAGGAGTAGTAACAACAGCTTGTAAGAAACTAGGAATACCTAGAAGTACATTCTACAAATGGTGTAAAGAGGATAAGAAGTTTGCTAGTAAAGTAGAGGATATTGAAAACATAGCACTTGATTTTGCTGAGAGTCAGTTACATAATCAGATGAAAGACGGGGGTACAGCTGCCACTATATTCTATCTAAAGACTAAAGGTAAGAAAAGAGGTTATGTAGAGAAACAAGAACTAGATATTACTAGTAAAGACGAACCTATCAAGATAAACATAAACATAGATGGTACTGACTACTAATGGATATATCGCCAGTATTTACAGGGACACAGAAGAAAGCAATCAAGTATCTATTTGATGATAGTACTAGAGACGTATTGTTTGGAGGGGCTGCTGGTGGTGGTAAATCATGGGTTGGAGTAGCTTGGCTAATCATTATGTGTATTAAGTACCCTGATACTAGATACTTAATGGGAAGGTCTAAACTAGATACACTAAAGAAAACAACACTCAATACATTCTTTGAAGTATGTAGTCAGTGGGGAATACTAGCTGGGGAACACTACAAGTTTAATGGTAGTACAAATATTATCACGTTCTTTAATGGTAGTGAGATTATACTCAAGGACTTGTTTGCTTATCCTAGTGATAGGAACTTTGACTCACTAGGTAGTTTGGAAATTACAGGAGCCTTCATAGACGAGGCTAATCAAATATCTGAAAAGGCTAAGAACGTTGTTAGTTCTAGGATAAGGTACAAACTAGATGAGAACAATCTAATACCTAAACTACTACTAACATGTAACCCTGCTAAGAACTGGGTATATACAGAGTACTACAGACCTAGTAGAGACAATACACTAAAACCTCACAGGAAGTTTATACAATCATTAGTAGATGATAATGAGAATGTAAGCGTACATTACAAGGGACAACTAGAAAGTCTTGACGAACTAAACAAACAGAGGTTACTATATGGTAATTGGGAGTACGATGCTAGTGAAGATAATCTAATCAACTACAATAGTATTGTTAATCTATTTACACAAGAAGGTGTTAGAGGGGATATGTACATTACTTGTGACGTAGCTCGTTTCGGTGTAGATAAGACAGTTTTGATGCTGTGGTCAGGTTATCATATAGAAAAAGTGCAATCGTTCCTTAAAACGTCAATAACTGATGTTTATGACAAGATTAGGGAGTGGCAGAAAGACAACGCAGTGAGCTTGAGGAATATCATAGTAGATGAAGATGGCGTAGGAGGGGGTGTTGTAGATTTACTAAGGTGTAGAGGGTTTGTTAATAATAGCAGACCACTAAAGAATGAGAACTATCAAAACCTAAAGACACAATGTTACTACAAGTTATCAGACATGATAAACAAGGGACAGATAGGTATAAACACTAAAGACACAGGTATAAAGGAGGATATTATTGAGGAGCTTGAACAGGTCAGAAGTAAAGACGCTGATAAGGATAATAAACTACAGATACTACCTAAAGATAAGGTAAAGGACGTTATAGGAAGGTCACCAGACTACAGTGATGCAATGGCTATGAGAATGTACTATGAAATAGACCAAAATGTAGGAAAGTATTACGTTCAGTAAAGAATAAACGAATTATCAACAATTTCTATATATATACATGAAGATTACATTAGTCAAAGGAAGTGAAGAAGTCTTACATAACCTACCTACAGAGTGGGATGAGGTTCCTATTAAACACTACATAAGAATACAAAAGGTACTTACTGAGGAGGATAAGAGCCTTGAAAAGATTGTAAAGATAATTAGAATACTTACAGATATACCAGAGAGGGATATATACAGACTACCTGTAAATAATATCAACGAACTAGGTAAGTATGTATCAGTACTACTAAACTCAGAACCAGATGACGAGTTGAAACACATAATCAAAATCAAGGGGGTTGAGTACGGGTTCCATCCTAAACTAGTAGATTTTACATTTGGTGAATGGGTTGATATTGATAGTTACCTTACAGACGGGGTTAATGATAACCTACATAAGATACTAGCTATTCTATACAGACCAGTAGTAGCTAAAGATGGGGACAAGTATGCTATTGAACCTTACGAGCCTTGTAAAGATAGAGAACAGATATTTTTAGATAATCTAACAGTAGGAGACTTTCATGGAGCCTCGGTTTTTTTTTCAGATTTAGGAAGGGAATTATTGAGTCGTACTCTCAAGTCTTCAGTAGCGACAATGAAGACAGACCTACAGGAGCGGAAGGAACAATACTTAAAAAGTGGGGCTGGTACTCAGTAGTATATACGTTATCTAACGAAAACATACTAAAGATGGACGAAGTAACACGAACAGGAATTTTAGAGGTCTTAACATATTTATCGTATAGACAAGACCTAGACAGTGTAAAACAAGTAAATATATGATAAGATACAAAACATACAGTAACGTAATAGACACTTTGAAGTGTATAGGAGAGTTACATGAACAAATACAAGCTACTACTACAGGAGATATATGGGAAATAGACCTTGAAAAGAATACCAAGTTCCCGTTGTACCATATCAACCCTACTAATGTAGATGTAGGACTGTCTCAACAGACTTTCAACTTTCAGATATTTGTAATGGATATAGTAGAACCTGATAACAGTAACGAACAAGAGGTTCTTAGTGAAACCTTACAGATAACTACTGATATAATAGCCTTACTGAAACATGGGGAGCTACTACATACAGCAAGTCTAGCACATGGAGAGGAAGCAAGATATTATGTAGATGATGATTTTACTTGTGAGCCCTTTACTGAAAGATTTGATAGTACATTAACAGGCTGGGTAGTAGATATACCAGTAATAATAGAGTCAGTACTAGACTCGTGTGATATACCAATAACACAAACTACTACATGTATAAAATAAGAATAGGCAAAATAATAATCCAACTAATACCACCAAAAATAACATGGCAGATTTAACAACAACAATTACAGAAAGCGTTACTATAAATGGAGCAGTAAGAGGTTCTACAAATACAGTAACAACTACAGGAATAGTAGATACTTTAGAACGTACAATTACTTGTACTCACTCACAAACTACAACTATAGCAGAGTTTGGAGCAACACCACATGCGGCAGCTAGTAATATAGATAGGGATAATGTAAAGTATGTAAGAGTCACTAACCTAGATAGTACTAACGAATGTATGTTAGGAGTAGTAACAGGAGCGTCTAATTATCAAGTAAGATTGAGAGCAGGAGCGTCTCATGTACTATTTAATGGAGATGATTTAGCAATAGGTGAAGAAGACACTACACCAGCCTTTGCAGCTATTACAGGAGACTTAGCTTCTTTACAAGTACGTCCTAGTTCTTCAAATGATATACAAGTAGAATTATTTGTAGCTAGTGTATAGTGAAAAAGTTTGGTAATCCTAAACTTGAGAAGTATTTAAGGTCGTACGCAAAAGGTATCATTCGTATGGCTAAATCACTTATTAAGAGAAAGAAGAAGGTTGATACAGGAAAGTTATTAAGGTCTCTTAAATACACCTTAAATCACTCTAAAAACGGCTACACTATAGACTTTAAAGGAAGCAAACATGCGGAGTTCATAGACAAAGGTGTTAGAGGTAAAGGAGGTTCAGTACTACCAGAAGGAAGTAAGCATAAAGGTACTGGAGGTAGAAGGACTTATGTAGATGTAGATGGTAAGCGTAAAAATAGTCCTTACAGGTTCAAAAACAAGTACCCTAGACTAAGTGCTATACAAGCCTTTACTAAAAGAAAGGGAATGACAGATAGGTCAGCAGCCTTCCTAGTAAGTAGAAGCATATACGCTAGAGGAATACAAGGGATAAGTTTTTATTCACAACCTATAGGAGCTACAAGGAATAAATTTATGAAACAACTAGTACAGCAGTTTGGTGAGGACGTACTAGATAAACTAACAATGAAAGGTAAAACAATATGATAGAACAGAAGCCTAAATACACTCTACTACCTAGTGGAGAGCCAATAATATTTACTACATATCATAGTGATGTACTAACACACTACAAGGTAAAGTATATAGCATACTTATATGTTTTTGTAGATACAGGAGCAGTAACACAAGTAGCTACAGTAAAAGTATCTCCTAATAGTACAGGTAGAGGTATATTTGATTTCAGTAAAATTATTGATAGTTATGTAAGTCCTGATTATGAAGGAGGTAAAGTTAGAGTCAATACAGGAAGTAACTACTCAAAAGCTAACACAGTGTCCTTTGATACTACATATCATGATATACATAGAATAGACCAGTATGCAACTTGTAAAAATTCAATCAGATTATTCAAGGTTATTTTTGAAATGGAGGGTGCTACAACAGAAGTAGGTAATCTTACTAGTATAGGGACAACTACACAAACACAAAACTACCTAGTATATAACGGGGTACTAGATGATAACGATATTTTAAACATGGATAGTAATAATGATATTGGTTACAATCTAGGTTATCATGGTTTCATAATGAATAGTGATACTGATAAGTTTCTTACAAACTCACCAACTACACAATACTTGAGAGACTATGATTATCATACAATGGCGTTCTTTACTAACTATGATAATGATTTTGAAGTAGGGGGTACTAACGCTACAAACCCAGTAGTGTATAAACTGAAAATACAGTTTTACTATAACGGGAGTACAACAGGAAGTCTGTTACAGAACGAATGTAACGCTACTAGTGGAGGTTTTAGAACTACGTCAGGAGAGTCTTGTGTTAGAATGATTTTAGCTGGTGTAGGAATAGGAAACATTAGAGGAGCTGGATTAACTGTACCTGCTAACTGGGACTACTATGAGGTGTATGCTAAAAACGACAATGGTGATACAATTAGTGATACATATAAGTTCTACAAGCAAGATGAGGACTGTAAAGGATATGAAACAATACGTCTTACATGGTTAAACAAGTTTGGAGTATGGGACTACTATAACTTTACAAAGAAGTCAGTAAGGACATTTACGAAACAATCACCTACATATCAACAACAGGTAGGTACATGGAATGAGAGTACATATAAGGTAAGAGGTTACAAGGGTGGTAGTAGGTCTCTTGCTTCTTCAGTACAAGAAAAGATTACAGTGAATACAGACTACATAACAGAAGCAGAAGCTCAGTGGCTTGAAGAACTATTTATCAGTACAGATGTATTCATACTAGAAAAGAGTAGTACAGATATATCTAGTCAAGGAGCTATACGAAAGTATGTAACTCCTGTATTATTAGACAGTACTGAACATGTAAGAAAGACAACCTCTAATAATGGTCTTATACAATATACATTTGAACTTACAAAAAGTATAAACAGAAAAACACAAAGAAGGTAATGGCTTTACAACTAGTACTATATCCACAAGACTACAACGGACAATATACTTATACAAGTACAGTGTCTGCTACTAATCACGTATATGACTCTACATATTGGTGGGCTTCGTACTTTTTCGGAACTACAGCCGTTACAAGCTCAACTCCTTCAGAAACAGCTATGATTGCTGATACACCTATACAAGCTTGGAAGGGGTACTACACGAATGGTGGTTCGTTTGCTGCTACAAGTGCTCCATCTACTGGAACATCTCCTAGTAACATGACTTTAACCTCTACAGGTACAGGTAAATCTGGTGTATATCAACTAATAGATAACCTAGTAGTAGGCAATCAATACGATATTACAATAATTACTAACGGAACAGATGTAGGAACTTTATCATGTAGGAACTTTGGAGGAGCTTCAGTAACAACAGGAGGTAACACATACTCAGTAATAGGCGGTAATGGATTTACACTAGGACAATCTTTTGCTAGTACAACCTCTACATTAACAACTACTACATTTACTTTTACAGCAATACAAACAGAACAAATTTTATGTATAAACTGGGAAAGTACAGGAAGTACCAACATAGCGATTAAACAGGTAAAACTAAAACAGAGCCCTCTAACCCCTACAATCACAGATGTAGATGACGGACAGGTTGTACTAGACTTGTATTCAAACGATACCCTACCACTATCATTAAGTATTGATGATTTCAAAAACATAGCTGAAAAAACTCAATCATATAGTAAAGCTTTCAAGTTACCAGCTACTAAACATAACAATAAGATATTCAATCACTTGTATGACGTTACAATTTCTACACAAGGGGTATCAGACGTATTTAATCCTTACAGAATTTCAAAAGCTATACTGAAGGAGGATGGTAGTACAATATTTGAAGGTAGCCTACAACTAATAGATATTACAGATAAAGATGGGGAGGTGTCCTATAATGTAAATCTGTTTTCATCTAGTATATCACTAAAACAAGCAATAGGAAATAAGACGTTTAAGGACTTTATTAACGGGTTTGATGAGTTAGAACATAACTACAACAAAACTAACATAAAAGCTTCTTGGATTGGTAAATTACCTGTAACGGCGTTACCATCGGGTACCTTTGCTGGTTCCTCTGGAGACACTACTACAGATGTGTTAAAATATCCTTTCTGTAGATGGAACGGGGATATACTACAATACACTACAGGAACAAATATAAACAAGCCAAAGATGACTAGATTATCTGACGCCTTCCGTCCTTGGATAAGGGTAAAGTATTTAGTAGATAGGATTATACATGAAGCTGGTTTTACATATCAATCAGATTTTATGGAGGGTATTGGGAACTACGCAGGCTCAGGAACAAGTCACGAGGGTGATTTTAAGAGGCTTTTTATGGACTTTAACTGGGGTAATGACCATAACCCAGCAATAATAGGAGGAACAGAGACAATTGATTATATACGTAGCAATGATGGTTCAAATAATACAGCTGCTACTAGTCATACTAGGATAAAATGGAATAGTAATGAAAGTAACCTAAACCCACAAGGGTGGGTAAATGCTGATGATGAATTTGTAGTAGCTAATGATGGAACCTACTATGAACTTACATTTAACATAAACATACAGACGTTTGGTGCTAGTGATTATCAGGTTAATCTATGGAAGGATGATGGTTCAAGTGCCTCTAGTCAGTGGTCTTCATTTCATACAAGTACTGGTAATGACGTAGTAACGCATAGTGGTACTAAAACAATACAAGCGGACTCTGGTGATAAATTATACTTTACTTTCAAGAAATCGTCAGGTTCAGTAATACAAGGAGTTAATGCTACACAGGGAGTATCTACATGTGACTTAACATCTAGTATGATGCCAAATTATATTGATACAAGTACTCTACAAACTAAAAGAGGTTCTGTAAAACAATGGGACTTTCTGAAAGATTTATTCACAATGTTTAACCTAATAGTAGTAAAGAGTAAGGAGGATGACACAGTACTGAAAATAGAACCTTATGATGATATATTCATAGAAACTACAAACACTACAAACGTTACTCCTGTATCACATGACTGGACAGATAAGGTAGATGTATCAGAATTTAAACTAGTACCACTAAAACTAAAACAACAAGTGTTTTTCAATTACAAGAAGGACGATAAGGACTATGCTACAGGAGTGTATAATAACTCTACTGGGTATATGTTTGGAAACTACGAAATTGACGCTAGTAGTTTCTCTGTATCATCAGGGCAACAGAAAATAGAACTGAAGGTGTTTGCTTCTACATTCTGTACTCCACTATTCGCTAACTTTAGTAGTACCTTAACAGTACCTCAAATAGTAACACAAAAAGATGATGGGTCAATAGAGGGGTTTGATAATAAACCTAGAATACTATATGATGTATCAGGAAATCAATCAGTACATACAGACCTACCACAACTATCATATGGTGACTATCTAATACCCGCTGCTGCTGGATTATCTAATGAGATGCAAAGTAGGGTATGTTTATTCTCACATGTAACAGACCTACCTACCACAAACACTAGTAGAGACTTTAATTTTGGAGCCCATCAGATTATTTCAAGTATGGGTAGCGTACCTACAAGGAATTTATTTTCTGATTATCACATGCCGTACTATGACGAACTTTATCATGCAGATACTAAGACTATGAAAGTTAGAGTACTACTAACACCACTAGAAATATCAACTATAAATTTCTATGATAAGGTACAGATAAAAAACAGGATATACAGAATAAACAATATTGACTACAAGCCGAACGAATTATCAAGTGTTGAACTAATACTACTACCATAATGGACTACAAGATAGGATATAAAACAAAACCTAAAGAAATCAGAAAGAATGGTATTGTAATCTTTACTGACGGGACTAACGATATACTACCAAATGAAACAACTTGTCTAGCTTACGGCTACAAGTATAATGATGGTATATGTAGAGCTTATACTCCTACAATGGTTACAGAGCAGAAAAAGAGTAGTGAAGGTACAAGTACATTAGGAGGTTCAAATCAAACGACAAAATCTCATAATACACAAATAGTAGGTGAAGGTAACGATGTTAATGAGGTTACTAACTCTTTTGTAGTAGGTGAAGAAAATGTTATAGAGAAAAACTCTAACAACTCAGTAGTATTTGGTAGTATGGGTAAAGCAACACATCTTAATGAATTCTGTATAGGTGGAGGTAGTTTTAATAGTGAAGCTGGACTTACACAATATTCAGTACTACAACTATCTAACAAATCTACAGGTACAGCAGATGTAGATTTAAACCTTGAAAGTGAAGCTACAGGTACAGAAATAACACTACCAGCTAACAGTGTTACTACATATGAAATATGGCTTAGTGGTTTAGTAACAGGAGGCTCTAGTGGTACTCCTGGTGATTATGATACAATGGAATATCATGGTACTATTAGGTGTGGTAACACAGGAACGCTTACACATAACGCAAAGATAACGAGACAACTAGGACGTACAGGTAGTTTAGCAACAAAAACAATAGATACAGCTACAGCATATACATTAAAGATACAGGTAGCGGGACTGAGTAATGTAACATCACAGTGGCACGCAGTAGTGAAGTTACACATAAATAAAACTAACGCAGTAACATTTTAAACATGGCAAAAAAAGGACAATTAGACTTGAAATTTGTAGTAGATACTAGCAAACCTGTAAAGAGTATTACAGAACTACAAGAAAGAATAGAGACGCTTAGAGACAAAATAGAAGGTGCTCCACTAGGTAGTGAGGAGTTCAAGAGACTACAAGGACAGTTACAAAACGCTAGTAGTGAAATGAAAGTCCTTGAAAAGAACATGGAAGGACTTGAACCTCAACAAAAAGCGGAAGCCTTCTTAAAGATGGGTGAAGGAATTGCTGGTGGTTTTGCTGTGGCACAGGGAGCAATGGGTCTAATGGGTGTAGAGAGTGAAGACTTGGAGAAAATACAGGTTAAGGTACAATCAGCCATAGCAATTGCACAAGGGGTCAGAATGATGTCAGAAGCGTCCTTAATGGCAGCAACTGCTAAAAGGATTATTGTAGAGAAAGCCGCACAACTTAGAGACAAACTAGGAGTAGCAATTACATATGGTAGAGCAGCAGCAACTACTGTATGGTCTGTAGCACAAGGGGTTCTTACAGGTGCAATAGGAGCATCTACAATAGCTTTAGGAATACTGAAGGCAGCTATCATAGCTACAGGGATAGGAGCACTTGTAGTAGCTATAGGTGCTTTGATAGGTATGGTAGTGAATTGGACTTCTGAAACAAAAGTAAATGTAGATAGTCAGAAAGCCTTAAATGCCGAAACAAAAAAACTAAACAGTACCTTTCAAGAACAACTAGACTACAAGAACGACCTAGCTGACGCTGACACAGAGGCTGAAGAAGCCCTGGTAAAACTACTAAAGAAACAGGAGGAGGAACGAGAAGCGTTAGAGGAGCAAAATAAGTTCCTTGAAAAAAATGAAGAACAACTTGAAAATATAAAGAAAGAGACCTTAGCAAATCAAAGGATAATCAAAGAAAATTCAAAGACTATAGCTGAAAATTCACAAGTTCTTAGAGACAGACTTACAGTACTTAATGATAGTATCAGAGCACAGAAGGATTTAATAGAAGCAGAAAAGAAAGCAGATGCAGAACAGGAGGCAGCTAAACAAAGAAGGAGAGACCGCTACAAGCAAAGAAAGGCTGATGAGGAAAAACAAACAGAGGACTTAAAGAAGTTACAAGAGGAGTTACTACTTTTACAAATAGAGGACGACCAGTTAAGAATACAGATGGCTAATGATTTAGCTAGAGAGAAAGCCCTACTGAACGCTGAAGAAATCAGAGACGAAACACTAAAGGCAGAAACTATCAAGGCTATCAACGAAAAATACGACCAGATAGAAGCTAACAGAGTAAAGAAGGTAAATGATGAAGCACAGAAAAAGAAGGATGACGCTGATAAGATAATCAAGGACAAAGAAGAAGCCCATCAGAAAGAACTTACTAAACTTAAGGAGGGAGAGCTTGTAAGATATGAAAACTCACTAAAGTCTGACAGACAAAGAGAACTAGATGACCTACAGGCACACTTTGATAAAATCTTAGAAGCAGAAAGTCTCACAGCTGATGAAAGGAAGTCAATTTTAGAGAGTTTAAGACAGCAACAACAAGAAATCAATAACAACTATGACGAACAGGACAAAGCTTCAAGAGACGAGGTTGTTGCAGCTTACCTAGATACTCTATCAAGTACATTAGATAGTTTTCAAGCTAACATGGATGCTAGACAGACAGAGTTAGATAATCAAATGAATAGAGAGTTAGAGGTTGAAGGACTTACAGAAGACCAAAAACTAGGCATACAAGAAAAGTTTGAAGGACAGAAAAAGAAACTTGATAAAAAACAGAAAGCAATTGCAGCTTCACAAGCTATTATACAGACTTACATGGGAGCTACAGCAGCCTTTACAAGTATGGCATCTATTCCATACGTTGGGCCTGTACTTGGAGGAATAGCAGCTGGAGCAGCTATCGCTTCAGGTTTAGCTAATGTAAGACAGATATACGCTCAAGATGTAGGAGGTGGAGGCGGTGGAGGTGGTGGTGGTGGAGGTTCTACTCCTAGCACACCTACAGCTACAACCCCAGCTACAACAGGAGCTTTTACATTAAGTGGTCAGACAGAACAAGAACCTATCAAAGCTTATGTAGTAACAGACGAAATGACTGACTCACAATCACAACTAGAAGGTATCAGACAGACTTCTACAATATAAAATAATCACTAACATAATCTATATACATACAGATGGCAAAGAAAAAGAAACGTAAAAAAACTTACAAGATAACAGAACTTGTAATATCAGAGGAAAACCAAGAACTAGCTATTGATGCTATATCACTAGTAACAGACCCAGCTATAGAGGTTGATTTTGTGTTCTTTGGTAAGGATAAAAATAATCTTACACTAGCAGCAATAGATGAAGAAAAAAGGATGCTTGTAAGTCCTGCTTTAATTCCTAACAAGCAGATATACAGGTACGACCCAAATAAAGACCAAGATTACTATGTTTATTTCAGTAAGGACACTGTAAGACACGCTAGTGAGCTTTACTTAAGGAATAATAATCATCACAAGGCTACATATCAACATCAAGACAGAGTTTCAGGAGTACTTACAATAGAGAGTTGGATTAAAGAAGGGGACATGGATAAATCTAAACTATACGGGTTTGATTTACCAGTAGGAACATGGTTTGTAAAGATGAAAGTTGATAATGACGACATGTGGGACAGAATTAAATCAGGTGAGTTGAAAGGACTATCTATAGAAGGCTACTTTGTAGATAAGATGGAGTTAATGAATAAGGATAATAATCAAGCCTTACTAGAGGCACTAAAAGAAATCATAGATAATGAATAAATACATAAACAACCTAGTAGAAGTAAAAAGTAAATCTACTAAAATTCAGTTAAAGACTGTAAATGAGCTTAAGAAGTTAATACAGAAAGGAGAATCGTTACTTACAGAGTCCAAACAAGAAATATCTAACATTAAAGATGTAGGAGAAAAACACTTTAAGTTGTTAGATAAGTTTGATGCCTTAGAGGCACAAATACATGATTTAGAACAGGACAGAAACGATATAGACGAACAGATTGAAACAATACAAGGAAAACTATCCTCAATACTAAGAGAAGGTTACGACTACATGACTGTAGATGAAGATACCTCTGACGAACTACTAGAAAACGCTGAAAGGTTACAACTAGGAGCAAAAAATTTAGGTATAGATGTCCCAGATGAAGTAAAACAAGCAGAAAAGCTAGCAAACGAGTTATACGCTATTAGTAGAAAACTACAAGACTCATTAAATAAGTATGAGTCTTTAGGTAATTAACATCTAAAATCAAATAAAGGTATAGATAATCTATATACTTGTATAAAATCATATTAAAAATGGATATTAAAACACAAATCTTAGAAGCATTAGGTTTAGAACCTACAAAGGTATCACTAGAATACCAGAACAAACTAGAGGATGGTACTATTATCGTTTCTACAGCTGATGAATTAGTAGCTGGAGTAGATATATCAATCCTTACTGAAGACGGAACAACAATTCCATTACCAGTTGGAGAGTACAAGACTGAGGATGGTATCGGTTTTTCTGTAGAGGAGGAAGGAACAGTTGCAGAAATCTATGAAGAAGAAACTGAAGAACCTACTGAAGAAGAAGCACCAGTAGAAGAAGAAGTAGCAGCTACAGAAGACACAAGACTACCAAAGAGAGTTAAGGAGACAAAAGAAGTGGATTTTAACAACGATAAGGTCATTGCTGAGTTATCGGATGTTTTTGGGACAATCTTGTCAGAAATCAACGAAAAAGTGTCAAATTTAACAGCAGAGGTCGCTGAATTAAAGTCGGAAAAAGCTGAGGAGGTTGAGAATGAGGTTGAGTTATCTAAAGAACCTGCAGCAGCCCCTATTAACACAAACAAATTCAGTACTCAAAAAGTAGTAGTACAAGAGTTAAGTAAAGCTGACTACTCAAAACTTACTAGTAAAGAAAGATACTGGTATAATTTATCATTAAGAAATAATAACTAAAACATAAAACAGAAAAAGAAATGGGATATTCAATTACAAGTAATTACGCTGGAGAACATGCTGGTCAGTACATAGCAGCAGCATTAAAATCTAGTAAATCATTAGAATTTTTAACAGTTCTAGAGAACATCAAGTTCAAGAGAAACATTACTAAGGTCGCTACTAGTGGTCTTATTACAGACGCAAACTGTGATTTCACAGATGCAGGTACATTAACATTAACTGAGAGAGTTTTAGAACCAGAAAACTTACAAATCAACATAGATTTATGTAAAGCTGACTTGTTATCTGACTGGCAAGCATCTCAAATGACTTCAGGAGCACACAATTCAGGTATGTCATCTGACTTTGCAGCTTTTGTAATGAGCCACTTATCAGACACTATTGCTGACCATGTAGAGTCAAAAATATGGGCTGGAGCTAACACAGGTTCAGGTGAATTTACAGGTTTCATGCATGCAGGTAACGGACACTTTGAAAACGACTCAGCAATTGTAGAAGCTGATAATTCAGGTGGAGCAGGTTCAGCATACACAGCGACATCTATAGATGATGATTTGAACGCTATTGTAGCAGCTATACCTTCAGCAGTTTATACTAAAGAGGATTTATACATTTACATGTCGGTTGCTTCTTACAGATTATACTTACAAAATCAAGCGGCTGCAGGTTATGAAAGACTTTACAACATGGGTGACGGGTTCAAGCCAATGTTTAATGGTATTAAGATTGCTGTTTGTCCAGGTATGATAGACAACAAAATGTGTGCTGCACAACAATCTAACTTATTCTTTGGTACAGACTTAGTAAGTGACCAAACAGAAATCAAAATGTTAGACATGAGTACTTTAGACGGGTCAGATAATGTAAGAGTAGTTGCTAAATTCTCAGGAGGGACACAACATGCACAAGGTGGTGACATTGTAAGAATGGACTAATTATTAACCTTTAAAACTATAAAACATGGCATGTAATTTAACAAAAGGAAGAAACATAACTTGTAGAGATACAGTTGGTGGAGTAAAGGCAATATACCTAGCTCAACATGACGAATTAACTAGTTACGTTTCTGCTAGTGGTGAGGTTACTGATTTTGATTTGGGTGGTTCTGACGATATTTACAAGTACTTACTAAAAAGAGGTACAGCTGGTGTTACAGAAACTATTAACGCTTCAAGCGAAAATGGGACTATTTTCTACACACAATCAGTAAATATCAAGTTACACAAACTTACAAAGGAAGACCAGAATGAAATCAAGTTACTAGGGTCACAAAGATTAGTAATATTTGTAGAACTAAATGAGTTAAACTCTACAGGTAAGAATGTAATCTTAGCATGTGGTTTGGATAATGGTATGGAATTAACATCAGGAACAAACGCTTCTGGTGTTGCACTAGGGGACATGAACGGGTATGACTGGACTTTTGAAGCTCAGGAGCCTAACCCAATGCAACTAGTAGCTGACTATACAACTACTCCACTTGATAACGGAGCATTTACTTTCAACGCAATACAAACTTCTTAAAACCTTAATTGGTTTTGTATTCATATGTATTAAGAGGGGTGGCAGTAGCTACCCCTTTTTTTTCACTAAATCTTAAATTATGTATAAACTAAAAACAAAATACAAAGGTCTTGTACTAACAATGACGGGACGACAAGTAATACTTGATAACGTAAAATCAAGTGATGTAGAAACACTAGGAGTTGAAAAATACTTCACAAAGAACAAACCTGTAAAGGAAACAGAGAAACAAAAATAAAACCTCTGATTTTCTATATACTAGTATGATACATGGAGTTTATGGAAGTAATGTAATAGCCTATCTAAGTTTAGAGGAAAGTAGAATACACACTAGTGTTAGTAAGGATAATATTTACCACCTTTTCAAATTCACTAACGATATGACAGGTAATGTAAAGTATTGTTACGGAGCTAAAAATACACATAATGATAGATACGTAAAATACACGTTCTCACATAACACTACAGATAACGTATTTAGTGCTATTAACTTCAAGCCTTATGGATATTGGAAGTACGAGGTATATGAGGTAAGCTGGTTAGGAACAGTGGCAATAAACGACACAAACGCTCCAAACAGTGAAACAGAGGTATTAACAGTAGATAACGCAAACGGGGTAGTACAAGGACTAGTACATAGAGGTAAGTTATTTATTACAGAAACTTCAGGTTCAGAACAGATAAAATATACGACGCATACAGAAGCGTCATCAACTAATTATTTATACACAGATTAAAACAAGAATATGGCAGACTCAACACAAGAACTATTAGGTTACCAATTAGGTAGAGGTAGTAGTGAAATAGTAGTATCAGGAACAGGAGCGGTTACAGGTAAAGATTGTTACGCAGTTCATTTCCCAATACAAACAGTAGTTACTAATTTAGATACTGGAGCTACTGTATCAGGTACAGACACAGGTCTGCATCTGACCTACCCAGCAGGAACAACTTTATACATAAACATAACGGCTATCACTATTTCTAGTGGATTAGCAATCATATACAAGAACAATACTCTGTAAATGAAACTATCACCAAAAGTATGGAACCCTACGCTAGTAGCTGGTAATAACTTAGAATTATGGTTAGCTTATAATACAGGTATTACAGTATCTGGAGGGTTAGTTAGTCAATGGAGGACTAATATATCGGGTTCTAATAAGAACTTTGCTCAATCAACAACAAATTATAAACCTTCATTTTCAACAGCAGACGCTACTGAACACGGGGTTATTTTTGATGGAACTGATAATTACATGGGAGGTGACCAATTTACACTAACAGACGAGTTCGTAGTAGGCGTTAAATTTACTATAACAGACTCATCAGTAGCAAATGATGTAGTTACAGGTGATATGGACGCGTCTAATAATTTTATCAGAATAAACGATACTAATACAATAGGAGTAAAAACATCAGGTAGTCAAAAGAGTATAGATATGGATGAAACTACTGTATTTGAGAACAATACTACACATAATATGGTTGTAGGTAGAGACGAAAGCAATAACATACGTATATGGTTAGACGGACTAAAACAAACCGACACAGCAGTTTCTGAAGGTGATTTTCTTATTGACGGACTAGGAGCAAGAAATTCAGGTGGTGGAGTAACTAACTTTTTCACTGGAGTAGTATATGAGTTTATAATAGTGAATAAGGTATATTCAGATGAGCTAGCAAAAAATGTATCGTTACATCTAAAATCAGTAAATATAGGATAATGGAGAACATACTATCAGTAAATTTAGAAACACAAACGTCTCCAAAGGTTGTAGAAGCCGTTGGAAAGAACTGGATAGAATTTGGTACAGACGAATACAGAAACAGGTACCCTCAATTTTTAATAGACCTTTACTATAACTCAAGTACTCACGCTGCTATCATAAACGCTACAAGTGAAATGATTGCTGGTGAAGGAATAGTAATAGATGAAGACCCAGACTCACTAGATACTTATGTGGGACTAACTAAATTTGTACATGCTTGTAATGGAAAAGAAAGTTTGCATGATGTTGTAAGGAAGTTATCTTTTGACTACAAGTTACATGGAGCTTATGCTTTAAACATTATTTGGAACCAAGAACGTACAGAGGTAGTAGAAATGTACCACGTACCAGTAGAGAAAATTAGAGTAGGTAAGCCAAATCAACTAGGGGTTGTAGAGAGTTACTGGGTATCAAGCGACTGGGGTAATATGAGAAAAAACCCTCCAAAAGAAGTACAAGCCTTTAATCTAAATGATAGAACAAGTCCTTCACAGATGATATATACAGGTAATTACAGTCCTAACATGGAATTGTACTACACTCCTGATTATGTAGCTTCTTGTAACTGGGCACTTATAGACCAGAAGGTATCAGAGTTTCACTTGTCTAATATCTGTAATGGATTTAGTGGTAGTTACTTTATATCCTTTGCTAATGGTGTTCCTAGTATGGAAGAGCGAATGAAAATAGAAAGTAGTCTTGCTAAGAAATTTACAGGAGCAGCTGCTAGTGGTAAATTTGTCCTTACATTCAGTGACGACAAAAACAGGACTCCTGAAATTACACCAATAGCGGTCAGTAACGCTGATAAACAATATCTAGCTTTACAAGAACTTTTAGTACAGAATATTCTTACAGGACACAGGGTAACAAGTCCTATGCTAATGGGAATAAAGAACAATACAGGTCTAGGGAACAATGCAGATGAGTTAAATCAAGCTTTTGAGGTTTATCTTAATACTGTAATCAAACCATATCAGAAACACATCTTAAAAACCATAGAAAAGGTGTTAGTTATCAATAACATTAACCTTCCACTACAATTCATTCAAAACAAACCTGTAACAAGTAAATTCACTCTAGAGGACATGAAAGATGTAATGACTCAAGACGAAATCAGAGAGGAATTAGGATTAAAACCACTAGAGAGTAATGATATGGTAAGTGATGACGAATACTCTAAACTTTCAGAGGAAACACTAGTAGAAAAACTAATATCAGAATATGGTGAGGTTATAGGAGATGATTATGAACTAATAGATGATGAAATAGTAGAGGACGAACATGAAGACTTTGATTTTGAAAGTACTCTAAACGAATTACATAGAGTTGAACTAGTAGGTACTGGTAGAGCTTATCCAAACGCTGAAGAACCTGATGACGAACATAATCAAGATGGTATAGATAAGGACTATAATCTTTACAAGGTAAGATACGAATACGCTGAACAATACAGTAAAGGTAACTCAAGACCATTCTGTATAGCTATGATGAGAGCTAGTAGAAACGGAAAGGTGTATAGAAAGAGAGACATTATAAACATGGGAACACAAGAAGTAAATAAAGGTTGGGGACTTAATGGAGCTGCTACATATTCAATATGGCACTTCAAAGGAGGTGGTAATTGTGGTCACTTTTGGAGACGTAAAATATACAGATTTAAACTAGGAGTTTCTACTGGTAATAAAATATCAGACGCTACTAGTGTAATCAGTACAGCTAAAGCAAGGTCACAAGGGTTTTATCCTAAACCTAATGACGCAAAGGTGGCAGAGGCTCCAATAAACATGCCAAAGAATGGATTTGTAAACAAAGAAGGTTACTAACATGTCATACGTATTATTTATATCAGAAAACAAACTAAAAGACAGTACAGCAATAGGAGGTAATGTAGATGTTGATTTCATGCTTCCTTACATAAAGGTAGCACAGAAAAAGTACATAGAGACTAAACTAGGTACTGATTTATTTGTTGCCTTACAGACTAAGATAACAGCTGGGTCACTAGGTGGTGTTTATCAAACACTAGTAGATGACTACATATCAGATGCGTTAGTTCATTGGGCTTTTTACGAGTGCGTACCATTTTTAAGGTATAAGGTCACAAATAACAATATCGTACAAAAAACGTCAGAAAATAGTGAGAATTTATCAAGAGAGGACGCACAAGACTTGAGAGAGGAGGTTAGAAATACAGCTGAATTTTACACAAACAGACTTGTAGAGTACATTAGAGACAATACAAGTAGTTTGCCAGAATATTCTACTAATACAGGAAGCGACGTATCGCCTGATAAGTCTCCATTTTACAGTGGTATGAACTTAGAACATGTAAGACCAAAACAAAGTGGATTAACCCTAGATGACTTTCTAACATCTGACCTTAAATAATGAAAAAAACATATAAACCGAAGGCAAAAAACGAAATAGCCTTGAAGAAATATAAAGAGAATGCCGTTAAAAAGAGTAACACAAGACATAACAGAGACAATAACAATAAACGCTAGTGTTCTAGGAGTTACAACGCTGGCTGATTTTGAACTAGTACTAAAGATAATTTTACTAATAGCATCAATAGCTTATACAATAGCTAGATGGAGAACTCACTGTATAAACAACAAAAAATGAAAATAATCTGTAAATTTTTGTATTACATATCTAACGGAAAGATATGTTTTGGAGCATGTAACACAAACTGTAAAAAAAAATAATGACTTACAAGTATTTTACATTATCAGAGTTTGACTCGCCAGATAGTGGAGGTAGCGGCAAACACATGTCTTCTGAATTTCTTGAAATGTTAGATGAAGCTAGAGAAATAGCTGGTATTCCTTTCAAGATAAATAGCGGGTACAGAACAAAGGATTATAATCAATCTTTACTAGATAGAGGTTACAAAGCTAGTAAAACGAGTCCTCACATGAAGGGTTTAGCAGCTGATATTTCAGTAACAGATTCTAGGAGTAGATGGATGGTTATTAACAGCCTATTGTTAGTAGGTTTTCAAAGAATAGGTATTGCTGATACATTTATTCATGTAGATTTGGACACAGAAAAGTCACATAGTGTGATTTGGACATATTAACCTAAAATAATCAAAATGAAAGACTGGCTAATCAAACAGATGTTTTCATCAAAGAAGTTCTGGTACGCTGTTGGAAGTATCGTTATTCCTCTAATTGTAACTTATCTAGGAGTAGATGAAGAAACTGCATCTAACGTATTTTATGCAGCTATCGCCTTAGTAGTAGGACAAGGTATTGCCGACAGTGGCAAAAAGTAATATCCTTGTAATAGGGGATTTACACGAGCCCTTCTGTCTTGATAAATACCTCTCATTCTGTAAAGATACTTACAAGAAGTACAAGTGTAATGAGGTGGTATTTATTGGGGACATCATAGATAATCATTATTCAAGTTATCATGAGACTAATCCTGACGGATTAAGTGGAGGTACTGAACTAGACCTATCAATTAGTAGAATATCTAGGTGGTACAAAGCATTCCCAAAAGCTACAGTTATTATTGGTAATCATGATAGAATGGTAATGAGGAAGGCTCAAACAGGGAACATACCAAAGAAGTGGATAAAATCATATAAGGAGGTGTTAGAAGTACCCAAGTGGAAGTTTGTTGAACGATATGAAAAGAATGGAGTTCAATACATACATGGAGAAGGTGGTACAGCTCGTAATAAATGTAGAGCCGATATGATGAACACAGTACAGGGACACTTACATACTCAATGTTATACCGACCATTATGTAGGTAAGAACTTTCGTATCTTTGGAACACAAGTAGGTTGTGGTATAGACCATGATAGCTACGCTATGGCATACGCTAAGTATGGAAAGAAACCAGCGGTTGGATGTGTAGTTATACTAGACAATGGTACAATCCCTATAAATTTACTAATGGAACTATGAAAGAACACCAAGTAATATTTGCCGTATATTTTCTTATAATCGTAACAGTGCTCATATTGTTCGTTTAACACACTTTTTAGACGTTTTAAGACAACTTCGTCTGTATTTAAGGTTATGACGTATAAACAACCCTATAACGTCTTAAAATCAATATTTTATTTTACATAAACATAAACAAGTAATACAAGGCTTACTAATACATGAGATTGACGAACTTTTCGTTTTAATATTATCGGTCACGCCGTGTGAGAAAGTCCCGCAAATCGTCAATAATTGACGTTAAAACGACAATCTTGTTTAGACGTAAAACCTCAACTATAGTTTCGTCATTTCTCATTATGTATAAAACGATTTATCTGAAACGATTTCCTTGTAAGAAACGCTAGTTATCTGACGTGTTTTACGCAAAAAATCGTTAAAAACGTTTTGCCGTCCCGAAAATTTTTTTAAATCTTTGCAGTATGAAAAACGACACGACATACACATATACAAGTAGGAACAGAAGTACTGGTTCTACAGGTGTCGTACATTTATTAATTGATACACATAAAACACAACAAATTATGAAAGCAAAAATGATTACACAAGAACAGGTTAAAAAAATGAGAATGTTAGGTACTAAAGGGGATGCAGCTATCTTTACTATAAAGGGCTCTCTCAGTAAGTACGTAATAGAGAAGTGCGGTAATGACTACGGGATATTTAAGGTTCTTACATGGGACGATAACAGGGCTTTACTTACTGATTATCAAGCTAACGTAGAAAAGGTTACTGAAAAGACCTTTAAAACTGCTTCTGTTTATCTAGGTAAGGTTCTGAGAACTACTATTAAGTTTAGTGACTGCGACCTAATAGACTATGTAGATGAGGCTACCTTTAATCAGAAGGAAAAAGAAATAGAGAGAATATAACTGATGAGTCCTGATAGGACGAAACTACTGGGGGTGACTAGGAACCTATACTGTATATACAGAAGTCCTCAGTAGTCTTATATTAACCATAATACATAAAATTATGAACGCAACACAAGACAGAGTTACAGAATTATTAGAGAAGTTTCAAGAGGTCTATAACTTAGTTACAGACTTACAAGAGGAACTCAATCAAGCAAAATCAGAAACCCTACTAGAGTACGACCAACTAGAAGAAATAGTAGAAGCCGTCCTTGATAACATACAAGGAGAGAGGGTTCAGCTTGATGACTATTCACTAGACCTTAATGGTAGAGAGATAGAAGTTTATGACGCTTACATAGACGCAACTGACTCTTTCTGTTCCCGAGATATTATTAGAGGGGGACTAGAACACTTTATCAAGAAAAAAGAGTACTGTGTAGGTTACACTACTGAGACTACAGGAGAGAACACACAAAAAGAGAATAGTGAGTTTGTAAGGGTAGAGGCTATCAGTTCTAGAGAAGCTATCAACCAAGTACAAAGTAAGCTACAAAACGAAATCTGGCGATTTAACGAAGCTAGTGATGAGGAAAGGTATGACTACAGTATAAAATACGACTACCTAGACAGAGGTAAATTCCCAGATACGCATACTAGGGCAGGTATAGTAAAAGTAGATATACTAGAGGATGTGATAGACCCAGTAGATACAGAAATAGGAATAGATGCGGTATCAGTAGAATAAAGATGTTGTGTTTCTACCAAAACCCTACTATAATGTAGATGTATCCTTGTAACATTCCTCATAAACTAAGTAGCTTTCCCATCGTAAAGTTCGTAACTAGGAAAGTCCTAGTGGAAAGTACAGATAGTAAAAGAACAGGAAGTTACATAGCCTCACTAGGAAACTAGTGGGGTTTTGGTAGTGAAAGGGGGCATGTTGCCTCTACTAAAATACAACGTTATGAAAAAGACACAAGTACCAGACGTTTTTACGTTTGAAGTAGTAGAGACTACTACTAGATTAAAGGAGTTCAAATCAGAGGACTTACCACTGTTTTTCAGAGATACTGAAAAATACTCATCATTCACTATCTACTACAAAGCTTCCATCAAAGACGGAAGACTACGTTTAGAGAATATTCACTACCAATCTTATGAAGGTAAGGATAATTGGTCTTATAGTGGTAATTCTACCATAGAGGATGTGTTTCATGATAGATGTGAGTCAATAGAACAGGAAACATGGGGATTTGCAGTAGATAACCTAATAAACCATATAATGTCATGAAAAGAATAAGAGTATATAATATGGTAAGCCCAAAAGGCAATAAGGTAGCAAATCAGTTTGAAATTACTACTAAGGACGGGATATATTTTCAATCTTACAGTAGTATAATAGCTTACAAGAGGTTTAAAGATGGTCAGGTATTCTTAGATGAGTATTACTGGGATTACTCTAATACTACAGGTAAATACAGAAATATCTTTTTAAATGACTGGGGTATAGAAGAGACTAGAGAAAAGATAGCTAGTAAGGAGTATAAACTAAAAAACCTGAACAAATGATAAAGACTATAATTACAGGAGGTCAATACACAGACCCAACGGAATACACTGGGCCAGAGGTGCAATGGTGTAAAAGATGTCAAAGTGAAGAAATGTATGAAGATATGCATGTATGCGAAACCTGCATAGATGACCTAGAGGAAATGGAGTTTAGGTCATCATGTTGTGACGGTGAGTTTGAACCAGATGTAGAAAGATGTTACGAATGTAAAGAATGGACTACAAGCTTATTTGAAGACGAATGTATAGCAACAGGTCTAAACCCTAAAACATTTAGATATGAACCCAGTAAGTAAAGTAAGGATAATAGTAGATAGTCTTACAGACGATAAGAGGCTACAGAACAAACTACTAGAGATACTAACACATAACCTGACTGTTGAGCAGGTTGAGGTTCTATTTGAGGATATAAATACACGTTTTAAGGGTGAAAAGGTACGTTTTAAGACACTTTTTGACTAAAACCAATATAAGACACACGAGGTAGCCGAAAATCGTTAAAACAGAGTAGGTATAATTTAATACGTATATTATGAGTATATCAGATAGGTTTTTAGAGGATGCAATTGAAACGCATTTTGAAGGACTTGAAGGAATTATAATGACAGAAAACACGGTGCATGAAACAGCCTTAAATGTTTCAAAAACAAATAAATACATAAAGATGGAAACAAAAAAATCAGTAGTAAAATCAGTACAACCAAATGGTACATGGGATGGTAAATTTGGATTGATGTACAAGTTTGAAATCACAATGGACAATGGAGACACAGGTCAGTACATGTCTAAATCTAAAGACCAGACTAAATTTGTAGTAGGTCAAGAGGTAGATTATGAGTATCATAGTGGTGAGTACCCTAAAATCAAACCAGTAAATACCTTTCAACAAGGAGGTAACTTTAGTAAAGGTAAGTCAGATGACGTTCAAGAGATGATAGTAAAACAGAGTTCTTTGAAAGCTGCAGTAGATTACTGTAAAGGAGATACTTGCTCTACTAGGGATATAATAGACTATGCTGAGGAGTTTTTCTTGTGGGTTACTAAAGGTATAAAGCCTGATGAAAACAACAAAAAACCATTCTAATGGCAAAGTTTATCAGATTAACAGAGGAGGATAAGGTTCGTAATCTTTGTAGCATTGCTACAGAGGTTATGGAGCTTCCTGAAGAAGCTATTACTAGTAGTACTAGAAAACAGAACGTAACACTACCTAGAATGGTAGTCTCAAATATATGTAGGCAGGAACACGATATACACCACGAGGTTATAGCCCATGTATTAAACAGAGACAGATGTTCTGTCTATCATTATGAAAACCAACACGAAAATCTAATGGTGTGGAAGCCTTATAGAGAGACTTATTGGAAAATAATGAAAGAATACACTAGACTAGAGAAAGTAGATAAACTGAAATTTACTACAGCGTCTTCACTAAAAGGATTACTAAAAGAGGAAGGTATTGATTTCAGTGTAAAGAACCCACAGGTACATATTGAGGTTACTAGTAATGATTTCAAGGTTATTATACCTAGTACTTACATGGATTTTTCAGATGTAGTAAAGAAACTTAAGACGTTACTACAGAGTTATGACCATAAAATACAGGTAAATATATGAAACATATACTAGCACAATCAGCTTATCTAGTAGTAAATAAACAGATAGCAAAGGTAGTCGGCTTGAACGCTACAGTACTACTAGCAGACCTTATCAGTAAGGAAGGATATTTTACTGATAGAGGGGAACTTGTAGAGGGTATGTTTTTTAATACCTACAAGAATATACAGAAGGACACTACATTAACAGAAGGAAAACAGAAGACCGCTATTCAAATACTAAAGGATAAAGGTCTGATAACTACTAAGTTAATGGGGATGCCTGCTAAGACACATTTCAAGATACATGAGAACAAGATACTTGAAATACTGGATATAAGTTGTACCGAAAACACTGAACTTGTTACAAGAAAAACGTCGCCTAATAAGAATAAAGAAATAATAATCAAGAATAATAATAGTATTATTAGTGATATTAAGAGCAGGCAAATAGAGTTTATTACTGAAGTTTATGAGCACGACACATATAGAACTGAAATGTTACATGAGTTTTCACAGTACTGGACTGAACCTAATAAATCAAAAACAAAGATGCGTTACGAGTTACAGAAGACTTTTGATATTACTAGGAGACTAGCTACATGGAACAAGAACAGTAAGAAGTGGGATAACCCTACTAATAGTAAAATTGATAACCAACTACATTCATATAATGAAGCAATGGATATAGTAAAAAACATTAAGTATGAGAACTAAGAAACCAGAAGTACATAGGTTTTTCAGAAAAGGTCAGTATGATACACTAGACAAAAGTATCTTTCACAAGTGGCTAAAAGAGGAAGGTTACAGTAGGTACGGATTATCTATTGACCTAGATGTTACACCTATGACTATAGATAGATACATGAACGAGCCTGAAAGATTATCATTAAAACAGGTTAAAATTATCTGTGAAGAAACTGGAGTTGATATGAACTTTATACATGACTTAATATGGTAATCAAGGATATACATATGAACGACTTAGTACCGCTATGTGTAACACTAGTTAGTAAAACCCTAGTAGAACTAGGACAATCTAAAGATAGCAAACATATAGTAGTACTAAGTCAGTCATTAGCGAACGACTTGAAAGAGGACTTTAAGAACCTTACATTTGAAGACGTTATACAAGCCTTCAGACAGGGTGTAAGGAACACAGACAGGTTCGTACTTAATGTACAGACCTACTATCAGTGGATAAAAGCACAGAGGAAGCTGATATGGGACAATACTGATAAGGAACCCGAAAGACAGGATAAGAGACTACATTACAGGTCAAGACAAGGAACAGGACTAAAAACTATTAATAATCACTTAAAATCATTAAAAAATGGGTAAAAAGACAGAAAGAATAGAGTACATACACGACCTGAATACGTTTCAGTGTGCAGATAATGAAGTTTATCTGAGAGGTGTAGATAATAAAGGAGAGGATATACTACTAGTATTTCCAGCAAACGAGATACTAGATTGGCTAGATATAGAGTATATCAGAGGTGAGGTGTTAAAATATTATACTAACATAAACAAAGAAAAATGAAAAGAATACAAGAACATGAAGTGAAGAATCAAACAGATGCAGTTCTATGGCACTTACAAACAAAGGGAAACATAACGTCATGGGAAGCAATCAAGGAATATGGAGCAACTAGGTTATCAGCTATAATCTTCAATTTAAGACAGCAAGGTCACTATATTGACTCAATACCTCAGACAGTAACTAATCGTTGGGGAAAACACACGAAAATAGCAAATTACACCTATTCTGACCTTACTTTCTATGAGCGAGGCAAACAATCAAAACTATTCTAACATGGCAAAGAAAACTATTAGTAAGCTAAAGAAAGAACTAGACACTATCTTTAGTAAGTACATTAGACTAAGATACTCTAGTAGTGAAAGAGCCGTATGTTTTACATGCGGTAAGACAGACCACTGGAAAAAGATGCAGGCAGGTCATTTCATGAGTAGAAGGCATACAAACACTAGATGGGACGAAAATAACGTACAAGTCCAATGTGTCCGCTGCAACATGTTTAATCAAGGAGAACAATACAAGTTTGGTAAGCTACTAGATGTACGAATAGGAGACAGAACCTCTGAGTACCTTGAATGGAAATCTAAACAGATACTAAAGTTAAACAGAGTAGATTATGAAGAAATGATAGCTAAATACAAGGAAAAAGTAAAGAAGCTAACAACCCTTTGTGAATAACTTATCAAAACTTATGTAAAGATTACAACAATATAGCTGTAGAATTGCATGCATGGATGTAGTATATATTAGTAGGCAACATGAAGTTATCATAGAACCCTACCTTAATTTAGTAGAGGTTAGCTTCAGAGAACTACTAAAGGACGATGAAAGCAGGTTTTATGAGTTTGTAGAGGTTGCTAACGCTGTACTAGATTATCATAACGGGTACAGCTTAGACAGAATAGGAGGTTACACTGATTTTTTAAGTATCATACCTGTAAATTACCTAGTAATGATTAAAGGTTTTATGGCAGGTTATGAAAATGAAAGTAACAGAGCGTCTGTAAGAGCATACCTACATCTACTAACAGAGTACTCATTTAGAGTAGTTGATGACCTAGAAAAACTAGAGGTACATAGTGAATAAGATATACATACTAGTAGGTAAGTTACGACCTCAATTTGTAGAGGTTGCAAGGTCTTATACAGATGATAAGACAATACTAGATGATACAGTACAGGAGTTAATGTTGTATTTTTTACAGATGAACCCTGATACACTTAAAAGGATATATGAAAAGGATGGTGAAGTAGGAATATTGAAGTATGGTAATGTAGCACTAGGTAGAATGTTTAAAAGTCCTAGAAGTAAATATTACTACAAATACAATAAGTACTATACACATGTAAAGACTAACAAGTACCCTCCTGTAAAAGATAGTGACGAGGTTAAACATGTAGTGTTGTACGAAAAGATTGATAAGGAGTTAGATAAGATGTACTGGTATGATAGAGACTTATACTATATGTACTATAGTCCTGAAGGGGAAACACTAGACGGACTAGCAAAGAAAACAGGTATCAGTAGAAATAGTCTATTCACTACAATAGATAATGTAAGAAAAAAACTAATAGATAAACTAAAAGATGAGTAATTTCTTTGTAGAAACAGATATGTTTAACCATAGAATAGAACTATGTAGGTCTTGTGAGTTTTATTACAAGCCGACAGGTACATGTAAGAAATGCGGATGTTTCATGAAAATAAAAGCTAGTATAGGTATAATGAAATGCCCGATAAACAAATGGCTACAAGTAGGTAAAAAGAATTCAGTAGATGAAATACCAGAACACTTACAAAAAGAAATACAGGATATAGCACCTGATATTGTAGGAGGTGTAGCTAAAGATGTAGAGACCAAAAAGAAACTAGTAACACTACATAATACAATATATGGTACTAGATATAAAATAACCACCTCTTGTAGTACTTGTCTTAACGACTGCTACAAAGGAATAACAAGACTAATAAAATGAACGAAACTACAAAACACTTACTAGGATTATGCGGTGAAACACACCCTAATTTATTTACAGTAACTATAATGATAATTATAATAAGTTATACATTATACAAAGCTAAACATAGATGGAAGTAGAGATGGTAATAATATTTTTTACAGGTATAGTACTAGGTATGTACTTATCTTCTCAATTAAAGATACACATAAGAAAAAATATTTTACACAACAACCTAAATAATATGACCTACAAAAACATAAGAAAGATACTACAGAAACAAGTAGATAACAACGTAAAAACCTTCTGGGTATATATTGAGGACAGTAAAGAGTTTATTCAGATATACAAGAACTATAGTGATAGACTAAGAATATATACACCACAACAACTACTAGATTATTTAGATGAAATTCAAATGTAATATATGTAATAACGAACTTGATTTATACAAGGTAAGTTTCGTTCAGAAAGGTACTAGATTAGTATGTAAGAAAGCTATATGCTGTAATGAGTACATGGAACAAGTAAAGTTAGACGAATACAAGGGATTTCCTGATATTAAAAGGAATGAAGAACACATGAATGGAGGTGACAGATTATGGAACGACTTTAAACATAATAATGTAGAGTGAGAACAAAAGCACAGAATAACTACTACTGGAAGTGTATAGTAAAGGTTCTTGGAGAGGAACTAGGTTACTTTCAGTACGAAATGCATAACATATTGAAGAAACAATTTACACCAATAAAAACAAGCGATATGACTAAACAAGAGTTCAATCAGTACTGTGAAAACATAAGGATATGGGCACTTACAGATTTAGGTATCATTATACCTCCACCAAATAAAACCAAATAAAATCTATATATAATTATGAAAGTTAATCAAGTAAAAATCAAGGAGTTACAAACGAATGAAAACAATCCTAGAGTAATCAAGGATGAAAAGTTTAAGAAACTAGTAAAGAGTATCAAGGAATTTCCGAAAATGTTAGAACTAAGACCTGTAATAGTAAATAAGGATATGGTAATACTAGGAGGTAACATGAGGTACAAAGCATGTATTGACGCTGGACTAAAAGAAATACCAGTAGTAATAGCTGACGACCTTACAGAAAAGGAACAACAAGAGTTTATAGTTAAAGATAATGTAGGCTTTGGAGAGTGGGACTGGTCTATACTAGCAAACGAGTGGGATAATCAAGACTTGAAAGACTGGGGACTTGACGTGTGGGAACCAGAAGAAGAAGCTGATTACTCTGTACTTGATGACCTAGACTTAGATAATGAACTAGACGAGCTTAGAGAAAACAATAAGAGGTTTATACAGATAGCTGTAGAGGCTAGTGAGTATGAGGAAGTGTCTGAACTAGTAAAGAAAGCAAGAATAGAACAAACTTATCTAGGACACATACTACTAGACGCCTTAAAAGCTAATGTGTAGTATAATAGGTTACAAAGGAAAGTTTGACGAAACCCTTGTAAGTAATTTACTAGATGAAAGTAGAATTAGAGGGGTACATGCGTTTGGGTATTATAGTCACAAGTACGACTTGAAGACCTTATCATACGAACAATTCAAGGACTCACTACTATTTGAAAGACCTGATATGTTTGTAGCACATTTAAGGTACTCTACTAGTGGGGACTACAAACAAATGATTAACAATCAACCTCTAATACAGTATAATGGTAAGATGACGGCACTAGTATTTAATGGAGTTATTAGTCAATTAGATATGGAGAACATGAAGTATCAGTACCAAACAAATATACCTAGTGATAATGACGGGTGGATATTGATGAAGTACTTACATGACGATAAGTTCTTACATGATAGGTCAATTACATTTGCTACTACATATATACAAGACGATAATTTATATGCTTACAGGAATAAACATAGACCTATGTACTACAACGAAAACAAGGACAGGGTGGTGATAGCCTCTACAAACGATATACTAGAAAGATGCGGGTTAGAAGATAATGTAAATACAAAGGAACATAAACGATACGTATGGTAATGTCTTACAAGGAATATCACTACAAGTCTTTAGAGGCAAAAGATATTGACCCAAGTATCTTGTGTTTGAAGTATCTAGCAGACAGGTATGAGCTTAACATAGAACAGAGGTACTGGATAGCCTTCTTGTACGGATGTACCTATAGTGCTACAACAACCTTCTATATATACAACGAATTTCCTGATTACATCAACGCTGACTTGAATAGAATGTCTAGGTGGTGGGACTTGAATAAACATAAACTAATCTTTCAAACAGACAGATTAAGAATAAAGTCTAACAATCAATTTATACAAGCAGTAAGGTCTTATCGTTCGTTATGTGGTACAAGTCAAAAGAGGTACTTTAGATGTAGTAACTGGGGTGAGATATACAAGAAGATAAATGAAATCAAGTACTTTGGTAGGTTCAGTTTGTTTAACTACCTAGATGTACTAAACGCTATTACAGATATAATACACAAACCTACATACTTGAATATGTTAGAAGCTGAGTCTTGTAGGAACGGGATAGCCTTCAGTATTGATAGACCAGACCTTGTTACACATGGAACAAAAAGGAAGCTTACTAAAAACGAAATGATATTACTACATAATACCTTCAAAGAGTACCTACAATCTTATCAAGGTAATGTATTTCAAATAGAAACAACCCTGTGTGCTTACAAGAAATATAGAATTGGTGGAAAACGATACGTTGGGTACTATATTGACCGAATGGGTGAAGAAATAAAGAAAATGTCGGAAAACGTCAAAAAAGGTGTTTTTTGGGATGTTCTATGGCAGTTTCGCAATGAGACGTTTGACCGAAAATATCTTAGTGAGTATGCGTAAAGTAGTATTTGTAGTAGGGAATTATGGTGTAGGTAAATCAAGTATGTTACATAGACCTATACTTGAAAGGGACGATATATTCTTAAGGACTAGTGAGAGGTACTGGGTACTAGGAACAGATATATGTGGAGCTGATAGTTTATCTATGTATAAGAAACAAGAGGTAATGAATAAAATAAAGGAGGCAAAACAAGAGGGACTACTGATAGCTGGTAGTAGATATTGCCAACAGAAAGATATCAAGGAACTATCAAGGGATAACGAGGTACATCTAGTATATCTAAAAACCTCTTACATGAATAACGCTGCTAGAATTGCTGGTAGAGGGAAACACATAAACATAGACACATACAATCAGAAACTAAAAGAACACATATCACTAATGAATAAGTGTAGAAGATATTGTAAAATATACATGATAGATAATAACAGACCTCTACAGGAGGTTAAAACAGAATTTGATAACATAATACAAGACCTATGAAAAAAGTAGAATTACAACAAGTAGAACATAATGTAAAACCTAACGACACATGTCCCTACTATGAAGCAAACATTACAGAGGACACTATATTTACCGCTAATGGTAAGCCTATAGGGTTCTACATTAAAGATGTAGATAAGTACAACAAGAAACTAACTAAGTTACTAGTAGTAGCTAATACAGAGTTTAGGAGTAACAGAGTACCTAAATCAATCATGCAACGTACTAGTGGAGTAAAACAATACTCTACAATACTAGGAGGTATAATACCTAGATATAGTAGGAGGGATGCAACTACAAGTAGTGTGCATAGAAGTGAAACAGCAAAAACCTTCATTAAAGCAATGTTAGGTTGTGTAAGTATAGGGGAACAACTAATAAAGGAAATAACACCAGAAATATACGAAAAACAACAAGAGATATTCAAAGACGTTGATGATAACTACAAACTAGGAACTATGTATACAAGTAGTATATCTAACTTTAACATACCAGCAAACTTTCATACAGACACAGGTAATTTAAGAGACACAGTAAATATTATCTTTACTAAGAGACTTAATAGTACAGGGGGAAGCTTACATGTACCAGACTACAACGCTACAATAGAACAAGCAGACAATAGTATGTTAGTATATCCAGCTTGGAGAAACATGCATGGAGTAACACCAATAAATCAATTAGCTAGTAACGGGTATAGAAACTCACTAGTATTTTATCCACTAAAATATTTCAAGAACAATGGGCAATAATGGGCATATAAAAAAGGAAGCACTACTAAACGCTTTGGAAGCAAGTCTAGGTGTAGTA
>VTLG01010484.1_pt1 | contig 32095 bp, 39 predicted proteins | sample 4694571 | NCBI WGS metagenome assembly VTLG01 (sample SAMN12604809, study PRJNA352737) | marine metagenome | biome: ENVO:00000447; feature: ENVO:00000209|ENVO:00000569|ENVO:01000036; material: ENVO:00002151; isolation source: viral sequences binned using virsorter ...
TGGATGAAAAGATTCAGCAACCTCTGGCAGTTTATTAATAAAGTTTCTTTCTACACTAAAACCAACACCAGTTCCGCACATAAGAACATACATAAGTTCATCAAAAGACCTTGGAGAATCTATGTGTAGATAACTACAGTTAAATCCTGCCACATTATCTCTATCTAAGGCTTCTCCGGCTGTCATAATACAACGCATAGATGGCATAACATCCAAGTCATGTACTGCTTTATATATCTTTTCACCTTCAGCTACAGTTATCTGCTCTCTGTCTCTCCAGAACTGCACATAACGATAGACTGTTTCTGCCCATGTCTCTCTTCTCTTTTGTTCGGGTAGCCATCTAGCGTATCGACTTTTATGTATAAACTCTTGATACTGATCCATATTAACTTTTACCTCTCAATAACTCTATCATTTTATTTAAATACCAAATAGTTTTTTCTGCATTTTCTATAGGATCGCCCTTACTGAACAGCCTAGATCCTGTGTACTTTAACACGTTACCATGACAATATCTAATAGCATGGTCTACTCCTAAAACATCTACTATGTAATCAATAGTTTCAATATCCCCTTTATTGTAATGAGGTGGATGATTTACTGATTTATTCCATTTTAATTTATCCCATTCTTCGGGAGTAGCGTCATCTATACTATTTCTAGCCATATCGTTTTTCATCCTCAAGTAAGTTTCTATTTCATTCGACATTAAAACTCTCTCTTTTTTCTGTGTTTATCCAAGCACTAGGTATGCTGTCTTCACTAAACCATTTAAATCCATTAGCTGTGGCCCACTCCCCATGACTTCTTTTAGTGCCATCTTTTCTTCTTTTAGCTTGAGGCATAGGAGCATTAGGATTTGCAAAAAGAAAAACTAATTCTTTATTTTCAGGAAGAACTTTTTTAATCCATACGTATTTGCTGTACTCACTATAGTCCCAAAATCTACCTTTAGCTTCAAGTAAAATAGTTTTAGCTCCTATTACTTTTGTAAAATCAGGTTCGTAAGAGTGTTCAACAATATAATTAATTTTATCAACATGAAACTTCCAAGAATCTAAAATTCCAGTATGTAACTCATACTCCCAATTAGAGTCATATCCTTCTACTAAGTTTTTTTCTACTGGTCTTTTAACTCTAGGCTTTCTAAGACCTTTCTTTATTTTATTTTTCAATGAAAGGTAACCTTAGATTTTTTTTCTATTTCTAACTCAATTAATTGTTTTAGTGTCAACCATACTTCTACAGCTACGTTATCTACATGACCGTTATCAACTATCATCCAATGACTCAAAGAATATAAAGAGTCCTGTAAGTTTACTTTTTGTTCGCTATCCATTCTATATCCTGTAAAGTTATAGACTCTATAGCTTTATGCGGAAACAATTTAATTAGTTTTTTAATTTTATTTTTAATCCATTTAGGATTATAAGAATTTAAATGTACGGTTCCGTTAGCATAAAAGTGTGTTTGTTCAGGCACAAAATTCAAACAGTTATTTATAGACAATTTATTTAATTCTTCTGGCGGTAGTAATGTACTTAACCATTGAACTAAAATAACTTTACAGTGTCTAACAACTCTTTTTGATTTTTTACCATTCATAATATTTCTTCTACTTGCGGTTCTACTTCAACATGAGTTAAGTATACAGTACTATTAGCATATTTAAACCCTCTTAGTCCTTGGCCATTGTTAACGTCTTTAAAACAATCAAACTTATAATTACACCAAAAACAAGATTTATGCAGTTTGTAGTTACCTTTTTTACCTTCTGGTACAGGGTCATAACACCTCTCTGGTTTGTCATTTATATCTAAACAAGAAATAAGATTATCTATTTTATTTGTAATATTAGGTTTATCTAGGTCTTCGGGTTGATGTAAGCATAACTCTCCTGATTCTTTGTTAATAACTAAAAAACCACCGTTATTCGTACCTTCTGACTTTTCGTACCCTGCTAGTTGACCAAGATAACCAAAGGGATCATCTTCAGCTAAACGCCCTTGTATAAACTTTTTAAATGCAAAACCAGATGCAGTTTTAACATCTACTATTTCGTTATTTATTTTACAATCTATATGTCCTACTACACCTTTTACTTTGACTTCTTTTTGTTCGTCAGAAACTTTATGTCCTGCCATTCTAACTAACATTAAAACTATTTCTTCTAAGATATGACCATACAAAAACTTTATTTGTGTGGGGCCATCAATAGAAGACTTAACTAATTCATCTCTTTTTTGATACCAAAGTTGTCGGGCAGGTCTACCAATGTTAGACATTCGCAATGTAAAATTATTATCTCTTTCTGACGGGGTAGCCCAAGCCATCATAGATTCTTTAATTTTAGCTAAAGTATTGTCTATATCTTTTTCTGTTAGATTTATAGATTTACCTTCAGATATTTTTTCTAATTCTTTATATATGTCAGGAACTAAGTTTTTTAATTCTTTCATCTTTATGCTCTACAAATCTACATTGTTTAGAATTAGCATTGAATAATACTATAACAACACCGTCTTCTTTTTGTTTGTCAGTTCTACTATTCTTTATGTGTTTTCTTCTTGTAGATTTAACGTCTATAAGTTTTATTTCTTTATCTTTAATAGCCACCAAATCTATATACCCACTACCCCCACAATTTTTAAACACCTCGTATCCTTGATCCCACAACCAAGTTACCGCGTGGTACTCACCAAAGTCTCCTTTTCTTGTTGAATTGTAAGAAGGTCTTTTATCTCCAGATACTTTGTTAGTGTGTTTCTGACCAGTTGTTTCCGACATTGTACTCCCCATCTAAGGGACAATTTAGCTTCAAAGCACATGTAGTTTCTTTTATAGAAAGCACCCCTAATCTTCCAACTTCATCTGCTATGTCTTTTCTAACTTCTAATTGCCATTCGTCATGCACGTTAGCTACAAACTTAGCATCATAACCACCTTTAATTATTTTATCATTAAAAATAATTAATGCTTGCTTCATAATTATAGCACCATCACCTTGCAACAAAGTATTAAGTGCAGAGTGTGGTGAACGAACAGTTAGTTTTCTTCCATCGATTGCTTTAATAAATCCTTTTGTAGCTTCTCTTGATACTCTGTCCTTAACTGCTTTAAATGCAGGGACACTAGCAAAGAAGCGTTGTTTAAGTCTTTTACCATCTTCTCTGCTTCCTCCAACCACAGCCCCAACCTTTGCGTCTCCTGCTCCATAGCAGACGGAGTAGACGAAAGTTTTAGCCTGATTTCTTGATTCAAGTCCTGCAAATTTTTGATTAGCGGTGTGTATGTCTCCGTTGAGAATTTCATCTATGTACTCCTTATCATTCATATGATGAGCTAACATTCGTAATTCTAACCCTGATGCATCAATGCCAACTAACTTATAACCATCAGGAACAATCCAACAACTTCTGCATTCCGCACCATAGGGTGAAGAACAACTTGGAATCTGGGCGGTGTTGGGATAAGAATGTGTCATTCTAGATGTTATTGCTCCATTAGAATTAACAAATCCATGAATACGATTGTCTTCTTTTACTTCTTTTAGCCAAGAAGTTATTTGAGCAATACGTTTTTGTAACATCAAATACCTCGCTATCATAGATGCTTGAGGTATATCTTTAACACTTGTTAAGGTTATTTCGTCTACTACAGGCTGTCCTGTTGGGGTAAACTGAGTAGGCTTCCATCCAAAATTTATAAGATATTCACCTATTTGTTTTCTAGATCCTAAATTAAATTCTGTAAATGTTTTTCTTTGTATTGGTCTTTTATATAACTCTAACTCTGCATACTCTTTGTCTGTTAGTCTTACACCAATACCATCTTGATCTACAGCTAATCTAGAAAACTCTCCTGTTTTTGTGTACTTAAAATTAAGAGTTTGTACAGTTACAGTAGGTTTAAATTCTTCATGTACTTTATCTTTAACTTCGTTTAACTCATCGTTTAACTCTGCTAATAACAACATACATTTCTGGCAGTCAATTAAGAATCCTGTTTCTCTTTGTTCATGGATTACCTTTGCTACTTCATGTTCTATTATTACAGACTTAGCACTAAATCCTTTAGACTCAAACTTTAAACGGTCATAAACTTTTAAATTTAATTTAACATCATTGATGCAATATTCTAACATCTCTGGTGTAAACGAACTCCAAGCTTGTTCGTTATCTTCACCATAAGATCCCTTTAAAAATTTTAATCTATAACCCCAAGCTTCTAATCCATGACCGCCTTCTCTTACTGGATCAAACAGTCTAGATAAAACTAAAGTATCTACTATTTTTTTATCTGATAAATCTAAATTTTCTATTTTAAGTAGAGCAGGTAAATCATAACCTATGATGTTATGTCCAATAAGTTTAGTAGCTGTGCTAAGAAACTCACAACCCTCGCGTATCTGAGTATTGTCAAAACTATAGACTTCTTGCGTGTCTGCATCTATAGCAACAATACAAAAAATTACCGTTGGTTCTAAGCCATCTGCCTCTATATCAAAGACAAGATTCATATTACTTCACCACACTCGTAGTCATCTACTTCGCTTAGTCTACCAGTTTGTAAATCATATTTTAAGTAACCTGCAATTCCTGTCTCGCCACTAAACCTATTCTTTAAAACTCTAATGGTAGTCATGTTTCTTTCTTCGGGATCTTCTGCCTGTCTATTACCCTCAAGTGCAATCGCAATATTACTTAAATGAGCTATAGCATTTGACCCTCTCAAGTCTCCAAGCCTCACTCTACCACCTTCTTCATGGCTATTTCTACCATTACTTGCTTTACTAAGGTGACTTATAGCAATAAGACTTACACCTGTTTCTTCTACAACTGCTCTAAGATGATGCATCACAGAGTCAATCGCTTTTCGTTCATCGTTGTTAGACCCCAAAGCCATACCAACTAATATACTTATATGGTCTAATACAATAACACCACAATCCTCTGCTTTTGCTAAGTACTTCATCTTATTTAACACGCTGTCCATATCAAACTTACCTACGTGTCTTAAGAAAAAGAATCTTCCGCCTGATAGTATATCATTATAAGCTTTTTCTTTCTCTTCTAATGAAATACTCTCAGCTAATTTAGGTTTTTTGTGGATGTTAGATGGATCTTTAAGAATATATTTAATCATTTGCTCTCTAGTGGGTAGATGTAATGGCTTGTTGGCCGACAAAGACATCAAACCTAGTGCCGCAGTAGCTACATTCTCTTCTAAAGATATAACACCTATTTTTTCTTCTGTATTTTTAAATATTTCTTCTTGGATTTGTTTTACTACCGTAGATTTACCTACCCCTGTACCTGCTGTAATAGTAATCAATTCTGATTTTCTCATACCATACAACATAAGATTTAAACAATCCCAAGGATAGCTACAATAAGGCATAGCCAACTCAGACATAACCTCATCATGTAAACTACTACTAACAACTATTCCATCAGGTATAAATCTTTCTGACCTCCACCAAGCTTCTACGAAAGCTTTATTGTTATTGGTAGCAAGATAATCGCAAGCATCTTTGTGTGGCTTAACGTGCTTCATTACTAAAGCTTTGCCACCAAAAAGTTCTGCTACTTCTTTAGTGGCTTTAAGTCCTACATCATCGCCATCAAAACAGATAACAATGTTTTTAAATTTATCGAGCCACTCAAAACATTTCTTGCAGTCTTTTAATGCGGAGCTTCCAGACTTAACAGAAACAACAGGATACTTACTACCTGTCATCTGAAATGCGGCCATAGCATCATCTTCACCCTCAACTAGAGTTACATACTGATACTCAGTAGTAAACTCATTCATACCAAATAAGTCTGACTGTGATGCTTCTCCAACCCAACTAAACTTTTTATCCTTAATCTGTCTAATTTTTGTGGCAACTAACTCACTACCATAGTGATAAGGGTAATAGATTCTATCTACCACGTTATGACTATTTTTACTAATCTTAACACCGTATTTTCTACAGGTCTCTTCATATATCTTTCTATGTTCAAGAGGCCCAAAGAACTTTGTGCTATCTAAACCTGTGTTTAATCTTCTTACAAAATTATTATTATCCATCTGGTCTGTATACTCATCATAGTTTCTATAATAATGTTCGCAACTAAAACAAAACCCGGAGCCATCTTCATTGACGGACACCGGGTCTGAGCCACCACAAACCTTACATGGTAAATGGTATTTAACGAAAGTCATTGTTACTCCTCTGCGTTATCTGGCTCCTCTGTTTCAATTATAGCCTCATCAACTAAGTGCTCACCCATACTACCGTTTAAAGTCATTATGGATGCTCTAGCTAAAGTTACTTCTAACTCTGCATTACGTAGTCTATTTTGAGCATTAATTAATACACCGAAAACTGACTGCCCTTCTGGGGACAGCTTGCTTACATCGTATCGTACATCGTCTTGAATAAAGACTAATTGTGGTGCTTGTGGTTCAGACATTATATTATCTCCTCTTCGCCTTCGATTGAAAACTCTGCGCCATCTTCAGATTGAGATTCAACTAACTCTATTACTTGAACAGCTTGTAAATCTAATCCTCTAAAGTCTTTACCTTTCCAAGTAGACTCCCATTCTTTATATTGCACTTTGACATGTGAGCCATTACCAACACGATAATCGACAGGGTTTTTAAATTTATCTACTAACTTAGGTGCAGGTCTAATCATACCATTAGGCCCATGCACTTTTCTTTTGATAATTAAAGCCGGGCCTTCTTCCATATCTTTAATAGTAAAACCTCTAGATTTGAAGTCATCTGCTGTTGGCTTATCAACAACTAAGTTAACTGTATAAACGTGATCAAAATTAGTATTAGGTACAGTAATGCTTGCCCAATACGCTTTTCCTTCTACTATTGCCATAGTATTTTTCTCCTAGTTTTTAATGTGAGTGTGAATGAAATCACACGATGGTTTGATTGTCAAACATATATCAATCAAATTTAATCTACCAACCTATAAACAGCAGGTCTACTTGTTCCGCCATATCTGTTTTTAACTTGGTAAGTTTCTGTTTCGATATTCATGCCGCGTTTTCTAAGTCTAAAAATAATATCAGATAAACGGTGAATACCTAATTCATAGATAGCAGTAGAGCTACCTAATGCTTTATGCTTTTGTAAATAATCTATAACAGTTTCTGTTTGTGTCATAACAATCTCCTATTAAAATATCTCATTAGCGGTTCTATATTCATCTAACAATACCTGCATGAATTGTCTTTTATTTATCTCAAAACCCAGTGTATCTGAATGGTTTTTTTGGAGTACTTCAAACTCTTTATAAACTGATTCAGGTATAGCTATCATTAGTTGACGTTGTTTATTTTCTTTTTTTGGTCTTCCTCTACTCATTTTAAAAATCTCCAAGTTCATATACTTTACCATAAGTTATCATACAAAAAGGAATTAGCATTACTATACCTATAAATGCAAATGCTTGTACTCCTATTATATTATCTCCTGTTACCCATATAGGTCGTGATTCTGTAAACTCAATATCAAAACCTACTCCTGTTCTAAAGTTAAATGTTAAATGAAAACCTAATAACTTAAATGTCATGTTACTTCTCCAAGTATTTTATTCATTAATTTTTCTCTATCATTATCATTTAACGATTGCCAATGATGATAATTTAAAACATGTGTACAAATATTATCTATAGTAAAACCAAACTTTAATAGAGTACTTATTCGTTCAGATAAAAATGGAGTTATTTTTATTTCATCTATTGTATTTGTCATGCTACCTCCAAGTACTTTGTAAATGTTTTTCTAACTAAGTTTTGTCTATCGTTTCTAATTGAAGCTATATTAGCTTTACCTCTACTAGTAGTAGCATTTGCATGAGTAGACCAATCTGTTAAAGCATTATAAACAGACCACAGATTACTACCTAAAGTTGGTTTATATTTATTTTTATAAACATTCCAAACGTATTCTAAATTATGGTTCTTTCGCTTTAATTTATTTAAGTTATCTTGAGGATAAGTGGGTACTTTATAATCAAATTTTAATTTAGAATTTGTAGCCTTTACAAACAAATCCCATACTTTATCATTTGTAACTATAGTTCTACCTAACTTAATCCACAACTCACGTTCATTATTAAATATATCTAATGATTTACATATTAAATTAGCACCATGCTCAATGTTTAAAGACTTTGTATGTTTAGCTTTATAAATACCTATACCACCAGTTATAAACACTTGTAAGTTAGTACAAGCATGTTGTGTAGCGGCAACACTAATCATAAAAGGCCATGTTTGATCATAAGATGTTGTACACAATAAACTTAAAGATGCTTTATCGCCATCACAAGTTTCATAGGTATGGGCAGGTAAATCATACTTAACAAAGAGCCTAGAACCATTATGACTCGTAGTAATTTGTTCTGTGATTCCTGTTATATCTAAATCAGAGCGTTCAATAATATTTCTAGTATTATTTATTAATGCTCTTGGTTGTACTGGTACATAGTTATTACCATGCACTCCTAACTCTTCACCAGTATCAGTTCTATATAATACTGACTTAGAACATAAATTTAAGTCTGTATTATAAGTTGGATATTCTTCTGAATAATACATCAAAGCTCTTAATTTAACTTCAAAGTCAGCAGATCCATATCCATTAGCTCTAAGGTCATCAATGGGTGTTTTAACAGCATATCCCCAAGATGCCAAATCATTTATATGTTTTACAGTCATAGCTTTTCTCCAGTTGTTTAAGTTTAAAACTCTTTTACTAATTTAGATTTTATTTTAAATCTTCTTACTGCATCATCTGCGATTATAAATACATGTTGCCATTTATAACCTTTTTTTACTCTCCAACCATGATACCAACCACCCTTCCAAACTCTTACAGGTGTATACCCTCTATCGACTGCCTTTTGATAGGTTGGGTCGGGTATTCTATATTTAGAATTAGCCATCAGCTTTCTCCACTATATCGTAGTAAATATTATTTAATCTTTGTTCCATCTTTTCTACAAACTTTATGGTGGTTTCATTGACACCTTTATTTCTAGCAATAATTTTACTATTAATAATAATACAACATACATTCCATATTTCTTCTGCGGTGTTATGTAAGTAAGTACTATCTTCTACTGGAAGTTTAGAATTCTTACTTCTTTCTAAAATGTATTCGTTAAAGTCTACAATATTTTTAAAGTAATCATTTTTATCTACCATTTCATTGTCTCCTCTCCATTTCATTTAAATCTTGATTAGATATTACACCAGATATCTGTACTTTGTGTTGTAGCCATTCAATAAAATATTTATCTAATAATGGTCTACAATTTACCTCAAAATACATCCACTCACCTTCTCTGAATTTATCTGTAATATATTCTATACAATCATCTAATAAATCATCTCTATCTTTTATGGTCCATATAGATATGATCCTATCAGCTAACTGTTCGTAAGATTTTTCTGTTGCTTCACAACTCATAATTTATCTCCAGTTATTTAACAGGTCTCTTATTTTAAATAGCTTTTTAGCATGTGCTTCGGATATTCTGACGGGTGTTTTAGTCCCATCATCATTAAGTTTGAACTTAATTTCATCTATATAATTAGAACCAATGTCGGGGTAGTACCCGTTGGTTTGTTGTACTTTTATAGTTCTAGTTATGCCTTTGGTGTTGTCATAAATCTCTGCAACTCTAGGCTCATGGGACAGCATCGGGATAGCAGTAAGTTCTACCATATCCCCTTTTTTAAGGTCGTTATGTTCAATATACATATGTTTTCTCCAGTTGTTAAATTATAGTTTATTTAGCTTTATATTGCAAATTAATCCTTTTTATATCCATTAACAAGTTCTATATAACTTTGTAAACCTTTAGAAAAATCATTATTATTATTTTCTATTAAAGTTATATGATTTATTAACTTATAAAATAAATTAACTTGTAATTCTTGTAGTTCTAATAAATGGTCAACGTCTTTTCTAAGTTTTGTATATTCCATATTTGTAGGTGATGCATCATTAGAAGTATTTTTTTCTAATGCTTCTAATCTTTCCGCAAAAGTCTCGGCTGAATTATCGTTTTGTAGTTCTGATAATCTATCATCTAAATCGTTATAATCGCCTTTTAAATCACTAATATCATATTCTATTGTGTCTTTGACTTCAGATAGTTCATACTCTAGATTATCAACAGTATCTTTTAAATCGTCTATTGTACCTGAAATGTCAACTGCTGATAGCATATCATTTACTTCTGCTTCTGAAATCTTTACAGATATTGTATGTTCATTACTCATAATATTTCTCCAGTTATTAATTAAAGTTAGTGGCTCGTTTTAACCGCTAGGTGAGCCAATCCTAGTTAACTAGGGTGGAGGAACCCCCCGGTTTAAAAGTTAATTCTATTATTCCAGTTGTACCTCGCTTTATATCTGGTAAACAAATACCAGTACTTAGTTCATCTATCTCATAGTCTGTTAGACAATCTTCACAGACATAATCTGAATTGTCTGGATTAAGACTTGGATCGCAATAATAAAAATCATATAAACTAAACAAGTCATCTAAATCAAAACGGTCTTGACATCTATCACAATGAATTAATTCCATAGTTATTCTCCAGTTAAGTAGTTAAAGTGAACAGCACTAACGTGGTTACCATCTATCCATTTATCGGATAATGTTGCCAGATGATTGCACCACTTATCCCATAGAGTCTCAGTACCGACACCATGACATAAATTTATATAGTTTTTAATCTTTATATTATTAAGTTCTAAAGCCTTTGAAGTTTTAGGACTAGGGTTGAGTCTTAGATCCTTTGGATCAACGCCATATAACTTAATATTATGGCTATCCATACAACCAACTAGACCAACACATAGCTGACAGACGAACCCTGCTTTAGCAACTCCAAGCCCTCTAACTTTTAAAAAGACTTTCATAAGTGAAAACGCTTTATCAGCATCAGACTTATTAGAGTTAACAACAGCCATCATCTGACTATAGATTTTATGTTTATTGGATTTTAGATATTTATAAGTAGATAGCTTGTTGCCCCAGATAAATCTGGATGATTCACCGTTGGCTCTAGCATCTACCATTTGATCACCAACAGACCACCAAGGTTGTTGAATACTTAGAACTACCATAAGTATAACATCAGACATGTTATCTGCTGATTTTTGGGCGTAGTTCTGACAGTTTACAGCATCAGTTCTGTACATAAGACTCTCCAGTTATGTTAAAGTTAAAGCTAGTTTTGTTTTTTTGTTGACGAGAAGACTAGCAACTCCTAACTCCATTTTATATATAGTTTTGTTTTTTTGTTGACGAGAGAACTATTAAACTCTAACTTCATTTTAAAATGCTAGTTTTGTTGTACACGAAGCAGACTAGCAACTGCGTCAACCTCTTATTTTTACTTACAGAGGTTATGCAAGTTTTGTGACTTGAAAGCCCCAAGCCCAATGACCATTAGTTAGATTTATTATACATTCTCTACCTCTTACAAAATTCCAATGTATCCAATCTACATCACCAATGTTACGCTTTGTGTCGGTTTCAACTATAGTAATAGAATCTACTTCTGCTAGTTCCGCAGTCTCAGAACCCCAAGAGCCAGACCACATAACTTTATCACCTATATTTAAAAAGTTTTTATCGTTTGATTGCATCGTTTTTCTCCAGTTTATTTAAGTTACTTTAAAAAGAAGTTCACAAGGAACTTCTTCTTTTTAAAGTAACTTAATAGTTTGACGTAATATCGACATAAGATATATAGACTTACCGACAATAGTTTCCTACCTCTGTAAGGGGTCGCCTTTGACGGTCGCCATGTCCTTCAGCATAACTGATAACTTTATCTAGAATTAGTTATCTCGTTAGTCAGCTCGTCTATATATCTATGCCATAAAACTTAAATAGTTTTAATCGTTATCCAGATTAACATCAACCATAGAACAAAAACAAGTGTTAAAGCTATTTGGAATAAATCTTTACTACTGACCATAGATTTATTTCTATTTCTTTTTAATCTTCTACTTCTCACGATTACCTCCAGTTAGTTAATATAATCTATAAAGACCACTATCAGTAGACGATAATGGTCTTCTATAGATTATACTAGCCTTGTCTATCAAATTCTATAAGAGCTAGAGAATCTTCTATTTCTTGAATGATTATATCTATATCCATTACTTGGCCTCCAGTAGTTGTATTAGCTTAGTTAAATTAGATTCTAGATTAGTAATTCTAGTATCTAAATCTTTTGCAACGCTGTTAGTTTTAACTTTTGAAGCCGTAGGCTTCTTAGCTTTTTCGGGGTTCTTAGTCTGTATAGACTTAAGAAACTGCTTGGGAACAGATGTTCTTGTAAAGAACTCTGTAGCTTCGGAGTGAGTCATCTTCGATGAGCCATAGAATTTATTTAGCACAGCGTAAAAGACTTTGGTTAGACCATATCTTTCAGATTGGTCTTTTGCCTTGAGATTGGCAAAGTGGCAAGCCACTCCATAGACTTGTTTGGTTGAAGCTATTCTGTTTGGATCGATTGAGTTGAATGTTGATTCCATTTTGTTTTTCCTCGTTTTAGTTAATTTATAAGCCTTTAAAAAAAGCTCACAAGAGCTTTCTTTTTTTAAAGGCGTTATAATTAACTATCTGTAGTATCTGAAGTCATTTTAAAGACTTCAGATACTACAAAGTTTTGAAAGATTTTTAATCTTTCAAGGTTTTTGGCGGAGCCAAACAAAAGTTCTCAAGCTGTTGATTTCTGGAGCTTTTAAAGTTTTTAAAAAAAACTTTAAAGCACTTTGAAGTCTTACTAGTTTTGTAAACTAGTAGTGACGGTTCTACTAAGGGCTTTAAAGCCCTTAAAGTTATATAGATTCCATAGAATCTATATACTCTGACCTAGACTTTAAAGAACTTTAAAGGCTAGGGCAGGTGGCCACCCCCCATACCCCCTATATATACTAAATCTTATACATTTTTTGACGAATTGAATGTAAACTAGTTCGGGGCGGAGTTTCAAAAACTTCAAAGTCCTTTGCCGGGGGATAGGTAATAGATGTAACCCGGGGGGCTACATAGTTAGTATATAGATGGATTAACACTTTGTCAAGAAAAACTTGACAAAACCCGTGACCGTTTGTATACTAGATGTATGAGCAATAAAGAATTAACAGAAAAGCAACAATCTTTTCTAGATAATTTAGTTTTCTGTGGTGGAGATGCAAAGAAAGCGGCAGATATAGCAGGTTATGCCCCGAATAGTTACACTACTGTTGTAAAGTCTTTAAAGACTGAAATACTAAATCTAGCTGAAGGCATATTAGCACAAAGTGCACCTAAAGCGGCTTTAAAACTTGTACAGGTAATGGACAGCGATGAACCAATACCCCAAGCAAATATGAGATTACAAGCCGCACAAACTATATTAGATAGAGTTGGTTTAGGTAAAACAGATAGATTAGATGTAAATGTAGGCAATAGTGGTGGTTTATTTATACTTCCGGCTAAACAAGAGACAGTAATTGAAGGTGTTTATGCGGAAGAGAACCAGTAGTACGATACCTTTTGGTTATACATTAGATGAAGATAACCCAAAGTATATAGAAGAAGTACCAGAAGAATTAGAAGCTTTAAATAAAATTGTACCAATGATAAAAGATAAAACTTTATCATTACGTGAAGGTGCTGTATGGTTAGAGTATCAAACAGGACGTAAAGTTTCACATATGGGACTAAAAAAGATAGCCGCTAGACATGAGTAAAGATTGGGAAATAAATCCCGATAAATATCTAAAAGATGAAAACGGAGAGTTTCTATTAAAACTAGATGGTACTCCGCGAAAAAAGTCTGGTAGGACTAAGGGTTCTAAAAGTCGTGGGTATACGTATCACTCACAGACAAAAGCTAAAATGACAGCTAAAAAATCTGTCAAGCAAAAAGAAAAAAGATTAAAGGCGGCTCAAGCTAAAGTAGAAAGATATAAAAAGTCTATAACAAAAACTAAAAAGACTTTAAATAAACTAGAAGGTAAAGAGTCTTCAACTATACTAGAAGACGTAGATTTAAAAGATATACCTGAAACTTTAGCAACTGAGGCTCAAGAGGACGTTATCTTCAGGGCAAATAAAGGCCCACAGGAAGACTTCCTCGCATCAGGTGAAACAGATGTTTTATATGGTGGAGCCGCAGGGGGTGGTAAGTCCTATGCTATGTTAGTAGATCCTCTAAGATATGCACATAGAGGATCACATAGAGCTTTAATCATTAGACGTTCTATGCCAGAGCTTAGAGAACTAATTGATAAAAGCAGAGAGTTATATCCGAAAGCTTTTCCGGGATGTAAATATAGAGAAGTAGAAAAGCTTTGGAACTTTCCAAGTGGAGCTAAAATAGAGTTTGGCTTCTTGGAGCGAGATGCAGATGTATATCGTTATCAAGGACAAGCCTATAGTTGGATAGGATTTGATGAGATTACTCATCTACCAACAGAGTTTGCTTGGAACTATTTAGCATCTAGATTAAGGACAACAGATTCAAATATAGTTCCTTACATGAGATGCACAGCTAACCCCGGAGGTGTTGGAGCTTCTTGGGTTAAGAAAAGATATATTGATCCAGTTCCACCAAATGAGTCTTTTTTAGGTGAAGATGGATTAACAAGAAAGTTTATACCTGCTAGACTACAGGATAATCCATATCTAGCCACAGATGGTAGATATGAGACAATGCTAAAGGCATTGCCGCCAACACAGCGGAAACAACTGCTAGAAGGTAATTGGGATGTTTCAGAGGGTGCGGCTTTCGTGGAGTTTTCTCCAGTACTTCACGTAATCCCACCTTTTGAAATTCCCATAAATTGGGAGCGAGTCAAAGGTATTGACTATGGATATGCTTCTGAAAGTGCATGTGTTTGGGGTGCAATAGATCCTGAAGACGGCACTCTAGTAATTTATAGAGAGTTATATCGTAAAGGATTACTAGGAACTGAGTTAGCAGAGATGTTAACTTCAATGGAGGTAGAAGATCCCTTTTCTGTTCAAGGAGTTTTAGATACTGCTTGTTGGAATAGAACAGGGACTACAGGCCCAACAGTAGGTGAAACGCTTTTACGAGCAGGACATAAACTTAGAAGGGCTGATAAAAATAGGGTACAGGGAAAAATACAAGTTCACGAATACTTGAAAGTTACTCAAAGCGGAAGGCCACGATTGCAAATATTTAATACTTGCCCACATCTGATACGAGAACTGCAAAGTATTCCTCTGGATAAAAACAACCCTGAAGATGTAAATACGAATGCACCAGACCATGCGTATGATGCGTTGCGTTATTTAATTATGTCTAGGCCAAAAATTAATGATCCATTGAATAGGATGCGACAAATACAAAGAGAGCAAGTATTTAGACCGGTTGATTCAGTATTTGGATATTAAACAGGAAAAGCTGAATGGCAGAAGATAATTTTTTTCAAAATGCAGATGGTATTTATTTTTCTGAAATAGAGGGTGAGCAGGGTTTAAATTTAGATTTAGAACCACACTTAAAATCTAAATTTGTAGGATTAGTAGAAGACCGTTTTGCAAATGCAGAAACAGCTAGAGAGTCCGATGAAAGACGTTGGATGCAAGCATATCATAACTTCCGTGGTTTATATCCAAAACATGTTAAGTTCCGAGAATCCGAAAAATCTAAAGTATTTATCAAAGTAACAAAAACAAAAGTATTAGCGGCATTCGGTCAGCTAGTAGATGTTATTTTCGGTACAGGTAAGTTTCCAGTAGGTGTAAGAGAAACTAAAGTTCCTGAAGGTGTATCTAAATATGTTAGTTTAGATACTACAACTCCTAGTATAGAAACATCTCAAGCTCCAGAAGAGTTTCAAAGAGATGAAACACCAGAAAACCCATTTGATGTTGGCTACGAAGGCGATGGAAAAGTATTAAAAGCCGGAGCAACTATGTCTGGGTCAGAAGGTCTTTTTGAAAATAAAGTAGAAAACTCCTCACTTAATTTTGTAGATGGTGCTTCACCAGATCCAAAAGTATTAGAAATGTCTCCTGCTAAAGAAGCGGCACGAAAAATGCAAGAGCTAATACATGATCAAATAGAAGAATCAAATGGAAGTAGTGAATTAAGAAATGCTCTTTTTGAATCTACTTTATTTGGTACTGGCATTGTAAAAGGGCCATTTAATTTTAATAAAACTTTAAATAGATGGAGTGTTGATGAAGAGAGTGGTGAAAGAAACTATAGTCCTGTTTCTGTTCGTGTTCCACGTATTGAGTTTGTCAGCATATGGGATTTCTTTCCTGACCCAAACGCCACTACAATAGAAGAGTGTGAATATACTTTTCATAGACACAAATTAAATCGTTCTCAGTTAAGAGCTTTAGCAAAACTTCCGTACTTTAACAAAGACGAGATCCGCGAATGTTTGGCATTAGGCCCGACATACGAAGAAAAAGATTATGAAACAGAATTAAGAGATGATCAAAGAACAGAAGAATATGGATCTGCAAAGTTTGAGGTTCTAGAATATTGGGGAATCATGGATGCCGAATATGCTAGAGAAGTTGGAATGGAGTTGCCGGAGGAGATAGACGATTTAGATGAAGTACAGGTTAATGCTTGGATTAGTAATGGTAAGCTTTTGCGTGGTGTTGTTAATCCATTTACCCCGCACAGGTTACCCTATAATGCTTTCCCATATGAAAGGAATCCGTATAGTTTCTTTGGAATTGGAATTGCAGAGAACATGGACGATTCACAGCAAGTTATGAATGGTCATGCAAGAATGGCTATAGATAATTTAGCACTTAGCGGTTCTTTAGTTTTTGATGTAGATGAGTCTGCTTTGGTTGGTGGTCAATCTATGGAGATATATCCCGGCAAAGTATTTAGAAGACAAGCAGGTGTTCCGGGACAAAGCATTTATGGAATGAAGTTTCCTAATACTTCTCAAGAAAATATGATGATGTTTGACAAGTTTAGACAGCTTGCAGATGAACAAACAGGTATTCCTAGTTATTCGCATGGACAAACAGGTGTTCAAAGCATGACTAGAACAGCTTCAGGTATGTCAATGTTACTTGGTGCGGCTAGTTTAAACATTAAAACAGTTGTTAAAAATTTAGATGATTTCTTACTTAAGCCTTTAGGACAAGCATATTATCAATGGAATATGCAGTTTTTTGAAGGTGAGTTAGCAACAGAAGGAGACTTAGAAGTTTATGCTATGGGAACTAATAGTCTAATGCAAAAAGAAGTGCGTAGCCAAAGATTAACTATGTTTTTACAAACAGCACAAAATCCTTCTATTGCACCATTTGTTAAGATTTCTAAAATCGTTAGTGAGTTAGCATATAGTTTAGATTTAGATCCAGATGAAATATTAAATGATCCAGAAGAAGCCGCTATAATGGCTCAAATAATAGGAGCACAAAATGTTGGACAAGCAGATGGCAATCAAGCTATCACCCCTAGTGAACAACAGGGAGCTATGGGAGGCATTCCAGAAGCACCTGAACAACCTCAAGACCTTGGAGTTACAGGGACTGGTGGTGGCAACATCGGAACTGGAAATGTTCCGCAGTCAGGGGAGAGTGAGTTCTCTGGATAAGCTACTTAAGTTAAAAGAGCAAGTAGCAGAAGCAAAGCATAGAACTGAGGAAGAATAATGAGTAAGGCTAAAATACTAAGTTTGTTATCTCAAAGAGGAAGTAAAAAACTAGCTGATCAAACTAAAAGAGAAGCTATGAATAAAGCAAATCTAAGAGACATGATAAACGAAGATCCTTCTTTAGCAAGAAATTTAGATGATAAAGAGTTTCAAGATTTAATGGATGATATTAGTGATCCTAGCTCTATGAGAGGAGATACTTTTGCATCAGAAGATTATGAAAATACTTTAAGAATGATTAAAGATATGTCTCCAGAGGATGTAGCCAAACAAGTAGAATTATTTAGAGATCCTGAAGATTTAAAAGAATATGTTTCAAGTTTAAGTATATTAGGAAAAAGAAAGTTTTTTAAAAATTTTAAAGAGTCTGACCCATCTTACAAAACTTTATTAGCAGATGAAATGGAAGAAGCAAGAATAGGAAAAGCGGAAGGCAGTATTATGGAGACACCAAAAGTAACAGACAATGAAAAAGCAATGTATGGTGAAGATGCGGCTAGATATACATCTGGTTACAATTCGTACATGGAAGAAAGAAAAAATGCTGAGACTCCGCAACAACTAGAAACTATAGAAAAAAGATTTAAACAATTTGAAGATACTTTTGATTCTAAGGCAATAACTGTTGCCCTTAGATTGATGGATGAATCAAGAGAAAAAAAGAATAAAGGTGGATTTCCAGATTTAACAGGCGATGGAAAAGTTACTCAAGCAGATATATTGAAAGGTAGAGGTGTTTTTGGACATGGTGGAGAGTCTTCAATGTCTATTTTAGTACCTATGGAAAAAATGCCTGTAGATACTTATCCAAACATACCGCCCGAAGAAATGGAAGAAGCTTTAGAATCACAACTTCCAGATGATGAAATGGAAGATAAGTATGTAGATTATATTTTATCTGAGTCACTAAGTGATAATGAACAAGAATATTTAATGGATGCTCTAGAAAAAGATGAGCGTCTAAGCGACATTATGGATAAAGTCATAACTGTCGCAGGAGAGTTTACTGGTGAAGGGGAAGTAAAAGGCCCCGGAACTGGTGTATCAGATTCGATACCTGCAAGGTTATCGGATGGTGAATTTGTTTTCACCAGAAAAGCAACTGACCAAATAGGAGCAGAAAAGCTTCAGAGAATGATGGATGATGCTGAACGCGACTATGATAAAGGTGAGTTGAAAAAAATGGCATTTGGCGGCATGAACCAAATGATGAATGATCCTACTATGGATGACCGTAGAAGGAGACAAGTTGATATGTTTGGAATTATGCCTGAAGACGAGCAAGAAGAAGAAATCAAACGACAGATGATATCTTCTAATCGTATGCCAAGTGTTCGATAGCGATAAGGCTACTCTTTTATAGACCCCTTATCATTTTTTAAACCTAGAGGCCACCTTGAAGTATCAAGACCCTGTATTGTAAACGCGAACAATACAGCCACCTTGAAAGACTGACAAGCCCCAAAAGGAGAGTGATTATGACAACTGCAAGTGAAATGATAGAAGAACCAGAAGCAAATCCATACAATGCTAGAAAGGATTGGCATACCGAACCTAACTCAGCACCAACAGGAGATGCTAATGGAATGTATTTTGAAAGACCGAGTAAGGCCACCTCTAGTAGTGAAGAAGAAACTACTGAAGCCCCTGAAAAGAAAAAGCAAACTACAAATTACAAAAAAAGGTATGATGATTTAAAGAAGCATTATGACGAAAAGGTAGCTTCTTTTAAACAAAAAGAACAAGAACTAAGGGCAATGTTGCAAAGCGGTGAACCTGCTTATCAACCGCCTAAAAGTGTCGAGGACTTAGAAAAGTTTAAAGAAGAATACCCTGACTTATATGAAACTGTTGAAACAGTTGCACACATGAGAAGTGAGCAACAGCTAGACGGATTGAAAACTAAACTCTCAGCTATTGAAGAAAGAGAGGCGGCTATAGCTCGTAAAGAGGCTGAAAAAGCTCTTTATGATAGGCATCCTGACTTTGAAGATATTAGAGGAGATGATAAGTTTCATTCTTGGGCTGAAACTCAGCCAGAGCAAATTCAAGAGTGGATATATAATAATCCTAATAATGTTAATTTAGCCATTAAAGCTATAGATTTGTATAAATTAGAAAACAATATATCAAATCCTAAAAAGCAGAAGTCAGCAAAATCACAATCTTCCAAGTCTGCGGCAGACTTTGTATCTACTAAAACAAAAAATGTAGACACAAAAGAGCCTAAGATATGGACACAACGGGAAATCGCACGAATGTCTATGAGAGATTTTGATAAATATGAAGAAGAAATTGATCAGGCTATTATAGAAGGCAGAGTGCGGTAATAATAATTTGTCTTTTTTAGGAGAAAAATAAAATGGCTTTTAACGTATCAGACCAACTATTTGAGCCGAGTACGGATACAGATGCGAACTTCGCTAACTCGGTATCAGGTCAAACTAATAGTTTCTTCATGCCACAAATCTTTTCAAAGAAGGTACTTAACTTCTTTAGAAAAGCATCAGTAGCTGAAGCAATTACAAACACAGACTATGCAGGTGAAATCTCAGCTTTTGGAGATTCTGTAAAAATAATCAAAGAACCAGAGATTACTGTTGTTCAGTATGAAAGGGGACAGGATGTAACTCAAACTAAGCTAACTGACCAAGAGACTACTCTTATTGTCGATGTAGCAAACGCTTTCAAATTTAAAGTTGATGACATTGAAACAGCTATGTCACACGTTAACTTTAAGGAAGTAGCTACTTCATCAGCGGCTTACTCTTTGAAGGATGCATTCGATCAAGGTGTTATTGCTAAAATAATTGCAGGTGTATCTGCTTCAAGTCCTAACCACATTCTTGGTTCGGATAACTCTACAGACTTAGCGGCAGGGACTTTTGATGGAACTGGTAACCTAGATATCGGTTTTGGATCAAGTGAGCATGACCCAATAGACGTTCTTTCTAGAATGGCTCGACTTCTTGACGAGCAAAATGTTCCAGAAGAAGGTCGTTGGTTCTTAGCAAATCCTGAGTTCTATGAGATATTAGTACAAAGCAGTTCTAAGTTGCTTTCAGTAGACTTTAATGCAGGACAAGGTTCCATCAGGAACGGTCTTGTATCGTCTGGAAAGCTACGAGGATTTGACATGTACAAGACTAACAACATTGCGGCCACATCTAATGCGGCAGGACAATGTGTTGCAGGTCACATGTCAGCAGTTGCTACGGCACAAACTATTACTAGCACAGAGGTTCTTCGTGACCCTGATAGCTTTGGTGACATTGTACGAGGCTTACATGTATATGGAGCTAAAGTACTTCGTCCAGAAGCACTAGTATCTGCTTTCTACGGTATTGACTAATACTTAAAAGTAAGGGGGAGTCTTCGGACTCCTCTATTTAAGAGGATATTAAAATGACAGAACCACAAATTACATATTACGAAACCATTCAAGAGAAAGTAGAAAAATGCTCTGAAGCGGTTGGACAAAACACTATGAAATTTGAATACGAAAAGAAAAAAGAAGAGGAGAGTAAGTAATGGATCATGGAATGAAAAGAGAAGGAAAAATGTATGGCGGTAGTAGAAAACCAATGCCACATGGAGGCCCACATGGAGATATGATGAGGCCTGAAGATGAAGATATGGCTATGGCTAGAAAAAGAAAAGCTATGGGTGGCGGCACAGGATCTCAGCCTTCTTATGGATCAGGTGAAATGCCAAAGGCTATGCCTAATTAAGTTATGCCACAAGTAGGAACTGATAAAAAACCTATGATGATTTCAGCAAAGCCTAGAGGAAAAGTTCTAGGCTTAACTGGAAACTTTTATAGGAAAGATAATAAAACTAAGTACGAAAGTAACTATGATGCTATTTTTCGTAAAAATAAAAAAGGCTAACTTATGTCAGCAACTTATCTTGATTTAACAAATGAATTACTTCGTGAGATTAATGAGGTTGTATTAACTACAGGAAGTTTTGCAGGAGCTGTTGGGATTCAACAACATATTAAAGATTCTATTAATAGAGCTTACTTTGATATTATTAACCAAGAACCCCAATGGCCTTTTCTTTCTGTTGCACAAAGTGGTGATGTAGATCCAAACTACGGAAATGTATATGTAGAAACTGTAGCAGGAACACGTTGGTATGAATTAAAACCTGCAAGTTCTAGTATTACTACAGACTATGGATCAGTTGATTGGGATAATTTTTATTTAACGACAATAGGAGTTAGTGGAGAGAGTGCACCCTATACGGCAAAAAATTTAAGATTTCTAACAATAGAAGAATGGAAAGACTTTAGAAGGCTTCCAGAAAACTTAGATGATGCTGATGCACAAAATCATGGTGTGCCTCGAAATGTTATAAGAAGCCCAGATGGAAGAACTTTTGGATTAAGTCCAATACCCGATAAAGTATATAGGGTTTGGTTTTATGCTTATGTTTTACCAACTAAGCTTTCAAGTGCTACAGATACTTTAGTATTTCCAGAAGTATATGCTCCAGTTCTTTTAGCTAGAGCTAGATATTATATGTGGCAGTTTAAAGAAAACCCACAGTTAGCGGCATTTGCTTTAGATGATTATAAAAAAGGATTAAGAAGTATGAGATCCAATCTTATAGAGCCAATGCCATATTATATGAAAGATGATAGGATAGCGTTTATCTAATGGCTACTGCACAACCTTTTGGTATTTCATGTAAGGGTGGTTTAAATACTAATTTAAATCAGCTTGAAATGTTAGCAAGCCCCGGATTAGCTACAAAGCTTACAAACTTTGAGGTTGATCCTGATGGTGGCTATAGAAGAATTAATGGCTATACAGCGTTTGGTAGTTCAAGACCTAATAGTGCTAATAAAGTTTTAGGTATGGCTATCTATGCTGACGGACTTATAATTTGTTCTGGAACTGGTATATTTTTTAGTCAAACTGGAAATAGTTGGCTACAGTTAAACAGAGCTAGTGTGTCCTCAAGTGGAGATAACTTTAGTACTTTTTCTGGAAGAAGTCTAAGTGCTAGAACTTCACAAGGACAAGTAACCTTTGCTGTATTTGAAGGTAACACAGATTACGGACAAATAGTTATAACAGACGGAGCTAATAAACCGTTTCTGTTTAGCATGACAGGAACTGGAGATTTAAATACAAGAACATTTTTTGCAGAAGAAATAACAGTAAGTGGTACAACAGCACCAACAGTATGTGCTATACATGATAATCACTTAGTAGTTGCAGGTGCACCTACAGCAAAAAACACAGTATTTTTTAGTAAAACTTTAGATCCTAGTGATTTTAGTGGTAGTGGATCAGGAAGTATTTTATTACCAGATCAAGTAGTAGGTATTAAAAGTTTCCGAAATGATTTAATTATATTTTGTAGAAATACAATACATAAATTAATAAATATTAATGACTCAAGCAACATAGCGATAGTTCCAGTAACTAAAAACGTAGGTTGTTTAAGTTCACATAGTATTCAAGAAATTGGTGGTGACTTAGTATTTTTAAGTCCTGACGGTATTAGATCCGTTGCAGGTACAGCAAGAATTGGTGACGTTGAATTAGGATCTGTTAGTAGACAAATACAATCACTTATTTCTGATATAGCTGAAGCAGTAAATAACTTTACTATAACAAGTGCAGTTTTAAGAAGTAAGTCACAATATAGATTATTTTATAGTGCTGATGATGCTCTTTCATCAGTATCAAAAGGAATTATTGGCACTATTACAGCAACAGGCTTTGAGTGGTCTGAAACAGTAGGAATACAAGCTACAGGGTTTACATCTGGATTTGATTCAAACGGAGTTGAACAAAAGTATCACGGAGATAATTCAGGTTATATTTATAACCACGATGCAGGAAATAGTTTTACAGCTTCTGGAAGTGCATTTGATATTAATGCTATATATCAAACGCCTAACTTTGATTTTGGTGACATAGGAACTAGAAAGACTTTACAGTATGCAAAGATATCAATAACTCCCGAAGGTGATGTACAACCTACTTTAAGAGTTAGATACGATTATGAAGATGTTAGTATACCACAACCCGAAGACTATACTTTAGACTCTGTTCCTTTGCCTTCTTTGTTTGGATCAGGAGTATTTGGAACATCAATATTTGGTGCTAGTAATGATCCTATGTTAAGACAAGCAGTACAGGGAAGTGGATCAGTTTGTAGTTTTAGAATAGCCAGTCTTGACCAAAAAGCACCATACGCAATAAATGGATTATATATAAATTACGTCCCATCAGGTAGGAGATAAAAAATGGCAGGAACAAGTTTCACAAGACAAAGTACGTTTTCTGACGGTGATACAATTACAGCGGCATTATTTAATAATGAGTTTAATCAGTTAGTAACTGCTTTTTCTTATGCTTCTTCAGGAACTACTGGACACCAACATGACGGTGGTGCAGGAGAAGGCGGTAATATACACACGATTGGTGATCAAGACTTTCTAAATAAAATAGTTGTTGATAGCACTAACAATCGTTGGGGTCTTTTTGTAGAAGTTAGTGGTTCTGCTGTAGAACAAGTACGTTTTCAAGATGGTGCTTTCCTGCCTGTCACAGATAGCGATGTTGATTTAGGTACTAGTTCTTTATATTTTAAAGATGCATTTATAGACAGCATTACAACTACAGGCAATGTAGCTGTAGGTGGCAATCTTACTGTAACAGGTACAACAACATTTAATGGTGGGACATTAACGCTTGGAGATTCAGCTTCTGATAATGTTGTATTTGGTGCAGATGTAAATAGTTCTATTATTCCTAATACAGATGATGCATATGACTTAGGAAGTTCTTCACAGCAATGGCGTAATTTATTCCTTGATGGCACTGCTGAAATAGATACTTTAGCAATCAATGGAACTACAGTTACATCAACTGCGGCAGAGTTAAATATTGTAGACGGTGGCACTTCAGCTACTAGCACTACACTTGCAGATGCAGATAGAGTTGTAGTTAATGATAATGGAACTATGGTTCAAGTTGCATTAACAGACTTTGAAACTTACTTTGAGTCAGCCCTAGATACATTAAGTAATGTTACAACTGTAGGTGCGTTAAATTCAGGTAGCATTACATCAGGCTTTGGTGCAATTAATAATGGTTCGTCTGCTATCACAACTACAGGCACTGTAACTTATGGTAGTCTTTCAGACGGCTCTATAACTATCACAGCTTTTGTAGATGAAGATGATATGTCTTCAAACTCTGCAACATTAGTTCCAACACAGCAATCTGTAAAAGCATATGTTGATGCACAAATAACCGCAGAGGATTTAGATGTTACTACAGATAGCGGAACTATTGCTATTGACTTAGATTCAGAAACATTAACTATATCGGGCGGCACAGGTCTTGATAGTTCTGCAACAGGTAATGCAGTTACTCTTGCAATAGACAGTACAGTAGCAACACTTACAGGCTCACAAACTCTTACAAACAAATCACTAACTGCTCCTACACTTACAGGTACAGCTACAGTAGCTTCTTTAGATATTAGTGGTGACATAGACGTTGACGGCACAACTAACCTTGATGTAGTAGACATTGATGGTGCTGTGGATATGGCAAGCACTTTAGCTGTCGGGGGCGTTGTTACTGCAAATGCCGGTGTTGTCGTTGATAATATTACTATTGACGGCACTGAAATAGATTTATCCTCTGGTGACTTAACCTTAGACGTTGCAGGTGACATATTCCTCAATGCAGATGGTGGTCAAGTATATTTTCAAGACGGAAGCACATTACATGGCTCCATTGATATGACTAGTGGTCTTATTTTAAGAAATCATGTTTCTGATGCAGATGTATTTATTCAAGGAAATGATGGTGGTTCAACTATTAATGCTCTCACGCTTGATATGTCAGACGCAGGTACAGCATCGTTCAACCACGATATAAAAATAGGAGATGACGGAAAAGTAATTTTTGGAGCAGGTAGTGATGCAACCATATCTCATAATTCTTCAAATAATAATTTCCAGATTACAAATAGCAATACAAGTGGGGGCATGGTTATACAGAATGATGGCTCTGCCGGAGGTATTGCACTACAACCTGTTCTAAACGAGAATGCAGTTTTTTGTTCCCCCAATGCTCAAGTAATTTTATATCACAATGGAGTAGCTAAATTTGAAACAACGTCTGGTGGTGTTGAAGTTACAGGAGATATAACTAATGATTCAGGCAACTTAACACTAGACGTTGCAGGTGACATCATTCTCGATGCTGATGGTGGTGATGTAAAATTTGCTGATGCCGGAACGGTTATTAGTTTATTAAGCATGACAGGTAGCGACACTATTTTAAGCACTAATGTAAGTGACAAAGATATTATTTTTAAAGGTTTTGATGGTGGTTCAGCTATCACAGCCCTCACCCTTGATATGTCTGATGCAGGTACTGCTATATTTAATCATGACATAAAAGCAGGTTCTGGTGGTGTTGTTAATTCAGACACTTTTAATAATCAAGCAAACAGCGCAAACATTATTTATAGAAGTGGGTCAACTACTGTAGTTGGTAATAATGCAACAGCTTTAGTGATTTCAGATAGTGGTGGAACAAGTTTTGGTGGTGCAGTAACAGCCAACGCAGGTGTAGTGGTTGACAACATTACTATAGATGGTACTGAGATTGATTTAAGTTCAGGCGACTTAACACTAGACGTTGCAGGAAACATCATCCTTGATGCAGATGGTGGAGTTATAAGATTCTTTGATGGCTCCACAGAATATGGAAGGATATTGAAAAATAATAACGATTTTCAGTTTGAATCACAGGTTGATGATGGCGATATAGTTTTTAAAGGTCAAGATGGAACGTCACTTATCACAGCCCTTACCCTTGATATGTCAGATGCAGGTACAGCGACATTTAATCATGATGTAAAAATAGGAGATAACGGAAAAGCAATTTTTGGGGCGAGTGATGATTTAACAATAAGTCATTCAACCACAGGTAACCATTCAATTATTACCGAATCAGGTGCAGGTAATCTTATTTTAGCGGCAGATAATCTAGAAATAAATAATGCCGCTAATAATGAAAATAAAATAGTAGCTACAAGTGATGGGGCAGTAACTTTATACCACGACAACCAAGCTAAAATAGCAACAACGTCTGGTGGAATTCAAGTAACGGGAGATATAAGCAACACCTCTGGCGACTTAACACTAGACGTTGCAGGAGATATTATTCTTGATGCGGATGGTGGAGAAATATTTTTAAAAGATAATGGAACTGCTTTTGGAGAGTTAAGCATTAGCGGTGGTAACGATTTTGTAATTGAATCTTCAATTGCTGATAAGGATATTTTGTTTGTAGGAACAGATAGTTCTACTTCAATTACAGCTCTGAAGCTTGATATGTCCGATGCAGGAGCCGCTACGTTTAACGCAGGTGTGACTATTGGAACAAACACTCGTCTATCAGCCGCAAGTGGAATGTTGTTTTTAAATGGTCCTTCTGCTACAGCATTTGAAGTGGGTGCAGGTAGTGAAAAAATGCGTCTTACTTCAACGGGCTTGGGTATTGGCACAAATTCCCCAAATCAAATATTAACTTTAGATGTAGCAAGTGGTGACATATTTCAAAGATTTGACAAAAGCGGAACAATTAAAGGTTTAGTCGGAGTGGCTGACAGCAGTGCTTCAGGAAGTTCTGCTTCTGTTCAAGGTGACATGATTGTTCGTGGACAAACTAATTTACTCCTTGATACCGCAGGAACAACAAGAGTAACAATAAATTCTTCAGGAGTTACTACGTTCAATGGTGCAGTCACAGCCGACTCAGGAATATCTGTTGATAACATTACAATAGACGGAACTGAGATCGATTTATCTTCTGGTGATTTAACTTTAGACGTTGCAGGTCACATAATTTTTGATGCAGATGGTGGAGATTTCTTTTTCAAAGATGGAGGTGTAACAAAAGGAACAATCCAAAATTCATCTGATGATTTAGTCATTAAAGTAAATACACAAGACCACGACCTTTTATTTAAAGGCAATGATGGTGGAAGTTCTATCACAGCCCTCACTCTTGATATGTCAGCCGCAGGATTTGCAACATTTAATGATGGAATAAAAGCAGATGGAGTCGAATTACAAAATGCCATTGGTGCTGTGGGTGGCACTACTCCTAAAATTTATTCACCGGCTAGTGGAACACTAGCAATATCAACAAATAGTTCAGAACAGTTTCGCATAGCCTCAGACGGCTCTCTATCTACCCCAACATCAGGCACAAGCAATGTACGCTTTGGTGTCAACGCAGGTAACAGCATAGCAAGCGGTGGCACAAGAAATACTCTTATTGGAGATGAAGCAGGTACTGCTATTACTACAGGTGATTATAATGTCGCTTTAGGATATGCGGCACTTGATGCGGAAGATGCGGGTAGTCGCGCTACAGCTCTAGGTTATTTTGCTTTATCTTCTCAAAATACTGATACCGATTCTTATAATGTTGCAGTAGGATTTACCGCAGGAGAGGCGATAACCACAGGCATACAAAACACTCTCATTGGTGGTCTAGTGGGAGACGCGTTAACAACTGGTAAAGAACAGGTTGCCTTAGGATATAAAGCTTTAAGTTCTGAAACTAATGGTCATGCAAGCACTGCGATAGGATATGAGGCATTATTTACCCAAAATGGAGCCGGTGCTACTAATGTTTACAACGTAGCATTAGGTTATCACGCAGGTCGGTTGGTAACCACAGGCACACAAAACACATTCGTGGGTAGCTTAGCAGGTGATAATGCAACTACTGCGTCAGGGAATAATGCCTTTGGATATAATGCTTTAGGTGCAACTTGTACAGGCGGCAACAACCAAGCTTTTGGAGTAGGTGCTCTAAATGCTAATACTTCTGGCGAAGGAAACATCGGCATCGGATTAAATGCATTATTTTCAAATACAGGTGCTGATTTAAATATTGCGATTGGAACAGGCGCACTAGACGCTTTCAACGTAAGTTCAGGTGATACTTACAATGTAGCAATCGGAGACCAAGCAGGTGGCGCAATGACCACAGGCATACAAAACACCCTAATCGGTGGTTTGGCAGGAGATGCTTTGACTGATGCAGACTTTAATGTAGCCGTTGGTAAAGAATCTCTTACTACAGATACGTTAGGAAGCAAATCTGTAGCTATCGGCATGGGGACTCTTGCTAATCAGAATTTTACTTCAGCCACAGATACGTTCAACACAGCAGTTGGACATATTGCAGGTAATGCAATAACTACAGGAACACAAAACACCCTTATCGGTGGTCTAGCAGGTGACGCGCTTACTGTTGCATTTAACAATGTTGCTATGGGTTATTCCGCTTTAGGTAATGATTTAAAAGGTGGAAGAAGCGTAGCTATTGGAACTGAAGCCTTAACCACCCAACAATTTGGTACTACCACAAATGTTTATAATGTAGGAGTAGGTTATCAGGCAGGAAGATTAATTACTTCAGGTGTTCAAAACACCCTGTTAGGAGGATTTGCAGGTGATGCTTTAACAGATGCTGACAAAAATGTGGCAGTAGGCTATAACGCTCTAAGTACAGATACTTTAGGAAGTGGCAGTGTAGCCGTAGGTCAAGCTACTTTAGCATCACAAAACTTTTCATCAGCCACTACTACTTACAACACAGCAATAGGTCATCAAGCAGGTAATCAAGTAACCACAGGCAATCAAAATACTCTAATTGGTGGATTGGCAGGAGATGCACTAACAGAGGGAGCTTTTAATGTAGCTGTAGGTGTCAATGTTTTAACATCAGATACTCTAGGAAGTAGGTCGGTAGCTATTGGTCGAGCCGCTTTATCTACTCAAAACTTTACGTCTGCTACGGATGTTTACAATGTAGCAGTAGGACATGAAGCCGGAAAAGTAATTACTACAGGCACACTCAACACCATAATGGGTGGTCTAGCGGGTGATGCCTTGACAACAGGCTTTCAGAATATTGCCATAGGTTATGCCGCTTTAGGTGCTGAAACAGTAGGTGGAGATAGCATAGCTATCGGAACAGAGGCTTTACTCACGCAAAATACTTCAGCAACGTCTATTTACAATGTTGCTATTGGAACTTCGGCAGGTAAATCAGTAACCACAGGAGTATCTAACACCCTTATAGGTGGTCTTGCCGGAGATGCTTTGACAGATGCAGACTACAATGTGGCAGTAGGTTTTAGTGCATTAAGCACATCAGCATTAGGTAGTCGTTCAACTGCAATTGGACACGAGGCTCTGAAATTTGAAAATCCTGCTTCAGCCGCCAATATGCACAACACTGCTGTGGGTTTTAATGCGGGTAATGTAGTAACTACAGGAATACAAAATACATTGTTAGGTGCTTTAGCAGGAGACGCACTTACAACTTCGACTAGAAATACTGTATTAGGTTATACCGCTTTAGGTCAAGAAACAGCAGGTCAATATAATACAGCAGTAGGATATGCCGCTTTAGCACTACAAAATAATACGGGTGGCGGTAATATTTATAACACCGCTGTAGGTTACAATGCAGGCGCACAAGTTACCACAGGAACAGTAAACACCCTAATAGGTGGTCTTGCAGGTGATGCATTAACAGAAGGCAATAACAATGTTGCAATAGGTTATGTTGCTTTAAGTGGCGATACTTTAGGAGATAGAAGTATTGCTATCGGGAGGAATGCTTTACTTAGCCAAAACTTTACTTCTTCTACGGATACTTACAACGTAGGTATTGGATATGGCGTAGGTTCATCTATCACTACAGGCGTAAGTAATACTCTTATAGGTGGATTAGCAGGAGATGCCCTGACCGATGCTGATGATAATGTAGCTATAGGGCGCAGTGCTTTAGGTTCAGACACCCTCGGAAGTAGAAGTGTTGCAATAGGGCGCGATGCTTTAATTGCACAAAACTTTACGTCAGCTACTCAAGCTTACAATACTGCGGTTGGTTATAACGCAGGCAATGATATTACCACAGGACAACAAAACACATTCGTGGGTGGCCTTGCAGGTGACGGGACTGATGATGGTAATTTTAACGTAGCAGTTGGAGAATCAGCCTTAAGTGCAAATTGTGGAGATGGAAATACCGCATTAGGCAGAGAGGCAGGAAAATCAATCACAGGGGCGCATAATACTTGTGTAGGAAACCAAGCAGGAGACACAATTACAAGCGGCAATAATAATTTGATTCTTGGTAAAGGTTGTGAACCTTCTGGGTCAGGAGGAGAAGTTCAACTTGTTTTGGGTGCAAACGCGACAGGAGTAGGCGATGGAAACTTTACAATAGGTAATGGTTCAACTGATAGTAACATTTTGTTAGGCGCGACATCAATAACAGCACCATCAGATGAAAGAATGAAAGAGGAAATAGAAACATCTACAGCAGGACTTTCATTTATTAATGATTTAAGACCAGTTACTTACAAGTGGAAAAAAGAAAAAGATATTGTCAATACTTTAGATGCATACGTTGAAGGCTCTGATAAAAGAGTAATTAATGAAACAACCAATCATGGTTTTATAGCTCAAGAAGTAAAAACTGCAATAGACAATCATCCAGAAATTAAAGATGGCTTTGATATGTGGATGGAAAAAGACAGTGATGGTCAGCAACGTGTAGCACCATCTGCACTAATACCAATTTTAACCAAAGCGATTCAAGAGCAACAAGCTATTATTGAATCATTAACCACTCGCATAACAGCCTTAGAAGGAGAATAGATATGAGTGAAGAAGTAGTAGAAAGAACCGCAGAAGAAAAAGCACAAATGTATTCTGCAATGTTAGGAAGCGTCAGCGTAATAACTAATTGCTTAGATGACAGCAATGAGTTTTGCAATGACATGACAAAAGCCGAGAAAAAAGAAAGAGTTATGCGTAGCTCTGGATATCTCTCAATGGGTGTGGCCTTAGATGATTGGGGTTCAGAAGATATGTCTTCTATTAATGCCGCAATAACTGCCGCAACTGATTACGACCCAGATGCATAAGGAGTAATATCATGGCAGTAGTATGGAACATCACAAATTTAGAATATACAAATGATTCAGATAAAGGTGTGGTTCATGCCGCATGGTCTGCAACAGACACCGATGGTGATTACTCAGGTGTAGTATCAGGTATGGAGTCTTATACGCCTGACCCTAGTTCAGAAACATATGTGGCTTATGATTCATTAAATGAAGCTACAGTTTTATCTTGGGTACAAGACACTTTAGGTTCTGATGAAGTATCAGCAGTTGAAGCAAAAGCTACAGCAAAACTTAACGAAGCAAAAACACCTTCAACAGCTTGGGGTCTTGCTTGGTAACACTTAGAGGGTTGTGTTATGGAAGAGATAAAAGAAATAACAGATGTAGCGGCCGCAAGC
>VTLG01014682.1_pt1 | contig 32094 bp, 59 predicted proteins | sample 4694571 | NCBI WGS metagenome assembly VTLG01 (sample SAMN12604809, study PRJNA352737) | marine metagenome | biome: ENVO:00000447; feature: ENVO:00000209|ENVO:00000569|ENVO:01000036; material: ENVO:00002151; isolation source: viral sequences binned using virsorter ...
ACCATTTCTATAAAAGTGTGTTCGGTAGAACTTATGCAGAACAAATGGCTTTTGAAACTTCTGAAGGCGAAGGAGATGACGGAGGAGAAGAGTCGTATTATAGAAGTAGAAGAAAGAATAGAAACTACAAAAGATAATATGCCAAAGTTTAAAGAAGTATTAGACCCACAACAAACCGTAGTTGATAATTTCCACGAGTGGAATATGAGTCAGATGAGTAAGTACGATCCAGTTATGGTTATGATGACAATATTGGGACAAACTTTGAAAATAATGAAGTCAACTATGCCTAAAAAGCATTATGATGATATAATGGATTCAGTTTATGAATCGAAAGATAGAATTGAACCATTTACTAAACCTAAATTACATTGAAGAAGGAGGATATATTATGAAAACTTTGATGTCAGTACTAGTGTTAATCTTTTTAACAACTAATGCAAATGCAAATACAGTTGTTAATGATAAAGTTAATGCTATAACAAATTGGATTGCTAGTGAGAAAGCAAAGACAATTGAATTCCAAAAAGCTAATTGGAACAAGGCAAAAAATCAATGGCCTTGGAATATGTTATTCAAAAAGGAAAGTGAATAATGATTGGTGATTTTGTTTGTACAAGTGCCAATGATGGAACACATTTATTCAGACCTATTACTGCTAGAGCACATACACTCTGGCAGGAAAAGGGTTTTAATAATTATGTAATTGATAATAACGAAGATTATTACATTGTTAAAAGTGTTAATAGTCAGAAAATTTGTAATGAGATACGCAAGAATAATATGGATTTTACTAGTTAGTTTATTACTAACTAATTGTGCTAACAGGTCACATACAGGTGCCGTGTTAGGTGCAGGAACAGGAACAGCAGTATGTTTAGAGTACATAGGAGATAATCCTTACTTAATTGCTACGTGTGCTGTAGGTGCCGCCTTTGCAGGTGCAGAAATTTTATATAAGAGTGATAAAGATGTCCATAATGCAGTATTTGTAGACCATTTAAATACAAGTGGACACGGTTCATCTTATACAAATTGGTATAATGCAGATACAGGTAATAATGGAATTATACACATAACAAAATCTTATATGGTAGGTCCACTTAAATGTAAAGATTATGACCATACAGTAGATATAACAAGTCAATGGCCGTTAATTGGAATTGGTAATGTTAATAGAGAAGTAGTATTTGGAACTGCTTGTCAGTTGCCAGACGGTAGATGGATTGAGAAACCAGTAGGAGTGAATTAATTATGATCCAAAAAATTATAAAATTTATATGTATGCAACGTTAATTATGATAACAGTATTGTTATGTATGGAAATGGCTTGGGGTTGTGTAGATTGTGATTTAAATAAGAAAGCATTTGAGAAAAAACCTGAAGTAATGGAAATAGAGTGGCATAATCCAGATGGAACTATACAACGTAGTACTAAAGTTGTAGATGGTTCTCAAAAGATATTATATGATAATGTAAAACCAGTAACTAAAAATGATACTGAACAATTTTGTTATGTTAAAGTTATTATAAAACAAAAAGCTAATGGCGATATTAGTAAAGAAGAAAAATTATATTGTTCCGATGGAAGAAGTGGTACACCAGATACACCTTCTTATTGGGAACTTTTTGCCCAGTTTTACTACAAAGATGTCTATACACCAGAGTATTGTAGATATTATAGTCGTAAAAATCACGCTTTTAAATCGTACGGAAAAGTGTGTTTAAATGAGTACGGAGAATGGAAGGTAAAATAATGATTAAAAACTTAATCATAATTGCTCTCCTATTAGTTATTGTATATGGAGTTAGTGCTTCGGATTTCTTGGGTTATGCCCAATCCAGCGTTGACTTATTACAAGAACTGTTATATAATGTACAAAGGAGTGTGAAAAACTAATGAACAAATACATTAAGATTTTATCAGTTGCTGTCTTTGGTCTATTGTTGACTAATTGTGCAGGCGGTTATAAAATCAAAAGTGAAAAAGGTAAAGTAGTTAATTCCGTTCCAAAATGGTATATGGCTGACTTTTCAGAAACTAAAGCTTGTGATACAGCAAGATTTGGTAAAGGTAAAGAGAAGCAATGTATATTTGGAGTTGGAACTAGCGTTTCACCAGACTTGAATCTCGCAATTGAGAAAGCTAAAATGATAGCGAAAGCTGAATTAGCAGACATTATCAAAGGGGAGATGAATAAAGAGTCGAAACAATTTATTACTGAAATTGGTAAATCAAACAGTAAGAACGTTGTTAGTGAAGTAGAATCTGTATTGGTCAATATTATTAAAGATACACCAGTTAGAGGATATGAAATATTTGAGCAAGATGTAACCCTTACAAAAAATGGTTATTATAGAGCTTGGATAGGTTTGAGATTGCCGTTAGGTGAATATAATAAAATGTTCAACTACACAATTGAACAAGCTACAGACGCTTATAACTTAAAGTATCACGCTAATAAGTCATTTGAGAAACTTATGAAAAAAGAAGAGGTTTCAGATGGACAAGTTAGTAATTAAAGATATCACAGTATATACGAAACAAAATTGTGTATACTGTGTAAAGGCAAAGGCCTTGCTAAAAGGCCTTGGTCTAACTTTTACTGAAAAAAGTTTAGAAACAGATTTTAATAATGATCCTTCAAAGTTAATTGAAGACATTGGTAAGAAAGTAAGAGCAATGCCTCAAATTAAAATAGAAGGTGAACTAGTCGGCGGATATAATCAACTAATAGAATATTTTAACAATAAAGGTTTAGTAAATTTTAAAGGTGAGATTACACGTGACTAATGATAAAGATAAAAAAGGAAAGATAATTATTTTTCCTGAAAACAGAATTAAGAAGAAAATAACTCAACCACAAGATTCTCCATTTACAAAACGATTAAAAGAGCAACAGACTAGAGAGTTTATTGAAGGTAGTGTAGATGAAATTGGATTTGATTTATTAAGAAAATTTAGTGATATGGGATTGAAAACTAATAGAGAAACATTTACAAAAGACCTTGCGTTAGTTATTGATTGTATAAGAGGTTTAATTTATAGAGATTTTAATATGGCACACGCCGCTCAATTAATGGCAAATAAAATGGTTGCAATAAAATTTACTAGAGGTGGTAAAGCGAGTGCTGCCAGGATAGATTATTCAAGTTTTATGAAGAAGTCACCAAATAAACAAGTTTTTAATAAAGAATTTAAAGAAGAGTTAAACGATTTACAAGATGGATCAGATATGTTTGAATCTGATATGGATTTAAATGGGGATGATGATAAAAAATAGTTTAATGATATTAGTATTACTTGCCTTTGTAGGTTGTGCAAAAGAAAAACCTACATTTAATGCTTTAGATAAATTTTTTGATTGTCTAGGCGATAGTAGCAAGTGTGAGAAATTGAAGAATTCCGTGGAGGAATAGTCCTATGCAGACTTTAAAAAGCAAAAATAAAGGAGGAAGAAACATTATGTTTTTTTCAAAAAGTAAAGTTGCAACAGCAACTAAAGGCAGAAAAAGACTGTCTAAAACTCAAAAAGTTGTAAACTTATTTGAGAAAGGTGAGCCAGTTTCTTGGAAAGTTTTAAGAAACAGATTTGACCTACAATCACCAAGAGCGATGGTTGATAAACTACGTTCAAAAGGTCATATGATTTATATTAATAAATCATCTTCAGGTACATCTTATAGATTGGGTACTCCTACAAAAGCTATTATAGCTGCTGGGATAACTAAACTGTACGGTACTGAATACGCATATAATTAATTGCGTAATTGAATCGTAACCAATACGATTGACACAGGCGACCATATATGTATAAAATTCGCCTGTGTCTTAATAAAAGGAATTATGAAATTTGAAATTAATAAAATAACACCTCTACACGATTTATCTTGGTATATAAAATGGATTAGCTCCTTTATAATACTATCGGCAATGGCATTAACATCAATGGATGTTTATCCTTTAAATATGTACATACATTTAGTTGGTGTATCAGGTTGGTTTGTTGTTGGTATGTTGTGGCACGATAGAGCATTGATATTTTTAAATGCAGTTGCAATAGCAGTTTTTTTAATGGGTATATTAAACTATCATTTAGCAGAAGAGTGTGAGAACTGTATGATACCATTAAAATTAACTCTATGAAAACAACTGATTTAACTCCAGTAGAAATTCACAATAACATTTATTACAAAAGGGATGATTATTATGCTCCTTATGGTAGAGATAATGTTAATGGAGGAAAAACAAGACAGGCAATTTGCTTGTTTAGAGAATTAAAAGATGAAATTAAAAACAAATATAATGGTGGAGTAGTTACAGGTTCATCTGTTAATAGTCCACAGGCACCTATCATAGCGGCAGTTGCTCAAGACTTTGGTTTTAAATGTGTCATAGGTGTGGGTGGTACAACACCTAAAACAATAGATACCCACCATATGATGAGATTATCAAGACATTATGGTGCTGATATTGAAAACGTTGCAGGTCACGGATATACAGTTGCAATAGATAGTGGATTAAAAAAGAAAGTAATATCTAAAAAAGGTTATATGTTAATTAAGTTTGGTAATAGTGCTGCTACGAATCCTGAATCAATATTTGATAGTGTTGCTAATCAAGTTGAAAATATACCTGACAAGTTAGACAACATAGTAATTTCAGTAGGTAGTGGTATACAGTTTGCAGGTATCATAAAAGGTATAGAGAAGTTTAAGAAAAAGGTAAAAAGAATTATAGGGGTCACCTTTGTTGACCGTAGTAAAAAGATTAATGAGTATTTAAATCAATTTAGTAATCTTGAATCAGGTTTTAAGAAGTTTCAAGATTATGAAATGTACAAAACACCTTTACCATATTCAAAGTCAGTATGGGAAGATGTTGGTAATGGCTTTATTGACGATATATATGAAGGTAAAGCACATAAATGGATGAGAGAGAATATAGATACTACAAAAGAAAAGACGCTATTTTGGAGTATAGGGAGAAGATTAACAGCGGAACAGGTAGATAAGTTATATAAATAGATATATGATTAAATTAATAAATTGGAGTATAAAATGGCAGAAGAACCAAAACAACATCCATCATTAATGAGTAAGTCTTCTATGCAAGCAATGGCTGCTACAAGCGGTTCAGGTGACTTGTTATTTTCAGAAGTCTTAACTAAAGTAAATAACGCAAAAGATAAAGCTAAAAAGATAGAGGTTTTAAAAAGATACGACCATCCATCTTTAAGAGCAGTTTTAAAAGGATCATTTGATCCTAGTATTGAGTGGGAATTACCAGAAGGTACACCACCTTTTATGGAAAATCCAGCACCGAAAGGTAGCGAGCATACAATGCTTAAAACTGAAGCGAAACGTTTGTGGCATTTTATTAAAGGCGCAGATACTAAAACTACAAAAACTCAAAAAGAAACTTTGTTTATCCAGATGTTAGAAGGATTACATAGTGATGAAGCAAGATTATTGCTTAATGCAAAAGATAAAACTTTACATAGAGTTTATAAAGGGTTAAGTGACTCGGTAGTGAAAGACGCTTTTGGATGGAACGAATTGTACCAGAAAAAAGAACAAAAATAGAACACTTTGTTAAAAAACCCTTATAAAACAAGGGTTTATTGTGCTTGACTTTCCTTGTGGAAATGTGTATAATAGACACATATAAACAATAAATATTAGGAGAGAAATATATTATGAAAAAAGTGATGTTTATTATATTATTGAATTTAGCATTATGGTTTGGACTAACAAGTCTATCCAATGTTGCTAATGCAAATGATTATAACAAAGCAGTTATAGCACACGTTATCAAAGAAAACGTGAGTGGAAACGGTGTAGACCATACTGCTTTAATGGAGCAAGAACTACACAGGTTAGTATACGTTATGATAAATGAATTTAGTGGCGTATTACAAGAACACCTACCAAATATACTAGATAGTCTTGCTAGTGAAATCAGACAACAAAATGATAAAGAGTTTAAATGTGCTCTTTTAAAAGGTAGTAACTATGAGTGTAATTGAAAACATAGTTAATACCTTGAACTGGATATATCAATATGTTCCTAAAGAACTATTGATTATAATTTTATCAAGTTTAGTAATGTTTATTTTTTTAGAAATAGGAGATAGAAAAAGGAAAAAGCAATGGCTAAAAGAGTTAGAACCAAAACCAGTAAAAGGCAGAAAGTCAAAAAAAGACTAAAAATGGAATTGGCCGAAGTGAAAACTCGTAAGTATAAAACTACATTTAAAGATATTAAAAAGTATTTTAAACTTATTAATAAGCACGTATTTGATGGTAAACTATCTCCGTTTAATGATATTAAAATTAAACAAATAAAGGATAGAGAATATCCTAGAGTGTGGGGTCAAGTTGTTATTAATGACCAAGAAAGAAAAGGAACTAGAAATTACGTATTAGAAATGATACCTAGTTATAAGAATAAAAAAGAATTTGTGGACACATTAGGACACGAAATGATACACCTGTTTCAAATGAGTAATTTAGGGGATACAGGAAATCATAATGATATGTTTTATAGCTTTAGACCTAAACTGAATGCTATAGGATTAGATATATAATAAAAAAAAGGATATATTATGGGTGAAGTGAGAAAGACAAAAGAACTAGACCACTATTTAAAGAGAATAATCTTAAAGGTTCCAGACAAAATTCAACAGTTTATAGATAATGCAGACGGCGAATTCTCTATGACTTATTATACTGGTGATTGGTCAAAAGACATATATGATAACTTTACTGAATTACAAGCAGAAAAGATATTTAAACGTATGGCACAATTCCAAAGTAAAATAAGTTTTCTTCAAAAGAAAAATGAACCATCAATCGGTGGTTATGAATACAAAGTAGCGAGGTTTTAATGAAAGTGAAACCAAGTACATCTAATTTTTTCAAGAAAGCATATTGGTGGTTTAAAGCAACATTATTAGTTGTTGCAATATCAACTATAACATATGGTATAGGAACATTTATGCCTAATCCTATTGCAGTTAAACAAGCAACAGAAGAAGTTAGAATAGAACACGCTGAATGGGCAGAAAAATTAGGATTAAATGAACCTAGTTTTGAATATACAAACTCAAAAGAATTTATAATAGAACTTAACAAGTGTGTTGATTTTTTAAATTATCATACACCACCAAGTAAAAGAGTACCTATTCAAATGGTGACAGCACAAGCCGCTTTAGAGAGTGCTTGGGGTAAGAGTAGATTTGCTGTAGAAGCAAATAACTTATTTGGTATTAGAGTATTTAAAAGTACTAAAAAACATTTATTACCACAAGGTGTTGATAAGTGGCCAGGTTGGGGTGTTAGAATATTTGAAACAAAATGTAATAGTGTAAAAGAATACATAAGATTATTAAATGAACACCCAGCATATAAAGAATTTAGAGAGTTAAGAGCAAAATTATTACAAGACGGTGAATTACTAGACGCAAAAGCATTAGTAAAAACTTTAGATAAGTTTTCTACTACAGAAGATTATGACCAAAGAGTTATTAACATAATGGGTAAAGTAGAAAAAGTATTAAACGATATTCAAGAGGAAGATAAGCAAGTTAAAATCTTACCAGAAACTAAACCATAATGAGAAATTTGTTTTTCATTTTAGTAGTACTAGCTAGTGCCATATCTATATCAGGTATTGCTGCCGCTTATAGTATTATAGGACTAGCAACTCTATTTGCAGGTGCTAAAGTAGCAATTATTGCTATGGGTACTTCATTAGAAGTTGGTAAGTTAGTTGCCGCCAGTTGGTTATATCATAACTGGAAGAATCCAAATCTACCACAATCAATAAAAGCATATTTAACAACGTCTGTTATTGTTTTAGTATTTGTAACTAGTATGGGTATCTTTGGTTTCTTATCCAAGGCACACCTAGACCAAGTAAGACCTACAAGTGATAATACAGTACAGATAGCATTAATAGATAAACAGATACTACAACAAAATGTTATTATTGATAGAGCAGAAAATACACTTAATAGATTAGACAAGGCGTTAGATGTCTATATAGATAAAGAATATGTTAGTAGAGGATTAAAAGAACGTAAGAAACAAAAAGAAGAAAGAGATTTTTTAAATAATGAAATAAGAGTTGCAATGGATAAAATTGCAGAATTGACATTTAAAAAAGGTAGTATAGAATTAGAACAATTAAAGATAGAAGCAGATGTTGGTCCACTTAAATATATTGCAGAATTAATATATGGTGATGAAGCGAAAGAACATTTTGATAAGGCAGTTAGATATATAATAATAGTATTAATATTTGTATTTGATCCATTAGCAGTATTATTATTGATTGCCGCTAATATATCATTAAGAGAGAGGAAATTGGCAAATGAAGCGAAGAGTAAGAAAAAAGAAAAAGAGATTAATTGGCAAAGGGAAGCGACTAGAGCGAAAACTATATCGCAAGGTCTCCGAGATAAGCAAAAGTTTTACAAAACATTTTTTGCAAAACTAGGTAAAAGAGATTTAAAGAATAGAGATTATGAAGACTTTTTTAAGAGTATGGGTACAGAAGAATTGATGAAATTAGGTTTAGATCCAGATGAGATAAGAATCAAACTAGACCAGATAATGGAATGGAATGAGCCAAAGGATAAACCTTATTTAGAATCAGGTGTTAAGAAATGAAAATAATAGAGTGGCATAAAGGAAGAGTTGCTTGGTTTAAAAGAAAAACTGGCATATCTGATTATGGACTATTATGGTATACTTTTATTAAAGGTGTTATAATTGGTGCAGTAATTATGTTATTAACAGGTTGTGGTACAGCACCTGCTTGGTTAGCAACTAGTACTGGTTCTTATTCACAATATAAAGTAACTTCACTTGTTAAAACAGGTACAGATTTGGCATTATCAGCTGCCGATTTACCTACAACTAACGATTGGGCGTTATCAAAGATAACAGGTTATGATTGTAAAGTTAGTAGAGCAATTAAAGAAGGAGTTGAGTATGTTTGTAAGAACGTAGAAGTACACGCCCCTACAAATACTACCATTGACAAAGATGATAAAAAATGATATTATGTACTTAATGAATACACATTTATATGCTTGTCCTAGATGTGCTGACAAGTTAATTAATAATGCAGAAAAGGCATTAGCTAGGTCAGAAACAGATTGGTCAAAGAACTATTGGCACGGAGTGTGGACGAAGTTAAGAGAAAAATATAAACAAGAAAAGGTAACATATCACTAAAATGAAACAAGTAATAATAGACGCAGTTAAAAAACACGCTGAAGGTAATATTGCAAAGTCAAAAGCAAACGTACAGGTATTTTTAAATAATCCTGTTGGTGTTGCAACGCATATGGATTCAGTTGAAACAGTTGTTAAAGAATTAAAAGTTATTGCAGATAATAAAGAAATTATTGAAACTCTAAAGGACATTTAAAATATATGTTAAATTATGTTTTAAATGGTGGGATAGTAACTCTTCCAGGTTTCTTTCCAGCAAATAAGTATTGGGATATTAAAAGAGATTTAGATGAGAATTTAGAATGGCGTGAATCACACCAACCATTTAAAAATCAATATGGAAATAGATTACAGGCGTTTCCTTGTTATGAAAGTCCATATGATAAAGAGAACGATTTTACTATAAACAAACTAGAAGATATATTACAAACTAAAATTTGTGATTTTAAGACACTTGCTAGAAAAATTGTATTGAGTGAGATAAAACAATCTCCACAAAACTTTGGTAAATATGGTTTTATACATAGAGATACTTCTGTAGAAGATAAAAAACCTTTAATAGCAGCAGTTATGTATTTTGACCAAGCATATGATGGTGGTACGGCATTTTTTCATAGTCAAATGGAGAAAACACCAGACATATATATAAGTGCTATTCCAAATAGATTGGTTTTATATAGTGGTGCTAACCAACACGCACCTTGTTTAGATTATACTTTTAAAGAAAGAAAAACGATATCTTACTTTTTTAGATTACAGGAAAAAGATGACAAGTAAAAAGAATATGACAACTAATAGAACTCCTAGACGAATTGATAGAAGTGCTGGAGGTAGAAGCAAAGGTGTAATTGCTCCTATGTTAAAGAAATATTTTGCACCAAAAAATGAAGATGAATATAACAGGTTGAAAAAGAAATATGAAGTTAAAAATTAAAAAATCAGAATATCAAGATATAGCTGATTGTATTCTAATGGAACAAGTATCAGCTCCTGAAATAGTGGAGTTGTTTGAAGACAAAGGTTTTTATAAGTGGTACAAGAAGAGATATCTTAATGCCTAGATATACGTTTGAAAATAAGAAGACAGGTAAGAAGTGGACCGATATGATGATGATTGCTGAAATGGAAGATTATCTAAAGAAGAATAAACATATTAGACAAGTGCCTGTACCCATAAATATAGTAGGAGGTGTTCAAGGGATTTCTTATAGGGAAGACGGTGGATGGAAAGATGTTAAACAAAAGATAGCAGAAGCACATCCAAATAGCTCTTTTGCAAAACACCATAGACGTAGAGGCATAAAAGAAATTAAAACAGACCAAGCAATTAAGAGAGCAAGAACACTTAATAGACGAAGAGGAGTACCAGATTAATGAGTAAAGATATACCAGACTTTATGCGTGGGTTTGATTTAGATAACGATTGGGGTTTCACTCCAGTATCATCTAAACCATCAGACACACCGAGCATTGATCCTAAAGTAGTAGAAGGAACAAACATTGAACTATCTAAAGTTAAATCAGATGTTTCTACTATCAAAAGTATGATGAACGAAATTATGCAAATAGTGAACGATAAAGAAACGATAACAAAAGAAATTAGTGATGAAGAAACTAAAGCAAGGTTTAAAGATATTGAAAAGATTGTGTTACCGTTCTTATATAATTTACAAAAAAGTGATGAACCTTATATACATTGGCCAAATAGAGGTCCAATCATTAAGGCGCAAATAGAGAAACTATTAAAACTAACAAGAGGATAATAAATGAAATTAACCGAAAATTTTTCGTTGAAAGAAATGACTAAAAGCCAGACCGCTGAACGGAATGGTATTAGTAATAATCCTAGTGAAGACCATCAAGATAATTTAAAGAAATTGTGTGAGAACATACTACAACCAATTAGAACTCATTACGGTAAGGTAGTATCAGTATCAAGTGGGTACCGTTCACCAGAATTATGTGTTAAGATAGGTTCAAGTTTAAAATCACAGCACGCCAAAGGACAGGCGGCGGATTTTGAAATATTTGGGTTACCAAATGCTGAACTAGCAAAATACATCATTGAAAATTTAGATTTTGACCAATTGATATTAGAGTACCACAATGTGGATGAACCGAATAGCGGTTGGATCCATTGTTCATATAAGAATTCAGAAGATAATAGAAAGCAAGTATTAAGAGCTTATAGAAATTCTGATGGAAAGACGATATATGAACCTTATGACCCTAGTTGAGAGGTAAATACTCTTAATAATGAGCAAATGGAGGAACGTAAGAAACTTACCGACCACTATATGCTACACAGGTCTATTTAAGCATTGACAAAGTGCTAATATAATGTTATTATAAGATTATGAATATACAAAAGCAGATTACAGTATTAAAAGATACAATCAAGTGGTTTAGAACTCAAATAGAACCACACGATTGTGGATGGATGTACACAACAATAGACGGTATCAAACACCGAATAAGTGATTTGAGAAAGAAATTGAGGAAACAAAATGGCAAGTAAATTTACTTGGGTTGATATAGATAAAACTAAACTTCCAAAAACAAAAGGTAGACGTATAGACGGTTTCCGTTTTTATGACGTTGATGGTAAAAACTATCCATCTATCACAACAGTTTTAGGTGTACAGAAAAAAGAAGGATTAGAGAAGTGGAGAAAAGCAGTTGGTGAAGAAGCAGCCAATTGGGAAATGGGTAGAGCGGCACGTAGAGGCAAAGCAACTCATACACTTGTTGAACAATATTTAAGAGGTGAAACTCCTAGCATTAGGGACGTACTGCCTTTGGGTATGTTTAGATTAATGCTACCTTACATAGACCAAATTAATAACATACATTTACTAGAAGAGATTATGTATAGTCATAAGTTGACTATTGCAGGTCAAGTTGATTGTGTTGCAGAATACAATGGTAAGTTATCAGTAATAGATTTCAAAACAGCAAACAAAGAACGACAAGAAAGTTGGATAGAAAACTATTATATACAAACAACTGCTTATGCAATGATGTATGAGGAGATATTCGGTAAACGCATTGACCAATTAGTTATATTAATGGCAGGTGAAGATGGTACTATGCGTTCTTTTGTCAAGGATAAAAAAATATTTGAACCTAAACTTGAAGAATCTATAAAGTATTTTTATAAATACTATGAAGAACTAAACAAAGATAAAATCAAGCACAATCATTAACAAAGTGGCCAAAGTTTTATCCACGAGAGGTCACTATGTACAAGACAATAATATCACTAATTTTTGGAGCACTATTCTTTATGAGTGTTGCTATGGCGGAGCAAGAGCCAGAAACACCTAATACTATAGAACCTTTAACTCCTGACCAAGAACAAATGCAAAAATTATACTGGATGTCAATGCCAGTTATTTGTGGGGCACAGGAAAATGTGGAACAATATTTAAAAGACCATAACTTTTTAATGGCTAATATGTCAGTTGGAAGAGAGAACGCAAAACCAGACGCTCCAATTGTATATTATGTATCTTACTGGATATCAGAAGATTTTTCTCAATCAATACCTGTAGTAACTAATATGTCAGGTACAGAATCTTGTATGATGTACAAGTCTTTTAATTTACAATGGACTGAACCACCAAGATTAGGAAAAGATTTATAATGAATTTGACGTTGAAGGGTAGATAATAATTAGTGAGGACGTGGGTGCGATTCCCACCACCTCCACCAATTCAAAACACATATAATAGTGTGCTTTAAGGGGGTGAGTTAGATTCGACTACTAACTAAAACTATCTGGAGTTAAATCGCTGACAGCGTACTGTTAATTTTAAACGGCGAAGGAAACTTTGCTCTTGCTGCCTAGCTCATAGTTAGGTAACGGCGTTGTGTAGTACGTGGCAACAGAAACTACACACTTTACATTTATTAGAAAATATGTTATAGTAACACAATGAACTCAAAAGAATTTTCACTAATTATAGAGGACATAGTAAAGAAGCATAAAGAACTATCATATGTGGATGCTATTGTCAAATATTGTGAAGAGAATAATATTGAAATTGAAACTACAGCACGTCTAATTACAAAACAACTCAAAGAAAAAATACAACATCAATCAGCACAATTAAACCTGTTAAAAGGTGGTAAACCTGGAATGTTGCCATAATGAAGAAGTATAAAACATATCAAGCATTTAAAGAGTCATTACTAGGGTTTAACTTACCTGATTTGTCTTTAGATATAAATGGTCTTAAAAGAACTTCTTTACCTACAAGTGATACAATACCAGGTGCGTGTGTAAAAAGAACTATACCTAAAGTTACATTACCTGAAGGCAAGACAATTGGTTTAGCATATAATAAAGGTAATTATCAAGTTGTAGATAAATCAGATTTTGAAACTATGGGAAGAAAGATATAATGAATATAGAAATTATTGATAAATTAGGTAGTGACCTATCAGTAGTAAATGCTGCTAGAGTATCATTTGCTAAAAGAAAAGATATACTTGATGAAAAAGATGACAAGTTAATTAAGTATTTGGCGAAGTGGGGACATTGGTCACCATTTGCTCACGCCTTTTTATCATTTAGAATTAAGGCACCTGTATTTGTTGCAAGACAATTAGTTAAACATCAAGTAGGTTTAGCTTGGAATGAAGTAAGCAGACGATATGTTTCAGATAAACCAGAGTTTTATATACCATTTATGTGGAGAAAGAAACCAGAAGAGAGTATTAAACAAGGTTCAAGTGATGAAGAAATTGAATATGATATTATGCATTTAATAAATGTTGCTAAAGAAACTTATAATGATATGTTAGAGGAAGGTATTGCGCCAGAAATGGCACGTATGATATTACCTCAATGTATGATGACCGAGTGGATATGGTCAGGTAGTGTATATGCCTTTAGTAGAGTTTGTAATTTAAGAAATAAAGGTAATGCTCAAGCAGAAACTAGAATGGTCACTCATCAAATATCAAAGCATATGAAAGACCATTTTCCAATTTGTTATAAGTATTTGATTGATTAATATGGCATATGGTGGTTTTGATGTATATAAAATATATCTAGGTGTTAAGTTGCATTTTACAACAGACACCTACGACTATTATAAATATAGTGGAAAGGTAAATGCAACATTGGATTCATTTACTAAAAGAAAAGATAGATACTTCTTCTACAAGTTATCTACAAGATATAGTCCAAGTGAAGTGCTTGAATTCTTTGTAAGTAATTTTGTTGACGATAGTAAGAAATGGATTGGTAACTTATTAAATGACGATGGACACAAAACCTACCTCAATTACAGAAAATATTTTGAGTCTTTTGACTACAGTTTACGAAACAGTATTAATAGTATTGTTTATGACTTTAGCAGGAGGGGCATTTCTTTTGATAATGGTTTCAGCGTGGTTAATGGGCAACATCCAAGAATGCTACGCTTACTTATTCAAAGGAGAGTTAATTTCCCAACCGCCATCATACTCGACTCGGTTCTTAATTTTATTAAAAACTGGGATAAACAAATTACGGAAAAAGTTGTGTGGCCTGATATGTCCAGAAAACTCAAAAAAATGAAACCATTTATATCATTTAATAGAACTAAAGCAAAATTAATAATGAAGGAGATTATAACTAGTGAACTCAAATCTTGAAAAGAAAATAAACGGCACGTGGACTATACAAGAAATATTAGAAGCAATGGAGGTAATATTAAATGGAAGAGTTAGATAGAAGTTATGAAGTCATAGACAATTTCGTACAACCAAAAGTCTTTGACATTATGCAGAAAAAGATAATGAATAACTATTTCCCTTGGTTTCATTATGACACAATAGTGAGAGAAGGTGAAGATAAAAAAGATTTAACATTTTATTCAATGCATATGTTATATGATAATGACAGACCAACATTTTCTAATTCTTTTGAAATAATGGATCCAGTTTTAGGTGAGTTAATGAAACTTGATGACCCTAAATTTCGTATGAATACTTTAATAAGAGTAAAAATTAATAACTATCCTAATCAAGGTAAATTTAGGGAACATACTATGCATACAGATTGGCCGAGTAAGGGTGGTTTAAACCGTAAGGCGTGTTTATTTGGTATAAACACTTGCGATGGATATACCAAGTTAGATAATGGAAAAGAGTCAGTTAAAATTGATAGTAAAGCAAATAGAGCAATACTATTTGATCCAACTATTCCACATTGCAGTACAAATACAACAAACGATACAAGGAGAGTTAATATAAACTTTAACTATTTTTAATGGAACATACAGTAGTAGATAATTTTTTAGAAAAAAAACATTTTGAAGACATAGAAAGAAAGATAATGGGTAGATACTTTCCCTGGTTCTATTATGATACAATAGTAAAAGAATCCGAAAGAGGTCAAATAGGTAATCAATTCTTTAATATGCATATGTTATATGATAATGATAGACCAACATTTAATACATCTTTTGAAATAATGGATCCACTTTTGAGTAAATTATTTGAACGTAATGATGATTATAAGTTGAGAACTTTATTAAGAGTAAAAATAAATTCATATCCTAATCAAAATAAATTTATTGAACATAGTATGCACCAAGATTTTTATCCAGATAGTAAATATCCATATAAGACGTGTCTATTCTGTTTAAACACGTGTGATGGTTATACAAAACTTTCAGACGGTACTAAAATTGATAGTGTTGCAAATAGAGCAATCTTTTTTGATCCAACTCTTGACCACGCAAGTACAAACACAACAGACCAACCACGGAGAGTTAATATAAACTTTAACTATCTTTAATATGATAATGACTGATAAAGACGCTGACGATTATTATAAAATGATAAAAGAACTAGAAAAAGAAAAAAGGTCTGCTAGAGTATTCTGTATTGGTAATGGTGAAAGTAGAATTGGTATAGATTTAAATAAGTATAAACAATTTGGTAAGATATATGGTTGCAATGCCATTTATAGAGATTATCCGAACTTATGTGATGTGTTAACTGGTGTAGACCACGGCATAGTCCACGAAATATACCACGCTGGTATGGCACAAAAGATACCTTGTTATTTTAGAAATTGGACTAAAGTACCTACTCAATCATATGACGCAGTTATGGAAAGTGGAGTACCTAAAGAAGATTTAGAACTAGCAAAGAACCTTGGTGGTATAGTCAGTAATGAACGTGGCGATAGTAAAGAATATGTTTTACACGGTGCTAATTTAAAAGGTGTAGTGAGTATATTAAAAAAAGATGGTGCAGTTACTAAACAAAATATCCTTAATTCAACAATCAAAGTCAGTTGGATAAAAGAACCAGATTATTCACACTCATTAGACGATATATGCGACCCTAGAGACCACGGTTGGGCGTGTGGACCTTCTTCTGGTTTGATTGCAGTTAAGAAAGAGAAACCTTGTGAAGTGTATATAATAGGACACGATTTATATAGTCATAATGATAAGATTAATAACATATACAAGAGTACCAAGCATTATACAGCAAAAGATAATAGTCCAACACCAGCTATTAACTGGATTAACCAATGGAAGACATTAATGGAGTGGTATAAAGACATACATTTCTATAAGGTTAATAGATATAATGATGGTAGAGATAAGGTAAATGGACCTATTGAAGAGTGGAAGAATTTATCAAATATTAAATACATAGATTATACCACGCTTGACAATATGCTCAAATAATGTTATATTAGAGATAATATAACTTGTATAAATAATAATGATCCCGATAATATAGGGAACACAAATACAACGAATATAAACATATAAGGAGATATACGAATATGGATTTTGAAACATTAAAATCATCATCAAGTAACTTTGATAAGATTACAAAGGCACTTGAAAAGAACCTCGGTCCCGAGGATCAAGCAAACAAAAATAAGTATCAAGACGATAGGTTCTGGAAACCAGAACTAGATAAAACTGGAAATGGTTATGCCGTTATCAGATTTTTACCTGCGTCTGAAAAAGAAGAAATGCCTTGGCAAAGAGTGTGGTCACACGCATTTCAAGACAAAGGCGGTTGGTACATTGAAAATTCATTAACAACTTTAAATGCTAAAGACCCAGTTAGTGAAGATAATACAAGATTATGGAATACAGGTGTAGATAGTGATAAGGATATTGCTCGTAAGAGAAAAAGAAAATTATCATATTATTCTAACATCTATATTGTTAGTGATCCAAAACATCCTGAAAATGAAGGTAAGGTATTCTTATACAAATATGGTAAAAAGATATTTGATAAGATATCAGAAGCAATGCAACCTCAATTTGCGGATGAAAAAGCAATCAACCCATTTGATTTTTGGAAAGGTGCAAACTTTAAACTGAAAATTAGAAAAGTTGATGGTTATTGGAACTACGATAAATCTGAATTTGAAGGAGTTACGCCAGTTGCAAGTGAAGACGCTAATATAAAAGCGATATGGGCGAAACAATATCCTTTGAAACCTTTTGTAGACCCTAGTAATTTTAAATCTTATGATGAACTCAAAGAGAAACTGAATAGGATAATTATGGGTACACGAAGCACCGAAACTGTTGAAACAGTTGACCTCCCACAACAGACCAATGGTCAGGTGAAAAGTACTAACGTTGTGAACTCTAAACCTGCTAGTGAGGAAGACGATACATTGTCTTATTTTAGCAAATTGGCAGACGAAGAGTAAACCTTTCTCTCTCAAATAAACGTTAAAACTTCAAGGGCACCTAGTAATAGGTGCCCTTTTTCATTATAAATAGTAGTATGGCAAATATATTTGGACCACTAAAAGATAGACAAGCGGGTGTACTAAAGTCAGCATCCTGGTATAGGAATGCTGTACAAGGCATAGTACAGAAAGCAACTGCTACTGGTCTTATGAGAAGTGGAAAACTGAATAGTAGACCTAGTGCAGGACGTTTGAATATGTATTTTTATGACCCTAAAACTAAAAAGAAACTACCATATTATGATACATTTCCATTAGTTTTACCAGTAGATACATTTAGAGGTGGTTTTGTAGGTTTGAACTTTCATTACCTACCATACATAATGAGATTTAGATTATTACAAGACATACAAAAATATGCTAGTAATACGCAATTTGATAGAACAACAAAGATAATGGCAACATATTCTACACTTAAAAATATACCTATGATTAAACCAACGATTAAGAAATATTTGTGGCGACACGTAAGGTCAAATTTTTTAAGAGTAGACGCAGATGAAATGGCTATTGCAGTATATTTACCAGTACAACAATTTAAGAAAGCACCAGCTAGTAAAGTCTGGTCAGATAGTAGGAGAGCAATCTGATAAAAAATGGCAAAGAGAACATTATGGAGAGTTATGATAGTAAGATTAAGAATGTGGTATGCCGACATTAGAGGACACCACGGACATAAATGGAACTACGAACCATCCGAGCATTATATGGGTAGACACAAAAGGAAATAGATATGGCAATATTTAGAGCAGGCAAACGTATCGGTAATATGGATATCCGAGTAGGACTTCCAAGAGATAAAAGTTTAGATAACGTTGAAGGCGATAAAAGAATAACTGTACAACGACCAGGTGTTAATAGAAAAACATCTATTGGTAGATTTATAACTGAAATTAATAAAGGTGAAGGTGTTGCTAGAGCAAATAGATTTTTAATTAGATTATTTCCACCAAGAGATACTTTTGAAAGAAAAGTTGGAACAGACAAAGATGTCGTATTAGTAGATAAAGATAGTCTTCTTAATGAATCAGGAATGAAAAATAATGTAGAGTTGATGTGTACTCAAGCAAAATTACCCCATAGGGACGTATTAACACAAAATTATGTAACTTATGGTCCAGGTAGAAAAATGCCATATGCATATGCTTATGGATCAAATATTGAGTGTATGTTTATGGGAGATAAGTTTTTAAGACAAAGAGCATTTTTTGAAACTTGGCAAAGAAGAATATATAACCTGGCAACACATAATTTAAATTACTATGATGATTATGTAGGTACTATGGAGATTTATCAATTAGGACAATATAGAGAAACAGATAAAGAAAGTCCTGATGATAATTACAGAATGACATATGGTGTTAGATTGCACGAAGTATATCCAGAAACAATTGGTGAAATACAATACCAATCATTAACGGATGATGTGATACCTATGGATATACCAATAACATTTGCTTTTAGAACTTGGGAGAATATAACATTAGACTCAATTAATGGTGTTGAATTTGGAAAACATATTCCAGATATGCCTAATATTAAACCTGCTAAGAACTATGGAATATTTGGAGGCATATTAGGTAAAATGCCACCAGAGATTAAAAGAGCAGGTAAACAAATTATTGACAAAATTAAAAGAGATATGCCTATTGGTAAGGGCACAGGAGGCAGGGTGTTCCCACCTTTTGAGATAAATAAATAATATAAAGGAGTAAATTATGGCATTGCCTATATTAGAAACAGCGACCTATGAATTGACATTACCATCTAAAGATGTAAAGGTTAAATTCAGACCTTTTCTTGTTAAAGAAGAAAAGATATTATTACAGGCATTAGAGTCTGGTAATAATAAAGATATGACCGAAGCATTAAAACAAATAGTACATACTTGTACATTTGGTGCTGTAGATATCAATACACTACCTATATTTGACGTAGAGTATATATTTTTACAGATAAGAGCGAAGTCAGTTGGTGAAATAACAAAACTTAAATTGTTATGTCCTGATGATAAGAAATCTTATGCAGAAGTTGAAATAGATTTGTCTAAAGTGGAAGTCCACGTAGATGAAGACCATACTAATAATATTGTGATTGATGAGAAGAAGAAAATAGGATTGGTTATGAGTTATCCTACTATAAATTCCGTTGATCCAGCTGAACAGAAAAATAACGAAGGTATGAAAACCAAGCAGATGTTTGAAATGCTAGCAAATACAGTATATCAAGTATATGAAGGTGATAAAATACACTCAGCAAGTGATTATAGTAAAGACGAAATGCATAAGTTTTTAGAGAGTTTAGACGCAAAAACATATCAAAAAATCAATAATTTCTTTGATACTATGCCTAAACTGAAGCAAGACGTAGAAATAGAGAATCCTAACACGAAAGTTAAAAGTAAACTTACGTTGGCAGGGATAGCTGATTTTTTCGTATTGCCCTCTCTCACGAAAGTTTAGAGAATTATTATCAAGTGAATTTTGCATTAATGCAACATCATAAATATTCGCTAAGTGAACTAGAGAATATGATACCTTGGGAGAGGGAAATTTATGTGAGTTTACTATCTAATTGGATCAAAGAAGAGAACGATAGAATTAGATTGAAACAAGCAGGACAAAAGTAAAGGAAGTTATGGACGATTTAATAAAAGTAAAAAAGACTACTGAAGAGTATGAAGTAGCAAAGAGTGATTTGATACCTGAAGAAGGTGATGACGCTCCTACAATAACAAATAAAATTGCAGGTCTATTAGACAAATTTAGGGTTATACCTAGACTGGTGATGTTGGCATATATCTATGCCTTTTATAAATCAGTAACTTGGTTTATGCAATTACCCGATCCAACTAATTCCCAAGCAATGTACATATCAACTATAGTTGGTGCTGGTGCTGCTTTCTTCGGGTTATATGTTGGCAAACCAGGTGCAAAGATACCTAAAGTTAAAAAATAAGGAGAGTTATGGCAAAGAATAGATTAGATATATCAAGCGAATCCGCTGTAAGTATGCCTATGAAGAACTTGCTTGCCATAATTTCAGCAGTCGCTGTTGGCGTGTGGGCTTACTTCGGTGTAATTGAGCGATTGAACAAATTGGAAACCAATACCACATTATTAGAAAAAGATTTAAACCAAGCAGAAGAAACATTAGCACAGGACATAGAGAAGAATAACGAATTTAGAATCAAGTGGCCGAGAGGTGATATGGGTTCTTTACCTGCTGATTCAGAGCAATTTATGCTAATTGAATTCTTAAGCGGACAAGTAGAGTCCATACAAAAAGATTTACAGAATATGATGAACAACGCCGTTAATATTGAGAGGTTACAGAAAGATATGGACAAGGCATTAGCTGATATAGAAAAACTAAAAGATAAAATAAGAAGTGTCAAAAACGGCAACGGACACACAACAGGAGAATAAGGTATGGACGCAACAACACTAGTTACAATCATAACAATGTTTATTGTGACTGACACTTCAAGCGAATTCGTTAAGTACGATGGATTAATGGATTGCCTAAAAGAGAAGAGAAGAATTGAAAAACTAAAAGATGGACGTAGAGTTATTTGTGGTCCTTCTTTAGCAGAAATAGACGCAGACGGTAAGATAGTTAGTATCAAAAACAAAATGCCTGACCAATCAGGTAGTTTGAAATTAGGTGGTACTGCTAAATCACTATCTGAAAAGAAAAAAGAAAAAAAAACAAAAGTATTAACACAATAGGATAAATTATGAAATTTAAAAATCATACGAGTATTCAAAATATCATTGGTGTTTTGATGTTAGCCGCTGTATTATTAGCAGTTGCTTTTACTAGTAATAGTAATAAAGGTTCAAAAGTTGTAGTAGAAAAAGAAATAGGTCTACTTCAAACTGTAAAAGAGAGAGGTTTTGTTATATGTGGAGTTAATGCTAACTTACCAGGATTTTCTGCTCAAGACGAGAGTGGAACTTGGAGTGGTTTAGATGTTGATTTCTGTAAGGCAGTTGCCGCTGCTATATTTGGTGACTCAACTAAAGTAGAGTATGTAGGATTAAATGCTGCTCAAAGATTTCCAACATTAGCGTCAGGTAATATTGATGTACTTGCAAGAAACACAACGTGGACAATAAGTCGTGATGTTAACTTGATGTTTGAATTTGCAGGTGTAAACTATTATGATGGACAAGGGTTTTTAATACCAACAGAATTAGGAATTAAAAGTGCTAAAGGTTTAGATGGTGCGTTTGTATGTATTACAAAAGAAACAACGTCTGAATTAAATCTAAATGATTATTTTGCAGAAAACAATATGGCATATAAACCAATATATGTTGAAGGTAATAAAGAAGCAAAAGCAAAACTATTTGGTGGTGAGTGTGATGTATTCACAACAGACGCCTCTGGTTTAGCAAGTGCTAGGTCTGGTGCAGACGATCCAAGTAAATGGATAGTATTACCAGAAATTATATCAAAAGAACCATTAGGTCCACTTGTAAGACAAGGCGACCAAGAGTGGGAAGATGTAATTAGATGGACACATTTTATTATGGTTAATGCTGAAGAAGCAGGTATCACTAGTAGAAATGTTGATGAAATGTTAACTGCTAAATCAAAAGAAGTTAAAAGAATATTAGGTGTTGAAGGTTATATCGGTCCTATGTTAGGATTAGGTATGAAGTTTGGTTATAATATTATCAAACAAGTAGGAAACTATGGGGAATCATTTGAGAGAAATGTAGGACCTAATACTCCACTTGCATTAGAACGAGGATTAAATAATCTTTGGAAGAACGGTGGTGTAATGTATGTACCACCTATTAGATAGGGAGAAATATGTTTAAAACATTAATAGACAAAATAGGTTTCAAGAACGGCGATACTAAATGGTTATTAAAGATTTTAGGTGTCATATTTGCTATTGCAATAATATTTGGAGTTTTCTTAAACTCACAAAGAGCAGAAGCAGATTGTACAGGTTGCGGAGATGATGGACACCAACAATGTCCACTAGAAGCAGGTGAACACGAACATCCACCTGAAGTAGTATTTGCAGTATGCGTATTTGCAGATGGTCATTTAATAGACCATAAAGGTGCAAATAGTATGTCCGATTGCCTAAAGACAAAAAGAGAAGTTGAGAAAAAGTGGAAAAATAAATCAGACGAAACAGATAGTGTTGAAATAAATGGTATCACTTACAAGATAGATGGTGAATCATTAGCATTTATGTGTGATTTAGTTGACGCAAAAGTACATCATTACAATGACGGCTCTTGGGAAATCGTAGAGATTTTAGGTAAACACAAAAAAGAAGAGTAATCAATGGCAGAAATGGGCGAAGATAAACTTGTAGTTGCCAACAACGTAGAGTTGGTGTCAATGAATATCCAAGATAAAGTTGGGTCTTCACTCATTGGATTAAAGGGTGCCGCTCAAGAAACTGTTGAAGGTGTAAGTCAAGGTTCATTAGGAGTATTAGAAGATATTAAAACTTTACAACAAAAAACTGTTGATAAGGTACATCACGTTTGGGAAATATTAAAATCATCATTAGATATAGAAAAAGACCAAGCACGTAGATTAAGAGAACAAGGTGCTGATCCAGAAGGTGGCAAACCAAAAGTTGCAGGTGGTGAAACTGGAGGCGGTGGTCTTGAAGGTGCTGCTGATGAAGCAGGTAAGGGTTTTGGTAGTGGTATAATGGAGAAAATTGGACTAGTTGGAGCTGGTATGTTTTCAATGGCAGGCATAACAAAAATTGCAGGTCTTATATTTAAATCAGCTTTAATTTTTATGTTAGCAGGATATCTTGGTGACGCCATAGTTGACAAATTTGATATTGAAAGTGAAGGTGCTAAAACAGCATTAACATTAGCATTGCCTGCTATGGCAGCTTTAATACCTCTACTTGGATTTAAAGGATTTTTATTAATGGCTATACCTGCTATTATTGGTATGGGATTCGCTTCAGTTATATCTTGGTTAAAAGGTGATAAGACTATGGATCAAGTGAGTGGATTTGATTGGGGTGCTGTTGCATTGACAGGTCCAGCATTATTGGCATTAGGTAAATATGCAGGACTACTTGGTGCAAAAGGATTAACTTTAGGAGGACTTGCAATAGGTTGGCCAGTATTACTTGCAGGTTCATTAGCAATAGCTCTTGCCGCTGGTGTTGGTTATTTGTTTTCTAAAGTAGCTGAAACTGAAAGAAAAACTTTAGACCATTTAGATGAAATGACCAGTTTATCACAAAAAGAATTTGAAAGAAGATTAGAAGAACAAAAAGGAAGTTTTCTTTCTAATATAGCACCTGGATTAGCAAAAACGTTTGGTGGTGAAACTACACAATTACAAGACGCATTTATGGCAACAAAAGCTGCCCAAAAGATAGTAGAAAAGGGTGGAGAACTTACACCTGAACATACAAAAAATTTAGTTGCAAGTGTAGAAATGTTTACTAAAATGGATGATGATACGTTAAAAGCGGTACTTGATGATAAACATAAGGCAGATGAATTGATGAGAAGTATCCATAATATGTATCAAGTAGTACAAACAGGACAATTAGGAGAAGATTCTTCAAAAGTAATTAAACAATTAGCAGCATTATCACAAAATATTCAAATGACTGCTGAGGATATGTTGAACGAAGAAGGTAGAGATACTTCTTGGGGTATGGGAGAAGGTTATTTGAAGACGATAGCAGGAAATAAAGGATATGGTGATAAAGGTCTTGATGTGTTTGAAAACTATGCTAAAATAATAGCTGATCCAAAATATCAAAAGTTAAAGAGTCAAGCAGATGAGATAAAAGGTAGTGATAGATATAAAGAATTATCAGCAATAGACCGTAAAGATATGACTAAAGATGAACAAAAAGAATGGAGAGATATGACTTGGAAATTGGCAAGAACAGAAGGTCAAATGAATATGATGGACAAGTCACAAATGGGTGGTATGGCAGGTGATATACAAATGATAGATATGATAAAATTATTATCTGCTGAAGACCAAGCAATTTTATTAGAACAAGCACTATCAGATAAAAAAGTATTATTAAATGCCGCTAAAAAACTTGAAGCAGAAGATAAGCATTTTGCTCCTGTTTCTAACTTTACTAAAGTTGATGGTTCTCCACAAATTATAACCAAAAATACTTCTTCTATTTCAGCCACAGCAGTATATGAAGTTGATGGCGCATTGCAAAGAGCAATGAATCAATAGTGTTAACAATCTTAAAAGTAATATTTGGTTTTTTGTTTATCTGCCTTATGGGTGGAATTATATTATACATATTATTAGACCTTAAACCTTGGAAGAGAAAGAACAATGATAACAATACTAGAGAACGCAAAAAATAGATTAGAAGAATTAAAAGAAAAACATAGTAAGAACTATGTTAGACTATCTGTAAAGGGTGGTGGTTGTGCTGGTTTTGGTTATGATTGGTCGTTTGAGGATTCACCAACTGATAAAGATTTAGTTGTTGATAACACGTTATTAGTAGATAAAAGTTTTGAATTGTATTTACTAGGTATGCAATTAGATTATAAGAACGATATATTTGGTGCCAACTTTGTATTCAATAACCCTAAAGCTAAATCTAGTTGTGGGTGTGGCACATCATTTTCTATTTAAAACCTAATTGCTTTTCAGTAATTAGTTTAAACTCCATATTATTATTTACACAATATGCTCTTGCCGCTGACCATTTTGCTTTATTTTTGATATAGTTAAATGACTCACGCATATAAGATTTAGTTTTTAATTTAGGTTTTTTAGGTTTAACAGTTTGTCTTGATGGTTTAATTTCAATCATATACTTTTTATCTTTAATTGTTTTGATAACAAAGTCTGGAAAGTATCTATGAAATTTCTTGTCTAATGGATTATAGTATCTGATAGGCAATTCTTCACTTGCCCAAACTAATACATCAGGATTTAGGTCGCAATAACGCATAAACCTACGCTCTAATAATGACCTGTACACTATCATATTAGGGTTGCCTACGTATTTTCTAGGGTATGTTGGTCTGTATATTCCTTTGTAACTCTTCTTCATATATTACCTATAAATCATATAAATATAATAGTATTTATAAAAAGGATCAACAAACATATGCCATACGGTTACGGAGCAAGCAAAAGATACGCAAGAAGTATGAAACTCAAGCATTTCGTTAAGAGTGCTGTAAGAGGTGTTAAGAGTTTTATAGTTAATAAAGCAGTTGGAAATATTAATCCATCATCACTTGTTTCTAGCTTTGTTCAAGGCAAGACTATAAATGTAGGTAATACTTCAGGCATTAATAAGATGTTGAAGAAATCACCATTTGAAATTAATTCTGATAGAAGAACTGTTAAAGATGATCCTTTAAAATTTCAACATCTACAATATCCACCAGAGTTAACAGGTAATGAACTAGGTAATTGGATATTATTCTTTACAATATCATCAAACGTTGGTGACAACCCAGCAGAAAATCCAGATTTAAAATTAGCAAGAAGTGTGGGATTAAACCCAGGTGGTAGGAAGATATGGGGAAATGATGGTGGTAATCCTAATGAAAGAAAAGCAGTAGGGTTTGAAGATGATATTAGACAAAGTTATAAAGATAGAGGAATTACAATACCTAGAATTAATAAAACAAATACTGTATTACGTGATATGCCAAGCAAAGATATAATATCAGGTGCAATTGCATTATATATGCCACCAGATATTAAAGTTAGTTATGGTGCAGGTTGGGGAGCAGAAGATATGGGTATTTCTGGAGATATAGCAGAAGCATATAAAAGTATAAAAGATAAAGACCTTGGCTTTATGGATGCAGTTAAAGAAGCACGTCAACACGGTTCAGGTATAGTTATGCAAAAAGGAAAAGAATTTGTAAGTGCTATAACATCAGGTGCAGGTATGGGTGATTGGGTTAAATTAATGGGTAAGGGTATGGGATTAGCAATTAACAATCACGCTGAAATGTTATATGAAGGTCCTCATTTTAGAGAATTCACTTATTCATTTAGATTTTGGCCTAGAAATCCAGATGAAACTGAAAAAGTAAAAGACATAATTAAAATGTTTAAATATCATATGCACCCAGGTAAAAATAAAAATGCTTGGCATAAAGGTCGTATGTTTGATTATCCTTCAGAATTTGAAATACATTATTTACACAATACAGGTATTAATGATAGTTTAAATAAAATATCAAGATGTGCCTTGAAAAAATGTGATGTGAGTTATGTGCCATCTGAATCACCTAATTTCAAAACATTTGAAGACCACAACCCAGTTACATATAGTCTTGATTTAACATTTGCAGAATTAGAATATATGACTAAAGATAAAATTATGGAGGGATTCTAATGGCTAGATATTTTGAACAGTTTCCATTAATGTTATATGACATTAAGGCAAATGGTTATTATAAATTAGTGCCTGATATATTTCGTAGAATAAAAACGAAAGATAAAATAAAAAAGAACGTATCATTATTAGATGTTTATGATGTTGAAGATGGAGAGAAACCAGAAGATGTAGCATATAAAATATATGGTGAAACAAATTTATTTTGGGTTGTATGTATGATAAATGATATTGAAAATATATATTATGATTGGCCGTTATCTAATTTACAATTTGAAAAATATATGGAAGACAAATATGATAGTCCTGACGGAATACATCATTACGAAAAGGTACAATCAAGTGGAAATAAAATAGGTGATGGACCTGATGATTATTCTCATATGTTAGAGTGCAATTCAACAGACGCAGGCGCAGGTGCTGTAACTAATTATGAATATGAAAGAAGAAAACAAGACAGTAAAAGACAAATTAGAATAGTTGATCCACAATATCTTGATTTATTTTTACAAGAATTTAATAGTTTGATTAGAAAATGATATGGTTAAAAGTAGCGAAAGACTCACAAAAGCAGGCGATTATAATTTAGCAGCCGCTGATATTTTATCTTACAAGATATCAGGTGGTTCGCCTGGTCAACAACAACCTTTTAGGGTTGATATAACAAACCTCATTTTAAGTATAGAACTTCAAGAAGGTATTTTTAATAAATCAATGACAGGTAGAATACAAGTGTATGATACCAAAGATTTACGTACACTATTACCTATTGTTGGTTTAGAAAGATTGAACTTAAAATTTAATACACCTGGGACAGATGGTATTAATGCTACTGCCAATGAAGGTCACCCATTTCACATATACAAAATTGAGAGTGTAGCACCTGATACTAAAACAATAGGTTCAGGTAGTCAAGCATATGATATATTTTTCTGCTCAAGAGAAGTTTATTTTAATAATTTACGAAAAGTTAGTAAGGCATATACTGGACCTGTTGAAATAGGTGTTGAAGATATATTTACAAATAAAAAATATCTCAATGCAAGAAAAGATTTATATGTAGAACCTACAAAATATTTAAATAAAATAGTTATGCCAAATGTTAGACCATTTAAGGCAATTGATATGTTGGCGAAAAAGGCAGTATCAAAGAAATATCAAAATGCAGGATATCTATTCTATGAAACAAAAGACGGATATCAATTTAGAAGTATTGAATCATTATTAGCAGTAGGTGGTGCAATAGCAAGACCTGCCAAATGGGCATATAGATTTCAACAACAAAATGTTAGACACCATAGTGGTGCAAAAGATATTGTTGAAGATATGCACGGTGTAATAACTTGGAATTTAATAAACCCAGTTGATGTATTAAATCATTTACAAGGTGGTGGTTATGCAAGTAAATTAATTGAACACGATATGTTTAATAAAACTATTACAGAAACAGCATATGATTATGCTGATGATTTTGGTAACCATTTTCATACTGAACACGATACTGGTGCCAAAACAGCAGATAAATTACCATTACCTTTAACAAAATTTGAAGATACATTTAGAGCATTTAGTGAAGAACACGACCAAAAGGTAATGTTAAAATCTAGTACTGATTACGTACACGAAATGACTGAATCTAATAATGCTGTGGTTTCAAAGATAGTAGACGCCATACCAGTACCTATACCACACGTGAGTGCAAAACATATATCACAAAAGGCATTATCACAAAGACAATTATTAACAAGTGGTATATTAGAGTTAAAAGTACCTGGCAATTCATTATTACAGGCAGGAGATATTATTACGTTTGATATGCCTATAATGGAACCAACAGGACACAATAAACCAATAGAATCCAGTCCATATTGGTCGGGCAGATATTTAATATACGATATGAAACATATTATTAATAGGACAGATGATGTATATACTATGGTATTGAAATGTGTTAAGGACAATGTACCAAAAGCATATATTGATGAACATAATAGTTGGACACACTATTCAGGTGGTCGCAAAACTACTAATATCTATGAAGCAGACAATGAACTATTATCAAGAGTACAATCTAATCCTTACGAAACAGAAGGAACACCTTTTTAGGACGACAAAATGAGAACTACTGAAAGAATCTTTGAGAATCGCAAATTTTTTGGGGTCGCTAACGCTAGACGTGTAAGACTACCATTACAGCAGGCATTTATAGAGAATAAGACAGCAATATGACACAGCAAAACAGAACATATACAGAACATCTACAAGCATTGCCTATTGACAATGTGAGCGGAATAGTGTATAACGCAGATGAACTGATGGAACCACAGCATAGTCGCCAACGATACTATGGTAAGAGTGCGAAGCCATCCGAGTGTCCGACGGTAACCAATGTTGTTCAGAATTGGTTATTAGGTATATTTCTACCTATTACATATCTTACGCAAAGGGTCGCAAAGGGTACGCAAACCCGCCTGCGTAAAGATAATATTACACGTGGTTTTCACACTCGCCTGCGTAAAGGTATTCTAAATAGTTTACAAATGCGTAAGTGCAAGTCTTTAAAAGAAAAACAATATGGGAAAAAACTAAATGGCTGACAATAATTTTTTAGGGTTCAATAACTTTATCTGGTTCACAGGCGTTGTTGAAGACAGGCAAGACTCTTTGTTCTTGGGAAGAGTGCGAGTGCGTTGCGTAGGCATACATACGCAAGACAAAGAAGTTTTACCTACAAGTGACTTGCCTTGGGCGCAAGTTGTACTACCTGTTACCTCACCAGGCATTTCAGGTTTAGGTCAGTCGCCGAGTTTTCTTGTAGAAGGCAGTTGGGTCTTTGGATATTTTAGAGATGGCGAACAATGTCAAGAGCCAGTTGTATTAGGTAGTATACCTGGCGTGCCTGCAGAAAAGCCGACAGGTGAATTTGGATTTTCTGATCCATCTGGTGTTTATCCTATTAGTGCTGGTGTAAGTGATGTTAATATGTTGGCGACTAATACTGATACGCATCCACATTTACAGGCAAGACTTGATTCTGTCGCAGTAGGTATCGCAACGGCCGATTTTAATAAAGCCACTAACGCAAAAGGTGATGAGATAGCCGCTTCAGATGGCACGATATGGAATCAACCTGCGCCAGCTTACGCAAGTGTTTATCCTTTCAATCACGTATTCGAATCTGAGTCTGGCCACATTTTTGAAATAGATGATACAAAAGGCGCCGAGAGAATTTATCAATCACACGTAACAGGCACGTCTTATGAAATAGACAAAGACGGCAACATTGTCTATCTTAACAAAGGCGACAAATACGAAATTACTTCAGGCAAACAATGTCACGCCATTACTGGTGATAGTGACATTACTATAGATGGTCGCCATAAGATTTACATTAATAAAAGCCAAATGCCAAACAATCACTATGACATACAGATAGGCCCGAATGCAAGTATTAACATACAAGTAGATAAAGGCAATATCAATCTGGTCACCGTTGATGGAGATGTAAATATGAATGTAGGTGGCAATTACAATTTACAAGTCAAAGGTGATTATACGAGTGATATATGGGGCAGTAAGAAAGAAACAATAGAAGGCAGTAAAACATCTAATACAACTATGAGTGTATTTCATAGAGGTGCCACTATTGATTTAAACTAAACATATATATTAACTCACAAAAACAAAAACAGAAAATCTGAAAAACGGCCTGTCAATAAGGCATTTGTTGTTTTTATAAAAAAATTTAAACTATAAATGCAATAACAATCATTAGATATATAACGACTTCCTTTTCCAGAAAAAAACGCCAGGATATAAATATTTCTAAAAATGTCTATTACAAAACAATCATATAAAGACTTAAAAGAGTATTGGGACTTTCAACGTAAGATAGAATACAATAAAGAACGCTTACGTGCATTAACTAAAGAAATGGAAGGCCGAGTCTATAGTCAGTTCGGTATGTTAAATGAGAAAGAGTTATTTGACAGTCTTTGGCATAAACTTCCTCAAGACGCATACGAAAATCCGCCTCCTACATTTATCCCCGAAAATGAAGATTATCGTTTTGAATGGGAAGGTGAACCTAATAAACAAAAGGCATTACCTTTACATAAGAAAGGGCGACCAGTTGTATTACGTGCAAAGAGTAATACTGGTCCTATTCTACATCCTTTTGATGATGATGATTCTAGAGTTTTGTAAAATTATATATAACTGTGTAGTGTCCGCAAGAATGCTTAGAGTACCTAAAGACCAACGACTCGGCGAATTTCAATAACGAGTTCCTTTTACATATTTACTATTCCAAAGATATATGTAATGTCCTTTTCTTACATATTTAATAGTTAACGGTTTCCATCTATCGTGTAGTCTTAATGTTTTAATGTAGGCAATACAATATTCAGGTTCCCAATCTTCAATTCTTACACGAAATGGTGTTTTACTATATAATGCCTTTTGACAATAGACGATAAAGTCTACGTCAGCAAAGACGTGACTAGTTTGGCTGGATGATATGATGATTTTGTTTTTAGATGGTACGTCTGTAATAAGCACTTTAACCTTCTAAATTTATATTTATAATACTACGGATTTGACCTGGTGTCAAGTCTAAAAATTTTGCGAATCAATCGTAGTTTCTATGAGCGTGTGGGAGGCGTGATAAATAGTCATATGAAGAAATTATGGTTGAAGATAAGATTTTTGTTTAACTCTCTATTTAAGAAAAAGACGAAAGAAAAGGATA
>VTLG01016406.1_pt1 | contig 32093 bp, 44 predicted proteins | sample 4694571 | NCBI WGS metagenome assembly VTLG01 (sample SAMN12604809, study PRJNA352737) | marine metagenome | biome: ENVO:00000447; feature: ENVO:00000209|ENVO:00000569|ENVO:01000036; material: ENVO:00002151; isolation source: viral sequences binned using virsorter ...
CTTTACACTTGCCGATATCAAAGCATGGTGGCTGGTAGCTGCTATTGTTGTTTGGTATCTGGTATGGTAAGAGATCCCAAGAAAGACGAAGCTAAAGCAAACTTTAGTTCTGATCTTGCTCAGGCAAGAGAAGATTCTGAGGATGCTACAAGAGAAGAGCTGAGAGAAAAAGTTAAAAGCACTCCTACTGCAAGTCCTGTTGATTCGGATTTTCCTCCTAAAGCAAAACATTGTCCAATGTGTGGAGAAGAGTTTTGTAGATTATTTAAATGTAAATGGTTATGGGGAGTTATTATTATAGCTCTTGCTGCCTGGTATTTCTGGGGTAAAGGATAATGGCTGCAGCTTCTAATAAACCTTTTGGCAATCCTTCTCTAATGGAAAGTATACACGACGATTTTATAGAATATAATAGAGATATACACGAAGATTATAAACAAGATCAGAGAGATCATAAAAAAGCTATGGCTAAGAAGAAAAAACGACTAGTGAAAGGATCTAAATGGAATCCTATAAAAGCAAGAATGGACACATTAAAACCAAAACAAATTTTAGGACTTAAAAATGCATTACGAAAAGAAATACTACGAGACATATCAAAAAAGGCATCTATTTATGGGAGGAACTTTAAAGGTTCTACTCTTGGATGGGCACAAAAAAAATTTGGTACAGGAGGAGCTCTAATAGTTGATACATTTAAAAGAAAAACATTAGCTAAAAAAAATCAAAGATGGCTTAATGCTACAAGAGTAAAACAAGTTTTACCAACAGTAGGTCGTACAATCGGTGTAGCTTCAGGATGGGGAACATTAATAGCAGGAGTATCGTTACTTGCTCAAACTAAAAAAGCTAAGAAGTTTAGACAAGATCCTATACATAGAAGAGCTATTATTAAAAATTATTTAATGAAAGGAGAAACTAATGAGTGATAAAAATATTAAAGCAGCTTTAGATAAATATTGGGATATTAAAGCTAAAAAAGCAAAAACTTTACAAACAAACAAATCAGCAGCTTTAGATAAACATTTAGAAATTCAAGGTAAAAGATCTATAAATAGAACAGCAGCTTTAAATTTTACGAAAGGATTTAAAGACCATAATGTTTTGAGTAATATTACTAAAACAGGTATAGGAAAAACATTTCAAGGTCAGCAAAGATATTGGAAAGATCAATGGTACAAAATTAAAAGTGGTGCAAGAAAACATCCACATAAAAGTCTTTTTAGTAGAGTATTAGGTGCAGTTGGTCCTAATTATTTAGCTGTAAATCCTGCTACTGGACAAAGAGCATATACTTTTAAGAAAGCTAGTTTGCGTGAAGGGAGAAAACTGATTACCTCTCCACCAGGAACTAAACCACAAAATATAAAACATTTTCCAGCTCAAAGAAAGAAGAATTAAAAATGGCTACTGGTAGTTTAAAATATAAAGGAATTACTTATCCATGGACACCAGTAGGTTGGGCAGAATGGGTAAGAGCTATAAAACAGGATAAAAGAAGAAACCTAAAAGGAAGTAAAAGTTTGTTCGCAACATTATTAAACAAAGAACAAAGGAAAGGAAAAACAACATAAATGGCAATAACTATTTATAAACAAGGAACTGATCCTAATGATCGTACTAAGAACATTCATTTTCTTAATAAAAAAGAATGGCAACAGTATAAAACTGACTATCCTGATAGAATTATTACTTGGAAAAGTATTGGTCAAAAAGTTAAAGGTGGTTTGTTAAACTGGGGTAGAAGGCTTAGAACTTATGCAGGAAAAACTCATGCAGGTACTCCATATAAGGAATTTGATAAAAGTTATAGTAAAAACTATTATCGTTATAATCGTTTTAATACAGGAACTAAATCTAAGAAACCTTATAATCGTTTTGATCGCCCTACAGTACATGTACCACTAAATACAGGTGGAAGTGAGAAAATGGCTGCTAAAAGTCAAAGACCATCTCATCAAACTCAAAGTGGAGTTACTAGTGGTTCTTATGATCCTTCAGGAATAAGATCTGGTCAAGGTGGAACAACTCAAACTTTTGTTAAACAATACCCAAGATCAACTGGAGTTATATTCGGTAATATCGCTGTCAGTCCAAAAGGAAAAGGCAGAACAAAACGAAGATATAAATAAAAGAATATGGACTGGGGAGCATACGGATTACTCATATCTTTAATTATTATATTTGTATATATACTATATATATCTATAATTAAATAATGGCTTTCATAGAAGATCTGTCTTTTAAAGACCACATGCGTCTTAGAAAGATAGTTAAGCAAGTTATATTCAGATATAAATCTCCAATAGGAAAAGATAATAGAATACATCAATTATATTCAGAAGAGAATATAACGGACCACGAAGCAGATAAATGGATCAATGCTCAAGGTCCAAAGGTCTTAGGTAAATTAATTAAGTTTCATGTAGATAAGGGAAATGTATAATGCCTACTTTAAATTATAAACCACAAGGGCAAGTATTAAAAGATTTTATGAAAGATGATTCTTTCTTTAGAGGAATCAGAGGACCAGTTGGATCTGGTAAATCTGTTGCCTGTTGTATTGAGATAATGAGAAGAGCATTAATGCAAAAACCTAATAAGGAAGGAATAAGAAAATCAAGATGGGCAGTTATCAGAAATACAAATCCTCAATTAAAAACAACAACAATTAAAACCTGGATAGACTGGATTCCAGAAACTGAATGGGGATATTTCTATTGGTCCGTTCCTTTTACTCACAGAATACAAAAGAAAGGAATAGATATAGAAGTTATATTCCTGGCACTAGATAGACCTGAAGATGTTAAAAAACTTTTATCTTTAGAACTAACAGGAGTATGGATTAATGAAGCAAGAGAAATTCCAAAGTCTATAGTAGATGCCTGTACTATGAGAGTAGGAAGATTTCCGTCTATTCGTGATGGTGGACCTAGTTGGTATGGAGTAATATGTGATACCAATGCACCAGAAGAAGATCATTGGTGGGCAGTTATGGCAGGAGATGTAGACATACCTGATTATATTCCACAAGAAGAAGCATTAATGTTGCAAAAGCCAGATGACTGGGCATTTTATTCTCAGCCACCAGGCATGTTGGAGAAAAAAAATAAGCAAGGACAACTACTAGAATATGATAATAATCCTAAAGCAGAAAATGCACAGCATTTAACACCTAAGTATTATTCTAAAATTATTAAAGGTAAAACTAAATCCTGGATTGATGTCTATGTTTTAAATAAACTAGGAACAATAGAGGAAGGAAAGTTAGTCTATCCTAACTTTAATGATGCCGTTCATAAAGCAAAAGAACCTATACCTAAAAGTAAAGACTTAGAAGTATTTATAGGAGTAGACTTTGGTTTAACACCTGCTGCTATCTTTGGACAACGAACTCCAAGAAACAGATGGTTTCTTATACATGAATTAGTATGTACAGATATGGGAATTAAGAAATTTTCAGAACTGTTAAAATCCGAAATAGCAACATTGTTTCCTCAAGCATCGCAAAAGATAACAATTATAGGAGATCCTGCAGGTGATTTCAGAGCTCAAACAGATGAAACAACTCCATTTCAGATTATGAGAGCTTCTGGATTACAGGCAAGACCTGCACCAACTAATGATGTAGTAACCAGAACTGAAGCAGTAAATTCTGTATTAAACAGAATGATTGATGGCAAATCAGGAATATTGATAGATCCAGCATGCAAAACCTTGTTAAGAGGTTTTGATGGTGGATATTGTTACAGAAGAATTAATGTTGTCGGGGATAAGTATGATGAGAAACCAGATAAGAATAAATATTCTCATATACATGATGCTCTTCAGTATATGTTCTTAGGAGCAGGAGAAGGCAAATCATTATTAAAACAACACAAACCAATGACACAATTTATTGCTAAAAGGGATTATGATGTATTTTCAAGGAAACCTATTAAAAAGGTTGATAAATGGAAAAGTCGATTCACCGTTGGATAATTTTCTTTACAGATAGAGAAGATAGGTATTGGTTTGATATGTTTACTAGACCTGGCTTTCGGCATTGTTGTATTGCTGGATATGTAGAAGGACTGGAACATTGGATTGGATTTGACTGGGGAAAGAAAGGAACTTATATGAATATATTATCAGATGAAGATATAAATAAAATTATCTTATATACCAGAAAAAACAAAGGCAGAATGTTAGAGATAACTAAACCTTATACTATGTTTAATAATTGGTCATGGATTCCAATGTATTGTGTATCAGTTATTAAAAGTTTAATTGGATATAAAAACTATTTTGTGATAACTCCTTATCAATTATATTGTGCGTTGAAAAAAGATGCAAAAGAGGTTTAACTAACTAGATTATGAGTAAAGTCGTAAGTATATTTAAAGCTATAACTGGACCTAAAAAACCTCCAGCACCACCACCTGTGCCACAAAGAACTCAGTCACAGATTGATGCTGAAGCAACAAGAGATACAGAACTTGCTGCTATAAAGGATAAAAAAGCTGAAGATGATAAGCGTAAATTAGCAGGATTATATGGTCGAAGATCATTAATGGGAGATCAAACAGGATCTTTCGGTGGATATAAAAAAACTTTGTTTAATACTACACCTACAAATACATCTAATACATTAGGATAATATATGGTTTTAACAACAACAGATGAAAGTATAGGAGTACCATCAACTTATGTAGATGATATTCTAAAACGATATAAAGCAGCAAAAACTAGAAAAGATTATTGGAATGGTTATTTCGAAGAAGCATATGAATATTCTATGCCAATGAGAGAATCAATGTATACTGAATCAGTAGCTAAAAGAAAAACAGATAAAATATTTGACGAAACAGCAGTTGTTGGAGTTCAAGAATTTGCATCAAGATTACAATCAGGTATGGTTCCAACTTTTGCCAGGTGGGCAGATCTAAGAAGTGGAACAGAAATTCCAATTCAAGAAAGATTAAGAATTGATGAATCATTAGATGCAATAACAGATTATATATTTGAGATTTTACAAAACTCAAATTTTAATCAGGAAGTTCATGAATCATTTATGGATTTAGCAGTAGGTACTGGTTCATTATTAATTGAAGAAGGTGATGCTAATACTCCAATAAAATTTAGAGCAGTTCCATTATCTCATATAGTTTTAGATACTGGACCAAATGATGATATAGATGCTATCTTTAGAACAAGATGGATTAAACAAGAAGATTTAAAAAATGCTTATCCTCAAGGTAACTTTCCCGATACTATTATGATGCAAATGAGTAATCAAAATGCTCAAAAGAAATGTGAGGTTATAGAAGTTGTAAAAAGAGATTGGAGTAAACCAAATGAATTAAAATGGAAATATTGTGTTGTATTAAAACAATTTAAACATTTAGTATTAGAATATCCTATGGAGGGAGAAGGAGCAAATCCTTGGGTAGTATTTAGATGGTCTAAAGCAGCAGGAGAAGTATATGGAAGAGGTCCATTACTTAATGCTCTTCCAGCAATTAAGACTTGTAATTTAACAGTTGAGTTAGTATTAGAAAATGCTCAAATGGCAATATCAGGTATGTATCAGGTAGATGATGATGGAGTAATTAATCCAGATACACTACAGTTAGTACCTGGTTCTATTATTCCAAGAGCACCTGGATCTACTGGATTAACACCTATTGAGCCACCAGGTAAGTTTGATGTTGCTCAAATTATCTTACAAGACATGAGATTAAATATTAAAAAAGCATTATATAATGAACAATTAGGAGATCCAAATAGAACTCCAGCAACTGCTACAGAAATTACAGAAAGAATGGCAGATCTTTCAAGACAAATTGGTGCTGCTTTTGGTAGATTACAAGCTGAATTTGTAACACCTGTTTTAAAAAGAGTAATATATATATTAAGAAAACAAGGAAGGATTGAATTACCGTCTATTGGAAATCGAGAAATACAAGTTAAACCTGTATCTCCTTTAGCTCAAGCACAAAACAATCAAGATGTAATGATAGTAGATAGATTTTTAGAATTAATATCTAGTAAATTTGGACCACAATCATTAAATATGTTTATTAGAACAGATGCTGTGGCAGAATACATTAGTAGAAAATTAGGGTTGCCAAGCAACTTAATTCGTGATAAAGAAGAACAAACACAAATTTTACAACAAATGCAACAAATGGCACAACAACAACAACTACCAAAAGGAGAAGCACAATAATGGCTTGGAAAGATTTACAAGAAGAAAAAAAACAAGGAGGGATTAGTATAGATGGATATGCTAGATCACCTGAAGAAGAAAATAAATTAAATGAATTAGTAGCATCAGTTTTTGCAGGTCCAAATGGACAAGCTGTAATAAACTATTTAAGATCAATATCTGTAGACGCAGTTAGTGGTCCTAATATTACTAATGAACACCTTCGTCATTTAGAAGGTATGCGTTATATAGTCGCAATTTTATCAAGAAGGATAACATCACATAACCAAGGAGGTACAGATGCCCGATCAAGAATCGTCAAACCAAACAAGCGAATCATCAGAACAAGCAGAATTACAAAATGATGTAAAGGAAGTTCCACAAGAACAACCACAAGAATCTGTGAAACAAGCAGAACCTGATTATACTGGTCAAGAAGAACCAATAACTACAACTACAGAAATGCCAGAATATTTAGAAGGCATGGATAAGTTCTGGAATAAAGACAAAGGATTAGTTGAAGTTGAAAAACTATCTGAAAGTTATCGTAACTTAGAAGGCAAGTTAGGACAACGAAAGGAAGAATTAGCAAAAGAGCTTGCAAAAGAATATAATGAAAATGCTCTTGCTGATGTTCCTGAAAGTCCAGATGCTTATAAATTAAATCTTCCTGAAAATACAGAAATAACTGATGAGATGAAATCACAAATGGAAGAATCTCCAGTATGGCAGTATTTTAAAAAAACAGCCCATGAAAATAATATGAATCAGGATGAAGTTAATTCTATGGTTAATATGTATTTAGAAGCACAACAAGCTGAAAATCCAGATCCAGAATTGGAAATGTCAGAATTAGGAGATAATGCTACTAAAAGAGTTGAAGCAGTTGAATTGTGGGCTAAGAAACATTTAGACGAACAAGGTTTTGCTGCTGTTGAAAATTTATGTTCTACAGCACAAGGCATAAGAGCTATGGAACAAATCATGCATTCTCAAGTACAGCCAAGTGTAGGAGATTTACAAGGTGCTACTATTAGTTCTGCTGCATCAGATATGGACTTAAAAGCTTTAATGGCTGATCCTAGATATTCAGATCCAAACAAAAGAGATATTGCTTATGTTAATTATGTAACTGAGCAGTTTAATAAAAAGTATGGAAATGAACCAGCAGATGGGGGAAGTGCAGGAAAGCTTGGCTAAAAAGAAAAAAAAAAGAAAATATCCCACATATTAATTTGTGCGTTGCATAATATAGTGTATTTGATCTACATTAGGGTGGGTCCAAAGATATTCAATATTCTCCCCATCCTGGATAAGAGATAAAAATATTGGCGAGAAACCTTTATTATTATTTTTTATTAACCAAACGAGGTATATATAATGGCTGCTACGATAACACAAGCTTTTATTACACAATTTGAAGCTGAGGTTCATCTTGCATTTCAAAGGATGGGTTCAAAGTTAAAAAACACAGTTCGTGTGATAAACAATGTAGTAGGTAATACTGTTCGTTTCCAAAAAGTCGCTAAAGGTAGTGCTAGTACTAAAGCTAGACATGCTGAAGTTGTAGCGATGGATTTAACACATAGTTATGTTGACGCAACGATTGCTGATTACTATGCATCTGAGTATGTAGATAAGTTAGATCTGTTAAAAACCAATATAGATGAAAGAAATGTAGTCGCACAAAATGCTGCCTATGCATTAGGTAGAAAAACTGACTTACTTCTTACAACTGAATGGGCAACTGGTACAACTATAACTACTGCTGGTGGTATGACTAAAGCTAAAGCTTTTGCTGAATGGGAAAGAATGGGTAACGCTGATGTTCCTGACGATGGTCAGAGATATTGGGTTGTTGCTCCAAAAGCATGGACTGAATTAATCGATATAGATGAATTTAGTCGTGCTGATTATGTTGGTTACGACCAACTTCCACTCCCAGGTGGCATGGTTGCCAAAAGATGGTTAGGTTATCTATGGTTTACCCATAGTGGTTTAACTAAAAATAGCTCAGAAAGAGATTCTGTAGCTTGGCACTCAAGCTCTACTGGCTTAGGTATTGGACACGATGTAAGCACCGAGATCAATTATGTACCAGAAAAAGTCGCACACTTAGTAACATCATCTATGTCAATGGGTACACAAATCATTGACCAAGATGGTCTTAGAGTAGTAGAGTGTGATGAATAGGAGTTTATTTTAAATGGCTTATGAATTAGCTAATCCAGTTAAAAAGATCGCCCAAATGGGCGAGAGTAACTCTCTCTGGTATTATACTGATGGAGATGCTATCACGGATATAGACAACGCTGATTACTTTATTTTATCTGAAGCAGAATTAACTGCTGGAGATATCATTTTTGTAAATAGTGGTGGTTCTAATGCTGTCGTAGATATTTTAATAGTATCTGTCGATGATGGTGGAACTAATCTCGATACAGTAATACTTGCTTAAAGTGGATTAACATTAATGAATTAAGATTCTGAGTTCGCCAGTACTCGGAAACAGAAACTGGCAAACTTAAGAGAAAAATATGGTTGCTGTAAATACAAACGAATCGACAACAAAATTTGATATATGTTCCAAAGCATTAACTATGATTGGAGCAAATACTATAAGTTCGTTTGATGATGGCACAACAGAATCAGATGTAGCAAATCAATTATATGAAGATACATTAAGATCTTTACTTACTCAATCAAGATGGAGATTTTCAACACAACAAGCTCAACTTAGCAGATTAGAAGATACACCACATGGTAGATGGGATGCTGGATATCAAGTACCAGCAGATTGTATTATGATACATGCTGTAACAGTTAATGATAATTTAGTTAAATATGAAAAGTATGGAGATAAAGTTTATTGTAATTTAGATAGTACAGCTACTGTTATAATGGATTATACATTTAGACAAGAAGAAGATCAATTTCCACCATACTTTATAGCAGGATTAGAATATCAATTAGCAAGTTTATTTGGAGCAGCAATCGCTAGATCAGCACAATTAGTAGGAGCATTTGAACAAAAATTTCAAATACAAATGAGAACAGCTAGAACTTTAGATGCTCAAGAAAGAACAAATAAAGTATTAGATAAATCAAGGTTTACTGTATTTAGAAAAAATGTTAGTTCAAGAAGTTAGATATGCCACAGATAAAAACTTTATTATCTACATTTTCAGCAGGAGAACTAGATCCTAATCTTGCATCCAGAAGTGATGTAACAGCATACTTTCAAGGATGTACACAATTAAAAAATTTTTCCTTACTTCAACAAGGTGGAGTAATGAGACGACCTGGCAGTTTATATATTGACGCTCTAGCCAGTACTGGAAGATTACTTCCTTTTATTTTTTCAGATACAGAAGAATATCTTTTTGTATTTATGAATACAAAATTAAGAATCTATGATGTAAATAATTCAACTATTAGTTTAACCCAAGAAATTACAAGTTGTCCTTGGACTACTGCTATGTTGTTTGAATTAAATTTTGCACAATATGGAGATACGATGTATATAGTTCATAGACTAATGCGACCACAAGCTATTCTAAGAACTTCAGCAACTACTTTTACAGTAAGTAATTTTTCTTTTGCAACTCATTCTTCAGGCAACCCAACTTATCAACCTTACTATAAATTTGCTCCTGCTACTATGACATTAAATCCTAGTGGAACATCAGGAACAATTACTTTAACTACATCTGCTGATTATTGGACAGATGACCATGAAGCAATAAGAGTTAGATATAAAGGAAAAGAAATATTAACTACAACTAAATCTAGTGCAACTGTTATGAATGGAACTGTATTAGAAACTTTAGCAAGTAGTACAGCAGATCAAGACTGGGATGAACAAGCATTTTCTGCTGAACAAGGATATCCTTCGGCAGTTGTATTTCACGAAGATAGATTATGGTTTGCAGGAACACCTGCATTACCTAATGGTATTTTTGCATCTCAAACTTCTGATTATGATAATTTTGATGTTGATAATGCATCAGCAAGTGATGCTATACAAGTGTTATTAGGAACAGATCAAGTTAATGAGGTTAGACATTTGGTATCATCTAGAAATTTACAATTATTTACAGATTCAGGTGAATTTTATGAAACATCAGCTACTACTACAGCAGCTACTCCTGCTAGTATAACATTTAGAAGGCAAACTCCTCATGGTGCAGATAGAACACAACCACAATTATTAGATGGTGCTACATTATTTTCACAAAAAAATGGAAAGTCTATTAGAGAATTTTTATATACAGATTTAGAATCTGCATATACAGCAGATTCTATAAGTTTAACTTCAGGACATTTAATTAATACTCCAACAGATTCAACTGTTATTTATGGTAATGAAAAAAGACCAGAACAATTTGCTTACTGGATAATGAATGATGGTACTATGTCAGTCTTTCATTCTATCAGATCTGAAAAATTAGCAGGATGGACAGAATGGAATACAAGATATACATCTACATCTAATACAGGATATATTAGTGTTCAAGCAGTAGATAACAAATTGTTTACAGTATGTAAAAGACAAAAAGATAATATATTAACTTCTGTAGATGCAACTGCAATTAATGTATCAAATGGTTTATTTACTAAAACTAGTCATGGATTATCAACAGGTAATGATGTGATTGTAACTAATAATGGAGGAGTATATCCATCAGGAACAGTTAATAGTGTTGCAACAAATGTTGATGGAGAAACCACTTATTATGTTTATGCAGTAAACACAAATACTTTTTATTTACATACTACATCAGTTGGAGCAGCAGCTAATTCAGCAACAACTAGATTAGTATTAACATCTCAAGGAAGTGGAAGTTTTACTATATCAGATGCATCATCTCCTGGAACTACAGATATTTTTACATTAGAACAATTTAGTGAAGATAATACTATAACATTAGATTGTAGTTTTACAGATACTGCCTATGCTAACGGAACTCCATTAGTTAAAGGAGCAAGTAATACTGGTAATACTTTAGTTGTAGATGGATTAACTGACCAACCATTTGTAGGAGAACAATTCACTATTGCAGGATTATCAGAAACACATACAATAAATGGTGTATCAACTATGTCTAGTGGTGAAGTAACATTAACATTAAATGATGCTTTAGCATCTACTCCTGCTGATAACGCAGCTCTAACTTTTACAGTAACTAGAATACATGATGGCTTGACTACATTAACAGGACAGGCATTAAAATTTGCAGCTCCTAGCGATTCTCCAATATATGCTATGCCAGAATCAACTGTTGGTAATAACAAAATAGTTTTATCAGAAGCTCATGCAACAGTTAGAGGAGGATATAATTATACTCCTACATTAGAAACTATGCCAGTAGATACAGTTGTTACTGGAGGACCACTTACTGGAGAACAAAGAAGAGTTAATAGAGTAAATATAGATTTAAACACAGCAAGAAATGTATTAGTTAATAATAAAGATATAACTTTTAGAGAAGTCAAAGATGACCAACAGGCAGATCCAAGTGCGTTTACAGGAAGAAAAGAAGTTGCCATTATGGGATATGGTAATGCTCCAACTATAACTGTAACACAAGATCAACCATTGGAAGCAAAAGTATTAGGAATGGCTTTAGAGGTAAGTTTTTAAAATGGGTGGTGGAAATCCATATTTACAAGTAGCATTGTTTGCAGCAGGACAAGTAATGAAAGCCCGTGCAGCAAAAGGACAATATTATTATGCCAAAGCATCAGCAGATTTACAAAGACAACAATTAGAACAACAAAGAAAAGAAATTGAAGAACAATCAAAACAAGATGAACTTCAATTAAGACAGGAAGAAGAAGAATCAAAATCTAAAAGACGAGCAGCATATGGTGCTATGGGAGTTATGTATTCTGATTTTGGTTCAAGAAGAGCTATGGAATACCATCAGGACAAATTATTTGATATTGATATGGGAGAAATTTTAGCAGATAAAAGAAATAAATTAATTGAAAACCAATATAATATACATGGAACAGAGTTAGAAAAGAAAGCAGCAAGAGAAACATATAAAGGACAAATAGGTGAAATACTTTTTGAATCAGCAGGATTTGTTGCCAGTATGAAAAAAACTCCTTCCCCAAAAAAAAAAACAGGAGGAATTGAAAGATACCCTGGAGAATATGGAGGAGGAAAGACACAAAGTGGTGGAGGAAGTGGAACTAAACCAACAGGTTCTGGTGGAGTGAAAGGAAAAGAAGGAACACAATCAGGAGGAGTAGATACTAGGAGATAATTATGGCAGTAGAAAGAAAAGAAATAGTAAGTAGACAAAGAAATTTACCAAGAGTTGTAAGACCAGTTGGTTATCAAATGATGCAAAATGCTTATGCTACTCAAATGCAAGCAGGTAGTACAGTAAGTAAATTTGCTAAAGAATTAAAAAGTAGTGGTGATGATGGTTATATTGCTAAGTTAAAAAATTCTGCTTCAAGAAAAGCAATAGAATTAAGACAAACACATAGAAATGATCCCAAAGGATTTGACAATTCCTGGAACATTTATAAAACAGCACAATTACAAATACAAGAAACAGAACGACCATTTTTGGGAGATAGACCAGGAGTATTATTAGATGAAATAGGAATTTCTGGTTTTAATATTGTTTATGATGAACATCAAAAAAATATATTTGTTGATAATAAACTACAAATAAAAAATAGTTTAGAAACTACTACTGCACAAATACAACAAAATATAGCACAAGGAAATGTTCATTTATCAGATCTTAGTGTTCGATTAGCTGATCTTGATTTATCAATGGATAATGCAAAAAAAAGTAATTATTTTTATCCTGAAGAAGTATCAGTTTTATATAAAGAAGCTAAGAAAGAAATTATAACTTCTCTTACTAAAAAAACTCTTCAATATAGTTATCTTTCATCTGAAGCAAAAGAAGATTTAAAAATAGATGATGTAAATACAACAAGATTTAATTTTGAAATATCTCCTAAAAAAACTGTTATTAATGCTTGGAAAGCAATGGGAGCAAATGATGAAGATATAGAAATAATTGAAAGTATATTTGGAAGTGAAGCATGGAAAAGAGAGGATATAAATAATATAGCTGAAAAAGCACACAATCATGTTGTAGAACTTGTAAGACAAAGTGCTCAAAAACTTAAATTAGAAGAAATATTAGAAAAAGAAAAATTACAAATTAAAATTGCAGAAATAAAAAAGAATCTAAAAGACCATAAAGGTCTAAATCCTTCTATTAAACAAGCTAAAGAATTAAGAATTAATTTAATACAAGAGGGAGATTATATTGCAAATCTGGAACAGATAAGTGAACTTACTCAAATAATAATAGATGCAGAAGAAAAAAGAGAAACAGGAACTGAAATGTTACTTGGAGAAAGACAAGGAGGTTTATCTGAAACAGATACAGGAGCAATAGAATCTATACTTTACGATCTAACTGGAGAAAAAGAATTATTTGCTAACCCTGCTGCTTTTGGAGAAATAACAACTTTTGTTAATGAAGATGGTAATGTTGGATTAACTGATAAAGGAAAACAAGTTTTTGATATTATATCAAAAACAAGTGTGCCACCAAAATCTGCGATTGATTGGGTTCCAAATATTTTATCAGAAGATTTTTCTAATAAAGCAGAAAATTTTTCAATGGCTTTATTACTTTCGGCAGCAGATCCATTACAAATAAATAGAGTATTAAACCAAGCAGGAATGGGTGATAAAGAAAGAAGTATAATTACTAGCTATCTAAATAGTATTAAAAATGGTTTTAATAGTGATGATTATATATTAAGTAAATCTAATATAGCACAATCAGAAACCTTAAGACAAGATCTTATAAAAATACAAAAAGATAAAGGATTACAAGATAGATATGAAAAAATTAAAGAGAATATAACTGAAGATACTGTTAAACAAATATTTACCAAAGCAGAAGCTAAAGATGTTGTAGACTTGGAATGGGTGTCTAAGACAGGACAATTTTTTAAAAGATTACTTCCAGGAGAACAAGGTCGATATTCACAAGGAGCTTGGACAGATATTAAAGATCAAAATTACGAATATCAAGACTTTGATCCACATGGGAGTTTATGGCTTCCTTTTAATACAACAGATTTCCCAAATATATCTACTATAATGGAAAAACATGGAGGAAAATTAGTAGAAATGTTAGAAGATAATTTAGCATGGATAGATCCAAAATCTATATCAGATCCAAATTATAATATAGAAAATTTATTTAAAGAAGAAGCATCAAGAGAAAAATTTGGTGAATTATTAAGAGATAATATTTCATTAGTACCAACTAAAGTTGCTAAACAAGCAATACATAATGTACGAGGTAGACTTGCAAAAAATAATGAAAAAGTTTCCCATGGACAATTCAAATTTAAAGTAGATGAAGAAATAAAAGATTTACGAGGTATTAAAGAATTAGAATTTCCTTTTTCAAGTATTGGAAGTATTCGTTTAGGTATTCCTTTTGTTCCATCTACACAGGGATTCAATGCTGTAGAATGGGCATGGAAAGCTCCAGAAACATCTTTTATTAAAGAAGCCCAAAAGCATCCTCATTATGTAGGAAAAACATATGATCCTAGATTAAGATTTCAAGATTGGGATGTAGCTGGAAGAGCAACTATAAATAGACATGCTGAAATATTTTATGGAAGATTACATTTAGATAAAAAAAATAATAGAGAAAGTCCAAAACCTGGTGGTGGAGTGTATACAAAGGAAGAAAGAGATACCATTTTAAAAAATGGTTTAACAAAATTACAAGATAAAGATTTCTTCAAAGTAATTGAAGCTTTAGATGTAGATATAGCAAAAGGAACATATGATGAAGATCATATTTATTTTCCTATAATGTTAGCTTCTCATAAAATGATAGAATATGAAAGAGTTGGAGATTCTAATCAGTTTAGACCTTACTATATTTCAAGAGATCAAGATGATCCAGGAATGATAGGAACAAGAAACTATATACTTGGAGCTGATGATGTTTATAAACCTAATTATGACAAATCTATTGTCAACAGAAATACTATAATTAATAGAAAAAATATTTTAGAAGGAGAGCTTGACCATTTCACATTTTTTCAACAAAAGATAGCAAGATTAGTTAAAAGAGAAAATACAAGTTTCTTAAGTGATAATGTACATGCTGAAATAAATTCATGGTTAACTGAAACAGTAGCTCATTGGAACAATCAAGGAGTGTTTAGAAATAAATCTGATTTTTTAAAATACCCTCTTACTCAAAATAAAAAAAATTGGATAAATTTAATTTGGGGTAAACTTCCAGAAACACAACAAAATGAATATAAAAAAGTGTTGGGAGATTATGCTAAATGGATTATACATGATGACAACTAAGTATCAATTAAAATATCAAAGCGAACCAGTCGGAACACTAACTCCAAGGAAGGATGCATTTAAAAAAATAATGGGTCCTCCCTTGCAGGGATTCAAAGAAGAGTTTTGGCTAGACGAACCAATTAAAATGGCGATAGGTGTAGCTAAAGAATATGATTATGATGAAGCTTATAATTGGAGAGAAGATCCAGAAGTAAAAGAATTTGGTATGTTTAAACCAAGTCTTTTTGATTCAGCACAAAATAAACATCATGCCTTAAGTATGAAAACAGATATAGAAAAATCTTTATCTAATGCACATCAGCCAGGATATATGATAGGTAAAATAGCTGGTATTTTTTCAGATCCATTTATATTAGGTGCTCCATATATTATGAAAAATGTATGGAAAATGAACAGATTATCAAGATTACAAAAAGCTGCAACTATTGGTGCTACTATGGGGGGATTAGAAACTATAGCTGAAGGATTTAGACAATCATCAAGTTTAACAAGACCAGCAGAAATTTCCTATTTTGCTATTGCAGGAGTAGGAACTATTAGTGGACTTCTTGGTGGGTTATTTGCTCAATCAAGTAGATTAGGCAGACTTGCAAATGATAGAAAATTAATACATAAGATAGCAAAAAAACATGATGATAATATGACTGTTATGGAACAAAGATTAGATCCTCCTAGTAGATTTTATAAACAAGAAAACAATGGTAATGTAACAACAGTTCAGCTTCCTCCTAAGATAAATAAAATTATAAAAAAAAGAGATGTACAAATAAAACAAGAACCAATTAAAACAAAAGAATTAGCTCAATATAATATAAAGACTGGAGAAATTACATATGATGCAAAAAAAATATATAATGCTTTTAAAACATCTAAAGTTCAAAATCAATCTTTAGGAGGAAAAAAAGTTAAAGATTTATTTAGTACTCCTCAAGAATATTTAGGTTATATAGTTAGACATGAAGTTACACATGCAAGATATCCAAGAAAAAGTGGGGAATCTATAAAAGTATATGAAGATAGGATTCATAAAATAGCTTTAAAAGAATATGCTGCTGAAACTCCTTATTTTATGACACCAGATTTTACTCAAGGAACATATGTAGCACAACAAGAACAAAATCAAATAATAAGATGGCTAACAGAACAGGGTGAAATATTTCATTGGAAAGGTATTGTATTAGATGTACATACTAAAAAACATTTCTCAGATAAATCATTAGGCAAATTAAAAAAAATGCCAAAATATGAAGAGAGATCAGCAGAACATCAATTAGTTAAAACTGGATTAAAGATAGAAAGAATCCCTGATAACCCACAAAAAAGATTATCAATGTCAGCATCTATTACTGCAAGAGAAGCAACTCAAATATTAGATAATCCTGGACTATTAGAAATGCATAAGATGGGTAAAGGATATGCACAAGGTGGGGGTAATAATGGAGAAAGATTTGTTAAAAAATTCAAAGGAATGTCTATACAAAATAATATGGAGTTAGACCAATTATGGGCAAAATATAAAACAAGAATAAAGAAAGAACAGTTTGGAAATAAACAAAAAATAGATGATGTAACAGATTTTGAATTAACAAGAAGAAGATTAGGAATGGATTTTAATTTAACTTTTAAAGGTATTGGAATAAATGATTTTAAAGCTCGTACAACGGCTGTTAAAATAAATCCAAAACTTGCTTATGTAGATGGTAAATTTATTCCTGAAATAATGGAAGGAGCTAAAATACAAGCAAAAGGTTTTTATGGTCCAATCAATGATATATTATTTGATGAAGGCATATATGTAGCACAAGCTAATAATCAGATTGCTGAAATTAATGCAGCATTTGTAAGAATGGAAGCAGGAAAAATAACTAGAACAGAAGTGATAAGAAAAAAAGGAATAGATGTAGAAGAACGATATGTATTAATGAATGGAAAAGAATTTGGCGAAACAACATTAAAAAATTTTCAAAATTACTGGGAAGATATATTAAAAAGTAGACAAACAAAAGTAGATCCTGAATTTTATTTTCCTTTAGTTAAGAACCAAACAAAGATTATGCAGGAGAAAGATAAATTTATTAAAATTGTAAAAGCACAAGGATTAGAAGATGAGGTAATTAAAGCTGAACTTGCAGCTATTGAAAAACATAATTATTTTAAACCTTATAGTGAAGCTACTGTTGGTTGGGCTTCATCTCTTCATAAAAGAAAAAGTAAAATTAATTGGAAAGATCCAAAATTAATAGATTATTTAATTCACGATCCTAGAAGATTACAACAATATTATGCCAGAAGTATGGGAGCAGATATATGGTTATCTAGGTTTAATAGACAATACTATAAAAAATCAAGAATTGCTAGAGAAGGCAAAGCATGGATGAAAGGTAAAACACCAGATGAGATTGATGAAATTGTAAAAACAAATGGAACAAAAAATAATTTAAGAGATATGTTAGATATTGTTAATAATGATTATATTAATTTTGCAAAAGCATTAGGAGCAAAATTACAAGCTAATCCTTATAGCTATGAATTTCAAATTCATAAAATTAAAACAGGTAAACCTTTAGTTGTTAAAGGTGGAAAAGTAAAAAGCAAAGAAGAAATTAGTGATCCTAATTTATTTTTCGGTAAAGCTAAAATAGAAAAAAATGTAGATGATTTAATAGATATCTCTAAGAATAATCCAAATGCAGAAAAAATACAAAAAATTTTAAGTGAAAGAAAAGCAACTTTAAGAGATGTAAAAGCAAATAGAGATTTATTAAAAGGAACATTTGGTTTAGCTGATGATCCATCTTCAACATATTCATCTATTATTAGATCTATAAAACAAATTAATACTTTAACTATGCTTACAGGACTTCTTTCTGCTGCTGTTGATACAGCAAGAATTGTAGGATATGCAGGATTCTCTTCGGTATTTAGGAAAGAATTACTTGAATTAACAACTAGTTTTCCTAAATGGAAAAAAATGGCAAAATTAACTTTGAGAGATTTGAATAAATTAGAAGAAGCATCAGATCTTCATATATCTGCAAGAGCAAGAATAATGGCAGATCTACCAGAACATGGTACTTATACTTCTAAAATGGAAGGAGTATTAGATCAAATGTCGCAGTTTAATTTTGCTTATATAAATATGATGTCTACCTGGAATAGATATATGAAACAATTAACAGGAGTATATTGGCAATCTAAAGTAATCCCTCTTTTAATAAAATATGGAAAAGGTGAAGATATAGGAGCTTTATGGAGAGGTAGATTAGCCAGATCTGGATTACCTATTACAGGAGAAGGTTCAAAAATTACTAAACAGATTGCTAAAGAATTAAATGCAGCTACAGGAACAATCGATGGTCGATATATACAAACTGCAAATATAGATGCATGGAAAAGTCAAGAAGCAATAGAAGCATTTACAGGAGCTATGGCACATGATGTTTCTATTGTAATCGTTACTCCAGGTAAAGGAGATGTAGCTTTATGGATGAATACTGAATTAGGAGGTTTGTTATCACAATTCAAAAAGTTTTCACAAGCAGCAACTAACAGAGTATTAATGGCTGGATTACAAGAAGGCAAAAAAGAATTTATGGAACAAGCAATATACTTATTAGCTATAGGTGCTTTTGTAGATTATATGAGAACTTCAAAAGGTTTTGAAAAAGATTATACTAAAAAACCTTTTGGATCAAAAGTATATGATGCTATAGAAAGATCTGCACTCTTAGGATATTTAATGGATGTAGATAAAACAGCTATGGCATTATCTAATAACAGAATAGGATTAGAAGCAATTCTAGGTATTGGACCAAATTATCCTACTTCTTTATCAAGAAAATTAGGAATAACACCAGTTGGTGGACAGCTAGGAAATCTTGGAAGTGTCTTTACTGACATTGGATTAGGTAACTATGATTTTAATACAGCGAGGAATGTGCGTAGACTTTTACCATTCCAGAATGTATTTTGGTTAGATAGCATATTTGATGATATAGAAAAAGGACTTAGACTATAATGGCACATATAACAATATCAGATACAACACCTAGAGTGAATTATACAGCAAGTAGCAGTCAAACTGCATTTACTGTAAACTTTCCATTCTTTGCTGATTCTAATTTGAAAGTATATCAAAACGATACTTTAAAAACATTAACTACTGATTATACAGTAACAGGTGCAGGAGCATCTGCTGGTGGTACAATGACACTAGGTACTGGTGCAACAAGTGGTGATATTATTTCCATACTAAGAGATGTGCCAGTTGCAAGAACAACTGACTTTGCAACATCTGGTGCTTTTCAAATAGATACTCTTAATACAGATTTAGATAAACATACTGCGATGGTACAAGAACTAGAGTTTGATTTTAGAAGAACTCCTAAAGTTAAACCTGCTTCTACTACTTTAGATTTAGTCTTTCCAGAACCAACAGCAAGTCAAGTTATTGCATGGAATGCAGCAGGAGATGGTTTGGAATCAACAGATAAAGTTCCAAGTGGTGGAGATTCAACAAAATTTACTTATTCAACAACTACAACTGACGCAGATCCAGGAAGTGGATATGTCAGATTTAATAATGGAACATTAGCTTCAGCAACAATAGCATATATAGATGATGCAGATGCTTTTGCTAATGATGTAACAGCATGGGTACAATCATTTGATGATGTATCAGGAAATTCTACCAGTCGTGGTAGAATTAGAATGTATAAAGCAACTAATATTGGAGTGTTTGCAGTTTATAAAATTAATGCTGCGATCACAGATGCTACTGGATATACAAAAGTTCCTTTAACTTATATTGCAGGAGCTGGTTCTTTTTCAAATGATGATGAAATATTTATTTCTTTTGTAGCTCATGGTGAAGATGGTACAAGTGCTGGATTAGATTATCTTTTTTCTAGTACTACAACTGATAGTGATCCAGGATCTGGATATGTAAGACTTAATAATGGTACTTATTCATCAGCATCAGCAATTTATATTGATGATGCAGATTCAAAAGGAGTTGATGTATCGGCAGATGTATTAACTTGGGATGATTCTACTTCAACTGTTAAAGGTTTTGTTACTATTAAAGATCAAACTACTCAATCTAGTTATGCCAGATTTTCTATATCAGGTGCAACTACTGATGCAAGTGGTTATAATAAATTAGCTGTAACTCATATTGATTCTAATGGAACAATCACAAATGGTGGTGCAGTTTCAATTCATTTTACAAGAACTGGTGATAAGGGAACAACAGGCGATACAGGAACAACAGGTAGCACAGCAGGAACTTCTGGTTTAGGAATGACTTGGGATAATTCAACAGCAGATGCAGATAATGGTGCTGGAAAAATTGCTTGGAATAACGCAACGATAGCAAGTGCAACTGTTTTATATGTAGATGATGTAGATGATGCTGGAGCAACTATACAACCTTATGTAGATACTTGGGATGCTGTAACGAACACAACTGCAAAAGGTTATGTTCAAATAACAAAAGAAGGTACTACTAGTACATATGCATTATTTAAGGTAAGTGGTGCTGTAACAGATGCTACTGGCTATTCAAAAATTGCAGTAACTCATGTAGTTTCAAATGGATCTTTTTCAGATGGTGATGGAGTAGGAGTTCAATTTATTCAATCTGGTAATGATGGTTCTGGTGCTATGGATAATTTTATTTTATCAGATGGTTCAGCAACTCAAACAATAGCAGATGGAAATACAATGACTGTTGCTGCTGGTAATGGAGTAACAACAGCAGTTACAGCAACAGATACTGTAACGATTACTGCTAATCCAGCAATGACACCTTATATAACAGGTACAGGAAAGGCATTAGTATTAGGATTTTAAATTATGAATTATTATATTTTATTAATGGAGGAAACAAACAATGGCAAGTGAATTATTAAAATCAGCAACATTTAGAGGTGATGCATCTTCTGTTCAAGCATTATTAACTGTTGGTGCAGGAACAACTGCTACTGTCTTATCAGTTACAATTTGTGAAACTGCTGGTGCTGCTGAAACATTTAATTTATTGATTGATGATGCTGGTGGTGGAAGTGATACATATATTTATCATACACAAGCTCTTGGTGCTAACGAAACTTTTGAACATACTACAAAGTTTGTAATGGAAGCAACAGATCATTTATCAATAATTACAGGCAGCACATCAAATATTGATGTTGTTGTTAGTTATTTATTACAAACATTATAGGAAAGGAATAAACTATGAGTGGAATAATAGGCGACAATCTAGGAAGAAGTGGTGGACTAGTTAAAGCTGTATCAGCAGCAGGTGGTTCTTATACACATATTAAAACTGTTACATTAAGTAGTGGTGTTTCATCAGTTGATTTTATAGATGGTACTTCAGATGTTGTAATGGACACAACTTATCCAATATATAAAATTGTTTTTGATAAATTAGCAGCAGCAGCAGATGACCAATTAATAGAAGCAAGAATTACTGCTGATGGTGGATCTTCTTGGCTAGTTGATGGTAATAGTGCAAATGTAAGAGATGGTTTTAAATCAGATATGTCATCTACACACGCAGCTATTGATTCTTGGAATAATGGAGAGTTTTGCACTCTAACTGCATTTAGTGGAACTGATGCAACAGATGGTTTGAGTGGCTATTTAGATTTATTTAATGTTGGAGTTAGTGGGCGACCACAATGTAGTGGAGTTCTTGCTACTTATGGAACAACATCTACTACATCAACTGTAGCTGGATTTTATAATACTGATATAACAATGGATGGAATACAATTCGTATGCAACAATGGAAGTACAAATTTAGATAGTGGCAAGATTAGTTTATATGGATTATCAAGGTAAAACAATATGGCTTATGAAATAGATAAACCTAAAAAAAATTGGGTAACTTTAGATGGAGAAGAAATTGCTCCTAAATTAGTTAATGGTATTTTATATCCAGTTTCAGAAGATCAAGCCAAACAAATAATAATTGCAAGAAAAAAGTGGTTAGATGAAACAGATGACAGAAAACTTAATGAGATAAGAAAAATTCGTGATAATATTTTCAACAAAACTGATTGGAAAATTATTAAAGCTAGTGAACAAGGAGAAGAATTATCAGAAGAATTTAAAACTTGGAGACAGAATTTAAGAAATATCCCACAAGATTATAAGTCATCTGATTACGATAAACTTCTCAAACAAGATAAAAAAACTAGAGAATTTAAACATTCTATATGGAAAGAACCAAAGGAGTAATCAATGAATTGGTTTATGTTTGTAGTATTTGTGCATATTTCTCAATACAGTTTAGAGAATCCAACTGATGTAAAATTTATCCAGATAGATAAACAATATGAATCTATGGATGAATGTATTAACGACCAACCAACACAAACAATAAAACAAATAAACAAATTTGATTTTCAATATGACTGGAAGGTAGCAACTTGTACCGATCAAAGTTTTACTGTGTATATGTACCCAAAATATCCTAACAAAACAAAAAAATTATTAGATAAACAAGGTCATATTTAATGGCTAGTACACTCAAAGACCATGAGGACATTTGTTCTGAGAGATATAAAGAAATTAAATCTTCACTATCAAGACTAGAAAATAAATCAAAAGAAAATACTAAAGCAATTCAAGGAATAGAAAAACAATTAGCTATGGGTTCTGGAAGTATAAAAGCATTAGCTGTTATTACTTCACTACTAGGATTTATTTATTTAGCTATGAGGATATTCAAATGAGTTTGCTTAAGAAACCATGGAAAAGTATTGTTCCTATAAAACCAAAAACAAGAGTTACATTATTTAGATCAGAACCTCTTGGTGCACCTCCAGTAAAAAAAACTCCATATAATATAAATCTTAATCCTAAAAGAACTCCTAGACCAGGAAGTCTATTACATATGATGACACTTACTGAAGGCAAAAAAACGAAATCTATTGGTACTCATTTTGGTGGTAAACCACAAACACGCTTTGGTGGTTTATTACAAATAAAAAAAGTAAAAGTACCTGTCAAAATACTAAGTTCTGCAGATCAGGCATTAATAAGAAGGGGATGGAAAACATCTATATACCAAGCAAATCTTCCTTATAAATATATTAAGAAAGCTAAAGTAGATCCTGTTAAAACAATAATTCATAATTTAAAACTAGGACATCATGCTGGAAGAAGAAAACCTAGCTATATTAATCCTCCTAAAACTAAAGGGGTATATCAATTTCCTACTAAAGTTAAAGACATAATTAAAAATCCTTTTGTAAAAAAAGTAGCTAAGAAAGTAGCTGTAAGAACAGGACTAGCTGTATCAGGTGTAGGTACAACAGCAGCAGTAGCACTTACTGCTCATGATATTTATAAGGGAAGTAAATGGTTATACAAAAAATATAAAAAATGATCTGGTCTTTATTAATTAAAACTGTGGGTTCAACTGTAATGTCAGGCATTAAACATTATGGTGAAAGAAAGAAGGTTGAAAGAAAAGCAGAATTAGACTGGGCAGCTTCTGCTCAAAGAGCTAGTGAAACTTCATGGAAGGATGAGTACCTTTGTTTATTATTTACAGGAATTTTCTGTCTACATTTTTTTCCACCAATCCAACCATACTTAATTAAGGGATGGGTAATATTAAATACTGATGTACCTGAATGGTTTTCCTGGGCATTACTTGTGATAATTGCTGGAAGCTTTGGGATTAATATAGCAAAGAAATTTTTAAAATAACTGGGAGGATTTTACTCCCCCCAGTTCTATAGTCGGGATTAGTTATAAAATTTTTTTATCCACATAAGTGTTGATAAAATTATATGTTAAACCAAGTACATAACTATGGCAAGAAAAAATTTTAATAGAGAAGCTAAAGCTAAACCAGAAGATTCTATGAGAAAGATTTTTCAGGATAATGAATGGATTCCAATTAAACCAGTTCTTCATAGTGGTAAAATCTGTGGATTTATTGATGGTTTATATGTGCCATATAAAAAAGTAGGTCCAGTTAAAGTATGACAAAAGTAATTGTTATTGCAGATGTCCATGATGCACCAGCTATTCCTAAAGATAGAATGAAATGGATAGGCAAACACATTGAAGAACAAAATCCAGATCGTGTAGTTCAGATAGGAGATTTTGCTACCTTTGATTCTTTGTGTTGGCATATAGGAAATGAAACAATGTCAGGTAGAAACAAGGGAACTTTTAATGAGGATATAGAATCTTTTAAGAAATGTCTTTCGGTGTTAGATAACTCTTTAAAAAAATATAAAGGATCGAAACATGTTACCTATGGTAACCATGAACATAGATTATATAAATGGGAACAACATAACCCTGAAGTTTACTCTATGATGCAAACACAATTACAAGATACTTTAGTTTCATTCGGGTGGAATCATACTAAATATGGTGTATTTCATATGATTGATAGTGTAGGATTTACTCATATTCCATTTAATATAATGGGAAAAGAATTTGGTGGGGTTAGTGTTGAGAGAAATATAGGACAGCATTCTTTATTTGATGTAGTCTTTGGACACTCACATAAGTATAACGATATCAGATGTCCTAAGATTGGAGATTCAAATTATGTAAGAGTTCTTAATGTAGGATGTTCTTTACCTTATGGTCATGTAGAAAATTATTGTAAGGTGTGTACTACTGGTTGGGCATGGGGTATTACAGAAATAAATATATTTGACAATCATATCCAGGATGTTAATTTTATAAGTATGAAAACATTAAAGGATATGTATGACACCAGAAGAAATCATAGACGAAGCTAAGAGATTAATTACAAAAGAAAGAGCAGAAGCATATGGAGATTATAATTCTATGTTTAAGAATGTAGCTACTATGTGGACTGCCTACTTCGGTTTCAATGTAACAGGACAAGATGTACCTATTTGTATGGCACTTGTAAAAATGATGCGACAAAAACAGGGTAAAGATCTTGATGATAACTTTATAGATATTATAGGATATGCAGCTTTAGCAGCAGGAACTAAGAAGAATGGGGTTGCTGATCTTGTAGCTGAGAAAGTGGCACGACAAAAAGCTCACGATGCCCAGGACTTAAACTTTTCCAATGAGGCTTCATCGAAGCCAAGTGATAGCGAATAGTTGTATGATCTTTATGTAAATATCTGGCTATCATACTAACACTAAAGCCATTAATTCTGGCTATTGCTAAGAAAGTATTTCTTAATTTTACTTCTGGATTCGTTTTAAGTTTACTGGTTTGTAACCAGTTATGATCGTAATAAAAATGCTTTGCTAAATTATCTAGCATAATTAATTTTTGTATTGTTGATTGTTTTAATTTCATTGACATATTTTCCTTTGTTCTAGTATTCTAATATATTTACAATCTTGTTGTAACAACATTGATACTACAAATTCTGAATTTGTTTTACCTGTTTTCTCATAGGTAATAATATTAGAACTAAGTGAAACTATTCCTAAATGAGAACAACTGGTACAAATAAAGAATAATAATATTAATAGTTTGTTCATTTCTTTTTTAACATATCCTTATGGAATATTCCTTTTACAGGTCTTTGTTGATTCATGTAATCTTTAGGAACACACATATATTTAGACCTATCTTTAAATAATATTTCTCCCTTACTGATACATGCACCAACATTAGAATATGTATCTACATAATAAAAGTTTAGATTCAACCATGCTAATAAAATAAATTCCATCATTTTGTTTATGCTTCAAAATAATCTCCTTTGGTTCGTTCTTCTTCTAGCTTTCCAAAGAATAATTGTCCACAAGCTCCATTAGTCCAAAGACCTGTTCTTAAATAACTTCTCATTTCTCTTATATAAACATCTGCATTTTTTTGTTTAGCTTGTATTCTTAATTGTTTAGTTCCTTTAAGACTGAAGGCTTGTTTATGACATTGATTAGCAATTTCTTGTTGTGTCTTAATCCAGAACAAAATATTTTTTACACTAAATCTATGTTTGTTTGGTAATGCTAATACTCTTTTATTTATATATTTTTTATTCATTGTGTTTGTTGCCATTCTTTATGTTCTGTTACAAATATATTAACAATATCTGATAACACAGATATCTTTTGATTCTTAAAAAATTCTCCTATTCTACTTGGATCTTTCATACATTGAATGTTCCAGGATATAACAGGCATTACTTCATGTAGTATTGCCCAGATATCACAACCAGGTTTCGGTCCATTACAATGTAGTCCTCTTGGTTCATATGTTAATGGATCATAGTCTATGATAACATAATATTTTTCACTATGTTTCATTAACTTAATAATATTACATGGTCGTCTTGATGGTAATTTTCTTCTCATAATATGATAAAGAAGAGTACTGGATTAGAGAGAGAAAGGGAAAACCAATACTCTTCCCGACTTTCTTATAAGGAAAGCCTAATCTGATTCTGTTGAATCTGCATCATCAGATGAATCGTCATCATCTTCATCTGCAGTATCATCATCACCATTACTATCATCGTCATCAGCTTTGTCATCATCACTCATAGCACATAATGCATATGAATTGATTTCAAGACCAACTGCTTTTTCGATAATTTCAGGTTCTGTCCACATATAAGTATTCCTCCTATTCTTAGTATTTTCTATTTAGGATAAGGAATGTCAATACCTTTTTTCGCATCTTCTTTAGATGTTCTCTTATGACCTTCCTTAATTTGTTCTGCATCCTCTTCAGTATATACAAAGCCCTGAAGATTTAAAGCTTTTAGTGCTGCTCTATCAAATGCTCTCTTCTCAGCCATAGCATGGAAGTAAGCATTCTTAGAATTACCTGGTGATGCTTCACCAGTTGTCATAATAGTTCCTCCTGTTGCAGTCTTAACTTGTATAACAAGTGCAGCAGAATCTGATGTGGAATGTAGACAGGTAATCTCTGTTACTTCTACACCAGCTAACGCAGCCAATCTTTGCATCCATTTGTTCTTGATTATCCATTGACCATGACAATCCCAGAACATATCCTTCTTATCAGCATCAGTTAGATTAGGCATATGTTTTCTGACTGCTGTGATTATAGTATCATTTGGTATTCTTGGCATGTTCTCTCCTTTGTTTTAAAAAAATAGCGATATAAAGCTTACTGAGAGCATATTTGCTATCTTCATATAGCTTTATACCTGGTTAATAAACTTGTTTACTCAGTCTACCTTGGTGGTTCAATTCGTGGAATGATATATTTATTCCAGAAATCTTCTACCTTTACTACTAAATCTATAGTCTTATCTATGTCAGGATCTACTTCCCAGTAATCCCATTGGTTTCCAAAGATAACACTCATGTAGCATTTAGTAGTTTTAGTGATCCACATATTCCATTGGATCTGATAATAGTAAGTTGTCATTATCTTTTTGATATTGGAATATGAATTGGTATGCTTACATTCCAGTATTGCACTTTCGTTCTTTATGATTCCATCTGGTCTACAATGTCCAAATGAAATACCATTTCTATGGAATGTTTTCTCAGGCATAACAACTATCTTTTCAGTTTGTTCCATAAACCATTCTCTATTAAATGGTTCTGTTTCAACACCAAGATTGACTGGAAATATTCCAGATAAATCTGGTGCTTTTTCAGGATGGATCTTATTAATCCATACTTCATAGAGTTTTCCTTTAGCTATATTATTAGCATCTGTACCACCAATAGTTGGAAGTGGTGTCAGATATTTATCATCTTTTCTTTTCATAAAAACCTCTCCCGAATTTTCTTTCTTCTGCTAATCTTTGTTTATCAGCAGCATTAACAAATTTCTTTGCATCTGAATGACCTTCATTAAATGCAGTTAGTATACCTAGAGCATCTTCTACATCATATCTTTTGTAGATTAGATACCTAAATATTTTTTGTTTCCATCTATCTCTTCTGTTTTCTTTCTTCGAATAATCAACAAGAGATAAGGCAGAATACAATCTATTTCTTATTGCTTCTCCTAGTTTTGTCATGGCTCTCTCCTTCGTGTGTTACATTATAATAAAAATCAGATAATACTTTAACAGCAACTTCTAAATTAGACATCTTTTTTTTATCATAATAAGTTAATTTATAATCTTTAATAGTATTCTTTCTTTGTTTAATCCAATTTTTGGCAAAATTAGATACTACTAAAATAGCTTTCATTATTTCATTATTTTCATGTGTCATTATTCTTTTCCTCCTCTCTTAATTTAACTTTAGGGTACATATCAAATACAGCTTGGATATACTTTCCAAGTTCATGAGAAGAACCAGTTTCTAGATACTCATCAAATAAAGCCCGAGCTTTCTTTCTTGCTAAAGCTTTAGGTCTTATATTTTCCATAATACACCTCCTAATGCATTTTCTTTTTAGACATCATGGCTCTTTCAATTATTGCATCTTGTAGTTCCATGAATCTTATTCCTAATGTATCAGTTATTTTTAATCTCTCATATTTTTTTTTAGTTCCAATCCATATTAATCCTATATCGTTTAGACATTCTAAAAAATATTTTAGTAACTGTTGTTTATTTAGTTTCTTTAACTCTTTTTTAGTTTTAAATTCTTCTTCAGGTAGTTTAGTACCTGATATGTGATACCATCCTTTTCCTTGAAAAGGCATTTTAATTTCCTTGTAGCTCATAAAAATGTTTACGACACAACCAGGTTTTTCCTGAATCCATAGAGTAAGGACAATCTTTATCCTTACATACTATGCACTCTCTGTTTTCTTTTTCGGTGTTAGTTGTATCTTGCATTCTAATGCATCTGCCCAACAGCTAAATAGAAATGCTCCTGGTTTTCTCATACCACATTCCCATTTAGAAACTAATCCTTCGGCACAACCAATAACTTTATCTAGTTCTGATTGTGATTGCCCAGTCTTTTTTCGGGCATCTATAAGTTCCTGTATTAATTCTTTGTATGCTGTCATACTATATAAGGTATAGTAGTTATTCACAATATACAAGTTTTTTATGTAGATTATTACATCGCCTAGCAGCAATATACTCCACAGTACATTAACAGCAAGACACAACAACACGGCACTCCACGGCACTTGACAGGGCTCTACTTTGCTTTACATAACTTCAACAGCAGAACAAAACCTAACTATACTTGACTGTACAGTTCGGAAACGAACTATACTTCCAGAACATTAGGAATCTTTTTTGTTTCTATTCTTATAATTATATTCGTTGATAACTCTTTGTCTTATACCAACATTTTCTTCAAGCCAAATTCTAACTGTTTCAACTATATAAGTTAGAGCTTTATCTCTTTGCCAGTTTCTGACAAACAGATCAAGATGTTTATATCCTCTTTGAGTTTCATCTGCTGCTGCTTCGACATCATTTTCCATTTGTTCTCTTGTTAATATTGTACCTGGTCCTTGAACTTGGATAGACGAACCTTTTTTAATATAGAAAGCTTTAACAGCTATAGGTTTACCTGTTTTAATACAAGGTCTATTAACACATAGTGCAGATTTAACTAAAGAAAATAAACTTCTATAGTATAATTGAGCAGCTTTATAGTTATCATCTTCTTTAAAAACATGAAGAGGTGAATCTACTTTAGTTGAATCATCTATCATAGCATCTATGATATTTGTTTCACTCCCATGTTTATCAATTAACTTAACGATTCTATCATGCACTTGCTGTGCATGATCCTCTTTAAGATTATATTTGTTAGTGAAGTGAGAGCCTTCTCTATAAAATACTTTATCCATATTATATTATCTCTCTTTCATCACCTAGATCTTCAATTTCAAACTCACCTTTATCTCCACTCTTTTGTTGTCGCCAATCACCAACACCTACACAAGCACCAGCTTGTTGTAGATATTGCATTACTTGTTTTTTAGTTAGTGATTCGGCAATCCATTTAAGTGGAAGGTCTACATACCAATCCATAAAATAAGGTCTATGTGTTTGTATTTGACCTCCAGTAGTGGGATTAGTTGTCCAATCAGAACCCAGAACTGGTCCTTGCTTGGTATGTATTTGAATTAAATCCATGAATGCAGATTTAGGTAGTCTTTTAGCATTGACTTTAACACATCCAGTAGCTTTATTCTTGGACATCTTTCGGTCATCGATATATGGTGCAGCATTAACCATAGCTAGTTTAAATGCATTAGCTTTAAAACCATAGACTTTTTTGTCTTTGTCTATGTAATACAATGCTGTTTCCATTTGTTGTTTAGGCGACATCTTCTTTTTAGAACTGGTAGGTATAAGTTTATAATCTGGATTATTTACAATTAAAGGTGTAACACCTTTGCATCTAAATACTCCAAACCCCCAACCAATTCCATCAAGAGCTGTATCATCTTCGATTACTTGATTAACTTTAGTAACAGTTTTTAACATATTTATCTCCAATAAATATTAGTTAATAAAATCGGAGAGAATAGAGGAGTGGTTGTTGCGACTAGTTCTGTTATCATCAAATCATATTCTCTCCTAGTTATATAGACCACAGGACACATGTACATTACTCCTGTATGGAAACCTATCCTCTATATAAATTCTTTTAATCTATGATGGCTTTGAACCCTTGAGGAAATAGTTGTATACAACAAATCCCATTGGTTTTAACTATACATCACCTCGGTATAAACTTAGTCGGACTACGCAGGATGGTTAGGGTAAAGGATATCTCCAATACAGCCATAACCTATAGTATAGTATATTCCGATACCATCTTCTTAAGGTCTTACACATTTAATCTATGATGGCTTTGAGCATTCAATCAGTTTTCAACTACTCTCACTTAGATTGCGTGTTTCAACTATACATCCCCTGGAATAAACTTAGTCGGACTTCTCAGGGTTGGTTCAATCAATTACAAGCATGCTTTAATACATGTTTCCTTGTAGTATCAGCGAAATAATTGATTGCTCTTTCAACCAGGTATATAGTATATTCCGATACCATCTCTTGGCTTTTGTTTGAGGATTCATTATTTAATCAAGTCCTCTCGTACCTTGATACCAAGATTTATGTAGTCTTTATAGTTATGCGATTTCCTGACTTTTGGAAATCAATATTTATATTCTCAATTCTACTTGTTTCGGTAGTAGTATAACTTGTTTTCTTTATCATTTGTATCTCTTCATCTAATACAAAAGATTTAGAAACAAATTGAACATCAGCCATATCATCTATCTGTGATATAGCACGAATGATTTCATATAAATTAGTTACTTTCATTTATACCTCCAATTCATTATTAATAGTTTCTTTTTCTGGTTCTTTTATTTTTACAATGATACCAGTATCACCTGCAATAAAATCACCAGGTAGTGATTGACGACTTACTATGCCTTGCCATCTTAGCCAGGCACTAGTTGCTTTAATATTTATGTGGTGAGGTTCTTTTAATTTAGATTCCTCATCACAATATATATCAAATATTCTTTCTGATATTGTATAGTCTTTACCTTTTAGTATTTCGATTGTATCGCAATTTAACTTTTCATATAATAATTTAAAGTTCGG
>VTLG01002422.1_pt1 | contig 32089 bp, 37 predicted proteins | sample 4694571 | NCBI WGS metagenome assembly VTLG01 (sample SAMN12604809, study PRJNA352737) | marine metagenome | biome: ENVO:00000447; feature: ENVO:00000209|ENVO:00000569|ENVO:01000036; material: ENVO:00002151; isolation source: viral sequences binned using virsorter ...
TAGTATCAAGTCTCAAGGGTTGTAGACGCAAACACCTATGAGATTACAAGCGCAGTAGCCGCTAATTCATCTGACTCTGGCAACGGCGGTTCAAGCACCGTGGGTACATATCAGATAAACGTGGGGCTGGACACTGCTGTTGGTGGCACAGGTTGGGGTGCAGGTTTGTATTACGGCGTGACCAACGGTGCGTTGCAAACAACAGTTAATGAAGGTGGCACACTAACCGCTGGAGATACAACAATTACCGTTGCAAGCACTACGGGTATTGTAGCAAGTGACGTTGTTCTAATTGGTGATGAACTTATCCTAGTTGGTGGTGTATCAAGCAATGATTTAACAAGCTGCACTAGAGGTCATTCAGGCACTACAGCCGCATCACACGCTGACGGTTCTGTTGTAAGATTAGCATTGGGTAACGCTGATTCAGCAGATGATTTCTCTGGTTGGGGGGACGCAGCATCTGGTGGTCTAACAACTACTACACAGATACGCCTGTGGTCGCACGACAACTTTGGTGAGGATTTGCTTATTAATCCACGCGATGATGAGATTTACTACTGGGACAAAACTAATAATGTAACGACCAGAGCGGTGAAACTTAACACGATTACTGGCACCAAAAGAAGCGTTCCAACAAAAGCAAAACAGGTTCTTGTTTCTGACCGTGACCGTCATGTTATTGCCTTTGGGTCTGATGGACTGAACAGTAGTTCATCAGCGACCGACGGGGACGGTATACAAGATCCTTTGCTTATCCGTTTTTCTGATCAAGAAAATCCTACGGAATGGTTTCCTACGTCTACTAACACAGCGGGTGACTTGCGTTTGGGTGCTGGTTCTACCTTTATGCAGGCTGTAGAAACAAAGCGTGAGATACTGGTGTGGACAGACACCGCACTTACATCCATGCGATTTATTGGTCCACCATTTACCTTTGGCCTACAGCAACTGTCCAGTAACATAACGATCATGAGTCCAAACGCTGCTGTAGCAACAGAAGATTTTGTTTTTTGGATGGGTATCGATACGTTCTATGTCTACGCTGGTCAAACACAAACACTCCCCTGCACAGTTAAAGATAAAGTGTTTTTAGATTTTAATCTTACGCAAAAGGACAAAGTAATTGCAGGTGTAAACTCAGAGTTTAGTGAAGTAACTTGGTTCTACCCGTCTGCCAGTGCTACTGATAACGATAAGTATGTTACCTACAACTACAGTGAAAAAGTATGGTATTTTGGTTCGCTTTCTAGAACAGCATGGTTGGACCGTGGAACTCGGAACTTTCCTATAGCTACTGGAAACAGTTTAATATACAACCACGAAATAGGGTACGATGACGATGGGTCGTCTATGGACTCTTTTATTGAGTCAGCAGCAATAGATATTGGTGACGGTGACAAATTTACATATTTACGAAAAGTTATACCTGACCTAACTTTTGATGGATCAACTAACTTAGCCTCTCCACAGGCTACGTTTACAGTTAAAGCGCGTAACAATCCGGGGGCAGATTTTACTAATACACAGGCAGGTACTTCAACAAGAACACAGTCAACGCCTGTTGAAACATATACAGAACAGCTAGACCTAAGAGTTCGTGGACGTTCTTTTGCACTTCGTGTAGAATCAAATGCATTAGGGTCTAAATGGAAGCTGGGTAGCCCTCGTGTAGACATAAGGCAGGATGGTAGAAGATAATGTCAAGTAATCAGGTTGCACCACCAAGACTCCCAGAACCGCCAATCGAGTATACACAGCAGTACATGGCGGATCTTGTGCGTTCATTGCAGGTTTTTATTGAGCAGGAACGTAATCCGGGTGAACTGCGGGGGACTAAACTGACGCTGACGGACTTGCCTACTTCAGCGACGGGCCTTGAAACTGGGTCCTTGTATAACGACAGCGGCACGATAAAGGTTGCGTAATGGGTTTATTTAAGTCATTCAAAAAAATGCTTGCACCTATTGGTGGGGTTGTTGGATTCGCTCTCGGCGGTCCAGCAGGCGCGGCTCTTGGTTCTGGGATTGGTTCGCTTGCTGGTGGTGGAGATATTGAAGACGCTCTGCTTGCTGGTGCTATGGGTTTCGCTGGTGGTTCACTCGCCAAGGGGGCAGGCTTTGGCATGGGAACAGGTAAAGGCATTGAAACTCTTCTTCCAAGTTACACAAGCAAGGGCGTAACAAGGAGTGTGCTAGGCTTTGGCCCAACCTCTACTAACGTAGTCAAGACACTTGGCGGAGGTATGCCTGGAGGCACTGCTCTTATGCCCGGAGAAAAAAAGAAAGGCATCTTCTCTATGTTTGACGACATGAGCACGGGCACAAAACTTGGGCTGGGTGCTGGTGCGTTGGCACTTGCTGGTGGTTTATTCGACGAAGAAGAAGAAGAGGGTGGCACAAGAAGACCAGAGGGTCCACCGGGTGAGGCATTTGGTACAGTAGTTGGTCCCTTAACTGGTAAGGTATATAACATACCAAACAAAGCAGAGATGGATGAATATAATGAAGAGCTTCGCAGGTTACAAAAACCTGATTTTAGGTATCCAGTTCGTCCTCCCGTTAATCCTCCCATTACTCTTGCTCACGGTGGGGACGTACATGCAGGCGGTGGTGAAGTTGATGGACCGGGTACAGGAACATCGGATTCTGTGCCAGCAAGACTTTCGGACGGTGAGTTTGTTTTAACTGCTAAAGCAGTTAGAGGTGCAGGCGGCGGCGACAGAGACTTGGGTGCTGCAAGGTTATATGATATGATGTCTGAATTAGAGGCGACAGGATAATGGCAACACAAACCGTAGTTCAAGAACAAAGACTTCCTGGTTTTCAGGAAGAGTTTCTAAAAGACATTTTTGCGCAAGCAAAAGCTCTTAGGGAAACACCGCAACCGTTTGCACCAGAGCAAATGGCTGGCTTGTCTCCGCAACAGATGCAGGCGATACAGGCAGCGCAGCAGGGTATTGGTGCATATCAACCATTTTTAAACCGCGCACAAGAGTACGCTGCTCCCGGCGGTGTAACTCAGTTTATGAACCCTTTTGAGAATCAAGTTGTCCAGCAAACAATGCAGGACATTGCAACTCAAGGGGCTAAAGCACAGAATCAACTCGCTGGTTCGGGCGTAGCATCTGGTGCGTTTGGTGGTTCACGATTTGGTGTGGCACAAGCAGACCTAGCTGGTAAGACATTAGAACAACAGGCGCGTTCTGCTGGTCAGATTCGCCAACAGGGTTTTCAACAAGCGCAGCAGGCAGCGCAGCAGGCAGCGCGTTTACAAGCTGGTCTTGGTCAAGCAGCACAACAAATGGGTTCACAAGACGTTCGATCTCTTCTGGGCATCGGTGGTCTTACACAACAAATGGGATATACAGACCCAACCACGGGTCAAGTGTTCCAAGGTCAGGCAGACTTAGATATGCAAAGAAGAAATCTACTGGCACAACAGGCGTTACCTTTCCAACAGGTTGGTTTCTTGTCTGACATTTTCCGTGGTGTTCCAGCATTAAATCAAACTTTCACAACAAGACAAGCTCCTCAACCAAACATACTGACTACAGGCATTGGTCTACTTGGGGCTGGCCTGTCCGGTGGCTTGTTTAACAACATGTTAGGAGCTTAACATGAACCAACCAGTAAGCGATGTCCTGAGACGCAGACTGTTTATGACAGGTTCGCCGTACACACGGCGTGATCCTGTTGGTATCATGGGGTCCAGCCCTCAGTTGATGCAGGCGGTGATGCGCAATCAGCCTAAGTTACCTGCTATGGACACAGGCAATCCTTTTATAGATCAAGGCTTGGTTAGACGATTAAAGACACAATTTATACCTGATGAATCTGACCCACTGGGCGGCGCGGGTGGACAGACACTGCCTTCACCAGTAAGAAGAACAAGAACTCTAGATGGAGGAACAGGCGGTGGTCCTCAACAACAAAACGAACGAAGTACAATAGTTCCGGGTCCAAAAGCCAGACCAGAGGGTCTAGGTCCAAAGAAGAAGGACGATGATAGTAACGACCCCATAGTTACAGCACAAGAGCTTTCGAATGACCCGTACAAAGTTGTTGAAAAACTTTTGGGTGGTAGAAAAAGCATCGACGACCTTGTCAAAAAGAACAAAAGAATTCTTGACGAATACGCACCTTTGGCTAAAAAACCAGATGAAAAGCGTCGTGCATTTACAGACTTTTTCTTGCGTGTTGCAGAACGTGGCGCAGCAGGGGAAGACCTGGTTGCTGCTGCTGGTAAGTCTGCAAGACCTGCTGTTGAAGGCTTTACAGCCAGAAAAGACGCGGCTGAAGCAAAACAAGAACAGCGTGATATGGTAGCTCTTACCTTGGGTATTGAAGAGAAAAAGGTACAAGATGCTGCGCTGCAAGAGGCAGCATTAAAGCTACTAGAGGACAAAGATCCTGCAACCTTGAAACTAGCCAAAGCTGTTCAAGCTGAAGCAGCAGCAAAAGGTGAACAAATTTCACTTTCTGAAGCCATAAAAAGAACCTATAGACAAACCACTCCAGGGTTCCAGGCTAAAGCCTTTGATTCAATTATGGCAGAATATCCTGATGCTAACCCCTTGCTCGTGTCTGCTTTCTTAAATGGTTCTATTGATGTTAGTGACCTTGCTCTTGGTATTGGAGAGGTTAGCGATATTCAAACAATAATTGAAAGACTTCAAAGAATATTACAAGAAGGAATCGGCGCAGATGCAGGTACAGGTACAGGTACAGTTACAAGTGACGGGACTGGGACCATACTAAACTAGACTAAAGGCAGGTCATGGCAAGAGAAAAATACATATATAAGGGGGAAACTTACTTTCTCCCTGAAGGGACTGGTCCTGAACTTGCCAAGGAAAAGATACTTGCTCATCTTTCCAAACAAGCAAATATAGAAAACCCGGAACTTGAACCTTGGTACAAAGAGTTTGGTGAAGGCATACTTGGCGGCTTTATTGAAATGGGGTCAGGTGTGGCACAGACAGGTGCGCTTGCATACGATCTTGCCAACGGTACTAACTATGCCGGGGCCATTGAAGACGCAACCAATAAATTCAAGGCGGAGCAGGGCATAGATCCCGCTGGTGGTGTTGGAACTGTAACCGAAACATTGGTTCAATACCTTACTCCTGCTCTTGGTGTTGCAGGACTTATTGGCAAAATAAGTAAAGCTAGAAAGTTAGGAACTGCACTAACACGTTCGGCCCAAGTTGCAGGAGCAGGTGTTGCCGACGGCATTGTTTATACCGACGGGCAAACAACACTTGGTGATTTTTTTGGGGTGGGGCCGACCGTTACATCTAAAAACGTCGGGCAGACAGGGGCAGAAGAAACAGGTCGTCAAATATCAAACAAATTTAAAATAGCTACAGAAGCTGCTGCGGCTACTGTAGCGATACCCGCTGCTCTTACAGCAACCGCCACTGCCTTGGGTGCTACATACTATGGCGTAAAAAAAGGAATGTCCCCTGCCACCTCTAAACTGGTGGAAAAATACCCAATGGTGGACAACATACTGTCGTACTTTCGTTCACGCGGGTCGCTGCCACAAAACGCTTTTGAAGAGCAAAGCGGCATTAGGGGCAAAATAGAAGCTGAAACAAACTTTGCTGGGCGGGTTGCTACAAGTTTAGAAAGAGAAATAGACAAGATATTTAAGGAAAACGAAACTATCTTTGTTGCTGGTGAAGAAACTGACAAAGTAAAATTTATTAACAGTCTGTATGGCTATCTTACAAAAGACCCTAGCTTTGTAGAACAAGCGCGGCTTGATGCAGGCAGGCGCGGCTTAACAGGTTTGAACTTTGACAGCCCAGAAGACTTGGCAAAGTTTTTACCAGAAAGCATCCAGACAAACGCTATTAACATGCGGGGACAGATCGACCTTCTAACACGAAGGATTGCCCGTTCTGACTTCGTTAACTCCGGTGCTTTACCAGATATTGAAAACATTGTGACTGCCAATCTTGGCGAGTACATGCGGCGCAAGTATCAAATTTTTGAAGATGCTAACTGGATAAACACACCTGAGTTTAGACAAGCTAAAGACGAAGCAGTTCAGTTTTATGTGGACAATCCATCTGCTGCTGAAGAATTGTACACAAAAACAATTGGACCCGCTCCCGAAAACTTTACCGTTGGTCAGGGCATCACCACAAGAACAGACAGACGATTTGCAGAAGACGCTGTTGATGCTTTTGTTCGTAGATATGACAGCACAGGACTTTTTGCAACGGGTGTTGGTGATGGGTCACGTTGGCGCGCAGCGCGAAACAAGTTGCGAACATCTTTACTGACAAGACAACAGCTTCAAGAACCCGTTCTTCGATCTATTCTTGGAGAAGTAAAAGACCCGCTTGACACATATGTGTCAACCATAGCTGATTTAGCTGAGTTTAAAGCTACAAATGATTACTATGATTACTTAGCAAAAAACTTTGTTGATGTGGATGACGCTGCGGGGGCAGCATCAAGACGCGATCTTCTTTTGTCAGAAGAAGCAGCCGCTCTGTTACCAAAAGATATTCTTCAAAAAGAATATGTTCAGCTTGGCGATACTCCTCGTGCGCTTCCTGACGACGCGACCGCTGCTGACATATCTAAGATGCAAGGTCGTGACTTATCATATGGCGCGTTACAAGGAACTTACGCAAGAAAAGACCTGCATGGAACAGGAGGTCTTACAAGACTAACACTTGCTCAAGATCATCCTGCTATGAAGTATACATATGGTGCGTATTTGTTTGGTAAAGGTTCGGTGCAGTTTGCAAAAACAGTTCTTAGCCCGATTACACAGATACGAAATGTTACTTCTGCTGCATTGTTTGCCGCTGCTCAAGGTAATGTTGGCAGGGGTAATATGTCTGTGATGGAATCATTCAAAACTGTGTGGAATGATATTAGTAGAGGCGGGGATGACGCAGTCGCAGCTAAGTTTCGTGAATACCAAGAACTTGGCGTTGTTGGAACGCAGGCACAAATAAGAGAAATAGAAACACTTCTTGAAGAAGGTTTAGGATCTGTTGCAAAAACAGACCTAGACTCTTTTGGTGTTGCTGTTAAAAGACGACCCGGTGAAGCTGGTGTGGTAACAAGAACAAAACAAAAATTATCTAGACTTCCTGGGGCGGGGGCAGTTGGTGATTTTTCAAACTTTATGCGTCAGACATATCAAGGTGGGGACGATGTATGGAAGATTTACAATTATGAGTTTGAGCTTGGTAAATTAGAAAGCGGACTTGGAGGCAGAGCAGCAGCCGACGAATACGCTCGTAGTGTTGGATTTAGAAACGCCAAAGAATACGCAGCAGACATTGTTAAGAATGTGGTGCCAAACTATGAACGTGTGCCTGAAGCAATTCGTCTTCTTCGTAAAGCACCGCTTGGTGACTTTATAGCTTTTCCTGCTGAGATTATCCGCACAAGTGCTAACACACTTGAGTATGCTATCAAAGAACTTCAATCTTCTAATCCTGCGGTTAGGCAGATAGGTCTTAGACGACTGGTTGGATTTACCACAACCGCAGCAGTCGCTGGCCCTGCTACAGCAGAACTTGCTAGACTCGGTGCAGGTGTGACCAAAGATGCTTACGATGCATTAACAAGAACACAGCCTGAGTGGAGTCAAAACAATAATCTAATCATAACATCAATTGAAGAAAAAGAAGTTGATGGCAAAAAAGTTAACGTGCCAAGAGGCTACATAGATTATGATTTTATCAATCCTTATAGTTACTGGGCTAAAGTTGGAAACGGTCTTATCAGAGCTTATAACGACGGTCAGCTAGAAGGAAAAGACGCAAGCACAATAATTAGCGATGCCTCTGCACAAGTGTATAACGAAATGTTCGCGCCGTTTTTTGATGAATCCATTATCACAGAAAGAATACTTGATGTAACTTCTAGGGGCGGTGAAACACAAGATGGAAGAGTTATATACAGGGGTCCAAGCGGTGATTTTCCCGGTGAAAGCAGGGGCGATATAGCAGCTAAATCTTTTGTTCATATAGCTAGTGCATTCAACCCCGGCTTTGTAGAACAGCTTGTTGGTACGGTAGCCCCGCTGCCAGAACTAGGTGGAGAACTAGGTGTTAGAAAAAGCAGATTATTAGAAGCCATGCTTTCCCCAGATGGGCGTGACGCTCGTGGTAATATTCGTGAAACCGAAGATGAAATTGCACGTTTGTTTACAGGCGTAACGGAACAACCTGTTGAAGCAAACAAAATTATGAAGTACACATCTTACGAATATAAAAAAGCAATTCGAGAGGCATCAGCACCATACAACAGGGCACTTAGAGTGCAGAATAAACTTGAGCCAGAAAATCTATTGGAGGCATATCGCCTGTCAAATGAAAGAAAGTTTTTGGCACAGAATCAAATGTACATGATAGTTCAGGATATGAAGGCCCTTGGTATGTCAAAGGGTGAAATATATCAGGCTTTAAGAGAACACGGCGTACCCAACTACAAGAAACTTTACGGTGGTATCTTTGAACCACAGGCGATTGACAAAGACGAACTAAAAAAAGCAATCGTAAGACAAAAAGAATTTGGTGGTAAAATACCAACCAGAGAACTGTACGCAATACAAAGACAATCAAGAAAAGAAAAGAAATTTTCTATACTAAGAAGACGCGAAGAACGCGAACGGTCAAAAGAAATACCCGTGTCTTTGGTCGATGAGCCACAGATTCAAGAACAGTCAATTGCAGCAGCCGTCCCTCCTCCAGCGGCAGCGCAAGCGGGGGTCGCACCTGCCCAAATGGCGACCCCCGCACCTCGAACCGCGAACCTCGATCCTTCGTTGCTAGGCAGTGGACCTGAAGACATACTGAAAAATCTACAAATTCAACAAAGGATGCTAGGATGAAATCAACAACCATAGACCAGCTACGTCAGGAGCTTGCTTCTGATGAGGGCTGCAAGTACGAAATATATTTGGACCACTTAAATTTACCAACTTTCGGAATTGGTCACCTGATTAAGAAAGATGACCCTGAATACGGCAAACCCGTTGGTACAGTCATTGAACAAGAACGTGTGGACAACGTGTTCAAGTTGGATATTGCTGTCACACTTGAGGACTGTCACCGCCTGTATCCAGACTGGAACGACCTGCCAGAAGAATGTCAGCTTATCATTGCAAACATGATGTTCAATCTGGGGTATCCCCGCCTGTCAAAGTTTGTCGGAATGAAGGCAGGGGTAGACGCACGGAACTTCAATGAAGCAGCCGATCAGATGGTCGACTCGAAGTGGTATACGCAGGTGCCGAACCGCGCACGTCGTTTGGTAACGCGCATGAGGGCACTGGCAGATGGAGAGTAAAGAACACTGCTCACCCCGCTGCCCACGGTGTCAGGGTAATCTGAAGACAGTTTATGTACACGGACACGAACAATGTGTTACATGTGGTCAGATAATCGATGATTGCTGCCAAGGAGAGGTAGCATGTGAATCAGATACCCAAACTCAAGCTGTTGTTTTTACTAAATAAAAACATCGATTCTCAGGGCCTTCAGCAGCGATGGTCGTGTCTAACTACCTTCAGGTCGCTCAGAATCGCAATCTAGAGGCTGAAAGTACAGATAAAACGCATCACAGTTGGGGCAGGACAGATTTGATTCAATGTATTGCTTGCCATCTGTATCTTCTTGGTCGTGGTCACCGCCCCATATCAAGTCATGTCCACATGACCAGCACTCAGGTTTGTGATACATCTCTTTTACAGTTCCATCCTGTTACAACTAACGGTGCTTTGTGATCAAGCCACACTCTTATTGTGTTTGCTAACATCTCATCGATGCGTTCTTCACACTGTTCCATAGTTTTGTATGGGCCTCTGTCGTCAGTCAGCATAAAGCAGCCCACATTTGTGTATGCGTGACAGGCTACCAAGATTGCGGTAAACATAATTTACTCCACCTCCCCCCAGTTATCTACGATTGCGGAATCAACTTCAAACGGTATGTTCAAATTAGGAACGCAAGTTTTCATGATTTCTACTATCCGGTCCGCTTGTTCCTGACTCTCGATGTTAAAACAAAGTTCATCGTGCACTGTCAGCATTGGAAGCAGCCCCTCTGCATAACAATCAACCATTGCTTTCTTTGTTTGGTCTGCACTTGACCCTTGAATTAATCTGTTCAATGCCTTGTATGTAAAAGCACGTTTAATGGCAGCTTTACCACCATATTCTTTCGCTGCTTCTTCCAGTGGTAAGGCTTTATTATAACCGTATGACTTAGGTTGCCACATGTCAAACCTACACTTACGGCCCAAGCACGTTCGGATATGTCCTATGGTTTGTGCCCTGTCCATTGCAAAATCAGCTATGCCTTTTACAAAAGGAACTTTGTCATGGTACTGACCTAACAATTCTTTGGCTTCATCTTCTGTGATATCCATCACACCAGCCAGCTTGCCGCGCCCCATGCCGTACATAATTCCAAGGTTAACTGTCTTAGCTTGCTTGCGGCTGATACCAGCAATGTCAGCCACCATCTGATGAAAGTCAGCTTCACCTTCGTTGTACATTTTTACAACGTCATCAATTTGTGGATGACGATTTGCACCTTTTAGTGTAGAACAATAATGGGCAAGCCAGCGTGGTTCTTGTGAGGCATAGTCAAAAGAACCCCACTTACATCCCTCTTCTGGGATGAACAAACCACGAATCATCGCTTTGATTTCTGGATCTCTTGCCGGGATTTGCTGGAGGTTCGGGTTGGACGAAGAAAATCGTCCTGTGACTGTGCCCCCTTCATCTGAACGAAGAGGATTAAAATCACAATGGATACGACCATTATGCGAATGCTGAAGTATAGTCTCAACAAAAGTCGTGTTGGCTTTGTTAAACTCACGAAGTCGCAAAATCTTTTGCGGAAGTGGGTGGTCATGGTTCGCAAGAAACTGTTTTGTAAAGGCAGGCGCATTCGTTTTTTCTGTCCTATCATACGTCAACCCAACGGCATCGAACGCCTTTGCTATAGATGTGGCGACCCACGGTTCGACATTGACTTGGGTAAGATCCTTTATTTCCGCTAACAAGACATCTTCACGTTGCTTTAAATCTTTCTGCACACGTTCAGCTTTGTTAATGTCAACCCGTACACCGCGAGTTTTCATGTCCAAAAGAACTGGCAACAGGCTTGACTCTAGATCAAATATGCCTGTGCATTCGTCGCTTACAAGGTCAGCCCGTAACCTATCCCACAGACGTAAGGTGACAGACGCATCTTGTTCTGCGTACCTGCCCACAAATGTGGAGTCCAACTTCCACATCTCAGCCTTTGGGTCCACGCCATACATGTCTGCCGCAGACCGCAACATCTTTTCGTTCTTCCATTCGCCCAGATATTCACCGGACAAAGAGTTCAGATTGTAGTATCTTCTGTGTTCATTCAGAAGTGGTGCGGCTATCATCGTGTCGATAATCTTGCCCTGCACTTCGATGCCTGCCCAACGCAGCCAACCAAGGTCATACATACAGTTGTGCATAACCTTTTCTATGTGAGGTGTAGCCAATTGTTTCTTCAACCAATTTACCACAGTTTTTTCTGGTAGGTTTCCTGACTTGTGTCTTACAGGAAAGTACCCAACAAAGTCCCCAGCAGCAATCGCATAGCCTATAATATGACCGTCATCACGACACCATCCTGGGCCTAACGTAGTTAGGTTTGGGTCTTTTGTTTCTAAATCTATGGCTATCCTGTCACGCCCTGTCAGGTCTGGAAAACTTGATGGCGGCAACCAGTCTTCATTTTCTGGATCAAACAAATCAACCTTCATCGTTGATAATCTCCCCGCCCAGTGCGGCATAGCCTATGATGTCTACCCATGAATCGTCTTTGCTAATATCCTCTGCCAGACGTGCCAACTTCAGGCCCACCATACAAGCAACAACTTCTTCAGGTGTTATCTCACGCTCAAGAATGATACCCCATATCTTCGCAATACGCTCATGGTTCATCTTTGCTGGGCCATACTCCTTGGCCCTCGGTCCATTGATTAAACCTTCGGCTGTGTCCAAAAAATACTTTCTGTCTTTCATATCGCAAATCCATATTGTGATGTTGATTCAATAAGGTGCAATGTCTTTTTAGCACGAGTTATGCCAACATAAAAGGTGCGAACCTCACTGTCTTGATCTTCGCTTTCGACACAAAGTTTTGAAGAATCTAAAAGAACGGCTACGTTATCCGCCTCGCCACCCTTTGCTTTGTGTATCGTTGATATCTTGATCCTCGGCTTGTCCGTCAGTATCTTCTCTCCCATCCGACGGACTGAACTGATGTATATTCTCTCCTGCTCTGCCACTTTCAATACTTCGTACCAAGGCTTCTCTTTCAAGTCGTTCGTACAGAAGTTCCCTTTTACGTCGTCTAGAGCGTAAGGCGTTTCGTTGTCGAGGGTGGCTAAGTTCTTCCTTCCAGATTTGGTCACGATATCCGATTTTAATAATGTAGATAATGTCTTTAGTTCTGTCGCTGTGACGGTCAAACCTTTGCATAATTTAAGCCATACCTCTATTCCAGTTAGTACATTTGGTGAGATGGACCAACCAGAACCTTCACGCCAGAACAGGTATCCCTGTTCCTTGAGATCTGTAGCAACCTTATTAGCAATGTAGTTTGTTCGAGCAAGGATCAGCCACTCGCCGCTGTTAAAGTTGAGGTCCATTATGTCGTGATGCCAGACAACTTGCCCAGCCTCACTTACAGGTGACCACACTTTTGGCTGTCGCACAACCACTCTATTTACCAGAGAATCCGCTATGTTATATATGTTTCGTGGAAGACGATATGATTTATCTAACACCATCTTATTGTCTGATGCGTCCAAGAAATCACGCACGTTCACACCCATCCAAGAGTAAATGCACTGGTCATCATCTCCTGCAAAATAGATACGCTTTGCCCGTGGCTTTAGTACGTCATGAACCATGCGCCACTGTAGCGGAGCCAAGTCTTGCGCCTCATCGACTATCAGGACATCCAACCTCGGACCTTGGCCCTCGGCTATGAAGCGGTCAATCATATCTACAAAGTCCAGCTTACCTGTGTCGCGCTTGTAATCCCGCAACACTTCGTCCACCACCTTCAGTTGCTGATAATGAAGATGCCTGTTGTTTGTATCACTGAACTGTTGTTCGAGGGTGACTCCACGCACCCTAGCCAACTGGATCATGGATAGATAGGCATCCCCACCCTTGCCCGGTGAGAAGAGCCGCCCGTCTTCCATACGGATAGAGGCGTTGGATGAAAACTCTAACCCCAGTATGTGACTAAGTTGCGTGAAGTCTTTCCCCTTCAACACCTGTCTACTGTTTAGACCTTGGTATTGAAAAGCCATTGAATGAAGAGTACGAAACCATACCATCTGGTCGGGGTTCATACTCAGCGCAGCCGAAGCACGATTGCGCGCCTCTTCTGCTGCCTTACGGCTGAAGGACACAAACGCTATGTCCTCTGGCCTTGTGCCATCTTCAAGTTCCTGCTTGACGATAGATATAAGCTTAGTTGTTTTGCCTGTGCCTGGTGGCCCAAAGATTGTTGTCTGCATTAGAACGGCACCTCACTTTCAAGTTCGATACTTGGAACTTGGACCTCGGCATTGAACGCTGGCACCCACCACACCCGAAGGGGTTTGGTATCCCCTTTAGTAGTGTTAAACCTTTTCTGTCCATTTGCTGTGCCGTTGTCGTTCAGTTCTTTTAACCGCTCCTGAATCTGACCACGGCTATAACTGTCGAACTTCTGGTTGCGCAGGTATTTAAGCAGTGCTTCTAGCTTGAAGTATGTGAGGCCCTCTTCGTCGTCCGTGAAGGGCTTACCAAGTGCAATCTCTTCAGCAGACTGGGCTTGTACCCGACCGTCACAGAACGCCTCTAGCAGGTCCATAAACTGGCCCTTATAGGTAAGTTCTTCCGGTACGTCTATCTCACTCATGCCGTCCATCAACATGGACACAATCACCTGCCAGTCTGCCATCTTCATCATCGGTGGCATGACGTGTATCTGTTCCATACATGCTTTCTGAAAACGCTGCGGTGTTTGCAGGTCATCAGTTGTCAGTTCGACACGACGACCACCCACGTCACAGAACCACACAGGTGGTTCAGACTTGACTACACAAAGGCCGGTGATTTCTACATGTTGAACGTGACTACCTATCCCACACGCTTTTGTTTTGCAGAGCGTTTTGTTGCAGAACGACTTGAGGGGTTCTTGATCACAGGGGAAACCATATTCCTTCTTATCGTGTTGAGACTGAATAGTGACGATTTCAGAAGCTGGTAAAGGGGGCGTACAGTATTTGACATTAATTTCTTCAAGACGTTCTCTCCATTTCTCAGGCTGTTCTTTCTTGGCACCGACAGCAGCAGCAAACATAACTGTGTTGCGGGTGCCCTCTGGTATGCCCTGACTAAACATATGCGACAGACACGGTGCCCACTGATCAAACTCATCAACAGGGTCACCAAGCTGTAGCTTTTCAAAATGTTTGGGTTCGGTTCTTCTGGCCTCTACTAGATCCAGAAATTCGGTAAGGTCCGCTTCGTTTCCATCTTCTTTGATAGCGTAACGCATTGTCTGTTCCGCATCAAAGTACGGAAGGTTGATAAAGTTACCAATGTCACCACGCTCGACAAGAATCTCTTCTTGTTTCGGGAATATTTCGCAACCACCATATCCAAGGTAGGCTGCAATTTCTGTGGCTTTGTCACGGAAAACACCTGCGCTAAAAAACTTAGTGAAGAAAAAGAATATATGTGCTCCACCTGACTTCGAGCGGCAGACCACACATGGAATATCGTTGTCACGCAGCTTCTTGTCAAGTGCGACAAGGTCTAGCGGATACTGGTCGATGTCCAGTGCACCGAACTTACATTGGCTGTTTTCGTTGATAGGTATAGAACCTACGCCATGCTTACCCTCAAGGTGTGCGACAATAAGTTCTAACGTAAGAGGCTTTCTAATGATGCGAGACTCTGCCTTTTGTTTTCCAGCACGTCTCTCATCTGATATCTGTGTCTGTCCATGTGCGGTGCTGAAGCCTTCAAACGCCGCCATGAACCGTTCGGCTTGATTCATTGGTTACTCCGGGCAAGAGAGGGTGGGGGCAGGGCGAAAGGAAAATAAACTCCCCGCCCCCTACTGGCTTAAAACGGTACGTCGGTGTCATCAGACGAAGTGGTTGTCTGACTTTCTTCCCCTGTACTCATCTTAATTTCTCCTGCACGGTATGAGTTGTACAAGTCACGCGCTTCCTGCAACGCTAGCATTGGCACGGACTCCATCTCAAGCCCCGCCAGTTGGTAGTTGAACCACGAACCTTTGTCGTTGGACTCTTGGATCGAGGTCAGCTTCCACGGGGTAGACCACATAGGTGGATTAAACAACCCTTTGGTCGGGTGCATAATCTTCAGACCAGCGCGTCTGGTATTCCATTGCTTGGCTACCTTCATCTGAGTCTTCTTCATGTCACAGATCATTTGCGTGGTCATGCCATTATCATCGTATGCCAACACAAGAAACTGTGCGGACCGAACAAGTTCGTTTCCATTCGGTAGCATTTCACTGCTACCTACACGCTCCGTCTTACGAACGTCTGGATTGTTTGGTTCCAGTTCGCCCATAAAACCACCACCGTTTTCACGCAACTGAAATTCCAGAAGCTTGGTGGTATACGCACAAGGCAGCACGTTAACACCTTCTTCAGCCTCCCAGAACTGACCCGTAACAGTGTTGAAGATATCGCCAGCGGATGCACCTTTGATAAACTTCGGGTCATTCTTAATCAACTGCGGTGACAGCGGCTGGAGAATCCGCAAGAACGGTATCTGCATATCCTCTGCGCCAATGGTTTCCATCCCTTGACCTGCCGCTTCGAACAGATCATCCATAATATTAGCAACTTCTGTGCTTTCTTTTCTTACTACTGCTGCTTCAGCCATGACTAGCTCCTCTTAATTGTAGCTTCAGTTCCGACGTACACACCGAAGGTATCAAAGTCGATATCCTTACCTGCCTCGATGCGTCCTTTGACCCACGCCTTTAACGTCTGTGGATGGACGTGTGTCTTCTGCGCTGGCTCAAGACCCTGATTGCGGAGGTCGTCTACGACAGCCCCTGCCATATTATCTTGACCAGAACCGAAGGACACGACGACATCATTCTTGATGATGTCACCTTCTCCGATAGAACGAAGCCAGTTGTATGCTTCATCTTTCTTTTCTTCTGGGATACGCGCATGAACGAACTGCCGCAAAGCAACCTTGTTGCCATCGACCGTAACAGAATCCATCCCCATCTCCTGCATCAGGCTTGGAATATCTTCTTCATTCACTTTGCGTTTCTTGAATTTAAGATCCTTCAGATACTGCTCTGCTTGTGCAATGTCTTCATCGATCTTCATAGACTGGCGAATGAGATCGGACAATGTCTTGCCCTTATCTTCATTTACCTTGTCGAACTTAGAGGCATCGACTTCCTCATCAAATAGCGAAAACACATCGCTCATCGTACATTCTCCTGTACTTTCTACGTTAAAGTTTAACCCCTTCGGGTATGTCAAGGATGTATATGGGTGCGAAAACGCATAACGTGTAATGCACTGGGGGACACCCATATACTTTCTCCGGACCCCTTGCAGCCCGTAAATATCCCCCCAATCTTTAAGCGGCTTCTTGTGCGCGTTTTTCCTTCAGTATGTGTGTCAATTCTTTGCTCACACTTCTGTCGTTTTTCTGTGCACGTTTCTTGAGATACTCATATATCTGTACCTCAACCGCGATTGATTTCCATTTAGTCGTGTCCATGTTTGCAACCTAACTGATTATATGTTACTGTCAGAGTCTAGCCGATAACAAAAACAAAAGTCAACAAAAAAATGAGACCAGATCATAAAGTTCGTGAAGGTAAAAGATCTGAACTGCTTGCTGCTGAGTGGCTTATGGCCCAAGATTGTTATGTCTACACTCCATTTATTGAACAAGGCCCGATAGACCTTATTGCACTAACCCCGAAGGGTGAGTTTCTGTTGTTTGACGTGAAGACTGTGGGCCGTAGAAAGAACGGCTCAATAATCTCACGTCTGCTAACAGACACCCAAAAGAAACTGGGTGTCCGACTTCTGTATGTGGACCTCGAAACTGGGTCCTGTGCCTTGTACCCGTATCAGCTATCCCGTTCGCCCATGTCAAAGCAGCAGAATCACGCTGTAAAATATGCAGAACGACAGGCATCTAATCGCCACTTTTACGGGGGTCAAGTTCCAACCATTGACGGGCTTGTTCACCCAAGGTCTTTGCAGACAGATCAATCTTGTTCTGAAGAGTCTTCACAATATGAACATCAACTGTCCCTTTTGTCATCAGATCAACATACAGAACAGGATGATGCTGACCAATCCGATGTGCCCGATCCTCAGACTGAACACGAGTCTCAAGATTAAAGTCATTCGCATAATAGATTACATTGGTTGCCGCCGTCAGCGTCAGCCCATAACCTGCTGTCTGCGGATTTGCCACGAAGAATCTTGCGTCTCCAGACTGAAAGGCTTCGATGGCACTTTGTCTGTCAGCATCTGACGTGTCACCAAAGTAACTGACTGTGGATCCTGGCCCGTACTTTGATTCTAACATCACAGTAATCTTTCGTATGTCGTACCTAAACCTCGACCAGATAATCACCTTGCCTGACATCTCTTCGATTGTGTCCATCAATGCATCAATGCGCCTTGTAGGGAACTCCACCAGTTCACCGTCATCGGTCATCAGATGACCACACAATACCTGCTGTAGACGTAATAACTGTGTCATGATTGATGGTGCTGATACCAGTTCGCCTTCATCAAGCAACGCCATAGCCGCTGTTTTTATCGAATGATAATAGGTTAACTGTTCGTTCGTTACACCAACCTCACGAATGGTGTATATCTTATCAGGCAGGTCAAGTGCTTCTTCTTTCGTGACCCTGAAAGAAAATCTGTCCAGCTTGTCACTCAGTTCACTCAAGTTACGGTAGCCCACAATCTGTTGAAAGCTGTGCGAACCCATGCGCTGAGTCCTTGTAATAGCGTAGCGTCCTTGGAACGAATAGTAGCTATCGAATCCCAACAGGTTCTTGTCCATGAATCCGCATTGCGCGTAGAGATCCATAGGCGATTTCGTAACGGGCGATCCGGTAAGAATGCGTTTGTACGTTGCACCCTGACCAAGTTTAACCAGAGCCTTAGTCCGCTTGGCCTTGGGGTTTTTAATAGTTGTGCTTTCATCGACCGCAAGTAGGAAAGTCGAGTCGCGTACAAAGTGTTCCATATATTGAAGCACCTTCTTCGACGCTCCAAATGCTTCGACGTTGACAAGCAGTATGCGAAGAGTCCGTGTCTTATTAACACCTTCCGACAATCTTTCACGTTGACCCTTGTTCGGGTTCGCACTCCAAACATATATCTGGGTGTCAATGTCTTCTGGTAAATGAGTCGGTATCTCTGACATTTCCCAGTTTCGATACACGCCCTTCGGTGCAACGATAACTGCCGTATCAATGTGTCCGTTTTCATATAACCATGTGATGTTGTCGAGTAACACCTTTGATTTACCGCACCCCATTTCCATGAAGTATGCGAAGTTAAGCTTGTCGTACGACTTTTGTAGCGCAGCCTCTTGGTGCGCGTACGGTCTCGTCTTATATTTAAACATCTACGCCTCGTCGTCATTTATGCCACCTGACATGATGGCGAACTTGGCAGACTCAAGATAAAATAATATTTCAGCGGGGTCGGGTTGTGTTGTCATCATCTTGACCGTTCCGTCTTCTGCTTCCCCCAAAATAACCACGTCCTTCAACATCTGTCCTGCCACTTCACAGACGGTGGGCACGGGGTCTTTCTTAAACACGAGCTTGCTGTGCAGATAAATCACATTGTCTTTTGACATACTCAGCCCTGTAAAATTCTATGCCATGCATTGCGGACGTTAGCCTCTACTTCACCGCCTACGTCACCGCCATCAGTCAGCCACTCTTCTATGACTTTATCAATGGTGGTCACCGCTTCTTGCCACTGCATCCTCGGTTCTTTGGATGCGATGGTAGCTTCATCTGGCATCAGATGTGTTTCCATCTCACCTTCCTTGTTACTGTCTGGAATCCTATCAGATGATATGTCACTGTCAACAATTTGCAGACCACACACAACACACACGATATTTCCGTTTGTCTTATTCAAAGACAACACGCTCATGCATTTTGGGCACTCGCCCCCAAGTTTAATGATATTTTGGGTGTTCACCTTTATTCTCCTCCATGTCTATTATGTTTTGATTTGCAACCATCATGGCTGAAGCCAATAACTGGTTTACAATAATCGGACTATTTCTGTTGCCCAAAACAGCCAGCCCAAGACCCGCACATAACATCAGGTAAGCTGCAAAGTCCTGCTCAACACCCAACTCCTGTAAAGTGTTGACAGTTTCCTTTACAATTTCTCCTGCCGCATCGCTTAGTTCTTCATTTTTTTCTATCATTCGTTTGCTCCACATCTACTATTTCCACATCACCAATGGAAAAGTTAAGACTGTTCATTAAACCTGTGCGCCTACGCAGTCTATTTTCTGCTAATTCTTTAGCCTCTTCTTCGTCAATCGCCTTCACAAACTGGTCTCTGTAAAACTCCACGACCAGACCTACCCTGTATTGGGTCAGCTTTGCTGACGGAAATTGACTTACAGTTTTTAATTTTGTCATTGTCATACACCTTCGTAAACAATTTTAACCAACACTTAGGGCAGTAGTACTGCCTCTGTTCTACCACTATTGCCTGATCACCACACTTTACGCAGTTATAATCAGTGATCATACGGCTCTTCCCATTCGTCTGTAAAGACACTGTCCAGATGTTTAATAATGTCGTCCGGTAGATACAGGCGTGGCTCTTCGTAGCCCAGTGGTTTTGGCACATGGTTTTTATGCGCCCAATCTGACTTTATCCTTTGTTCTACCTCTGGCAACCAGTCATCCAAATGTTCCCCATGTTCTTTGCCTTCTGGAAACAGGATGGACTTGCCATCCTTTTTGATGTCAAAGATCATGTAGTTGTGACAGCCCCAGTTTTCCGTCTCGCATTCATAGCCAAGGCTTTCAATCTCACCCACGACCTCATGCGTTCCGTTCCAGCCATCGCCATCACCGAACCCGAACTTTGAGAAGGCATCTTCCCATTCCCATGTGATGATTACTCTAGGCATTAGTCACTCCAAATAAAAATTCGTTGATTGCTTCGATGCTTTCCAACACCACGAAAAAGTCTTTGCCTCCACCCATGTGAATGGCTGTGCATTCTTCTTCCAAATCTCCTGTCCTGATTGTCTTCGGGCGCAGAACAAACTGCCCGTCACCAAAATAGAACACGCACATTTCTGTGTCTCGTAGGTCATAGCCACCGCCCCATGATTCAGCAACCATATGCAACGGAATGCGCCTACGTTGTATGCGCTCAAATGATTTTTCAACTTCAGTCATTGCTGTCCTCCTCAAACGTGCCTTCAAACATGAAGCACTCATGCTTGCCTTGAATTAATGTAATTAACTTGTCCCTCACCGCCTCGTGCAGTGTATCTGGGTCAGTCCCCTTCGGTGCTTTGACGCTGAGAATATTGTCCAGCGTAAAGTCAAAAGATATCATGTCAGACATAATCATGACCTCCATCGCCTCTGTCGATTGGCTTCCACTGAATTTCAATGCCATTCTCTGGCGGCTTTTCTTGCATGTTCGACATGAAGTCCCAGCCAGCATTGTGATAGCTGTTGACCGCCATGATTTCACGGTCTAGCAGTTCGTAATACTGACGCAGTCTGTTGATAAACATCTGCAACTCTGACCATTGTATGTGGTCAGTCGGGTGGGTAGTGAACATCATGCCGTCACCCATCAGATCACCATGCTCAGTTGCCATGTCCATTTCTTCAATCATCAACTGTTTTAGCTTGCCCATTAGCTTGCCTCCGCATATGCGCGTAGCATTTCGCTGTGCCTCATGCTGGCAGTCTCATGCCAGTATTGAGTTTCTAGTTTTTCGTCATAGCGTTTTTCAAAAATTGTTACGAACATATCTTTGTCGTAATCATCCCAACTGATGATGTAGTAGTAGTCGCACCAATGGTAGTCATCCATCATCATGGGAATTGATGTATGTTCAAAGTTTGGAAGTAATCGAACCTCACCGCCTTTGGGGTTTTTGTTTGCCGCAACAAATGCTGCCGCAAATTCATCAGCCTCCCATCTTGGCAAAGGCCAAGCATATGCCTTGGCATCCTCAATGTGCGATGCCGCACCCTGTGGGTATCCATCATAATGTTTAAAGACACCAAGAATGTCCTTGCCGTCGTCGAAAAAATATACCGCTTTTGTACTCATTAGCTTACCCTCCAGCCTTCTTCGTCCAGAAGGCATAAAATGTTATCAATGTACCTTGGTTCGATGACCAAAGACCGTCCAAAAAATTGCCACTCAACGCCAGCCTCATACGCGGCATGAGACGTTTGTGTTAACCACTGAGAGGCATCATCATTCATAGGCTGAACCAACATGATTGAACCTTCGTTGATGAACTTGAAATCACCGTCCTCGATCCACGAACCTATGTCCTGTGTTTGTGTTGTCATATCACTTGTCCTCCGATATAATAAGATAACTTCATATCTAATCTTATAGGATTACATGGGATAGTCAACAACAAAATGCATCTGACTATAAAGTTTTTTTCCGCCTTTACTTTTTTTTTGAAAAAATTTGAAATCAGGTGATACAACGGTACAAGTGATACAACCCTTATGACACAACGCTTACAGCTGTACCACTTCTGTATCACTGTAACACTTACGAGGGGGTCGTGAGACGAAAAATGGAAAAACAAAAGACTGAACCCACAGAAAACACTATAGGGAAAGTCGGTAGGCCTGCTGGATTGACGGAACGCCAAAAGACTTTTGCCAAGTTTTATGTCGAGGGCAGACACAGTAACGCTGAGTGTGCAAGAATGGCTGGATACTCTGACAAGTCTTCTATTACTATGGCATCCAAACTTCTGAACGGCAGAGACTTCCCTGACGTTGTCGAACTGATAAAAGAATTGAGACAGGCGGCTGAACGCAAATATGGCGTGACCCTGATGCATCAGCTTAAACGTCTGGATGAATTGTCCAGAGGCGCAGAAGAGGCTGGACAATATTCTGCCGCAATCAATGCTGAAAAAATTCGTTCCGCTTTGGGTGGCCTGACTATTGACAGGCGAGAACAGCAACACGTCCACCAGTTGGACAGCATGACCAAACAGGATATTGTCGCACGTCTGGCAGAACTGCGGAAATCTTATCCACACGCTTTTATTGAGGGGGAAATATCTGATGCCAAAATCATCCAAGACAGAGAAGAACCTTTGGCAATCACTGAAGAAACACTTGCCGAAAAAGACACACTGCCAACGGATTGAGAATCGTGTGGCAGAGGGAATGCCCGATGTATATATGTGCATCGATGGCGCACCAGTATGGGTTGAATTAAAGATAATAAAAAGAAATGGGATAACCCTACAACCGTCCCAAATTGCTTGGCATTTATCGCATTCTAGGTGCGGTGGCGTTTCTTTTTTTCTTGCTTCGGCGGCCTTCGAGCCTGATGTATTTTTATTTGAGAGCGGAAAAGCTTTGGAAATCCAAGGTGCAACGCCCGATGACCTGCGGCCTATGTCCATCTGGCGGGGCGACATGAAGTCTGCGCCCGACGCTCTGCGGGCTGCGGCCTGCGAACGATGGTCTGCGGGCTGCGGCCTGCGGATGATGTAGTAGGATTCGCGCATAAAAAACTAGCGCAGCCTGACAGCTGCGCTATGTGCCCTAGTGTTTCGGATAGCAAACTGTTTTGACTTGACGCGACCAGCAAGCGCGGCAGTCGCCACAGTACCCAAGGTCAATCTTACCAATCTGTTTTTCTTTCTTGGCGGTTTCGTATTCGTCATGTGTTATCATTTCACCGTTTTTCTTTGTCCGATATGCTTCGCACATTTTGCCGACAGGGGCTTTATATCCGGTGATAACTGCGCTTGAATGTTCCCAATCTTCGGGCGGTGTATCGTTAACCATTGTTGCGCTGTATCTTACAACAGCGTTGTCTGGTAAAGCTTCAATCTTCAATGCCTCTTTCCAGAATTTCCTTTCTTTGGTTGGTATCCAGTGTTTTTTCTTTGGCGTTAATCTGCACACTGCAATAATTTTGAGGCAATGTGCCACGCTTCGCACGTCGCCTGAATCGAACCAGCGCATTGTATCTTTACGTGACTTGTTCAACAGTGCTGCCATATCAACGGCAAAATTCGCAGAGTTAAGAAAGTCTAGTCTGGCTTGCATGGCATTTTGAACAACAGGCCACGGATATGCACCCTTCATTGCATAGCACTCAAAACAGACTGAACCTTTAATCTTCGCCAATTTTTGACCAGTGATGCAACCAAAGGCAGAAACATTAAAGCTATCCCCTGGCATTTTTTTAGGTTTTGATAACATAGCGACCATTCTTTTAATCCTTTCAATAGTCTTATTATTTCCCATTTTATCCCAACCACAGAATAAGTCAACTTCTAATCTGCGGCCTGCGGCCCACGCCTGCGGCCTGCGGCCCTCGTCGTTGCGCTTCGCACAATAAAAACGGAAGGCGACTTGCGCCGCCTTCCTGTTGTTTACTTTTCTTCACGAGCCTGAAACTTGAGATAATTAATGTGCTGTTCTTGCTGACACTCGCCACAGATTAAAACTTCGCCATCTGTTTCATCAGCAATCCATTCGCAATCTGCACAATCTTCCTGACCTTTTGTTTTATACTCTGACATGATGTTTCCTTTCATATGTTTATTTGATTATCCTATATCCTACCATATAATCCCATAAACACAAAGAAATAATTCTGCGGCCTGCGGCCCACATCGGCGGCCTGCGGCCTGCGAACTTCGGCTGCGCGGCGCGCACAACAATGCGGGGACAGCTATGCTGTCCCCGCATAATCAAAGTTGTGTGATACACAAATAGACCGTGTAGATGATAAGTGCTGATATAGCAGCATGGGCTTGAATATTCATGGTCAACTATCCGTGCAGAATGTCGTTGAGTTCACCGTCCCAAAAATCATCATTAGCACACTCGATTGCGGCACGGGGGGTCATGCCTGTATCAAAGTAATCACGCCAGCTTGCGTCAGCTAGGTCATGTATGCCAAGTCCCGCCATGTTGGTTACCTGACGGTCGCATTCTTTCTCAAACTGTTCATAGGTTGGGTTTTCAATTTCTTCATATTTCATGTCAGTAAATCGGGGGCTTTCGCCCCCGCTCCTCTACTTTGCTGATTGCTTTAGGTTATCGATATTGACCGCTTTAATTTCGGGTCTGATGCCTTCGATAACACCTTCAAGTTTTTCTAATGACCGCATCGCTTCATCAGTCCGACCTACTGTGTGCATCAACAAATAGAACTGATAGTGAAACCGTAGCTGGTCTTTCAAGGTCTTATGAGCCATACTTGTCACCAAACACTGCTTTTGAAAATGCCTTACGGCCCCAATAACGGTATTTGCCATTACGACCTTTGCGTTTTTCAATCTTATGACCTTCAGCGCGTAGCATATGGATAGCGGCAAAACAAGTTTGCACTCCGTATCCAGTCAGCCTAGCCAATCCTTTTGGCGTAGCATCCCTTTGTGTCAGGATATCCAGAATAGCATTTTGGCAAGTCATGCCGTTCAGCAGATGCTTACGTTTGCCTTTAACCTTGGCAACTGCTCTGGGCTTAGCAACAGTCTCAGTCTTGCGCTGCTCAACTGCCTTTGGTGCTATGGTCTGGACGTTGACGCCAGCAGGCAACCAGATTGTAGTACCATCTTTGCCTGTCTTGATTGTGATATATTCAGTCATTAGATTATCCTTTCGTTGACTGGTTAGAGGCACGACGCCTCAACACAAGTCTATCACGAAACACATAGGTCGGTCAACAAATACATGGGATAATCTTTTCCATTATATGGAATAATCTGGGGTTACTTGGGATTGACTGGGACTTGGGTTTATGCTCTAATATACCCCCACCCCCGCAGGTACACCGGACCTGCGGCCCAAACTGCATGCATGTTGCAGGGTTGATAAATTCATTCGCGTATATTATCGTTCGAGCATGGAGAACCTTGGACTAGAGCTACTTCCTGACGATGTGTTGAAGGAAATTTACCTGCTTGAAGAGCAGGCGAAGCGACTTGACCTGCGTGACAAAGCGCAAGAAGACTTTATGTCTTATGTTCATCACGTCTATGACAATTTCATAGAGGGGACCCATCATAGAATCATAGCTGAAAAGTTAGAGCGGATTGCAAAGGGCGATTTGAAAAGACTGATTGTCAATATGCCACCCCGACATTCTAAATCAGAATTTGCATCCTATCTCATGCCCTCCTGGTTCTTGGGCCGAAATCCAAAGTTAAAGATTATTCAGGCTACCATGAATACCGAACTTGCTGTAAGATTTGGAAGAAAGGTCCGAGACCTGATCGCCGACCCGGTATATCGGGAGGTCTTTCCCAACACGGACCTTAAACAGGATAGCCAAGCTGCTGGTCGGTGGGAGACTAGCGTCGGCGGGGAATATTTCGCGGCAGGGGTGGGCGCGGCGATGACTGGTCGTGGCGCAGACTTGCTTATCATTGATGACCCGCACTCAGAACAAGATGCCCTGTCCACATCTGCTTATGATAACGCATATGAATGGTACACTTCGGGTCCTAGACAGAGACTCCAGCCGGGTGGCAGCATAATTATTGTTCAAACCCGGTGGTCAAAGAAAGATATCACGGGCAGATTATTGACTGCACAGGCCAAAGATATAATGGCTGACCAGTGGGATATTGTAGAATTTCCTGCGATTATGCCGTCGGGGGAACCATTATGGCCTGAATTTTGGCAAAAGGACGAGCTTCTCAAGGTCAAAGCTTCGCTGTCCGTGGGCAAATGGAATGCGCAGTGGCAACAAAATCCTACGTCCGAAGAAACCGCGATGGTCAAGCGGGACTGGTGGCAGGAATGGGAAGAAGAAGATATTCCTGATTTAGACTACATAATACAGTCTTACGACACTGCGTATTCAAAGAAAGAAACCGCTGACTATTCTGCAATTACAACGTGGGGTGTGTTTCGTCCGTACAAAAATTCTGAAGAGCATCTAATATTGTTAGATGCCAAGAAGGGTCGGTGGAACTTTCCAGAACTTAAAACCATAGCGCGAGAAGAGTTTGAGTATTGGGACCCAGAGTTGATGTTGATTGAGGCGAAAGCGTCTGGTCAACCGTTGGCAGATGAAATGCGGTTACTGAACCTCCCGGTTGCAACCTTTGCCCCCGGTCGTCGGAAGGGTGGGGGAGGTCTGGACAAGACAGCGCGTATGCATCTTGTTTCGCCTATTTTTGAATCTGGCAAAGTGTGGTATCCTGTTGGAGAAAAATTTGCTGACGAAGTCATCGAAGAGGTTGCATCATTTCCCAATGGCGACCATGATGACTTTTGTGATAGTATGACTATGGCCCTGATGCGTTTTCGCCAGGGCGGTTTTATTAGATTGGATGGCGAAGAGTTTGAAGACGACGCACCGCCACGCAAAAGAGAGTATTACTAATGGTTGCCCTGCCCGAACCAAGACCAGAGACTCCAAGACAAGCTGAAAGAAGACAAGCGATAGAAAACGTCCAGCGTAGTTTGCTGGGTCGTCAACTTTATGGTAGTGAACTTACCCCCGCAGGTCTTGCTGCTCGACAGCGTGAAGGCATAGAGGCTTTGAAGGGTATGGGCGTTGGTCTTCCTGCCGGGTTACTGGGACTTCCAGCAGACCTGCTTGCTTTACTTGTCCGTGACGCTCCTTCTTTACTGAACAAGTTAGTGACCGGGGAACCGCTAGATATAGAAGAACGCGGACAATTCGCCAAGGCTTTTGATGCATTTCAGAAGGTCGCAGGTGCAGAGGCCATCGCTCGTGCTATGGGATTCGGCGAAAACTTGGACGCAGAGTCCGAAGGCAGTGACGCAGCTTCTCGTGCAGGTATGAATCCATTTCGTCAGGGGATGTTGACTACTGAGCTTGTAGCCGATCCGTTTCTTGCAGTAAAAGGTATTGGTGCTTTATTGAAGGCAGGTTCAAGGACCGACACCCCCGCAACTCGGTCCACGGACCTTGTACCTGTAGACGCGACCGCCGACACACCTACGACCACGTTCCCTGAACCTGCGGTCCCTGAACCTGAAAGAAGAATTGTAGACTTCACACCTGCGGATGCAGATCCTGACGATGAGATGGATATCTTTTCGTTTGGAGTGGACATGGTTCACACGCCAACTGGAAGTAGAGTTTCGTCAGATACGATTATAAGAGGCAGAATTAGCGAATTTGAAACAGCCGAAGGACGCGATGCTAGTCTTGTGAACAGGACCGAATTCACTCAGCGCATGGCGACACAAGAAGAAACTGATGCGTTTATGCGTGGCGACACGGTTGAGGGTGAATTTACACCCACTCCAGGCACTGCACCAGAAGGTGACGAGGCTAATCAACTGTTTGATGCAGCATCACAGGCTCGTGCTCTTGAGAATATAGAAGACTCAGCCCAACAGGCAGCAGCTTCGACCCAGCAGGTTGAAGCTTTTCCAGAAGTTGGTATTGGAACTACGCCACCTGCTGACGAAGCGTTGGGTGCTCCTAGTCCTACTGGGCCAGAATTTACCTATGATTCGCTGGGGTCTATTCCGGGATACCAAAGAAAACCTGACCGCAAGTCTCAGAATCTGGTTTATACTGTGGATGACACAGGTGAGTTTAAAGAAAAGGTTGATAATTTTTCTCCTGTCCTGACAAATCTTCATGCGCAAGAAGAAACTAAGAAGATAGGTAAAAAGGGCATTAGGCCGTCGGAGTTGGACAAACGCCTGCTTCAGGGGGCCATGAAATCTGAGTACAAGGATAGCCCATTTCAGGATGAACTACTTCGGTTAAGTGATGAAGGGGATGAAAAAATTTCATCAACAGCCGCGATTGTAAAAGCTGAAGACTTACTGCCACAGGTCCGCAGCAGAATGTTTTTTGTTTCAAAAATAAAAGAGGACCACGCCGATGGTGTTACCCCTTACGGTAACAACACTATTCCTCACATTGGTAATGTTACCAACGACGGTGCGGTAAACCAACTAGATACACAACAAATAACCAATGATGTAAGTGAGTCCGCTCAAGATGCAGCGGTTATTACGTTTTCCACAAACAAGCCTGACACAATTAATGTTGGTGATGGAACCGTTATCGAAAATGTATCTTCTGCCATCAAGGATAGCATCGATCACGGCTATCGTTTAGATAAGGTGCCCGGATGGTTTGGTTGGGCAAGAACTTCTGTTGTAGTGGGACAAGACGGCAAAAAATATTTAGTTGTAAACGAAATACAATCAAATGGTATTAGAGATTTTGAAGCTGGTTCTGGTGTAAATAACTTTCCTAATGAACCGGGGACTTTTGAAGTGGATGCTATTCGCGGTGATGGCAGCGGGGACGTTATTGAAACGGTTACTTTTCAAGACACACCGGAAGGTCGGGCTGAATTTGACAGATTCGTCGAACGAGTTGACCAGGAAGGCAACATACGAAGTGTAAAAAGGCCAAAACCAGGAAAAAATCCAAGAATTAAAACCTTAGACGAACGACTAAATGCTTTTTTTGAAGCGGATCCACATCAGACTGGAAAAACGGCAGGTGAGGTAGGCAGAGTTAGAATACCTTGGAATGATGAAGCTAAAGCTTTTCAAAAAGCAATTGATGAACATTACCCAAAAGACGTGGTAAAAAGTGACCTACTAGACGCAGAGGCTGCTGATTTAGAACGAAAGCTAACAGAACTTTTAGACTTCGGCACCCCAGGTAATAGTTCTTTTATTCGTGAGTCTGTTCACCCGCACATTATTTTAAATGAAAACATTTCTAGTGCTTATCGAAAACTGACCAGTGAAGCGACTATTTTTGGAGCAAAGCAGGAGCTTGATACACTACTTCCTGTTGAAGAAACAGATTCTTTTTACACTCGACTACGCGATGAAACTGGCTCTGGCGTAGCACTAGAAGTTGTAGATGAATTTCTAACAGTAAACAGTTCATATGTTGAGGATGTAATAGAAAACATTTTAAGGTCAAGAAACCTTCCGACTACCGTTGAGTCTGTGTCTTTGTTTGGAAAAGAACTGCGCAAGCAATTAGAAAACACAGCGCGTCATTATAGGAACAACTACGCAACTGGTGAAATGACCACTCCACAAGATTTCAAAGATTATTTCATAACTAAGTCTATTGGACGGGAAAAGACACCAAGGTCCAATATGATAGTCCAGGCTGCTGGTATACAAAAAGTGTCTGACACAAACTCAAAAGTTTATGACTTTTTAAACAACCCTTCTCCTGAACAGGTTCAGGCTTTTGAGTCCGGTGAACTTGATAAAATAAACGCAGTTTTAGATGACATCATGTCGTCTGTTTCTGATGAAGAAGTTGAAGCGTTTGTAAAAGGGGTAAAAGAACAAAAGCAGATGCTGCGTGAACGCTACGGCAATGTGATGGACGAGGCTAAAAATCCTTTATATGTGGATATAGAAGAACTTATAACAGATTATGAAAATTCGCTTGCGGCTGATGAAATACGACCCGACTTTGCTAAAGAACAATTTGAAGACTTTATGAGACAATCGCTAAAAAACATCGGTAACGAACATACAGGCACTAGCTACTATAATAAAGGTAGAGATGTTTTACAGTTTATGGACACTGAAGCGCGTCTTTCTCAGTTAAACTTATCGGGTGAAAGATTAACTTCGGCTGAAAAACAAGAAAAACTTGAGGCTGCTCGTTCAAGTATGGAAGCCGTTGGTTTGGATTTAGACAAGGTAGACGCCTTTAATAAAGTAAAAACCATGAGCGGCGAAGGTAGAAAAACAGGCTTTATACTAACGCCACCATTTAAAACACAGTCTGACTTTTTTAAGTATGCTACCCGTTCAATTCTTAAAAACGCACGAGAAGAAGAAGGCATTGATGGTGTTATCTTCTTGTCAGGTGAAGACATGCATCGAATACATGGACCCGGAAGACCTAAAGATGGGTATGTAAACACTTATGGAACGGCAATAGATAAAGCACTTAGAGAATTTGAAGATGGTGCTGTAGGAGGCACTGTTCGCCGTAATGTTAATAAAAGAGATCAAGACAGAAACTTAGTCAGCGCAGAACCAGAAAAAATATTTAGGGTTATGCCTAATGTTCCTTCTGGTAGAACGGATCCTTTTTTAATAGAATCACAAGGCGATGGTCTTAGAATCATAAATTTTGATGACGGCAGCAACATGTCGGCAACAACCCGTCCAATCCGCCGCGCAAAAGGCGGAGAAGTGGACTTGAGACCACGAAAGATGATACACTCAGGCATCGGTGCTATGGCAAAGGAAGTAATGTAATGTCTTCTGGTATTAGAAAACTTGATGAATTATTAATTCGTACACTTCGCAATGCGCAAGAACATTCAAAAAAAGCTATGAAGGACCCCGACATAGGCCCAGAGGCTCGTGAAATCCTTGGTAATGGTATCATGGAAATTGAAGACCAAATAAGAGATCTTGAAGGTGGTAGCACCAAACATGCAAAAGGTGGTGCGGTTATGAAAAAGCGCGGCGGCACATTTAAAGGAACATTTTAGTGTCAAGAAACAAGCCAAGAAAATATCCGTCTGGAAAATTAAAACGGACTTTTGTTGGTATTTCACCACAGATGCCGATGGCTAGAATTATAAAACCGTTGGCAGAAAACATTGTAAAAATGGATCGCTTGCGTTTACCAAGAACAGACGATAAGCCGGGTCGTTACACTAAACAAGAAGTAAAACTGGCTAAAGAATATATGGCTCTGTACGATAACCCAAGTAGAGGTCGTAATAAAGCTAGAGGCAAAACAATGAAAGCCAGAGGCGGCACATTTAAAGGAACATTCTAATGGCACTACCCCCTAGATTAGTAGAAGCTGCAATGGGTGCAGGTGGCCCCGGCATGTCCGCAGAAGAACAAATGACCGAGGTCCAACTTCCACTAATGGATGACCTTCCTGAAGGCATCATGATTGCTGGAGATGAGGAAATGGTTGAGGTCGAGGCTGAAGTCTACGACCACAATGCAAACTTGGCTGAAGTGTTGGACGACGCTATCCTTGGATCTTTGTCCTCGGACCTTAGTGGCAAGATTGATGAAGACAAATCTTCACGGGAAGATTGGGAAGAAGCTATTGCCAAGGGCCTGACACTGCTGGGTATCAACTATGAAGAGCGGAATGAACCGTTCATGGGTGCGTCTGGTGTGACACATCCGCTATTGTCAGAAGCTGTGACACAGTTTCAGGCACAGGCATACAAAGAAATGCTACCGCCGGGTGGTCCTGTAAAGACACAGATAATAGGTATGCAATCCAAAGAAGTCGAAGATCAAGCCCAGCGGGTCAAGGACTTCATGAATTATCAGATTACAGAGGTGATGGAAGAGTATGATCTGGACACAGATCAGATGCTTTTTTATTTGCCGATTACAGGTTCGACGTTCAAGAAGGTATACTTCGACCCGATGAAGCAGAGGGCTGTGTCGAAGTTTGTACCTGCGGAAGATTTGATTGTGCCGTACAGCGCGACAGATTTACAGACTGCCGAGCGGTACACACATGTAGTTCGCATGAGCGAGAACGATATCCGAAAGCTACAAGTAGGAGGTATATATCGTGACGTATCACTCTCAGCTACTGAAGATGAAGAGGCTGATTCAACAATACGGGGTAAATCTGACGATATCCAAGGTCTCCGTCCGGGTTACTCTGATGAAATGTTTACAGTCCATGAAATCCATGTCGATTTGGACCTTGAGGGATTTGAGGATATGGATGCGATGGGTGAGGCGACAGGTATCAAGCTGCCTTACATTGTCACAATGGACGAAGGG
>VTLG01004196.1_pt1 | contig 32084 bp, 15 predicted proteins | sample 4694571 | NCBI WGS metagenome assembly VTLG01 (sample SAMN12604809, study PRJNA352737) | marine metagenome | biome: ENVO:00000447; feature: ENVO:00000209|ENVO:00000569|ENVO:01000036; material: ENVO:00002151; isolation source: viral sequences binned using virsorter ...
TAATGAGTATGATTATTCCCTCATTTATGATACTATAGAGAGGTATATTATCCAGTTCGCTGAAGATAATGATTTGACATATGAGGTAGAAGAATTAGAAGAAATTGAGCATGAAAGTGTAGAACGAGAGGAGTACAGATAATGACCTTATATAAAGCAAACCCTAATGCCACTAATAGTGAATTTGATGCTAAAATCATTATCAAACATAATAATATGACAGACCAAGATTACCTTAATTTAATACAACTAATCAAGGATAATCCCCATACACAAAATGATACTTATTGGCATAATGTATTAGATAAGTTATACACTAAACTGAACGATTCATTATCAAATAAGAGGAATAGATTATGACTTATAGGTATACTGAAAAGGAACTAAATGCAAGATCTAAAAGAACACCTAATCAAGATAATATGTCAAACAAAACGTCACTAACAGACCAACAATTTGATGACCTTAAATGTTACTATGCTAGTGATTATGTTGATACTTTAAGTGTAAACGAACTAAAGGATATTGTCTATGGTAACTTAATAGATTGTATGAGAGATTACACTATACAAGAGGTTAAAAATGAGTGTGATGATTGCATGAGAAAAGGTTATTTTTGGGAGTTATTTTATCAAGTAATTAACACTAATCAGAAGGAGATTGAAGACCCTTGGTAATAACTCTAAAAACCCTATTACCTGTGGAAAACTATCACTAATTGTGGATAAATCAGTTAAAAAAGGTATATAAAAGGTTTATTAAATGTATATGCCTTAAATATACCTCTATTGAGAATGTTCTCAGGATACTATCCAATAGTAACTAAATTACCAAAATAAAGACGTTAGAAACCTCCCTCTAATCCTTCTACTAAGTATCACCTAAACCACTCAATTTATGTGTCAATTAAATGTACTCAGGTCTAGTGATCTAAGGGAGCATTATATCACATAATCTCCCTAATTACAAGAGAATTTTTATATCTTGTAATATACAGATTTCTCTTTCTATTATACACTTTTTATGGTATAATACGATGGGGGATTGTAACACAAACTAGAACCACAGTTTAGGTTCTTATATGATACAAACAGTTACAGCACTAAATGTTACTCACCTCTAAAGTTCCCCTACTGTGGATAATACTTTTTCCACAATGACTTCCTACCAGAAACTGTTACAAACTATAGAGGAATTACAGGCACAGGGTAAGAATGTGAAAGTCACAATCCTCCCTAGTACTGTAACAAGAAAGAGGAAGCAATTGATCTAACATTTGTATTACTCTAAGGGAACGAGTTTGCCCTTATAAAGTTACTCAAACTGACCCTTTATTATCATTTCTAAAATGTCATCTACACCATCCCTATTTGAGCAGTTGGAAGTAGCACAAACTGGAGCAGAATTGCTGGCAGTTATTGATGCTTACCTAGCACGCAGTTAGTATCACAAATCTGCTGTTAATCTATGCAGTAGTTTGTGTTATAAACTGAGGCAAACAGTTACTAACAGTTAAGAGGGTGTAATATCCCTCTTGACAGTTATGTGAATATGGCAGTATTATTATATGAGGGTAACGTAAACCCCTCCCGCGATGCCTGATTCGAAAAAAGGGTAAGTCCCTAACCTACAGAGGTGACAAAGAGAGCTAGTGATATCAAAAGATAAAAAAAAATTCTGAGTATATGAAAAAATTTCTGAGGTAAAAAAATGGGATTACTGAGGTTGCCGCTAATTTTTCTGAGGTTTTTTGTGTTTATTTCTCTGGGAACCTTAGTACTTTCTCTAAGTAATTGCGCACCTGAGAGTAATAGTAATAACCCCCCACAGAGTGTGGAAAAGTATTATTGACTTTCTCTAAATATGGGAGTATAATAATAAGTGAAGATGGAGTTTTTATTAGATGGCTAAAGGATTTACTGTAAAGGCATCCAAACCCAAAACAAAAAAGGATGAGCAAGAGTGGGATTATGATGCCATCAAAAAAAGATGGAGAGGGAAAAAGATAGTTTTCTGTTTACCAGGCAGAATGGTATCTTATGTCTATCTCAAAAATTTTGTGCAACTATGTTTTGACATGGTGCAAAATCAGATGAGTGTACAGATTTCACAAGATTACTCATCTATGGTAAACTTTGCAAGATGTAAGTGTTTAGGTGCAAATGTTCTCAGAGGTCCCGATCAGATACCCTGGGATGGTAAACTAGACTATGACTATCAACTGTGGATTGACTCTGATATAGTCTTTAATACTGAGAAGTTTTGGCAATTGCTTGACCTTGCTCTCCCAGCAGAAGCAGTCATTCAGGAAGACATCACAGATGATGATGGCAATGTCACTGGGATGCGACAGTCTATAGTTGAGGATGCACAGCGACAGATTGCTGCTGGTTGGTATTCTACTGAAGATGGAAAAACTACCTCTGTGGCACATTGGTTAGATGAGGATGATTTCAGAACCAATGGTGGTGTCATGAATCATGAGATGGTAGATGGTATTAGTAAGAGGAAGAAGCCTTTCACTGTGGACTATACAGGGTTTGGATGGGTGTTAATTAAGAAGGGTGTATTTGAGCACGAGCAGATGACTTATCCTTGGTTTGCTCCTAAGATGCAAGTCTTTGAATCTGGTGCTGTGCAGGATATGTGTGGGGAAGATGTAAGTTTCTGCTTAGATGCTATGGATGCCGGATTTAAGATTTGGTGTGATCCTAGGATTAGAGTAGGACATGAAAAAACTAGGGTAATTTAACTATGGGTGTTTTAAAGAAAGGTGTAGGCGGGACTGAGTTTGTGGAAGCAATTCCCAAGAAGACTCGCCAAGGTAATGGAAAGCATACCAAGTATGCTGCTACTTCCAGTAATAATGCTAAGAAGAAATACAGAGGACAAGGTAGGTGACTGTGGCTAACAGACCTGTGGATATGTCTGAAGAATTCAGACAGAATGGTTGGGAGTATTGTAAGTACTTGATAACGGATCCTAGGTCCGATGCATACCTGAGAGAGGCGTTTAAAAAGAAAACCTCTCTCTATAAAAATAACCGGAAGTCTCTCTATTAATATGAATGTCCTTTTAGCTTATGGGATTGTTATCATCCTAATATTTTTGATGGTGGGAACCACTTCTATAGTGAGAAGATTACGTAAATAGTTAAACCAACTGCTTAAGCAAATATGACTAACGCTTATATTGAAAAAGATGGTAAGGAGCACATCAATCATGGAATGCTCGAATATACTAAGTCTGATTTAGAAATGCATAATGATGCCTTTGAGCATTCTCATGATGGAGAGAACGTAGACCCTAATGATGCCAAAATCAACGACTGGCACAATAGACACCATCCAGGAACTGCTTTTGAAGAATTTTGCGATACTCATCCTGATTCCCTGGAGTGTAGGGTATATGATGAGTAAATAGAAGTACTAAACAATAATACAAATGGCGGAAACATTCCTACGTGAAATAGCAGATGATCTTTATGTACCCAAGAAAGGGACTAAAAGGATTAATAACGACCTTTATGAAGTAGTGGAAGAAGAGGAAAATGAACTTTATGATGACTTTGAGAACCCTCTTCCCCTTCAAGGTTAATTATTTTTTAAAAGTGTAATAAATAAACCTAGATTATAGTAACGTAAATACGTGCCTGTTCAAAGACGCAGTAAAGGTTTTGTTGATATCAGTGCAAGCTGGCAGAACAATCCTTTGAGTAATGATTTAATTACATTAAAGAATGAGACTGCTATAGCACGTTCCGTTCGTAATCTTATTTTAACTATACAAGGTGAACGACCATTTCAACCAGTTCTTGGGTCGAATGTTTCTAACCTTCTATTTGACAATATGGATAAATTGACTGCTGCTGCATTGAAGAATGAAATAACTACTACTATTGAAAATTATGAACCCCGTGTAGAACTTAATGATGTTATAGTGGACCCTAATTATGATAATAATGAATTTAATGTAACAGTACAATATTATATCGTTGGTATTGACGTACCAGAACAAGAACTATCATTTGTATTAGAATCCACCAGGTAAATGCCTTTAGTCAATTTTAGTAACGTCGATTTTGATCAGATCAAAACGTCCATTAAGGACTATTTGAGAACGAATTCTAATTTCACAGATTATGATTTTGAAGGATCAAACCTTTCGGCAATAGTAGATACACTTGCTTATAATACTTACATAACCTCATATAATGCCAACATGGTAACTAATGAGGTATTCATTGATAGTGCCACTCTCAGAGAGAACGTGGTGTCTCTGGCAAGGAATATAGGTTATGTTCCTAGATCACGGAAATCAGCAAAAGCAACAATTTCTTTTAGTGTTAATGCATCTAATACAACTGCAGTAACTCTTACACTTAAAGCAGGTATTGTTTTAACTACAGCAGAGAAGTTTGGAGGAAATAGTTATACCTTTGCAATTCCTGATGACGTTACAGTTCCTGTATTATCTACTGGTTTTGCACATTTTGATGATTTAGATGTATATGAAGGAACATATATTAATCAGACATTTACTGTAAGTTCAAGAAATCCCAATCAAAGATTTGTTCTTCCTAATCCTGGAATAGATACAGATCTTATTAGAGTTATTGTTAAAGATAATGAAACCTCTTCTGTAAAAGATAAATTTGAGAAATTTGATAGTCTATTTAATGTAAAGGCAGATTCAAGAGTATGGTTCTTACAAGAAATAGAAAATGAAAGATATGAAGTATTATTTGGTGATGGGATATTTGGTCAGAAAGTAGAAGAACCTAATTTTATAGAAGCAAGTTATATTACTTCTAGTGGTGCAGAAGCAAACGGATTATCACAATTCTCCTATGCTGGTAGATTAGTAGGAAATGATGGTCAATCTGTAACTAGTGGCGTTTCTTTGATCTATACTAGTTCACCTTCTTCAGGTGGTAGTTCAATTGAAAGTATAGAATCTGTTAAGAAATATGCTCCTCAAATCTATGCCTCTCAAAATAGAGCAGTAACAGCATCAGATTTTGAAGCATTAGTACCAAGAATTTATGCTGAAGCAGAATCAGTCTCTGCATATGGTGGTGAAGAATTAACACCCCCTAGATATGGAGAAGTCTTCATTAGTGTTAAACCTTATAATGGAGTTTACCTCTCTAGTGCAATTAAAGAAAATATAAAAACTGAATTAAGAAAGTATTCTTGTGCTGGAATTATTACTGAAATATTAGATTTAAAGTATTTGTTTGTAGAAACTACTAGTACTGTATATTATGATACCAGTAAAGCAGCTTCTGGGAATGGAGTTAAGACTCATATTCTCAATAACATCATAAATTATGCTAATTCTTCTCAATTAAACAAATTTGGTGCTAGATTTAAGTATAGTAAGTTCCTAGGAATCATTGATAACAGTCAAGCTTCAGTTACTTCTAATATAACGACTGTTGCCATGAGAAGGGATATGGAACCGAGGTTAAATACCTATACAGAGTATGAGATTTGTTTTGGAAATAGAATCCATGTAGGAAGCGAAGATGGTTATAACATCAAATCTTCAGGGTTCTATGTTAATGGCATCAGTGATTGTGTTTATCTTGGAGATCTTCCTGGTTCTGATCTTTTGACTGGTACAGTGTTCTTATTCAAATTGAATTCACCAACACAACCAGTAGTAGTTAAAAGAGCAATAGGAACTATTGATTATAAGAAAGGTGAAATTAAATTAAATCCAACTAATATTATTTCTTCAAAATTAAATCGTGGAGCAACTGGATTTACTACACCTTTAATTGAAATCTCTATGCAACCTTATTCAAATGATGTTATTGGATTGCAGGATCTTTATTTGCAACTAGATACTAGCAATACCTCAGTTACTATGGTTCCTGATGAAATTACTTCTGGTACTAATACTTCTGGGTCCAGTTATAAGGTAACTTCTAGTTATACCAATGGTTCTTTAGTCAGAGGAACTCCTCATTTGGCAAGCGAAACCACCACCACATAGAATATAACAAATAGTAATGACAATAGAGACTAGAGTTAAATTCCAAGACATAGTTGAGAATCAACTTCCTCGTTTTGTGCGAGAAGATTTTCCATTATTACCTGATTTTTTAAAATCTTACTATGTTTCTCAAGAAATACCTGGTGGATCTTATGATTTAGTCCAAAATTTGGACAGATATGTTAAAGTTGATGAATTATGTGATATAAAAGAGCATACCATACTTAATGGCGACCTGTCAATGGACGCCGAACAGATTGAAGCTGGTCAGGATGGTAATTTTACTGTAGGTTTCCCTGATCATAATGGTTTAATTAAGATAGATGATGAAATAATTACTTACGAGTACAAGACAGATAGCACTTTTGAGGGGTGTACGAGAGGTTTTAGTGGTATTACGTCTTATATTGGGTCTAATACACCAGATAAGTTGGTATTTTCCACTTCGGTTGGTGCAGCGCACACTTCTGGGACCAGAATTGAGAATTTAAATGTAATATTTCTTCAAGAATTCTTCAAAAAACTTAAAACTCAGTTTGCGCCAGGGTTTACTGAGAGACCACTTTCATCAGAAATTGATCAAAGAAATTTTTTATTCAATTCGGACAGTTTTTACACTTCAAAAGGTACTGATCAAGCCTTCGAAATCCTTTTTAAGGCACTTTATGCTGCAAAAGTAGATGTAGTTCATCCTGACCAGTACTTATTCCGTCCATCGAATGCAGATTATAAGATAACTAAGGACTTTATTGTTGAAAAAATCAGTGGAGACCCTAATAAATTAAAAAATCTTACATTTAATCAGAAATCTAGTGGTGCTAGAGGTACTATTACCAATGTAGTACCCATTCTTTATGGTGACGGTAGGTATTTTACAGTAAGTATTGACTCAGGATACTCTAGAGACATCAGTGTACAGGGTACAATTAAGAACGAATTTATAACAAACCCTAAAACTAAGCTTACGAATGAGGTTAGTATTGGCGCCACAGTTCTTGATGTTGATTCTACCTTAGGTTTTCCAGAATCAGGGAAGCTTATTATAACAGATCCTGATAATCAACCAGTATCTCTTGCATATACAGGTAAAACTGTAAACCAATTTTTTCATATTACTGGTATTAATAACACTTTTGAACCAACTACGGATATTAGAATAGATGATTATTCATATTCATATGTTGGTATTGATACTACTGAGCAAATTAGAGTAAGAATTGCAGGAGCTCTTCAAGATATTGACTTTAAAGAAGATAATTATTCATATGAACCAGGCGATGTTATAAGACTTCAATCTATAGGGGTTGAAAGTAAGATTGAAAAGGCATCTAATTTCATTTACAACATTAAAACTAACTGGGAAGTTAAGGAAATTAGAGTTATTGATGAAGAACAGAAAAAATATACCTTTATTACTTGGGATACTCAATATTTGAGACCAGGACATAAGTTGGTTATAAAGAGTAAGGATGCTATTCCTGTAGTTGTTACTGGTACTGTCAGTCAGGTTACTTCTGATCGTTCTTTTGAGGTAATAGTATCATCTGTTATTAACTTAAGAAGACAATGGACCTTTGAGAATCAGATTTTAAAGGGGAATTCTTCTAGGTATCCTTATATTGATAATTTTATTGCTAATACATTAAACACTTATGTAAAACCTGCTACTGGAGATGTATTAGTAACTAGTAACTCTATTCCATATTATGATAATAAAGAAACTAATCCATATGATAGAAAAGTCAGTTTTACTGGACGTTTGGTTAGTACTGAAGAAATTACTTTAACCACAACAACTGATCATGGATTTTTTACTGGTGATGCTATTTTTTATCAAGCAGGTATCACTGATGTAGTAAGTACTACTCCTGATGGACTAACTTTTACTACTCCAATTGAAAGTAGATTTAATAATGTTGATGATGGTGTTTATTATGTAAGAAGAGTTGATGAAAATCAGATTAAAATGTCTCGTAGTAAGGGGGATTTATATGCTGATATTTACGTAGAATTTACCGGTGATGTAACAGATAATAAATTCATTTATTTTGATTATAAATCAAAGGTATTTGATGCTCAAAAAATAGTTAGAAAACTTCTTCCACCAGATCCTAAAAGTGGAACTTGGGAAACTGATCCTGGATATACTGGTATATTGAATAATGGTGTTGAGATACTTAACTATAAGTCTCAAAATAGTACTATTCATTATGGAGACGTTAGATCTTTTGAGGTTAAAAGGGGTGGATATAATTATGATGTTGTAAATCCTCCACTTATAGTATTAAATGATTCAGTTGGTACTGGAGCAACTGGTATTGTTGCTACTCAAGGAGAATTAGTCAGAGTTGAGGTTAAACAGACTGGATATGATTATGTTGATGATCCTATTGTAATCTTTAGTGGTGGTAATCCTATTGAAGAAGCAGAAGCAGAAGTACAGACTGTTGCTGTAGTACATGATTTGCCTTTTAATGCTGGATATGAATCTTCAGGAAGTAGAGGAGTAGGATTAAGTACCAATACACTTTCACAGAATACTATTGGATTTACTACTTTCCATAAGTTTAGAGATGCTGAAGAAGTAATATATGATTCTAGAGGTTTAACAGCAGTAGGTGGATTATCTACAGATTCTCCATATTACGTTCGTATTGTTGATAATTTTAGGGTTAGACTTCATAATAATTTTGATGATGCTGTTGTAGGAGTCAATACTATAGCTTTAACTACTTTTGGTTCTGATACTCAGTTTATTAGATCAGCAGAATTAAAGAGGATTGTTTCTAGTATAGTAGTAAAGAATCCAGGAAAAGGATATCAGAATAAGAAAAGAACAATTCGCAGCGAATCCACAGGAATTAGTACTGCAAAGGATTCATTTATTATTGAAAATCATGGTTATCTTGATAAAGAAATAATTAAATATGCTGCTCCTCTAACTGGAGATTCAGTTACAGGATTATCTGAGAATGATGAATACTATGTTTCAAAGTTGAGTGATGATGAATTTAGTCTTAGATTAGTTGGTGTTGGTACTACTGCTGTTGATTATTATTGGGAGAATTTTATCCCTGTAGACATCATAAAGAGTGGTGGGGGTACATTTAACTATAAACCAATTACTGCCACCGTACAGGGGTCTATAGGGGTCTCTACGAGGGCAGGAGGACAAGACTTCAGCGCAGTCCTACAACCTATTGTAAGGGGTGAAATTACTTCAGTTGACATGACCCAAGCTGGGGTTGGATATGGTGCTTCTGAGATAGTTAATTTCAATAGACAACCAGTAATTACTTTTGAAAATGGAGAACTTGCTCAATGCAAACCAGTCATTAGTAACGGTAAGATTGTAAGTATTTTAATTCAGAATGCTGGTAGAAACTATCATGCTCCACCAGATGTAGAAATTGAGAGTTCTACTGGAAATTATGCTCAATTAACTCCTTTAGTTTCTGAAGGAAAAATTTCAGAAATTAAGGTTATTAAGGGTGGTGCTGGATATGTAGAGGGCGAAACTACTATTAAACTAAAAGCTCCAGGATTAACTGCGCAAGTAGAAGCAAATATTAGAAATTGGCAAGTAAATTTATTCCAAAGGAATCTTAATAATATTCAAAGTGATGATGGTGTTCTAGAAGAGAACGTAGACCATAGTAAATTGGAATATGCTCACATCTATGTACCTCGTCCTTTAAGGGAAGCAAGTTATGCTATATCTGGAGAAGCAGAAGATAACACACTTTATGGTACACCAGATCTAGTTAAAGATCCTGAGTCTGGAGAAGAGGCTGCAAGTGTCAATCATTCTCCTATTTTGGGATGGGCTTATGATGGGCATCCAATTTATGGTCCATATGCATTTACTAATAAAAATGGATCTGGATCTATTACTGAAATGATATCCGGATATGAATTAAAACCAGATTTGACCAATAGACCTCCAGTAGGAGTTTATGAGGCAGGTTTCTTTATAGAAGATTATGTTTATACCGGTAATGGTCATTTAGATAGACATAATGGTAGATTTGCAATAACTCCAGATTATCCTAAAGGTGTATACGCTTATTATTCTACTATTAATTTACAGAATGATTCTACAGGTCCTTTTGAAGGATATAGAAGACCTGCGTTCCCTTATTTTGTAGGAGATACATTTAAATCTCAACCAAATGCTTTTAATTCCTTAATTAATTCTACTCAAGAAGAATATAATATTGAAAACCATGAATGGTTAAGAAATACTAGAGATTATCATACTAATTCAGTAAAAAGTGGATATGATTATATCTTTAATTCTAATGAAGTAAAAGAGCAGACTCTAGAAGTAACAGAAGTTGCTTTAGGTGTTATTAATAATATAGGAATTACCACTGGTGGTACAAATTATAAAGTTGGCGATGATGTAGTATTTGATAATGCTGGAACTAATGGCAGAAATGCTGATGCTGAAGTTAAAAAGGTAGGTGGTAAGACAGTTCATACTGTTAGTCTCGCTACTACTAGCTTCTCTAACATTGAATTAATTCCCAATCACTCTAATAGTACTTTTGTTGGAATTTTAACTCAACCACATGGTTTATTAACTAAAGATATATTGAGAATTGCTGGACTTTCTACTAATATTAATGGTCTGGCTGGAAGTTATAATATTGGTATAAGAAGTGAGGCTGTTTTACTCGCAAAGAGCATGGTTGCTCAAACTGGAGTTGAATGGATTAGTGTTGCTGGTTTAGAAGGACAATCCTTATTAGAAAATGATATATTAATAGCAGACCAGGAAAAACTTAAAGTATTAAATGTTGATCCAGGAGTTGGATCAATTAGGGTCAGAAGAGCACAGTCAGGAACAACTGCTGGAGTTCATACTAATTCTGCAGTTCTTTGGGAGGATCCAAGAAGGTTTGGTTTTACTACTAGAATAGGAATAAACACCACAAAATCTTTTAGAATTAATAGAGAACATTATTTCAATCCTCCTGATGTAGTTGGTACAGGAACTGCTAGAGGAGTTGGTATTGGTACAACTATTACTTTCTCTGCTCCAGGTTTAGGATTTACTCAGGCATTCCTTGCACCTCAGGAATTATGGTTCCCAGAGCATAATTTTGAATTAAATGATGAAGTTGTTTATAAGGCAAATGGTGGAACTTCTATTCAATCTTATAGTGGTGTAGCTGGAGCCAAATATGCGAATTTGGATACTTGGATTAATTTATATGCTGTTCCACTTTCTGCTAATACTATTGGTATAGCAACTGGTAAAGTTGGTTTAGGAAGTGATTCTGATGGATACTATGTTGGAATTAATAGTACACTTGTTCCATCCACTCTCTACTTCACTAATACTGGTGTAGGTGACACTCATAGTTTAAAAACTAGATTAACTGATGTAATAACTTCTAACGCTACTCAGAATTTAGTTACTGTTTCTACTGCTACAACTCATCAATTATTGAAGAATGATACTGTTTGGGTTAGTGTTAAACCTATAGGTACTACAACTGTTACTGTCAAATATAATGATTATAATAGAAGAATAGTATTTGATCCCCAGAATTTTGTTGCTGGAAACGTAGATTTATCTCTAAACACGATTACAGTATCTGAAGGAGTCTTTTCAAGAGGGGATAAGGTAATACATGAATCTAGTGATCCTTGTGGAGGATTAACTAATCAGAAGATGTATTATGTTATTTTTTATGATGATACTAATATTCGTTTAGTAGAAGATAGAGCACAATTACAATCTACTAATCCTAAGTATGTAATTTTGACTAGTGCTAAAGCTGGAACTTTATCTAAAGTTAATCCTCCAATATTAGCAAGAAAGAATCAGCAATGGAAATTTGATTTATCAGATTCTTCTTTATCCTACCAAGCTAATGGAACTACTTATTCTGCATTTAGTATGAATTTGTATAAGGATGCATTATATAAAGATGAATTTGTTACTACACAAAAGAATGATGTTTATGAAGTTGTTAAAACAGGAAAGGTTGGAATAGATGCTAATGCAAATCTTCTTCTTTCTATAACAGATGATATTCCGGGTAATTTGTTCTATAAATTCAATCCAGACAATATTGATAAAATTACTGATGTTAAGAATGAGATTATAGTTGATAACTTAGTTCCTAAGTATAATCAGATTAATACACTTCCAACTTATTATGATGGTAATTGGAGTATAAGTGGAATTGGAACTACTACTTTCAGTTATAATATACCAAATACCCCAGATGTTACACAGTATAATAAAGATACTTCAGATTCAACTTATATTACTAATTCTAAAACTGCAGAAGGTCGTATAGTAGAATTTGATATTAGAAGTGGTGGAGCAATGTATAAGGTTGCTCCTAGGATAACCAGCGTGTCAGTAGGATCTACTATTAGAGCTGGAATTGGTAGTGGTGCTATTTTATCTGCAGAGACTACTAATATTGGAGCAATAACCAAAACTAAACTTAATAACATTGGTTTTGATTATCCCACAGATAAAACATTAAAAGTAATTCCTAATCTTCCTGATATTGTTGAAGTTGAAAGATTAAACACATTAGGGTTTATTGGAATTTTATCTCAAGGTAGAAATTATATTGTATCTCCTGATTTAGTAGTTATTGATGGTTATACTAACGAAGTACTTTTAGATGTTGATCTTGAATATCAATTGGGTGATGATCAGGTCACTATTGTAAAAAATACAGAAGGGATATATGATACTCCACCTAAACTTATTCCTGTTGGTAATTCTAATGGTGTAGGTATTAGGGATCTTCTTTATAGCCCTACTGGTGCAGGTACTTCTACAGGAGAACCACATACAGTTAGACTTTATATTGATGATGTGTTTAATAAAGCATCAGATTTTGAATCTGGTGAATGGTTCCCTGGTAATAAGTTCTTACTTGAAAATGTAAGTGTAGGACTTGGAAGTACTGGTTTAGGATATAACTCTAAAGAGTATGACTATACATTGTGGACTATTACTGCTTCTAGCGGTCAAGTAGGTGGTGCTAATGCATTTATAGAATTTGCTTTCCCAGAAGGATATATTGGAGCTGGTCAAACACCAGGTAAAATGATTCCTTCTCAATCTGCAGGAAGATTGATTTTGGAAAATCATTTCCCACTTTATGATGTACGATTAAAACAAAGTCAATTCTTTAAAGGAGAGAAGGTATTAGATGAAGTTGGTGCAGTTGGAGAAATTCAAAGATGGGTTCCTGAAAGCGATACTTTAACAATCTCTGCTCAACAAGAATTTGATGTAGGGTCTAAGATAAAAGGACAAAGTTCTTTAGTTGAAGCATATATTAGAACTAATGTTAGTTTTGCAGCAGAAATTGCTACTGGTGCTGGAGCAACAGTTTATCATGGATGGCAATCTGATTCTGGATTCTTGAATGATAGTTTCCAAAGACTTCCTGATAATGAATATTATCAAAGATTTGCTTATGCCTTAAGGTCACAAGTTCCTATTGATACTTGGGGTGATGATGTTAAAGCTCTTAGCCATGTCGCTGGTTTTTCTAGATGGAGTGATTTAGAAGTTGAAAGTAAGGATCCTAATGCAGTTATTACAAGAACAGAACCAGCTAATTTTGAATTGGTTGCTGAAATGGAAAGCATCAAGTCTGTTTTTGAATATCCCGATTTTGATGATGTAAGTGAAATTACTGTTGATATAAATGGAGAGATAGTTTCTAAAGATGTTTTATTTGCTAATAGACCAATTACTGATTACTACCAATCAATTGGTAATAGAGCACTTAATATTACTGACTTTAGTGATACATTTAATAATAGAGAAAGATCTACTAAGTATGCAACAGTTGCAAAATATAATACTAATGATGTTTTTAATAAAATATTCACTATAGTAAAAGATCAGACTTATTCTGATGAAAGACAATTTGCTATAGTTTCTCTTTTACAGCATAATAATCAGGCATATATCAATGAATATGCTGTTTTAGATACTTACCTGGATTTAGGAACTTATGATTATAGAGTTACTAAAAATGGTTGGGATTTAACATTTGTTCCTAATAAAGCTGAGTGGAATTTATATGATTGTTCCAATGTTTCTATAGCTATTAAAGATAATGTTGTAGGTGTAGCAAGTACAGCATTAGGTGATAGTGTTTCTGTAGGGACTACTCATGTTGATGTAGGTGCTGCTACAACTACAACTATTGTTTCTATGGCAACAACCTATAGGGCTGCCAAGTTACAAGTTCAAATTGAGAATACATCTCAAGAATTCTTTGGGACTGAGCTTAATATTATTCATGATGGAAGTAAAGTTGGTGTGAGTCAATATGGAGATATACGAAATAGTCTTGCTGAAGGATCTATAGGGTTTGGAACATTCCACAGTTATATTAGTGGATCTAATGTTGTTGTAGACTTTATTCCTGATACTAATGTAGGAGTTGCTTTAACCGTAGATGCTTCTACCATCTTCATAGCTGATGCAGGTGAATCTAGTGGTATTGGATCAGTTACAATGGATGTTGGTCGGTTGATATCTTACTCACGTGACACTGCTGCTAGTACTGCTAGTATTATAGCATCTTATACATCAGATGATTCGGTAGATGATTGGAAAGCTACTTCTGCATATTATATTGTATCGTGGGAAGGAAGTGGTGCTGGTGATGGAATGTACCAGATGTTTGAATGTGCTGTAGTAAATTCTTCATCTAATGAATGTGAAGTTTCATGGGGTAATGTAGGACTTAATACTTCTGGTATAGGAACTGTAGGAATTAGTTCTGTAGGCGCTTCTAGAAATCTTACTTTTGAAAGTCATTTCCCAGGAACTACTAGAGTCTTTGGTATAGAAATGCAGATTTATGATGGTGTTCCTAAGTCTCCTAGTATGCCTTTAGAGAATGTAGAAATTTATAATGATATTGGTAGATATGTTGGTACTAAGTTAGATCTTAAGACTGCATTCCCATTAACTCATAATATAGGTGGCACTGAATTTGATATCTTTAGAAGACAGTTTAATGGTAATGAAGATGCTGGTTCTGGGGGCGGTGGAATTAATCTTCTTAACAATACAGTAGATATTGTAGATCACTTCTTTGTAACTGGAGAAAGAGTAACTTACAGTTATACTGGAGCAACTAGTTTAAATGCTGTAGGTATTAAAGATGCAACTGTCGCTGGTGTTACTACAGATAAACTTCCAAAAGATTTGTATGCAGTTAAAACTTCTAATTCTACATTAAGATTTGCTGAGACTTCTGAGAAGGCTTTAAGAAAAACTCCTGAAGTATTTGAATTAAGTACTGTTGGTATAGGTACTTCACATCATATTACTGCTACTAAACAATCAACTAAGTCATTATTGACTCTTGATAATATGCTTCAGTCTCCTCTTACAGGAACTGCTGTTACTACTGCATTAGGTACTGGAATTGTATTTGATCAAAAACTTGCTTGTGTTGGTGTAACATCATTCGCTGCTGGCGATATGGTACAAATGGAGAATGAGATATGTAAGATATTATCTATTGGAATAGGAAGTGAGAAAAATATTACTGTCTTAAGAGCACAAGTAGGAACAACGTTAGATTCTCATGCTGGTGGAACTACAATTATAAAATTAGCTGGTAATTATAATATTGAGTATAATACTTTACACTTCGTAGAGGCTCCTCCAGGAAATACACCATTAAGTACAACTGCAGATCCTGATGAAAATGATTGGGCTGGAATTACTACTCACTCTACGTTCCACGGTAGAATCTTTACTAGGACTGGAAAAGTAGGGTCTCAAAATGAGACTTATACTACCAATATGATATTCAATGATATATCTAATCAGTTTACTGGAATTCAAAGCTTCTTTAGTTTAACTACTGGACTTGGTACTAGTGAAACTAATGCATTAGGATTCTCAACTTATAATGGGGTGGTTCTTATTAATGATATGTTCCAGGAACCTGCTCTTTATGAACAAGGTAATTATGACTTTGAAGAGAAATCTGGAATTACTACTGTTACCTTTACTGGAGAACCTTTAGATCTTGCTATTGATCGTAGACCTACAGATACAGTTTTAGGTGAAAATGCAAATAGAACTTGGTATCCTAATGGTGGTAAGATTGTTTCTGTTGGTTCTACTGGTGGATATGCTTATCAACCATTAATTAGTGCTGGTGGTACTGCTATTGTTTCATCTGCTGGAACTATTACTTCTATTAGTATTGGTAATACAGGTTCTGGATATAGATCAGGTATTCAAACTACAGTTAATGTAGGTGTTCAAACATATAGTGATGGATTGGCTTCTTATGTTGCTATTGGTACTGCTGCTATTAGTGGTGGTCATATTGTAAGTATTGCTGTTACTAATCCAGGAATTGGATACACATATTATCCAGATGTATCTACTACCTTTATGAATGCAGTAGCTGCAGCATCAACTACAATTATATCTGTTGCTGATACTACTGGAATTGTTCCTGGTAACTTAATTTCTATTGCTCATACTACTACTGCATCACCAGCTACTATAGTTGGAGTGATGACTAATGTAACTGTTACAGCAGTTAACTCTGGAACAATTAGTATAGGTGCTTCAGATGTTATTGCAGCAGCAGTTGGCATTGGAACTACTACAGCAGCTCCTGTAGTTACAATTAAGAGAAACGACCCACCTGATGTTATATTTGATGCTCCTCTCTCTTATACTAATATTCCTTTAATATATCATCCATCTTCTACTACAGGAGTTGGACAGAGTGCATCCGTGGATATTGTTGTTGGACAAGGTTCTAGTATAGTTGAGTTTAAAGTTGGAAGAGAAGGATTTGGATATGGTAATGGTGAAATACTTACCGTTGCTGTAGGTGGAGCAACTGGTATTCCTACCACTGCTGATACACATCAAGACTTTGAACTTACTGTTCAATCTACTCATACTGATGAATTTAGTGGTTGGACGTTTGGACAATTACAACCATTAGATAATTTTAGTAGTGAACTTGATGGGTTTAGAAAAGTCTTCCAGATGAAGGTTAATACAGAGGCTGTTTCACTTAAGGCAGCTCCTGGTTGGGATGTAGATCCTATTCAATCACTTCTAGTATTTGTTAATGGTCTTCTTCAAGAACCAGGCTATGCATTCAATTTAGGTAGTGGTGGAAGTTCTATTGTATTCACAACTGCTCCTCAGGTTGGAGATTATGTTCATGTTTTATTCTATAAAGGAACTCCTGGTATAGACGTAACTTTATTAAAAGTTGCTAAGTTGATTAAGAAAGGAGATAAGATTGACATTGAAAACAATCCAGAGAAAATGTATAATGGATACCCACAGGGAATTGGACTTAATCAAGAACCAAGGGTTATTATTGGAATTACATCTTTAAGTTCTGATACTGTATCTACTAACCCATATAACGGTATAGGTATATCAACAGATATTAGTCTCTTAAGACCAGCTCAGTGGAAGAAGCAGACAGAAGACTTATTCATTAATAATAGAGCAGTTGGAAAAGATAGAGTTGAATTAGAAGCAGATGTATATCCATCTTCTTATCTCATCCAACCAGTTGCAGGAATAACAACTTATGTTTATGTTGATAGTGTAAGACCTTTCTTCAATCCATATGATGAACAAACTGCTGGATTAGATGTTTTACAGAATTTTGTAAATATTACATCTCAAGACCCTGCAGTTACAGGTGTTGCAACTGCAACTGTTTCGGATACCGGTACTATTACTGGAGTTACTATCAGTAATGTTGGTACTGGTTATAGTGGAAATCCCACTGTTACTTTCTCTGCACCTCCAGAAGGAAGTGGATATACGCAAGCAACTGCAACAGCAGCAATTGTTGGAGATCAATTATCTACTATAACTATTACCAATGCTGGTACTGGTTATACACAAACAAATCCTCCAGTTGTTTCTATAGCAGCTCCTAATACTGTTAGATCATTTAAGGTTGATGTTGATTCATATGCAGGTGATTATGGACAAATAGTTGGATTTGGAACTACAACTACAGGTGGTAATAATCAAGTAATCTTTGATTTCTATATTCCAGATGGTTCCGCTTTGAGAGATGTTTCTTCTTCTGGAAGTGGTCAAGTTTCTACTGCTACTACAGTCAGTGGAATTAGTACTGGAGACTTCTTTATTGCTTATGATACTAATCATATAATTAGTGGACCACAAGCTGTTAATGTCCCAACTAGAGTTGAATTAACTGCTGGTGGTAGTGGATATAAGACTGAATCTGGAGCAACAACAGGAACTAGAACTGTAGGAACCACAGGTGGTGGTGGAGGTCAAGGATTGACTTTAGACATCACTATTGCAAGTGGTGTAATTACAGCAATAGAAATTAATGTTCAAGGTGCTGGTTATATTCTTAATTCTGTAGGTGGACTTAATGTTTCTCCTGGTTCTGGATGTACATTCAATATTATAGGAGTCTATGGAACTTTAGAAACTAAGAAGACTGATGGTACAACTAAGGTTGGCGCAACCACTTCTTATATGGATTGTGTTTACCAGGTAGCAAGTTGTGAAACTGTTACTGTCACTAATGCCTCTATTGGTGCAACCACTATGAATGGACCTTACACAGGTCTTACAACTGATGTGAGGAGAGTATTCTGCAATATTGCAGGTATTGCTACTGATAATTTTGATTCTTCATTAATTACTTTTGACTCTAATAAGACTGGTGTTGGAACAGTTACTTGGGATACTCAATCTCAACCAACATATACGGGAACAATTCTCAGCATGGCGAATCAAGGTAAATACAGTTGGGGTAAATTAACTGTTGTCCGCGGCGATTCCAAGATTTATAACTATTATGGTGATAATGGAGTTATAGGTCTTCAAACCTCTGGTATGGTTACAAGATATAATCCTTTAGAATATAAGGATTATGTTATTTCATAATAAATACAGTTACGCAAACCACTAAGCGCAAATAATGGCTAAACAAGGAATTAGTACAGGAACGACTCCTAATGATGGAACCGGTGATAGCCTATTGGGTGGTGCCGTTAAAATCAACTCAAACTTTACTGAAGTTTATGATATAATAGGGGATGGAACAACCACATATGTAGGAATTGTTAGTTTTATTAATGTAGCAGGAGCATTAAGTATAACGACGTCGTATGGAGCTCCAACTATTACAGGAACTGCAAATACTGCAGTAATTAATTCAGAACAAATTTATACTGCTGGTGTTTGTACATTCGTTGGAGATGTTACTGCAGTTGGTGTTAATACATTCTCTTCTGCTGGATATGATGTAGCAGGTATTGTAACTTCTCAACAACTTTCTTTATATGATAGTGCAGTAGTTGCTGGAATTACAACGGTTGACTCATATGGAATTAATGTAACTGGTGTTGGAACATTTACCAATATAGCAGTTAGAGGAGATATAGAAAATACTGTTGGTGTTCATAGTGTATTCATAGATAAAACTGGTATTGCTGCAACAGCAATTAATATTAGTAATACAGCAACTCTTACGAATGCAACTATTACTACTGCTACCATTACTAATCTTACTGCAACCAATGTAACTGGTACTGCTGTAACTATTGGTTCTGCTGGAATTGAAGTCACTGGTGTTGGAACCTTTACTGGTCAAATAGATGCTAATGGTGGAGTAGCAGGTGACGTAACAGGCAATTTAACAGGAACAGCTACTACAGCTACTGTTGCTATTAATGCACAAGGATTGACAGGATCACCTAATCTTAATTGTGGAATAATAACTGGTACAAATTTACATGCTACTGGTGGTTCTGGTGCAAATATTAGTGGAGTATGTACAGCATCTTCATTTAGTGTTGGTGCTAATGCAGTTATTAATTCTTCTAGACAACTTCAAAATATTGCTTCTCTTGATGCTACAACTACATCAACAATTGAGGCTGCGATTGAAGCAGGTCCAAATGATTTTACAGATTTAAATGTAGCTGGTTTAGGTACAATCAGTGAACTTTATGTTAATGGAAGAACTAATGGTCTGAATATAATTGGTGTTACTACTGGATTGAGTGTTCCTGGTATTAGTACTCTTGGTATTATTACAGGTGCCACTTCTATTCAAGCAACTGATGTCTATTCAAACTTTGTGTTTGGTGATGGTCGTAACATGAGTGGTGTTGCCAGAACTGATAATATTGCTTCTTCTGGTATTGCTACATTTGCTGATGCAATTAATGTTACTACAACTGGAGTTTCTACTGTTAGTGGAGTATTGAAAGTTGGGGTTGCTACTATTACAGATTTAACTATATCTGGATTTGCAACTGCTACTACATTTAATGGTCAACTTGACTCTGGAATAGGAACTATAACTAAAGCCTTTATTGGTGCTGGTGTTACTATTGATCAGAAGAATATTGATGCTGGTCAAACTGGTATTATAACTGCTGCTACCTTTAGTGGTAATTTAACAGGAACTCCTACTTTAGGTACTGGAGTTACAGTAACTACTTGGGGTTTAGAAGTCCTTGGTGTTACAACATCTACTACATTTAAAGGTAATGCTGTTGTTGGAGTAGCAACCATTACTACAGGTGCTGTTACTAATTTGACAGGAACCACTGCTACTCTTGGTGCTGTTACTATTAATAATACAGGAATTAACAATTCTGGTGTTTCTACTGCATCTAGTTTTGTTGGTGATTTAACTGGTAATTTAACAGGAACTCCTACATTGGGTGTTGGTGTTACCGTAGTTACTGGTGGATTAGAAGTTGCTCAAGGTATTGTTACTGCCACAAGGTATGATGGAACTAAAGCAATTATTGGTACTGGTGTTACTATAGATCAAGGAAATCTTGATGTTATAGGTATAGCCAGTGTGAGGTCTGATTGTAAAGTTGGACTTAGTACTGCTGCTGGTGTTGTTTTAACATCTGCTGATGGAACTTCATATAGATTAATAGTTGCCAATGATGGTACTTTAAGTACTACGGCTGTATAACCCTCTATAAATAAAAAGAAACTGTTTAAAAAATGGCGGCGATAATCACTGATCAACTTCGTATAGTAAATGCGAGTAATTTTGTAGCTGGCGTTCAATCCAGTCAAAACTCATATTATTGTTTTATTGGAATGCCCAATCCTGCTGATTACAGCTCTACTTGGGACTCAGATCCTCCCGCGCCTAAAGACAGTTTTGGTCAGCAGGATGATTACTATGATAATATGTTGGCATGTAAGAGAATTAACTCTGCAGATATAAGTCAAGTTGTTAGAAAGCTTAAGTGGACATCCGGTGTCACTTATGATATGTGGAGGAATGATATTACTAGAGATAAGCCTTCACAACCATCTGGTGCTTTTGATATCTATTCTGCAAATTATTATGTAATGAATAGTGATTATAGAGTTTATGTTTGTCTCTTTAATAATGCTAATCCTGAAAATAATAATGAAGGTGGACCATCTTTAGATGAACCTACATTTACAGATTTAGAACCAAGATCCGCTGGAAGTAGTGGTGATGGTTATATTTGGAAATATCTCTTTAGTGTTAAACCATCTCAAGCAATTAAGTTTGATTCTACAGCATATCTTCCAGTTCCCGATACCTGGTTTACTAGTTCTACATATGCTCCTGTTAAGGAAAATGCAGCTGCTAGTGGTCAATTAAAAATTTGTACTATAACTAGTCGTGGAGTAGGTTTAGGTACTGCTAATATCACTTATACCAATGTTCCTATTTTAGGGGATGGTGCAGGTGCTAAAGCAACTGTTGTTATTAATAATGATTCTAAAGTAGAGTCTGTTACTGTTGCTGATGGTGGAGGTGGATATACTTATGCTAATGTAGATTTAGCAGCAGGTGGGGTTCCTACTGGAACTACAACTCCAACATTTGAGGTCATCATACCTCCTCCTGGTGGGCATGGTGCTAATGTTTATTTGGAATTAGGTGCATTGAATGCTATGGCATATGCACGTTTTGAAAATGATTCAGAAAATCCTGATTTTATTACAGGAAACCAATTCGCTAGAATTGGAATGATAAAGAATCCTGATGCATATGGATCTAGTGAATTGATGATTTTAGATAAAGCAAGTGCTTGTTATGCTCTCAGATTAACTGGAACTGGATATAGTTCAGCAGTGTTTACTCCTGACTCATTTGTTACTCAAACTGTAGGAATTGGTTCTACTGCTGTTGGAAGAGTAATATCTTATGATCCTATAACTGGAGTATTGAAATATTGGCAAGATAGAACTACTGCAGGATTTAATTCTAATGGAACTGCTAATCCTGATCCAATTTATGGATTTAGACAAAATGCATTCAATCATTTAGTTGATAGTCCGGGTCAAACTGGAGGTGGTAGTTTTACCATTACTGGGGGTAGCGTTGCACTAGGAATTAATACCGCTTTCCAAGGTGTTTCGACAGTAATAAATAATAGAACATATTACCTGGGTCAAAATTTTGTGAGCGGTGTAGCTCAACCAGAAATTAAAAAATATTCTGGTGAAATATTATATGTTGATAATAGACCTTCTATTACTAGGTCTAAAGCCCAAAAAGAAGACGTTAAAATTATCTTGCAATTCTAAGAAATCATGCCACAGGAAACGAATCTTAATGTAGCTCCGTATTTTGATGACTTTACGCCTACTAGCAATTATTACAAGGTATTATTTAAACCTGGATTTCCTGTTCAGGCAAGAGAATTAACGACTCTTCAATCAACCCTTCAGAATCAGGTTGAAGATGTAGGTAATCATCTTTTTAAAGAAGGTTCTGTAGTAATTCCTGGTGGAACAAATTTTAAGGATGAATTTAGATCTGTTCAAATTGATCCTGAATTTTTAGGTGTTCCTGTATCTTTATATTTGGATCAATTAGTTGGAAAAACTATTAAAGGCACTTTTTCTGGAGTCACTGCAAAAGTAGTAACGTATATTACTGATAAAGAGTCTGAAAAAGGAAATTATACGTTATATCTTGATTATACTTCTTCTGGAGATAATGATGGTGTAAATACGTTTTTTGATAATGAGGTTTTAAGAACACAAACAGATATTAGTTATGCTACTACCTTTATAGCATCTGGTGAGGGTTTTGCTAATACAATTACTACAGAATCTAATGCCACTGGAATGGCATTTCAAATATCTCAAGGAGTTTATTTTTTAAGAGGATATTTTGTAGACGTCCATGATCAGGTTTTAGTATTAGATCAGTATAGTAATGATGGAAGTTGGAGAATTGGATTAAAGGTAGATGAAGATGTTATTTCTTCTGATATTGATCCTAGTTTAACTGATAACGCTCAAGGATTTAATAATTTTACAGCACCAGGTGCAGACAGATTAAGAATTACTGCAACTCTTGCTAAAAAGGGACTTAATGATCTTAATGATCAGAATTTTGTTGAACTCACTAGAGTTAGAAATGGAGCATTAGAATCAGGACCTACTCAGGCAGAATATAATCATTTAGGGGATGAATTCGCCAAAAGAACATGGGATGAATCTGGGCATTACTATTGTAAAGATTTTACTACTACAGTTAGAGAATGTTTAAATGATGGTATAGGAAATAGAGGAATTTATAATCCAGGACAAATAACAGAACAGGGAAGTGAGCCAAATAAGAACTTAATGGTTTACAAGATTTCTCCTGGTAAAGCATATGTAAAGGGATATGAAGTTGATAGAAGGATACCTGCGCTTTTTGACGTTCAAAAACCAAGAGATGTAAAGACTCTTGAAGGTCAATCAGTTAATTTTGGATTTGGACCATCATTTACTGTTAATAATGTTACAGGATCACCTGTTATTGGGTTTAATAATGCTAATACTTTAAGTCTTAGAAGTGAAAGAGTAGGATCTAACAAACAACCTAAGAAATCTAGTGGTAGTGGATCTAAAGCTGACAATAATGCAGCAGGTAAAGAAATTGGTGTTGCTAGACTTTATGATTTTGCCTTAGAATCTGGTTCCTATGATACTGCTTATGCAGGTTCAAATCAGTGGGATTTAGCAACGTGGGATTTACAAACATATACTGATTTTACTTTAAATTCCAAAACTACTTTAACAGTCCCTACTAGAATAGAAGGTCAAGCTAGTGGTGCTGTTGGTTATCTTAGATATGCTGTTAGTGCTGGAACTGCTTTAACCGCTTATGATTTAAAAGGTGAATTTTTCCCAGGAGAAAAACTTACTTTTAATGGTGTAAGTGATAATGATAGATATACAACTAAAATTGTAAATTATGAAATTTCTGATGTTAGATCTTTTTGGAGTAGTATAGATCCAGGTACAGGAACTGCTGTTACATTTACTGCTGACTGTATGCCCAAGAAGGTTATTGGGTTTGGTGCAGGACAAGCAACTGGTATAAGTGGAGGTACTAGTATTATAAAAAGTGCTGGTGATAATTTCGCTGGTATTGTTACTACTGGAAATTTAGTTAGGTATAAGAGACCAGGACAAACATTAGCTACTATTAACAAGATTAGTGCTGTTGCTGATACTCAGTTGACAGTGGTTGGAGTTCAAACTGTTGCTGGAGTTATAGAAGGTGGTCTTCCTGCTAGTACAGAAAGTATTGCCGATATAGAAATAGTTGGAACTCAAATTCAGAAGACTAATGGTGGTGGAAATCAGGCTGATAATGAAAGTCTTTATAGTATATTCCCCAAATCTAATGTTCAATCAGTTGATCTAGTTAATTCTAGCATAGTAGTTAGGAGGCAATTTAATACTTCTATTAGTAATAATCAGACTCCTGTAATAACCGCTGCTGATGGTGAAGTATTCTTACCATTTGATGAAGAAAGATATACTTTAATTAGATTAGATGGTAGTACAGAAGCAATTGCTTCAAATAAGTTATTCCTTACTAATGGATCAAAGAGTCTTCAGTTTAAAGGTTTAGGAACTGCAAGTACTGATTGTAAATTAGTTGCTACTCTTAGGAAAAGTAAGGTTACTTCTAAAATTAAAATTAAGAAAGTTTCTGAAAATACTCTTATAGATAAATCTTCTAATTCTGCTTCTGGTATTGGTGGAACCACATTGAATGATGGTTTAACTTATGCAGAAGATGGTTTAGTATTTCCATATGGAACTAGAGTTCAGGATGAGCAAATATGTCTAAATGTTCCTGATATTATAAAGATATATGGAATATATGAATCTATTCCTGGAAGCACAACAGATCCTCAATCACCAAGTATAGTCGTTGGTTCTATGGATGGACCTACCTCTAGTACAAATGATCTAATCATTGGAGAAGAATTTTTAGGTCAAAGTAGTGGGGCAAGAGGACTTTATCTTGTTAGAAAGAGTGATATTGGAATTAATTTTGTTTATCTTAATAATACTACTTTTGAACCAGGAGAAGACGTTAAGTTTCTTTCATCTAATATAGTTGGAGCTGTAAGTAGTGTAGATATAGGTGATGATAATATAACTAGTGATTTTACTTTTGAGACTGGTCAGAAAGGATCTTTTTATGGATATTCTAGTATAATTAGAAAACCAGATCAAACTGCTCCTTCTAGAAAAGTAAAAATTTATTATGCCAGAGGAGCATATGATAATTCAGATACTGGAGATATCACTACAGTTAATTCTTATGGTGGATTCGATTACGGTACAGAAATTCCACGAGTTAATGGAAATAGAAATACAGATTTAGTTGACGCTAGACCTAGAGTTGGTGAATATGCAATAGTTGCTGGTGCTCGTTCTCCCTTTGAATTTATGGGAAGAACTTTTGATGATTCTGGCAATAGTGGAGCACAACATAGCTCTAAGTATATTCTTGCTAATGATGAATCTATGAGTCTTGGATTTAATTATTATCTTCCAAGAGTTGATAGGGTTTATATTGATAAACTAGGATTTATACAGGTTGTTTATGGAACTCCTGCTGATGAGCCTAGATTACCACAAGAAATAAGTGGTGCAATGAATATTGCTAATGTATTCTTACCTCCTTATTTGTATAAGACATCCGATGCAAGAGTTAAGTTTATTCAGTATAAACGATATCAGATGGCTGATATTGCCAAACTGGAGCAAAGAATTAAAAATATAGAATATTATACTTCATTGAATACTGCTGAGTCAGATGCTTTGAATAAGTTTATTCCTGACGCAAATGGACTTAATAGATTTAAATCAGGTATTTTTGTAGATAACTTTACAAGTATCGAACCTCAAGATACAAGTATTGGAGTTAGAAATTGTATTGATAAAACAAAAGGTATTTTAAGACCTTCTCATTATTCTACTGCTCTTAATATGCAGATAGGATCTAATGCTATTACTGGTATAGGTAATGGAACTGCTACATCTACAAAATTTGCAACTGTTGATGGTACTAATATAAAGAGAACTGGAGATGTTATTACATTAGATTATACTGATGAATTATACTTATTCCAGCCTTATGCTACTAGAGTTGAAAATGTAACTCCTTTCCTTGTTATGTTCTGGACTGGTTCAATTGTATTAGAACCAGACACTGATATTTGGATTGATGTTACAAAGATGCAACCCAATGATGTTATGATGGAGGGTTCATTTAATGCTGTAGCTTCTGCTATAAACGCTGAAGTTACTACTGGTGCAGATGGAATGAGAATGGGAATTAATCCTGTGGATTGGAATTCCTGGGAAACTGTTGGTGTTAATATGGATCTTGGATTATCCAATAACCAACAGACTTTACAAAATAATACTGGTAATAGAAATAATGCAGCAGTTCAAGGATTATTAGCTGGCATTAATGTTGGTGCTCAACAGATTCTTGATCCTAGTGATTCTATTGTTAATAATATAACAGCAAGTGGTGGTGTTTCTTTAAATCAGCAAAGAACTGGTTCTCAACAGACTATTATAGAGAGAATTGATACTTCTTCTCTAGGTGAAAGGGTAGTCTCTAGAGATGTCATTAACTTTATGAGATCTAGGGATATTCAATTTACTGGAAAAGAATTTAAACCTTACGAAAGAGTTTATGCCTTCTTTGATGGTGTAGACGTTACTAAGTTCTGTGTTCCTAAGCTAGTAGAAATTGAAATGATCAGTGGAACTTTTGCTACTGAGGAAACTATAGTTGGCAGAATGCCATCTGCTATTAGAAATAGGCAGAGTAATAGAAATGCATCTCCTTCTATCAGATTCAGGGTTGCTAAATCCAATCATATGTATGGACCACATGATAATCCTACTGATATCTTTACAGCTAATCCTTATAATAGAGATTTAACTATCCCTGCCAATTATAGTAGTGCATCTACTACATTAAATGTTGATTGCTTCTCTCTTGCTTCTGATGATAGTCCAGATTTTCATGGATATGTTGCAGCAGGAATGATTTTTACAGGACAAACTACTGGTTCTAGAGCAAGAGTTACTAATCTTAGATTAATTCCAGATAGGGGTACAAATGTTATTGGTTCATTCCATGTTCCTAATTCTGATGTAACTGATAATCCTATTTTTGAAACAGGTAATTCTAACTTTAGACTTACAGGAAGTCCAACAAATACTCGTATTAAAGGTACTTATGATACTGCTGGAGATACAACCTTCTATTCTCAAGGTGATATAGATTCTACTCAAGAAACTACTTTATCTTTAAGGAATGCAGAAGTAAGAACTGCTGAATTCTCCGAGACACAAACTATTGGAGGAACAGCACAATCTAATACAGTTCAAACTGTTAGTGGATTTGATGTTATTACTAATGTTACTCAGGATATAACTGAAATTACTAATATTACCCAAAATATTACTAATATCACTAATAGACCTGTTACTATTATTAGAGAACCTAGAGAAAGAAGAGGTGGTGACCCATTAGCACAAACATTTACTATTCATGATCTTACTGGTGTCTTCTTAACTAAGTGTGATGTATATTTCCAAGCAAAAGGAGATGATCTTCCTGTAATATTCCAATTACGTACTACAGAGTTGGGAACTCCAACAACTAAAGTTCTTCCTTATTCAGAAGTTACTTTAGATCCAAAAGATGTAAATCTTTCTGAAGATGCTACTGTTCCTACAACATTTACATTTAGATCTCCAGTTTATCTAGAACCAGAGAAAGAATATGCTATGGTTCTGATGTCCCATATAACTGATTACAAGGTTTGGATTTCTAGATTAGGAGAATCTGATATTAGATCTTCAAATACAGAACAAGGTAAAGTATTAGTATCTGCTCAGCCATTATTGGGATCACTCTTTAAATCACAGAATGCTTCTGTGTGGACGCCAAGTCAGTATGAAGACCTTAAATTTGATTTATATAGAGCTAATTTCACTAATGTTGGAACTTGCAATTTCTATAATCCAGGAATGCCTAACGATGGAAAAGCACTTCCTGAGAAAGGTATAACAATTAAACCTAATATAGTTAGAGTTTCTATTGGTGGTAGTATTAATCAGTTGGGAATTAATGACAGAGAACTTCAAAAAGGAAATACAGTTTTCCAAGCAAGTTCTGGATCTGTTAATTTAGAAAGTGTTCCTAATGGTACATTAACTGGATTTGCTGGATCTATTAGATCTTATATTCCTACAGGAGCTACTGGATATACTGTGGCAGGAGAAGGTACTGCACTTAAAGTAACCAATCCTGGTGTTGGATATAGTCCCATATCTGGAACTTATACATTTACAGGTGTTAATTTAACTACTGTTACTGGAAATGGTTCTGGTGCTGTTGGATTCTTAACTGTTACTAATGGTGCTGTAACTGGCGCTGGTATTTCATGGAGTACAGCTGCTTCCGGTGGTTCTGGATATCAAGTTGGTGATGTTCTTACTGCTACATTTGGTGCTGATTATGGTGAAGGATTAAGACTTAGTGTAGTTGCTCAAGATGACGTAGTTGGAACTGCTCAGACTCAATCAGGTATAGCAGCATTTAATGAATTAGTTCTTACAGATAATCAAGGGGATTGGGATGTCAGTGGATCTGCTCCTAGGATATGGTATATTGACAGTGTAGGAGTTTCTACTGAACTTAATGGTGGAACAACAGTTAATGGAGTTGTTATTCCAAAATCATCCTCTACTACTCAGGATGGATTGCATTTGAAGATCCATCAAAGAAATCATGGTATGTATAATGCTGTCAATCAGGTAACTTTAGAAGATATACAAAGTACTGCACAACCAACTACATTGACTGCAAATTATGGTAGAACTTCTACGGCTGCTATTAGTGTAGCTGCAGGTACTGGGTTTACCTCCTTTGAAAATGTTGCAGTTGGAGCTTCAAATCCTGGTTATATTAGAATTGATGATGAGGTTCTTAAGTATACTGGAGTAAGTGGAAATACTTTAACTGGTATTACCAGAAGTATTGATAATACTGTTGCAACACAACACGATAATTTAGATAATGTTTGGAAATATGAATTTGGTGGAGTTTCTTTGAGAAGGATTAATAGAACTCATAATTTGGGTGATGTTACTCAAATTAATGAAGATTCTATTACATTGGATACGTATCATATCAAGATTAATACTACTGATACTGATTATGGTACTAATAGAAGTAGTGCAAATTCTGATACTTTCCTTCCATTAAAATTAGATACATTAACTACAGCTGGTGGTCCTAACGCCAAGGGAACTTATAATATTCCATTCTCATTGATAGTTCCTAAATTTGAAACAATGGCACCTACAGGATGTAAAATTACTTCTAGAGTAAGAACTGTTTCTGCTGCAAGTCTTAATGGCACAGAACCAGCATTCCAAGATAAAGGATATACTGAAGTCGCATTAGGACAAAAGACTTTCTTTGATACACCAAGAATGGTTGCATCTAAAGCTAATGAAGATGCTTACTTAACTGATTTTGCAGGAAATAAATCTTTGACTCTTCTTTTAAATATGCAAGCAAGTGACCAAAGGTTAAGTCCAGTAGTTAATCTTGATCATTGTGGAATGACTTTTGTTAATAATAGGATCAATAAGCCTATTAGTAATTTTGCTACTGATTTAAGAGCTAATCAGACTGTTTCAGATCCTGATAGATTCTTCTATGTAACTAAGAATATTGTTTTAGAGAATCCAGCAACTTCAATGCAAGTTATTTTGGATGCTTATGTTCCTGATGTTTGTGATGTTAGAGTATTCTATGCTATAAATCAGGATACTCCAGTTAAGGATACAATCTTTATTCCATTCCCTGGATATGCTAATTTGAACACTAATGGTGATATTCTTACACCAACTGCCAGTGATGGTCAGGCTAATCAGAAAGTTCCTAAAGTAGATGTTTATGTTCCAGAAGCCCCACCAAACCTTTATAAGGAATATACATATAGTACTGAAGATCTTACACCATTTAATTCATATAGAATAAAAATTGTTGGAACCTCTACTAATGCAGCAGTTGTTCCTCAGATTCAGAGACTTCGTGCTACTGCTCTTGCATAATTATGACTTTAATCCCAGTAAAAGATTCTCCTGGTATTTTCAGAGATAGTGATACTAACGCTATCATAAACAAAAATACTAATGATTATGAAACTTACATTAAAAGTAGGAATAGAATGAAATCTAAGGATGAAAGAATTAATGATCTTGAACAAAAAGTAGATAATTTGAGTGGTGATATTGGTGATATTAAATCAATGCTTCAATCGCTTATAACCAAGTAACATGGCAAATAACACTATTACTTTTGATCCACAAGCTGGAGTTGCTTACGGTGTTAATTTGACTATTAACAGTGGAGCAGATTTTAAATCTACCTTTGCTACACTTAAACCTGATAAGTCTGCTTATAATTTTACTGGTTATAGTGGATCATGTCAGATGACTAAATCTGTTGCTATTGGTGCAACTTTAGATGTTGGTACAACCTTTACTGTAGGATTTACTAGTGCAGCAGGTGGAGAATTCCAAATTTCTTTAGGTTCTACAGCAACCAGAGCTTTAAAAAAGGGTAGACACGTTTATGATATTTTGGTAAGTTCAGGTTCTACAATTTATACAATAGTGTCAGGAAATATATTGGTCCACGGAGGGATATCCTCTGCTCCATAAATAAACTATAAGGTAAGAACTGTATAAATGGCGCAACCTTCTACCAGACAAGAATTAATAGATTATTCCCTAAGACAATTGGGTGCTCCTGTTCTGGAGATTAATGTTGCAGAAGAGCAACTTCAGGACTTGGCAGATGATGCTATTCAGTTTTATCAAGAAAGACATTATGATGGTGTTACTGAAAATTTCCTTAAGTATCAAGTAACCCAAAGTGATATTGATAGAGGAACAGCAAGTGCTGCAGGAGATCCTGTAACGGGAACTGGTATTTCATCTACTACTGTTGATGCTAATATAGCTGGTATTGGAGCAACTACCTTTAAGTACTATGAAAGTGGTAATTATATTCAAATTCCTCCAAATATAGTTGGTATTAAAAAAGTATTTAAAGTTAGAAGTGCTAACCAAATGGGCATGAGTGGAAACATGTTCAGCTTTAAATATCAGTTAGTTTTGAATGATTTGTATTTCTGGGGAAGAACAGAATTATTAGGATATTCCATGGCTATGAGTTATTTGGAAACTATGGATTTCCTTTTAAATACTCATACTAGAATCAGATTTAATATTAGACAAGATAGATTATACTTAGATGTTGATTGGGAAGAAGTTGCTGCTGATGATATTTTAATTATAGATTGCTATACTGCATTAGATCCTGATGCATCTAGTAAAGTTTTTAATGATAGATTTATAAAGTTATATCTTACAGCATTAATTAAAAAGCAATGGGGTCAAAATTTAATTAAATTCCAAGGAGTTAAACTTCCTGGTGGAATTGAGTTAAATGGAAGACAAATGTATGATGATGGACAGAATGAAATTAATGACATTAGGGAGCAAATGATTAGTACGTATGAGATTCCACCTCTAGATATGATTGCTTGAGGTAGAATATTATGGCACTCAATTCATACTTCTTACAAGGATCTAAAAGCGAACAGAGTTTAGTCCAGAGTCTCATCAACGAACAGTTGACGATTTATGG
>VTLG01011199.1_pt1 | contig 32073 bp, 35 predicted proteins | sample 4694571 | NCBI WGS metagenome assembly VTLG01 (sample SAMN12604809, study PRJNA352737) | marine metagenome | biome: ENVO:00000447; feature: ENVO:00000209|ENVO:00000569|ENVO:01000036; material: ENVO:00002151; isolation source: viral sequences binned using virsorter ...
CTATTTCATTAGACAAATATAGTAATATTCCTACTAAGAGAGTTGGTTTACTTGCTTCTGAAGAAATTGTTCAAACAGATGACGATCCGTCTATTTTAGATAATGCTCAAGGAACTGCTAACTATGCTGCACCAGGTGCAGATAGATTTGCTATAGATTTAACATTAGCAGCTCTAGATATAGTAACAGAAACAGTTGGGACTGATGGAACAACAACTACTACTAGTGACACTATTTCAGAATTTGCTGGTGAAAAATTTATTGAATTAACCAGAGTTGAATTAGGTGTTAAAACAACAGAAACGAAATATCCACTATATGCAGAAATTGAAAAAACAATGGCGCGCAGAACTTTCGATGAAAGTGGAAGTTATACTGTTCGACCATTCGGAATTCAATTAAAAGATCATATAACCGGTAACAATTCTTTAATTTCTGCCGGATTAGAAGCAGGTAAGGCATATGTAAAGGGCTATGAATATGAAAGTATAGCTACACGTTATGTTGATGTCGAAAAAGGAAGAGATACTGCAAATATTTCAGATTATATAGTTGCTGCTGATTATGGAAATTCTTTATATCTCAAAAAAGTTTTAGGAACGTTTGATATTTCTAAACATGAACTTGTAGATCTTCATTGTTGTGATTCTGCAGCTGTTAGTGCAACAACAGGTGATGCAGATGCGTTGACAAAATACAATCAAACAAAAATGGGCACGGCAAGAATAAGATCGTTTGATTGGGAACAAGCTGATATAACCACATCTAATACTACTCATTATCATTCAGTTTATTCATCACGAATATATGATATACGTTTAAATAAAATTATTAGTGCACAAGTTTCCGGAGAAGGTGATGATCTTATAACAGTCGGCATGCCGGCAGATGCAACTTCTTATGCTAATGGAGCATATAAAGGAGCAACCCTTACAGTTAATACTACATTAGCCGGAACTTCTACTAGCGATACTGTTACTATTGCAGAATATATAGCAATTGGTTCTCAACATAAAGCGGTATGTAATACTGCACTATCACAGAAAGTACAATCTAATTCAACATTTTCTATTTCTTTTAAATTTCAGGATTTAGGATCTTTAGTTGTTAAGCATGCAGCTGTAGATCAATTAAATGAAGCTAATAGTTCATATGTAGTTAAGACAACTCAAGCCGATATAGATAAATTATCAAGATTTAATAACGACCCCGAAGGCACAGCTTTATTGGCAGGTACAAGTAAAAATAATTTAATTTTTCAATTACCATTTTCTCCTTTAGCTACTATTCCAGATGGAATAACTTATACTTATAAAACATTTCAATCTGTAGCTGTTCCCATTGCAGGAACAACAACTGTTTCAACTGCAACAGGATCTTTTATAGGAACAGGAAGTTTACCTGCTTCTACAGCAAAAGAATTATATTCTGTGGTTGTTAAAACAATTGATAATCCTTCAAATCCCCCTATAGATAATGTTACGGGAGAAGAATTAACTGCTGGTCAAATATTAGAATTTTCTTCAGCAACTGGAAGAACTGCAACTATTGATAGCGCATCTCAAACTACATTAAATTTAAATTCAAAAAATGGTGCATATCAAGTTGAAATTCTTTCAACCATTAGAACAGCAAATGCAACTCCAAGATCAAAAACTTTAACAATTGGAAATACTACAAGTTTATCATCTAATTCAGATATATCTAAAGGACAAGTTCATTTTATATTACCTAATAAACAGGCCGGTAAAAAAGATAACTTAATGATTTCAGATGTATTTAATTTAGTATATGTTATTGATTCTGGAGATAAATCAGAACCGGTTTCTGCCGCTCATTTAACTGCTCTTAGAGATACGACATCGACAACAGCAGTAAATGTTACAGCAAATTATGAATTAGATACTGGTCAAAGAGACAACTTCTATGATCATGCATCTATTATTTTAAAACCCGGAGCTGCTCCTCCAAAGGGACAATTATTAGTAATTGTAGATCATTTTAGTAACCCCGCTCTAGATCCACCTATTCAAGATGCACTAGCAGGGTACTTTTCTGTTCAATCATACGCAGATGTAGGAGCTAATACTGGTTATCATTATGATTTATCTGGAAATAATAGAGAAGGTCTTAATTTTGAAAAAATTCCAACATTTACAAGCCCCACATCAGGTGAAGAAATTCGTTTAAGAGATTGCATAGATTTTAGACCTTCACGATATTCTGCAAATAATGATAAGGGTTCTAATACCACAAATGATCTCACTACTAATAATGCTGCTTTTCCATCATCTCAATTAGGTGCTGCTGGAGGTACTCCAGATCCTGAATATACATTGCAATTTAATACTCAATATTATTTGGGTCGAAAAGATAAATTGATTTTATCTAAAGACAGAGTCTTTAGGGTTATTAAAGGAGTCCCAGCTCGAGAACCAATTACTCCTCCAGACGATGATGATTCTATAACATTATATACTCTAACTATTCCTCCTTATACTTTTAATACTGGAGATATTAAAACCAAGTATATTGATAATAGACGATATACAATGAGAGATATTGGTAAGTTAGAAAAAAGAATTGAAAATCTTGAATATTATACAGCATTATCAATGCTCGAAAAAGAGGCTGCCGGAACATCAATATCGGGCGGATCAACGAAAGATTCTCTTTTCAATCCTGCTGGAGATAGATTTAAGAATGGTATTCTCGTAGATGGGTTTAAAGGACATTCTATAGGTGACGTAATAAACACAGATTATCTATGTTCCATAGACATAGAAAAAAATGAATTAAGGCCACCGTTTAAATCAGATGCTTATGGTTTTCAATTGGCAAAAGGATCTAGTAATAATATTTCATATCATTTGCCGGGTCCAGAATTAGCTACTTTACCATTTACAACAGCTAATTTAGTTAATCAACCATTGGCTAGTTCTTATAAAGCAATTAATCCTTATGGCTTAGCTCAATTTTCCGGAGGGATAAAAACATTTCCAGATTCTGATATATGGTATGATGCTTCTGTAAGACCAGAAGTATTAGTCAATTTAGAAGGAGTAAATGATAATTGGCAATTCGGAGCTGTAAATGGAGGACACGGATCTCAATGGGATGATTGGACAAAAATCTGGACTGGCGAACAAATTAATCCGGAACCAGAAATAAGTGTAAAAGACGCCGGCTCGACTTCGGGAGGAATAAGAAAAGCAACACTTATTTCTCAAGGTCAAACTAGAAGAGGTATTACTTCAAAAAATATTCCTGATTCTATTAAAAGAAGTTTAGGAAATAAGGTAGCAGATATTTCCATGACTTTTTGGATGAAATCGCATTTACTTAAAACACAATTTGCTCCAGATGACGAAAGAATTTATTTTGTAGCTAAAGGAATGAAACCATCAACAAATGTAGCAATATTTTTTGATGGTACAAATGTTACAGCTAATGTATATCCAATGCCTTTTGTTGTACTTAATAATGTAGATACTTCTAAGCATTTAATTCAAGGAGAAACTCTTTCCGAAGGTGCTAATGTTTGTCAGATAATTATGCCAGAAAAAACTACTTCGGGTGGAACCGCAACTGGCTACATTAAAGTAATTAAAGCACATGATCAAAATGGTGATAATGCTGATATAGATCAATCATTTAGTCCTAGTACAACAACTATTTTAGCTTCCAATAGTGGAATTTCAGCTGTAATTTCTAACAGAACCGTTCCCACAAAAGGACAAGCGGCTTATATGGCTACTAATTTAGCTGGATCTTTTGCTGGAATTCTTAGTTTACCCAGCTCTGCACATTTAGCCGGTGAAAGATTATTAAGAGTTACCGATGAACCAAATGATAAGGTTGCAAATTCTACCATGGCCGCTGAATGTACTTTTCATGTAAGAGGTCTATTGGATGGTAGAGAAGCAACTTCAATTTCAACGAGACCATCCACTTCGCGAAGAGAAGATGTTACTAATGAAAATGTTATAACAAGTGCTACTAGTAGAGTTGAAGGATCTCAAGGTTGGATGGATCCATTGACGCAAACATTTATTGTTAATAAGAGTAATTATGTAGAAGGTGTTTTTATTAAATCTGTTGATTTATTTTTTAGACAAAAAGCAACTGCTAATAGTTCTACACCTCAATTACCTGTTACTGTTCAAATTAGACCATTAATTAACGGTCTCCCAAGTTGTGGAACAATTTTACCATTTGCGGAAACATCTTTAAAACCAGAATCAATTCAAGTTACTGTCTCGGCACCTGAAGCTGCAAATTCAGAACATGTTACTACGTTTGAATTTCCGGCTCCGGTTTATTTAACCGGTGATGAATATGCATTAGTAATTATTTCTAATAGTAGTGAATATCAATTATGGACCGGAATACAGGGTCTAAACCCTTTAAGTACAGCAGCTATTAGTCCCAATTTTAGAATACCTAAACAACCGAATGTAGAAGACTTATATTTGCCTACTAATGCTGGAATTGTAAATAAATCTCCGGGCGAAGCTTTAATGATGAGAATTAATAGATGTCATTTTACAACAATTAATCAAGGTAATATAATCTTGATGTCCAATTCTTCAAGTCAGTCCGCCGCTACATCTAATGTATTTGCTGATGTATATAAACTTAATACATCAATAATGCAATTTGATAGTTCATCTGTTGGATTTTCTTATAAAATTTCAAATACAGCTGGTAGTTATATCACAACTGATTACGTCACAGGTGAAAGAGATAAAAATGTTTATCCTACAGAACGTATGATGATGCAAGCTAATACGGCCAATTCATTTAGTTGTCTTGTTGGAATTAGATCAACATCAAAATTTGTTTCTCCGGTGATTGATGTTTCAAGATTTAGTTTAATAACTCTTGAAAATGATGTAGATAATGCGGCGATCGCAAATTCTCAAATATACATAATTAACGCTGGATCTAATTATACATCTTCAGCGGTTGCAACAGTAGATGGAGGAAATGGAACCGGTGCAACGATAGACATAACAGTTACATCAGGTGAGATTACAGCGGCAACTGTATCAGCTGGAGGCCACAGTTATACAGGATCACCAACGGTAACTGTATCAGATCCTGGACATACGGGAGATAACCTTTGTAATATAATTATAAGTAGTGAATTAGATAGCCAAGGCGGTCCAATCAATACTAAATATATAACAAGAAAGGTAAATCTTGAAGATGGTTTTGAAGCTGAAGATTTAAAAGTTATAGTTAACGCTTATAAACCGGAAAGTGCAAAAATACATGTATATGCAAAAGTATTGAGTCCGGACGATACAGAAGCATTTGATGACAGAGGATATATTCAATTAGAACAAGAAACCGCTAGCTCTGTTAATTCATTAAATGAAGATGATTTTAAAGAATTTATATATAGGTCTGCTGGCGATTCAATTGATTATACAGATGATAATGGTACGAATTATAAGAAGTTTAAAACCTTCTCAATTAAATTATGTTTGCTTTCAACTAGTACATTAGATGTACCAAGGGTGAAAGATTTAAGAGCAATAGCATTAGATGAATAAAATTCAAACAGAAGACCCAAGATTTGTTAGAGATATACATTCCAAGGCTCTTTTAAATACAGATAAAGAAGCTCTAAATAAACATAGATTGGAGCGAATGGCTGCGGCTCAACTGAAAGCGGAGCACGATGAAGCCCGCGAAACGCAAGCCGAACATCATGAACAACTCCAACAATTAAAATCTACTGTGGATAAAATTGAAAAATTAATATATAAAGTTTTAGAAAAGGATAACAATGGCAGCTAACGTAGCTTTATCAGATACGTTTGATTTATGGAGAACGCGTACTAATCAACTTTTGATGTACACCCAAACTCAGGGTGGTAAAGATGTAGTACATGTTTCTAATACCACAAATGCAACGTCAACAACCACGGGCGCGATCACTTCAAATGGCGGTATTGGAATTTTGGAATCGGCTGTTGTAGGTGGTAGTGTTCTCATAAACACAAATTTAACTGTAGATAAAGATGTAGTAATAACAGGAAATACAGATATTGGTGATACTTCCAGTGATACATTATCAATTAGTGCGAGAATAGATGCAGATGTAATTCCTTATACCGATGAAGCAAGAAATTTTGGTAATAGTACTTGGAGGTGGGGAACTGTTCATGTAGGAGGTATAGTAGGATCAAATTCTTCCGCTTCAGTACATTTACCAACAGGATCTAGTGCAGAAAGAGCCGGTGGAACTGGTTCAATTAGATGGAATACAACTTTAAGCAGATTTGAAGGAAATACAGGAACATTATTTTATCCTTTAGCAAATCCGGAAGATCAAGATGCTGATACAAAAATTACTACAGATGATGGTAATGATGAAGATATAATTAGATTTTTTACTGGTAACTCTATAGCTGAATCTACCGAACGAATGAATTTAGGTACGTCGGGTAATCTCGCTATCGGCATGGGATCCACAACTGGTGATGCACAACTTCAAGTTAGTGGCACCGTAAACGTTGGTGGAACTACAAATTTTGGAAATAGAGTTAATTTAAGAGGAAATACTTATGTTTATGATTCAGCCGAATGGTGTAATGTTGCGCCATCTAATTGGTTTCATATTCATACACCGGATACTACTATTGATTCTAATACCGTTATTATAACAGGTAATTTAGTTGTTCAAGGTACTAGAACTTATAATGACACAACTGTTTCAGTTACTGAAGATAAAACATTTGTAATTGGTTTAGCTGGAAACATTTATAGCGATAGTGATGCCTCTTCTGGTACTATCACTTCGCAAAGAAATAATGCGACTGAAAATCATGGATTATCAGTTTCGGATAAAATTTTTATTGCTCGCGCTGGAACTTCTGGTTTAACAGATGAAGGAATAGAAGTAGTTGCAACAGTACCAACAGTTACAACATTTACATTAACAGGATATTCAGGTTCTGGTACATTTGATTGGGCTAAATGTCATACAGATGCTCAAGCGAGTGGAGGTGGGTTAGTTATACCTGCCACAACTAAACATTCATTTACATATGAAAGTGCTCTTACTGCATGGTTGTTATCAGACGGTGCAAAGGTTAATGGAGCTTTTCAAGTAACTGGTACATCAGATTTTGATGGAGATTTAGATATCGATGCCGATGTTGTTCACGACGGTGTATTTACGCATGCCGGTACATTTAAAACTACTGCAGGTACTACTGCAGCAGCAAATTATTTTTTGAAAAGTGCGGATGCTGCTGGAACAAGTTCTTGGGTAGCATTTGGAATTTATGACTCATCCGGAACCAGACTCGGACCCTAATTAAAAACGATGAAAACAAATGGCATTACCATTAAAAGTTTACAATTCTGGCTCGGCTATTCAAATAATGACCGAGGCAGAAATCGACAGCATGATAGTACCTCTTGTTCTACAAGAGTTCGCATCTAATCAAGTCTACAATGTAAGAGGAAATTGTACTGCATATGCTAATAATGATGGTAACATCGGTTCTTTTGATAATAGATTCAGAGACGATGATGTAAGTGATCATCCTATTTCCGCAGGAAATTTTTCCACCACCACGTGGTCTTTATATCAAGAACAATCCAATGCTTCCAGTACAGCCAGCGTAATCTATCCAACAAAATTTATTTCTTCAGGTAATAAACTTCAGCAAATGAACTTTGCAGATTTAACTGCTACTATTCTAGCCAGAGTTTCTGATAATTGGAGAACAAATTTATATCCTGTAGGAGGTTATTATTTTGGAACTGCGGCTCCCGATGCAGATACATGGATTTATGCTGGCGACGCTTTAACAGAAACTTTTAGACAGGCCGGGCCAGATAGTGAAACTGTTTATAGATTATGGCGAAAAACTGCTCCCAATACAACTTCTGGTGATCGTCCTATTTATAATAGACCGGGCATTGATGGCGTTCAAGAAATGACTGATGATGATATTAGATCATTAGCAGCGGAGTGGAGAAATTATTTAATGAACAGTAGTGTCGGAGAAGATATTGGTTATTATAAATTAGTAGTTGGTACTTCAGCTCCGACTCCCGGAACATGGGTCCAAACTGGAGAATATACAGATTATTTAACAGATACCGCCGATGTAATTTATTCTCAAGGATATGAAGGAATATATTCTCAAATGTATGAAGGAATATATTCAGGACAATATTTGGGATTATATTCAGGACAATTTACCGGAATATATTCGGGACAGTATACTGGTATATATTCGGGACAGTTTACCGGACTTTATTCTCGCGGATATGAAGGATTCTATTCGCAAGGGTATTCTGGAGGATATGCAGGTGGATATCAAGGTCCTTATGCGGGCGGGTATACAACTGCATATACTGTAACATATGGGTCTGGAAGTGAAGCTCCTAATCCTCAAGCTTCTTCGGAAGGGGGATCATTTTCTCATACATATTCTGGAGTTTATTCTGGCATTTATTCAGGAACATTTTCTGGACAATATTCTAATCAATATGCTGGATTTTATTCTAATCAATATGAGGGAATATATTCATCCGGATTTCAAGGAATATATTCACAAGGTTTTGAAGGAATATATTCATCCGGATTTGAAGGATATTATTCTCAAATGTATGTAGGAATATATTCAGGACAATATTCTGGATTTTATAGTAATCAATATACGGGGAGAACTGTGTTAGCTTCTTTGCTTTCTCAAACGTATACATTCTGGAAAAGGATTGCATAATGAGTACACCTTGTCGCGTATTGCCATTCGGAGCAAACACTGGACTTGGATCTAGTGAAACCGGTAATTTATATATTGGATCTGTAACAGATTCTGGAGGTGGTGCCTCTGCAAATATTGGAACAATTAAAACTATAACAATATCTCCCTCAGGTACATATGATGATGTATTTGCAGCAGGAGATTACTTAGTAATTAGATATCAACAATATGGAATGCTAGCGGTCGGACAATGGATTAAAGTTCAATCTGTTTCTAGTACGGGCGCGTCCACAGAATTAGTATTAGAAGATGGCGCTGCTGAATTTTATAATTATTTAAATACTAACGGTCCGGATTATACTGGACAAACAGAGGTTGGAATTGTTTTTGAAAAAGTAGAAAGTTGGGGCGTACAGGAAATGACTAATGATCAGATCGATGATTCTTGTGTTGTTCCTATTTTTGAAAGATGGGGAAGTTATACAAAAGGCACGGCTGGCAATGATTTTTGGAAGGGCCATGTTCGTCCGCTTGCCGGTTCTAGTGCTACAGCTGGCTTTACTAGCGCTGGAGTTATAGGTCAAAAAATCAGAGATCCCGACGTTGTAGGAGATCACCCAGTTGCAAATAATATAACTGTAACTAATACATTATTAGAATATTGTTCCGGAACAAAACCATATAATGGATCTAGTTTTAATGAATCTCACGTTGATGATGTAGATAGTGTTCAGCCATTTGTTAAAGTTGACACCAATAGTGTCAAAATTATAACTGAAACAGAAATGGAAGATAGTACAGATTCTGTAGTCGAAAGATGTGTTGAATATTATATTAGTGCAGCCAATACAGTAGGTTCTTATCATGTTGGAACATCACCTGGAGATGGAGACACCAGTTCTTGGCATAGTGAAGCATTTTTTGAAGATACAGTTATACCTTCTTCCGGATATGCAAATACTACTTATAATCTCTACAGAAAAGAATCTGGTATGGTAAGAGGATGGAGTGGTACTAGATTATTATCAAATGCTAATACGGCGTCAAGAGCTGCGAATTCTGTCACGCATTGGAGTGGAACTAATACTGATTATATTGCTGTTGGAAATTATCCACGTGCTGCAACAGATGAAGTAATTTATAAACCCATATATCAAGATACTCCTAATCTAAAAGAATCGTTGTATCCTGCTGGTATTTCCGGAACCTTAACAGATACTGCTAATGATGCGGGACTACATTTATATTGGATTAAACGTTTATTAAGAAATGTTCTTTCAAAAACAATAGGTGAATATGCATTTGTAGCTGGAACTTCTGCTCCCGTAACGGGTACATGGTCAGCCTGCGGAACTGTCGCGGATAGATTAACAACCATTGGAGATGTAATATATTCTCAAGGATATGAAGGTATCTATTCTGCTGGGTATCAAGGACCATATGAAGGAATTTATTCTTCCGGTTTTCAAGGTGGATATACTTTTACATATGGCTCCGGAGGAGAATCTCCCAATCCTCAAGCTTCTTCAGAGGGTCCAACATATTCCGGAGTTTATTCTTCTGGCTTTACAGGAATATATTCAGGAATATTTTCCGGTCAATATTCTGGATTTTATAGCAATCAATATACAGGCGTGACAGTTTTTACTGTCCTGGAACAAGATGATTATTCTTTCTGGAAAAGAGTGGCATAAATACATATAATATTAATATTATGAAAGGTTAAAATGGCTGAACAAGAAGTGGCTGAACAAGAAGAGTGGACTCATGATACAATGATTGAGGGCTTGTGGCGCACACCTGAAAAAAAAGAAATTTCTATTCTTTACGAAAGACAAGATAAATCTAGATATTCCGGACAAGCTTTGGAAGATTCTCGAGAATGGAAGGATTTTTTTCACAAATTCACAATCGAACAAATTGATGCTTTTTCTGAAACTAATAGAATTCAACGCGAAGCTCAAAATAAAAATAGACCCTCTAGGGAAATTAAACTAAGAGATGAAAAACAACGTTTCGAAAGAAAAAGAGCTGCGGATGATTTAGAAACTTTATTTCGCGCTAAATTAGAAGCTTTTGAAATTCCAGAAGTTAGAGATAGTGAAAATAGAGAATTAAGATCTCGAATTAGAAAATCAAAATCTTTAACTGAAATTTCTGCTTTGGTTGCATCTCTTATAACTTTATCTATAATTAGAATAACTTTAAAAGCAGATAATCTTTTAGATGAAGGGCCCGCAGAAGAATCTACATCTACTACACAAACAATTGAAACAGTAGCCGATAAAGAAATCGGCCAGGAACAATGGATAAGGACGGATGAACTTCACGGTCCAGGTCCAGATGAGGAAAACTAAAAAACTTAGATGAGACTTGATCAGGGATTTTTATTATGCGCGACCAATTTTAAACCATATCTCACTGCCGCTCAGCAATTAGCAGATAGTTTAAAAGAATTTGCACCAGACCATCCTGTAATTTTATATACTGAAGATAAATGGTTAACTGATCCAGGTAATCATATATTCGATAAGGTTCACGGAGGCATGCCTGCTTCCAATCGAGCCAAATTATTAGCTTTACAACATACCCCCTTTGATCTTACATGTTATCTTGATTCCGACATGGTGTGTATTAATCCCAGAGCACCAGAAATATTTAATGGAATAAAAGATGGATATGATATGGCGTGGACTAAAATTAGAACATATGCCGCGGCTGCAACGTGGTGGGATAAACCAAATTTAAAAGTTCCTCATGGCGGAATGTGTTTGTATAGAAAGTCTGAAAAAATGATTTCTTTTATGCAACAATGGTGGGAAAATTGGCTATGGAAAAAACAATATGACTGGGATATAAGATGGACTGGTAAATATCCTTATTGGGAAACTAGAGGTTGGGATCAATTTCCTTTACACCTAATGTTAGGAGTTATAAGACAGGATGATCCATGGTATCGTCCAGATATTAAATGGCATTGGGTATTTGGAGGAGATCCTCCTTGTACTCCGGAAACTGATGATTGGAATGCCGGTGAAGATGCGAAATGGAATTGGATAATAGGATATGATCCGGAAAGAGAAGGTGTAGATAGAAGTGAAATAATATTTCATGATTATTCTTGCTTATTATTCAAAAAACAATATCAAAACGGAAGAATATGAATCATACAGAACATATTTCAAAATATTGTAATGATAATGAAGTATTAGATATTCTTCAAAAATTAGGAGAATATCTTTATGATTTAGATGAAGATAAAATAAGAATGGAAAGCAGAAGAATAATCACTTGGAAAGAAGCCGTTTGCGATGGATATTTAATGGAATATAAAAAATTGATTAGACCGGGACCACCTTGGCATCAAGGATTACATGATTTATTATTAGATTTAAGAACAAGAAATAGACATATGAAAGTTGTTAAATTATGTGCGGATTTAGGTAAAAGAATAGGAGCACGACAACAAGCTTTAAGTACAATATATCCACTTGGAGGATATATAGGATGGCACCACAATGCTGATGTCCCTGGAAGAAATTTAATTTTTACTTGGTCTAAAACAGGCAAAGGAATTTTTCGATACAAAAGAGATATTCCCGGAGGTTCTTCTTTAAATTATGATATTCCAGATCAAATTGGTTGGAATGCAAAATCATTTGATTGGTTTGGCCATGGCCAAGTAGAACGAACTGGATATTCTTGGCATGCAGCAGGAACTGAATGTCTCAGATCAACTCTTGCATTTGTAATTCATAGTAATCAGATGTCAAATATGCTTTTAGAAGAAGATTTTAATCTTCATTCTTGGAGTAATGGATGTTTTATAAGTGAAGCCGATACACAAAATAAATCTAAATGGTGGAAAAAAAACGAAGAAGAAATTACAACAATGAAATTAAGACCAGAAATTAAAAAAAATATTGCATTAGGACCTACTGGTGTCAAAGCTATTAAACCCAACTAATTCTCCAATTGTCAGAGCGCCGGCTTATCTCAGAATATCATCAAGATGGTTTAAAGAAAATGCTGATGATATTATTAATAAGTTAGATAAAAAAACAATTCCTGGTACAACCGTAAATAATAATCCAAGTGCTAGAAAATCTGAAGTATTTTTATGGGATATTTGGAAAATAGATTTAATAGATTTACAAAAAGTAATAATTTATAAATTAAAAGAAATTTTTATAGAAGAAAATAAGAAATATAAATTTGATTTAGATTATTCATCTATTAATGTTCAATATACAAAATATCAAAAAGGTGATTTTTATTCGTGGCATACCGACGATGATTTCAATGCAACACATAAAAAATATCAAAATGTAAGAAAATTAAGTATAACTGTAGCATTAAATATGGGATCTTATGAGGGAGGAGATTTACAAATGATTTTAAATCATCAAAAAGACCCTCGAACAATGCGTTTAGAATTTGGAGACGTATTAGTATTTCCAAGCTTCACACAACACCAAATTACTCCGATTACTAAAGGAATTCGATATTCTTTAGTATCTTGGGTGTCAGGACCTTCATGGAGATAAATACATTATATAAAAGTAATCTATTTGTAGGAATCTTATCATGGCAAAACCTCAAACACGACAACAACTCAAAGAATATTGTCTTAGACAATTAGGGCATCCAGTCATTGAAATCAATGTAGATGATGATCAATTAGAAGATAGAATTGATGAATCTATTCAACTCTATAATGATTATCACTATGATGGCTCTGAAAAGATCTATTTAAAACATGTAATTACTGAAGAAGATATTACTAATGAATATCTTACCGTAGGTGATGAAACGATGAGTGTTATTAGAGCTTTCCCTATAGATACAACTGCTGGCAGCATTAGTATGTTCGATGTAAGATATCAATTAAGATTAAATGATATGTTTGATTTAAGTAAGCAACAGCTTGCAGGATATACTATGGCAATGTCACACCTGAGTTTGATAGAAAATCTTTTTAATCAAGCTCCTTCATTTAGATTTAATAGACATACAAATAAATTATATCTCGATATTGACTGGTCGTTTGAAATGAAGGTTGGAAAGTTTTTATTATTTGAAACTTATCGAAGATTAGATCCAGAAGCTCATACAGATGCTTATAATGACTTGTGGTTAAAAAAATATACAACATCTTTATTTAAAAGACAATGGGGATCTAATTTATTAAAATTTGAAGGCTTACAATTACCCGGTGGGACCACTTTAAATGGCAGGCAAATTTTTGATGATGCAACAACAGAATTGCAAATGTTAGATGATGAAATCTTTACAAAGTATCAATTGCCTGACGATTTTGCGGTGGGATAATATGAAATCTTTTCGAGAATTTATAGATGAAGAAATAAAATTACCTATAGAAGTAGGGGATATAGTTCTCGGAGGAAAATTTAAAAACAAAAGAATAGTAGTAAAAGAAATTGGAGAAAATGAAAAAGGTGATATTACTATTAATGGTAAACCAATTTTAAGAGTTAGAATAACGGGCGAAAAAGAAGAAAATGGCACTAAATAATTATTTCGAAAAATATAATAACAATGAAGGAAATCTTCTAGAAGATTTAGTACAAGAGTCCATTCAAGTCTTCGGACATGAAGTTTCCTATCTACCAAGAACTCAAAATAATTTAGATAATATTTTCGGAGAAGCCACTGCCTCATCTTTTGAATCAGCTTATCCGGTAGAAGTGTATATTAAAACCACAGATGGTTTTGAAGGTGAAGGTGCTTTTGTTGGTAGATTTGGATTAGAAATTAGAGAACAAGTTACCTTTTCTATGTCACAACGTACTTGGAAAGGATTGGGCCTTACAACAAGACCCCTTGAAGGAGATTTAATTTGGTTTGATATGGCCCAGAAAATGTTTGAAATACAATTTGTTGAACATCAAGCAATTTTTTATCAATTAGGTAGATTGCCCGTTTATGATTTATCTTGTGAATTCTTTGAATATAGTAGTGAAGATATTGATACTGGAATACCAGAAATAGATGCCGTAGAAGCAGATAGTGCTTATTCAGTCGAATACGGATACTCTGCTAATTCAGGTGTATTTTCTACTAATGAAACTATAATTGGTGGTTTGTCCGGAGCTTCTGCTAAAGTATTAAAATTACGCGATGTACCTGGATTAGGTCTATTTGTGAGAGTTACAAATATAGTAGGATCGTTTACACCAGGCGAAAATATAATTGGTCAAACATCAAATGAAACTGCCCAGATAAGCACTGTAACAAAAGATTTTGCAGAAGATGAACAAGCTAAAAATGTAGAAATTGAAAAAACAGCGAACGGTATTATTGATTTTACAGAAGGAAATCCATTTAGTGAAGGGTCATTTTAATGATAGGACAATATTGGTACCATGGCTTGGTAAGAAAATACGTAGCTGTGTTTGGAACAATTTTTAATGACATTAATATTCAAAGAAGAAATAGTTCCGGCAATGTAATAGAGACGTTAAAAGTACCTTTAGCTTATGGCCCTAAACAGAAATTTTTAACAAGAATTTCCGGAGACGAACGCCTAGATAAAAAGGTGGGAATGGTGTTGCCGAGGATGGGCTTCGATTTGACTTCAATGTCGTATAGTCCTGAAAGAATGTTACATCCTCTTCATAATAGAACACAAAAATATAAAGGCCAAACTGGAGTAGTTAAAAGTCCAGTTCCGTATGATTTTGCGTTTGCTTTAAATATATTTGTAAAAAATGCTGATGATGGTACTCAAATTATAGAACAAATTTTACCATTTTTTCAACCAGATTTTACTGTGACAATTAATGCTCTTCCAACAATGGGAATTAAAATAGATTTACCAATTGTTTTAGGTGGTGTTAATGTTGAAGATTCATATGAAGGAGATTTTTTATCGCGAAGAGCTTTAATATGGACATTAGATTTTACAATTAAAGGATACTTATATCCAAATATTAAAGGAAAAGGATTTGGCGACGGAAGTGATGATGTATCAACTAAACTTATTCGGACATCTATTATAAATTTTCATGTAATACCGCATACATCGGTTGCGGCGTCAATAGATCCAGAATTTATTGTATTAGAATCTGATAATGCTTTTGCTATGCAAAGAGATTATCTTATAAATGAAGATGATACAAAACTTATGACGGAAGCAGTAAGAAGTGATAGAAACAAAGCGCTAGTAAAATCTCGAGTAATGCAAACAGTAGGAAATGTAGATCCATCTGAAGGTGGATTTGAAATAACAGAAACAAGAGACTTTTTTGCAGAAGGAATAGAATTTGATCCTGCCACAGGATTAGATACGCGCGCACCCGGCTTAGATATACAAGCGCTTGGTAATAAAAATTTATGAGAGGTAAGTGATGAAAGATCATGAAGCAATTGATAAGCCATTATCAACAAAAGACGTTGATGACAAATTAAACGAGGTTTTTGAAATAACACCAACGGTAGAAAAATTACCGATAACAAAAGTTACGCCTCAAAAAAAAGAAGATGATGATTCAGATACAGATTTTCAATATTCGCGAGAGAATCTTTATAATATTATAGAGAGAGGTTCTGATGCCATGGATGGTCTACTTGAAATTGCTAGGGAAACAGAACATCCTAGAGCATATGAAGTAGTGGGCCAATTAGTAGATAAGTTAACCAATGCAAATAAGGAGCTCATTGGTTTACATAAAACAATGCAATCTATGAAAGAAGATATAATAAGGTCTCCTCAAAATGTAACAAATGCTTTGTTTGTTGGGAGCACCGCAGATCTTCAAAAAATGTTAAACAAGAACAAAGAAACAAATAAAGAAAAGGAAGATTAATGGAAACTTTACTAGCATTATTTGGTGCAAAGTGGTGTTGTGTATTCGCATCAGGTTGCGGTGGATTGACTAATGGACTAGTTCACAAGTGGACAGGATGGAAGCGCGAAGCAAAAAGCCTAGGCCTCGCAGTTGCAGTAGGTTGGGTCGCGGCAGAATTTGCAATTCCCGCTTTGATGGAACAATTTGAATTTGGACCATACACAGCACTTGGAATAGCATTTATGATTGGGTATAGTGGTATCAGATTGTTACCACATTTAGAAAAAAGAATAGTTAAAAAAGTGGATAAAATAATAGATGATGTTGGAAAAGTAGCAGAAGATGCTACAGGTCTACCAGAAGATGAAGAAGGGGAGAAAAAATAATATGCCGGTACAAACCATGCAAAGTATAGCGGAACACTCCTTATTCAAAGCGGCCTTACCAATTGTTACGGTAGCTTTGGTGGGGAGTATATCATGGATATTTGTAACTGTCATGGATTTGGACAAAGTGCTTCATCGAGTAGAAGATTCGGAAATACCACAAATCAACAAAGATCTTGCTGATGGTTATAAAAAATTGGATGATTTGGAAAAACAAATGATAAACATGAGAATTCAATTTGCAGAACTCGCATCACCAGGACATCCAGGCAGACAACGTAATTGGTCGAATCGGGAAGAATAAAAAATATTGAATATAAACAAAGTTATTAATAGACATTGGAGAGACTGGGCAGGAGTAGTATATTTATTCATCTGCCTAGTAGATTTTTTTATTGCTCCTTTGGTATGGAATATTAAAATGGAAGAGCATTGCAACGATAAGGAAAGATATCCTGCAGGCGTGGAATGTAAAGTGACTAGGTGGGTTCCCCTTACTTTAGGGGCTGGAGCAATGTTTCACTTATCATTCGGAGCCATATTAGGTGCAACTGCTTGGAAGAAAAAAGAAGAATTGGATACTCATCATAATAGGACTGACACTATTTCTTAGTAGTTGTTCAAAAGGTAAACCCGACACCAATAATGATTTGGGCAGTGGCAATAAATCAAATTTACCAGTTTCATTAGATTTACTTATTGAACATGCAGAATATTGTAAAGAAATTTACGATAGTGGTGGAGATCAAAAAGATGAGGTTGCGTTTGATGTAAAACAAAAAGACGGAATATCAATAATTATTATTAGGGGTACTGCGAATGCAGAAAATGTACAATCTGATATTGACGTAAGGTTAGTAAAAGATAGTGATTTGGGAATATATTTACATAAAGGATTTAGAGATGCGTCTCTGAGTGTTATGAATACTATAGATACTGCAAGAGAAGGAAGTAGAACTATCGTCTCAGGCAATCAGATGAAATACCCTCTTGAACATACTGTACACATTACAGGTCATAGTTTAGGTGGGGCTATTTCTCAAATAATAGGAATGTGGCTCCACAAGAGAGGTCACAATGTTCAAATTTTCTCTTACGGATCACCAAAAGTTTCTTCTCAAGTTTTGTCTAGTGGACAACCCACTCATTGGCGCGTGGTTCGCCGTAGCGATCCTATCCCTTTTACTCCTCCTTGGCCTTACTATCACACAGGACTTTTTATAGATAGTCAAGATTTGGATTGGGGACCCGATAACGATAATGGATTAATTTCTAAAACTGATGGATTAGATCATGCTATAGCAAAATATGTAGAAACTTTAAAAGATAATAAGTAATAACTTTTTTAGGAAAAAAATGGCTCACTCACAAGAAGATCATTTATCGGAATGGATTGAAGTTGAGCAAGAACGAGATTATTATCGCGAACAATATGAGTTAGTTCAAAAAGAATTAGATGAAGTAAAAACAGAATTAAAAAGAATTAATGATATTTATTTTAAACATTCTGGTTCTTAATTTATAAAATTTAAACAACGGAGATAAAATGGCGGTAGATAATGAATTTAGTTTAAAAGAAACTAAGTGGAAAACCCGCGATCGACAAAAACATATTCAAAGACCTTATACTACCCAAGATGTTAAAAAATTAAGTGGTTCTATTAAAATAGAATATACTCTGGCATCAAACGGTGCGGCAAAACTTTGGGATAAATTTCATTCTCGAAAATATGTTAGTGCATTAGGTGCATTGACAGGTAATCAAGCAATGCAACAGGCAAAAGCGGGACTTGATTCAGTTTATCTTTCTGGATGGCAAGTCGCTGGCGATGCTAACGATAGTTTGCAAATGTATCCTGATCAATCTTTATATGCTGTTGGCAGCGTTCCCACCATAGTTAAACGAATTAATAATACATTTCAACGAGCAGACCAAATTCAAACAATGGAAGATCGACAAGGAGAAATTGATTACTTTCTTCCAATTGTAGCTGACGCGGAATCCGGATTCGGCGGAGTTCTCAATACACATGAATTAGTAAAACATTTAATTGAAGCTGGTGCAGCCGGGATTCATTTAGAAGATCAATTATCGTCTGCTAAAAAATGTGGACACATGGGCGGGAAAGTTTTAGTTTCTACTCAAGAAATGGTTAACAAATTAATTGCATCAAGATTGGCTGCCGATATTATGGATGTCCCGACTGTAATTATTGCGAGAACTGATGCTTTATCAGGCGCATTGTTACAATCAGATAGTGATAAAGAAGACCACAAATTTATTACAGGTGAAAGAACTGAAGAGGGATTCTTTAAAACAAATGCAGGAATGGGTCAGGCAGTTTCAAGAGGGCTTGCATATGCTCCTTATTGTGATTTAATATGGATGGAAACATCTGTGCCTGATATTGGAGAATGTAAAGAATTTGTACAAGAAATACAGAAAGAATATCCAGACAAAATGTTTGCATATAATTGTTCACCATCGTTCAATTGGAAAGCAAAATTAAGTGACAAAGAAATATCTAGTTTTAAAGATGAACTTGGGGATATGAATGTAAAATATCAATTCATTACTCTTGCTGGATTTCATTCTTTGAATTACAGTATGTTTGAATTATCTGAAAATTATAGGGATCAAGGAATGACAGGATTTGTTGAACTCCAAGAAAAAGAATTTGCGGCCCAGAGTCGAGGGTTCACAGCTGTCAAACATCAACGGGAAGTTGGTGCTGGATATTTTGATCAAGTCGGGCAGATATGTACTGGAAGTACAGATCTAAGTGCAATTAAAGGTTCAACAGAAGAAGAGCAATTTTAATATGACTATCGAAGGTAAAACTAAAATAATTGAAACAGTTGCAGATCCTAATTTAGTAAGAATTGTAACCAAAGATTCTCTTACTGCAAATGATGCTGCTATACAAGCCGATCTGCCTGTAGCGGAAGACAAAACTGCACAAACGTGTAGTGTATTTCATCTATTAAAAAAGAATAATATTCCTGTGGCTTATATCACTAGAAATAATTCTACTTCTTTTATTGCAAAAAAATGTGAAATGCTACCTATTGAATGTGTTATGCGTAGACGAGCATTTGGAAGTTACTTGAAAAGAGAACCAAGTAAAACATCAGGAGAAATATTTGATCCTTTGTTAACGGAATTTTTTCATAAACATGCGATTGTATTTCATCCAGAAACTTCGTATTCAGATGAACACGTAGAAATGATGTCTGAAGATGAAGCACGAGAATTGTATTTAAAAGATGGAGAGTGGACAAGTATAGTATATACAGATCCTTTAATAGATCCGCATGAACAGGAATGGTTGCTTTATCCAGCTAAACAACCCAGAAATCAAATTAGAAAACAATCGTTGTTAAAAATTTCACCTGTTATTGATTTGAAAACATTAGATCATATAAAAAATAATTTAATGATCCCATGTTTTGAAATAATAGAAAAAGAATGGAAAAAATTTGATGTTGATTTAATTGATATGAAAATTGAAGTTGGATATTCAACATATAATAAAGAACTGGTTATCGCTGATGTTATAGATAATGATTCGTGGCGTATTTGGCCAAATGGCGATCCCAAACAACAACTAGATAAACAATCTTTCCGTGATGGGGAAGCATTAACTGAGGTTCAAAAAAAATATAGGATTGTAACGGAATACACTAAAAATTTTTAGAGAGAGAAACATGTCATGGCAAATAGATTTCACTTAGCAATTCTCGCAGGTGATTTGGATACGGCAATTAATTTTTATTGTAATGTGTTAGGATGTACAAAAGGTAATTCAGAAATTAACCCACCTGATTCATGGTGCGATATAAATTTTTGGGGCAATGAACTTACGTTACATGCGTCGCACCCCGCACGATGGTCACATGAAATACACAAAGTTGATATGGGCAATGTATCAGTTCCTCATTTTGGTGTACATTTTGACGCAGATGTATTTAAATTTCTTAAAGAACGATTAATAAAAAACAATATAGAATTTATCGAAGAACCTTACATAAGATTTAAAGGGGAAGAATTAGAACAAGAAACAATGTTTATCAAAGACCCGAATGATAATGTTTTAGAACTTAAAACAATGATCAACCCTAACGCTTTATTTAAATAATGAAATTCAAAGTTACAACAAAATTACGAGAAGGTATTAAAGATATAGAAGGTGATGCCATTGAACAAAAATTAAATCAAGACGACTGGCATGTTAAAAATGTAAAGGTAGGTCAGGTGTTTTATTTGGAAGCACCGGTTGCAGAAGCTAATAAATTATGTAAGCAAGTGCTCGTAAATACTTTGTTATACGATTATGAATTACGCAATGAATTTGGTATTATTATGGATGAATGAATGTTGACGAATGAAGAAATAAAATTAATAGAAAACTCTTTAGGACGAATACCAAACCCAACAGAAACTCATGTCTTTGATGCAATGTGGAGTGAACATTGTTCTTATAAGAGTTCTAAGTATTGGTTGAAAGAACTTTATACAAAAGGTGAACATGTTATATCTGGACCAGGTGAAAATGCAGGGGTTGTGGATATAGGACATGGCGATAAACTAGTTTTTAAAATAGAAAGTCATAATCATCCCAGTTTCATAGAACCATATCAAGGAGCCGCAACAGGAGTAGGCGGCATCATGAGAGATATCTTTACTATGGGTGCCCGTCCCATCGCAAATTTAAATTCATTACATTTTGGATCAACAAATGACAGGAGAGTAATCGATGGGGTGGTTAAGGGGATTGCTGATTATGGCAATTGCGTTGGTATTCCTACAATTAGTAGCAAGTGCTATTTTTCTGATTGTTATACACAAAATCCTCTTGTTAACGCCATGAGTGTTGGTTATACTAATAAAAAAATTTTTACTAGTGTTCCAAGAAAAAAAGGAATTGTTGTTTATGTTGGTGCTAAGACAGGGCGAGATGGTATTGGCGGTGCTATTATGGCAAGTGAAGAATTTGCAGAAGGGGAAGACAAACGACCTACAGTGCAAGTGGGTGATCCATTTTATGAAAAATTATTATTAGAAGCCTCATTAGAATTATTCGAAACTGGTTCAGTTATTGCAGCACAAGATATGGGAGCGGCTGGATTAACATCTTCTACTACGGAAGTAGCAATTAAAGGTAATTATGGTATTGAAATAGACTTATCGGAAGTACCTTTAAGAGAAGAAGGAATGGAACCATGGGAAATTTTACTTAGTGAAAGCCAAGAACGAATGTTGTTTGTTCTTGATTTTGAAGCATTAATTAATAAAAATGTAAGTAAAATATTTGAAAAATGGGATTTAGATTGTTTTATATTAGGCACATTAACAGATACTAATAATTTTGTAGTGAAGGTAAAAGATGATATTGCGTGTGATATTCCATTAAAAGCATTAGAAGCACCAGTATTAGAAAGACACATTTTTCCTAAAAAAGGAACTGTCGATCTTGCTCCTTTTCCTCCGGTTCCGGAAGTTCCAGATTTTAATATGAATTGGGTATGGGAACAATATGATTCCCAAGTAATGGGAAATACAATACACGGATTACAAAAAGATCCCGCTATTATGAGATTACCAAACAGTAATAAAGGAATTGCTATTACAACTATAAGTAATGCTCCTTTGTGTAATCATAATCCTAGAATAGGGGTTGCTTCTATTATAGAAACATGTTATAATAAGTTAAAAGGTGTAGGTGCTAAGCCATTAGGTATTACTAATTGTTTAAATTTTGGAAATCCTGAAAACGAAAATGTTATGTATGAATTTGCCAGAACTGTTTTAAGTATGGCGGATACCTGCAAAAAATTAAAGTTTCCCGTCGTTAGTGGCAATGTAAGTTTTTATAATGAAACATCAGGTAGGGGAATTATGCCGACTCCGGTAATAGGTGGAGTTGGACTAATGTTATGAAAACGGCAATAATAATATTTCCTGGTAGTAATTGTGATAACGAAATGGAACGTTTTTTGTACAATTATACAGGTATAAATCCTATTCGTGTTTGGCATAAAGAAACACAATTACCTGATGTAGACTTATATGTATTACCCGGTGGATTTAGTTATGGAGATTATTTACGTGCCGGTGCATTAGCACCTCTTAGTCCTATTATGAAAGAACTTAAAAAAACAGATAGAAAAATATTAGGTATTTGTAATGGATTTCAAATACTATGTGAAGCAGGATTATTACCCGGCACGTTACGAATAAATCAAACACAAAAATTTATATGTAAGCCTGTAACAGTTATTGATATGCATAACATTTATACAATACCTGTAGCGCACGCTGAAGGTAATTATTATCATCCCGATCCATCAAAAATTAATATTGAATTTACATACACAGAAAATATTAACGGATCAATACATCGCATAGCAGGAGTTTCTTATGCTAATGTATTAGGAATGATGCCTCATCCAGAAAGAGCATTTGAAACTTATCATTGTTCTCAAGACGGAATTAAAATATTAGAAAAATTTTATGGCAGATAAAAATGACAAATTAGTTGAAGGTATTAAACAGTACTCAAAGCAAATAGGAGGATATGCTGGCGAATATACCTTACCATTACCAAAAGTAGGGTTTGGGTATTCTTATTCAAGGACATTAGTTGCTTCGTGTGATGGCGTAGGAACAAAAATATTATTGGCGCAAGTTGCAAAAAATCATCATAATAGATCATTGGATACTATAGGCATTGATTGTGTTGCAATGGTTGCAAACGATTTATTATGTAGCGGAGCTGAGCCATTATTCTTTTTAGATTATTTTTGTTCAGCAAATGTTAATGAAGAAGATTTTAATGAAGTATTAGAAGGAATTCATGAAGGATGTGTGGAAAGTGAAATGGAATTAATAGGTGGTGAAACTGCTGAACTACCAGACATTATAGAAAAAGATACATTTGATGTTTGTGGGTTTGGTGTAGGAAGAATAAAAGAAGAGTCATTGCCAAAAGATAATATAGTAGTAGGAGATTCAGTAATAGGGCTTAAATCATCAGGATTTCATTCAAATGGTTTTACCATAATACGTCAAGCACTCATGGACAAATATTACATAGATACACGTTCAGATATGGATTTTTTAGACAATTTGTTAGAGCCGACTAAAATATATGTTAAAGACATCGACTTGATTAGAAAGGCCGGAGTTAATATAAAAGCCCTTGCGCATATCACAGGTGGAGGGTTTAAAAATGTAGACAGGATTCTTCCAGACAATTTAAAGGTTGCATACAAACCGCACTATGGATATTATGCACACCCTCATCATTTTGAATGGATTCAATCTAAAACAAAAATGACAAAAGAAAAAATGCGTAATACATTTAATTGCGGTATAGGAATGGTTATAGTATTATCATCAGAAGAGGTTGAAAAAATTCCTGTGGATTCAATTCATTTAGGAGAAATAGTATGATAGGAATAATAGTAGGAAGCGATAGTGACCTAGAGACAATGAATAATTGTGTTGATAAATTAGATGAATTAAATATTGACAATGAAATAGTTACTGCATCTGCACATAGAAATCCAGAAAAAGTAACAGAGTATATTAAAAAATGGGAAGCAACAGGATATAAAATTATTATCGCTGCCGCTGGAATGTCTGCCGCATTACCGGGAGTAGTTGCATCACAAACAAAATTACCTGTTATTGGCGTACCTATGAAAAGTGATTTGATGGGAATTGATAGTTTATTGAGTATTGTTCAAATGCCTAAGGGAGTTCCGGTAGCATGCATGTCCGTAGGAAAACATGGTGCGATTAACGCGGCACTATATGCAAAACGCATATTAGATTTACATAATTTATGAGAATAAAACCAGACATAAAATTAGATTTTAAAGATGTACTGTTAGAACCAAAACGATCCACAATATCTAGCAGACGAAGTGTAAATTTAGAAAGAGAATTTACATTTAGACATTGGGAAGAATCCGCCGGGCACTGGGCAGGTACTCCTATTATGTCATCTAATATGGATGGTGTAGGAACTTTTTCAATGGCAATGATATTACAAGAATTTAATATGCTCACTACAATTAGAAAGTATTATACATTTGATAATTGGAGAGAAGCAGTAGACAAAGGATTACGTTTAAATAATGTAGTGGTCAGTACTGGTACCAATGCTATTTGGAAAGAAGATGCAGAAGACTATGCAACCGCAAAAGCAGTATTAACTGAATGGCCAGAAGTCAAATTTATTTGTATTGATGTAGCAAATGGTTATCAACAAAATTTTGCTGATTTTGTTAAACGTGTACGAGATGACTTTCCAGATAAAATTATTATTGCCGGCAATGTTATTACCGCAGAAATGACAGAGCAATTATGTATATCAGGTGCAGATATAATTAAATGTGGTATAGGTCCTGGCAGTGTATGTACTACGCGAGAACAAACGGGAGTGGGTATGCCTCAAGTAAGTGGTATAATGGAATGTGCTGATGCAGCACATGGTTTAGGTGGACATGTAATTGCTGACGGTGGATGTACTGTTCCCGGAGATATAACAAAAGCATTTGGTGCGGGAGCAGACTTTGTTATGTTAGGAGGCATGCTAGCATTTCATGATGAAGGCGAAGTAGAATTAATTGATGGTAAATATGAATTTTATGGTATGAGTTCTGAGCGCGCAAAAGAAATACATGGTGCGAGAAAAGACGGTTACACAAGCGCAGAAGGTAAACTAGTTACAATTGAGTCCAAAGGTCCTGTTCGTAACACAATAAAAAATATTTTAGGCGGACTCAGGAGCGCATGTACAATGATTGGTGCTCGAAGAATAAAAGATATACCAAAATGTGCAACCTTTGTTATGGTTAATAATCAACAAAATCAAATTTATGAAAAATAAAGTATCAATAATTGGAAACGGAGGCCGAGAAGATTCTCTTCGTTGGAAATTACAACAAGAAGGTGTAGAAATAGAGCCAACTGTTGAACATTACTTAACAGTTATCGGACCCGAAGCCCCCATTGCTGAAGGACTTACAGATGAATTAGAATCAAAACTTATTCCTGTATTTGGTCCTTCAAAGTTAGCAGGACGATTGGAAACGAGTAAGTTATGGGCAAAACAATTTATGCAGCGTAATGATATTCCTACCACACATTGGATAACGTATACGCGAGATGATATAGAAGAAGTAATATTAAACACGCGTAGTTATCCGCTTGTTATTAAAGAAGATGGATTATGCGGTGGCAAAGGCGTGGTGATTTGTGAAACACAAACCGAAGCAAACGAAGCCGCTGAAAGTTTTACTTCAAATAAATTTAATTCTTCATCAAATAAAATATTAATTGAAGATTTTATTCACGGTGAAGAAGTAAGTTGTTTTGTATTAACTGATGGTATAGATTATAAAGTACTTCCTTATTGCCAAGACCATAAACGTGTGGGAGAGGGCGATATAGGGTCTAATACGGGCGGTATGGGAGCATATGCACCGGCTCCAATAATGACTGAAGAACTTAAAGCATTAGTAGAAAAAAATATTATTATTCCCACCATCAACGGAATGCAGGAAGAAGGCATACCGTATAAAGGAGTGTTATATATTGGATTAATGATTTGTAACGGAAAACCATACGTTATAGAATATAATGTACGTTTTGGGGATCCAGAGTGCCAGGTGCTAATGATGCTAATGAAAAGTGATTTACTTCCATATTTGGAAGCGGTTGCTTTTGAAATATTAGATACACTTCCGGATCCCGAATTTTATGATGAATCCGCAATGACAGTTGTTATGTGCTCCGATGGTTATCCAGAAGCATATGAAAAAGGGTTTGTCATTGACTGGAGAAACAAAACACATTTTTCAACTCCAAATACCGAAGTGTTTCTTGCCGGTGTCAAATGGGACAGTGATCATTATATTACAGATGGTGGTCGAGTATTAAATGTAACAGCAAAAGGAAAAACATTACAGGAAGCAAGAGATAGAGCATATGAACTAGCAGAAAAAATACATTGGGAAGGTAGTTTCTATAGAAAGGATATAGGACATAGAGCATTATGAAAAAAATAATATTAATGGCATCAGGTGAAGGTTCTAATTTTAGTGCAATTATTGATAACAAAATTAAAATAGATAGAGTTATAACAGATAATAAAAATGCCAACGTAATTAAACGTGCGGAAAAAGTGAATGTTCCAATATTTGTATTTGATTATAAAGAGGGAGAATATAAAAATGGTTTTGGTTGGTGTGAACGCAAAATAGACGAAACAATACCGGATGATGCAGATTTGATTGTTCTGGCGGGATATATGAGAATTCTGTCGCCGCGTTTTGTTAAGAAATGGAAGGACAAAATAATTAATATTCATCCGTCTCTTCTTCCTGCATTTGGCGGAGGATGTCATGCAATTAAAGATGCGTGGGAATATGGATGCGAAGTATTTGGAGTAACAGTACATTGGGTAACGGAAGAAGTTGATGCGGGTCCCATTATTACTCAACGAGCAATACATAAATTTGAAGGGGATACTTTAGAAAAAATAACAGAAAAAATACATAGAGTTGAACATTATGTGTATCCAGTAACAATAAAGAAATTGATGGGGATTTAACAAATGTGTGGAATTGTTGGAGCATATTCATTACATGATAATACAAAAAATGTATATCCTCTTATAGTGAGAGGATTACTTGATTTACAGCACCGCGGTCAACTTAGCGCTGGGATTACATCATATAATCCAGAACGAAAAAGAATACTTCAAACTCATAAAGATAATGGAAAAGTACATGAAGTATTTCAAATTAACCATCCATACAAAAGTAAAAAACTTTCTTCTGATTATGGTGGTCATGTTGCAATCGGCCATACTCGTTATGCAACCAGCGGAGACAATGGAGATCAATTAGCACAACCCTTTGAGCGTCCACATGGAAGAAAATCTAAATGGTTTTCTCTTGCTTTCAATGGAAACCTTGCAAATTATTCACATTTAAAATCTGGTTTGGAAGAAGTAGGTTATAATATGACCTATGATTCTGATACTGAAGTGATCATGCATTTTTTAAGTAGAGAAGTACAATCACATAAGCCATGGGAAGATTTAAACTTTAAGGATATATTTAAAAATTTATTAGCAGATTTTGATGGATCGTGGAACATATCATTTTTAAATGCAGATGGTAAGATGGTTGTAGTTAGAGATCCGTTAGGTTTAAAACCTTTATGTTGGGGGGTTTCTAAAGATGGCATATTAGTATTTTCATCAGAAAGTGTAGTTCTTTCAAATATGCAAATTGACTCAGTTGATTTAGAACCAGGTAAGATGCTTATTATTGAAGGTGCAGGAGGAAATAAAAAAGAGAAGTCTGGTTTGTTCTCTGCTCCTTATGATAATAAATTGACTATTGTACCATACACAGAGGAGGTACCAAGTAGTTATTGTTTTTTTGAATGGATATATTTCGGGCATCTTGCATCTGTAATAGATGGAGAATCAACATATCACGTACGAGAAAGAATCGGAGAAGAGCTAGCAAAAGAAGAAACATTGCAGTTAGAAGAGAATGGGTGGATTGTAATTCCTGTACCTGAAACCTCTTATGTAGCCGCATCAAAATATGCACAAATTACAGGGATACCGTTTGTACAGGGTCTTTTAAAAAATCATTCTGTCGGCCGAACTTTCATAGATAATACAAATAGACAGCATAATATATCTTTGAAATTTACACATCTAAAAGAAATTATACAAGGAAAGAAAGTAATTCTTATAGATGATTCTATTGTGCGAGGTGCAACAATGAAAGCATTGGTAACAAATTTAAAAGAATGGAGTGGCGCAAAGGAAATACATTTAAGAATAGGATGTCCTCCTATTAAATCACCATGTTTTTATGGAATAGATTTTCCCACAATAAAAGAATTATATGCCGGAGAAAATACACCAAATTCTAAAGATTTTAACGCGGACAGTTTAAAATATTTAAGTTTCGGAGGGTTATTAGATGCCGTAAATAAAAAGAAAAAAGATCTTTGCACGGCCTGTTTAACTTCTGAATATCCTACCATGGAAGGTAAGACTCGATGGCTAGAACAAAGCGGCTAGCTAAATACTAGAGAATAAATTAATATTAAAAAGGTAGGAGAGAAATATATGCAATCAGTACTTAAATGGTGGTTAATATTTTGTCTGACTTTATTGGGTTTCGGTGCAGCTGTTTATTTTGATGTGCATAAACAATTATATGAAGCAGATGTTACCCGTCTCAGTTATTTAATAATTTCTATTTTTATTTGTACTTCTGTTTGGATTGGTATAAAAACTTATAGAGTTGGAAAACTTTTAGATTATGAACAGGAAAGTGATGTAGGGTGGTTTATAGCTGAAACCTGTCTTGCACTTGGCATGGTAGGAACTGTTACGGGTTTTTTGATAATGTTGGGAACAGCATTTGAAAACGTAGATGTATCAAATTCTGCAACATTACAACAAGCACTATCAGATATGGCAACGGGAATGAGTACAGCTCTCTGGACAACTTTGGTTGGATTAGTGAGTTCAATTATCATTAAAGTTCAGTTGGTAAATCTTGAGGTGGCGTTAAGTGAATAATGAAAAATATAAGTCCACTATTGGTTTTACTGATTTGCTTTTCAACATTCTTGTTGGGTTTGCGTTTCTCTTCATAATAGCTTTTATCCTTATAAAACCAGAGGCGAAAAAAGAAGACTTTGAAAGAAAAGCTGAATTTGTTATTATTATGGAATGGGATCATGACCAACCCGATGATATAGATCTTTATGTACAAGATCCAACGAATAGCAAAGTTCATTTTAGATTACCCATAACTAATTTTATGTACTTAGATAAAGATGATTTGGGTTTCGCAAATGATGTTGTAAAAAATGTAGATGGTACAATAACAAAAGTAAATATTAATAGAGAAGTAGTTACTATTCGTGGAATTATTCCTGGCGAATATATTATTAATGCTCATTATTATTCTTCAAGAGAATGGTCAAGACTCGGGCAAGTACAAACAAATATTACTGATTTAAACAGTCAACAAGTTAAGGATAAGGCTGTACCATTAACTATAAAAATAGAATTGCATAAAGTTAATCCTTACAAAATTTTATGGGTAGGGGAAAAGAAATTTTTTCGTAAAGGACAAGAAGCAACTTTTGTAAGATTTACTATAGATAAAGATGGAAATCTAATTGGGGATTATGCTTATGAAGAAAAAAAGTTTGTAATTCCATTTACTGGTCGACCCAGAACAGCAGCTCCAGTTGCAGATGATGAACCAAACGGTGCTTCTGCATTTGATCGTGAATCAGGAACAGAAGAAACTCATTATTCTGAGCGGGACGATAATAGAGGGTTCTAAATATGATAGCAATTTTAGTTTTTAGTTTTGTAGTCCTTTCAACAATATGTTTATGGTTGTTGATCGAACAAAGAAAAAGTTGGAAATTTTTAATTTGGTTTATCCCTATTCTTTTAGTGTTAGTATCATCAACCTATGTTACTTATACTTCAATATTGGGGTATCCAAAAGTTTCTTTACCACAAAAAGGAATGTATTTAAAACATCATATTGATGAACCAAATTGGATTTATTTGTGGGTATTGGGCAAAAATAATATACCAATGTCTTATCAAATAGTTTATTCTAAGGGAACACATAATGCTTTAGAAGGTGTTAAAGGAAAACAAGAAGAAGGTGCATTTATGGTTTTGGGAAGTGATGAAGAAGGAGCAGGAGAAGGGGAAGAAGGAAAAGCAGAAAAAAAAGAAGGAGGATTTACAATTGGTGGAGATATAGGATTTTATGAGTGGGATTACAGTGCCAATATGCCTTCAAAAAATATAGTTACAGAATGAAATTTTTAAATAAAAGAAACAGCAGATGAAAAAGTTATTATTAATTTTTATAATAATAACAACATGGATAGTTGTTGGATGTGGAACAAGTATAGGCGGATGTTTCGGGCATTGGGTTAAGGGGCCCGGACATCATAGAGGGACTAGAGCTCTTCTTAAAGATGCTAGTTTACCTTATTATCAATGTGTAGATGAAAATAACAAAGGTAACAATTTAGAAGAACGGAGATATTTGTGAAGACAAAGCTATTATTAATTTTTGTAATGATGGCGACATGGATGGTTGTTAGTTGTACAACAACATCACAAAACGGGTGTTATGGATTTTGGAAAGATAATCGGTACGGAATGAAAAGAGGAACTATAGTAGGAAAAAATGCCGACTATAAGAGACCCTACCGACAATGTGTAGATAAAGATAATATTATATTGAATAAAGAAAAAAGACCTTATGGGTAAAAAATAATATGAAAGGTTATTATGCTTACAATTTTGGGTAGTTTATTAGGCTTTGCTGGATCAGCAGTTCCAAGTGTTTTAGATTATTTTAAAGGCAAAGAAGAACAAAAACAGAAAACAGAAGAATTTAAACTTCAACTTGAAGCAAAGAAATTAGGTGTAGAATTAGACCTCCAAACATTTGCGGCAAAGAAAGATTTTGAAGAACAAAAAATGCTCTTAGAGCATGATACCGCACTTGGCCAACAAACTGGATTTATAAATTCACTACGAGCATTTGTAAGACCATTTATAACTTATGTTTTCTTTTGCACGTTTATTGGTGTCAAAGTTACATTAGTATACCAAGCAATAAAAAATGGTAGTGATCTTAATGCAACTCTTGAGGTTGTATGGGATGACCAAACAGAAGCATTATTTGCTGCTATTATTAGTTTTTGGTTTGGTTCTCGTGCTATGCCAAAAATTAAAGCATTAAACAAATGAATTTGAAGGAATATTATGTTTAGTTTTTTTACAAACAAAAAATGGTTTTTATGGTCATGGCTCGGCTCAATGATTATTTTAGGATCACTTTGGGTTCAAGTAAAGATTGATGTAAAAATAAATGAATGGTTTGGTGTCTTTTATGATATGATACAAAAAGCACTTGCTACACCAAATGCAATTACAATAGAAGAATATTTTGAAAGTTTATTTTCATTTATTACACTAGCAGGAATATATGTTGGACTCTATGTTATAATAAGTTATTTTACAGCTCACTATTTGTTTA
>VTLG01012956.1_pt1 | contig 32073 bp, 21 predicted proteins | sample 4694571 | NCBI WGS metagenome assembly VTLG01 (sample SAMN12604809, study PRJNA352737) | marine metagenome | biome: ENVO:00000447; feature: ENVO:00000209|ENVO:00000569|ENVO:01000036; material: ENVO:00002151; isolation source: viral sequences binned using virsorter ...
TTAACTTAACCCCTAAATAAAACAAAAAGACTAGTTTTTTTAAAATGCCTGCAATTATATCCGAACAGTTTAGAATTTTAAATGCCGAAACTTTTGTACAGAGTTTTGTCGGAGTCGGATCTACTGTCAACAAATACTATGCGTTCATGGGATTACCCAATTCCATAGAACCAAAGGCAGGCGGTACTGCCACATGGGCCACTAATACCCCTGCACCTTTAGATGGATTTGAAGAGGAATACTCTATCAAAGAGTCTATCATTGCAATGAAAAAGGTTACGGATAAAGATGTTCGTAGACTTGTTAGAAAGGTGACATGGGTTGCTGGAACAACCTATGAGATGTACAGACATGATTATAATATTTACAATCTCACACCAATTACTTCACAGGGTAGTTTGTACGAGGCAAATTACTACATAGTGAATGAAGACTTGAAAGTTTACGTTTGTCTGCAAAATGGATCAGACCCTGAGAACCCAAAGGGTAGGCCTTCATATGACCAACCCACATTTGTTGACCTTGAGCCAAGGGCAGCTGGCACTAGTGGCGATGGTTACGTTTGGAAATACCTTTACACGATTAAACCATCCGAGATCGTTAAATTTGACTCTATTGAATACATACCTGTGCCCGAAAACTGGGGAAATGAAGGCGAGACTATTGCAACAAAGGCTAACGCTATAGATGGAAAAATCGAAGTTGTGGTTGTTGATAATAGAGGCTCTAACTATCAACCAATCTCTACATCTTTTGCCAATGTTCCAATTCTCGGAGATGGATCAGGAGGAAAGGCTACAATTACGGTTGATTCTTTCGGAAAGGTATCTGAAGTATTTGTTACTGACGGAGGAGAAGGATATACCCACGGATCAATACAGTTTTTCCCAGGCGCTCCTGGCTCTGAGTCTGGCGGTGTTCTTGCTAACCTTACCAATACTGGAATAGGAACAACATCTGCTGCAAGTTTCAGTGTAATTATTCCGCCTAAAGGTGGTCATGGATATGATGTCTACAGGGAACTAGGTGCATATAGAGCTCTACTATATTCTAGGTTTGAAACTATCGAAACCAATCCAGATATTATTGAAGGTAATGACTTTGCTAGGGTTGGACTTATAAAAAATCCCACTGTATTTGGTAGTAGTACAGAATTACTAGACACTGCCATGGTAAGTGGATTGAAAGCAATCAAAATGGCTGGTGTTACAACAGGAACAACTTATGCAGTTGATTCTGAAATAACTCAAACAGTAGGTGTTGGATCAACAGCTATAGGTTTTGTTGCATCTTGGGATAAAGTTACAGGAGTATTGAAGTATTATCAACCTATGGGTCTTGCATCTAGTGAAACTGGATATAAGATAATTCCATTTACTTCTAATCCCGATGCTGGATATGGATTGACGATTAGTGGATCGTCTGTGACAGGTTCATTATTGTCTATTGATACTAGTTACAACGGTGTCAGTACCTCAATAAATAATAAAGTCTATCAACTTGGTATGAGTTTTAGTGCTGGTATTTCATCAGCAGAATTCAATACTAAGTCAGGTGAAATAATCTATATTGATAACAGGACTGCGATTCCTAGATCCGCAAGTCAAAAAGAAGACATCAAAATAGTGCTGGAGTTTTAAAAGCAAATGCCACAGAATACCAACTTAAATTCATCTCCATACTTTGATGATTTTGAAGAGTTAAAAAATTATCAGAGGGTACTATTCAAACCAGGCTTACCTGTACAGTCTAGGGAACTTACTACACTGCAATCTATTCTACAGAATCAGATTGAGAAGTTTGGTAAACATTTTTTCAAAGAAGGATCTGTTGTAATTCCTGGCCAAATTGCTTATGATTCAGATTATACTTCTGTTCAGATTGATGATAGTCACTTAGGTATTCCTGTATCTCTATACCTAGAAAGTCTAAAAGGAAAAAAAATTAAAGGTGAAACTAGTGGTGTTACTGCTAAGGTAGAAACTTATATTTCAAATAGAGAATCTGTAAAAGGTGCATACACCCTTTACATCAAATATCAAAGTTCTAGTGATACAGATTTTTCTAGAGCAACTTTTGCAGATGGGGAAAATTTACTTCTTGAAGAGGATCTTAATTATTCTCTCTCCAGTATAAGAGCTGGTGGTAGTTTTGCAACCACAGTTATATCAAATGCAACTGCAACTGGTGCTGCGGCAAAAATTGCTCAAGGTGTTTATTTCATAAGAGGATTTTTTGTAACTGTTTCTGACTCTACAGTTATTCTAGATCAGTATACAAATGCACCATCATATAGAGTTGGTTTATTAGTCAAAGAAGAATTAGTTACTGCTTCTGCATCAGATAACGATCTATATGATAACGCAAGAGGATTCTCAAACTTTGCAGCGCCTGGTGCTGATAGATTTAAACTATCTACAACTTTAATTAAGAAGTCTCTTACAGATTTGAATGATGAGAACTTCATTGAATTGATGAGAATTCAGAATGGTGAATTACAAAAATTTGTAAAAGAGTCAAACTATAATTTAATCCGTGATGAATTAGCAAAAAGAACATTTGATGAATCTGGACATTACTATGTAAATCCATTTAATGTAACTGTTAAAGAATGTTTGAATAATAGAGTTGGTAACGATGGTGCATTTTATTCAGATCAATTAACTCAACAGGGTAATGTCCCCACAGACGATTTGATGTGTTTGAACATAGGGCCAGGAAAGGCATATGTCCGTGGATATGAAGTAGAAACAATAGGAACTACAACTTTTGATGTAGAGAAACCAAGAACCACAGAAACAATTAAAAATGAAGCGTCACCATTTAGTGTAGGAAGACAGATAGAACTCAATCATGTAAGTGGTTCACCTCCTGTTGGAATAGGAACAGATTCATACGTCAATCTTTTTAATAAAAGAACCGTAACTGTTGGAGAAGGCAGTGGATTACAAGTTGGTGTTGCCAGATTATATGACATCAAATTAAAGAACGTAGGATATGCTGATTCTTCTACTGTATTTGAATCTTCTTTATATGATATCCAAACATTCACATACCTCCAATTAAATACACAAACTAGTGTAACCGTTCCTTCATATGTTGAAGGTAAGAATAGTGGTGCAACAGGATATGCTTACGAAGCTTCAAATAATTCTATGCAGTTAGTACTGTACCAAGTAAATGGTCAGTTTCAAGCTGGAGAACAAATAGAAATAAATGGTGTTGATGTATCTAGAAGTATTAGTAAAGTAGAAGATTATGGTATTGATGATGTAAAACAATTAGTAGGAAATGATCCGACTAATTATAAATTCAGTGCAGATGCTGTGTTGAATTTAGGTCACTTATTGGCACCTACTGCAACTCAGTACACTGTTAGTCAAGCCGTTGCCTCTGCATCTACTATAACCTCTCCTAGTGCAGACTTCACTAGCGTTGGTATCAAAACTGGAGATATTATTCAGTACAGTGTTTCTGGTAACAACGTTCCAACATTCAATAGTGTCACTGGATTTACAGCACAGTCAATTACTCTTGAGGCTATTTCTGACGTTACTAATGTTAACTCTGGTTCATTACCTACAAGTGAAGTAAATGTTAATGATCTATTCAAAGTTACTTTAGAAGTAAAAAATAACTCTAGTGCATTTTTGTTTAGTGAATTGACAAAAAGTAATATCGCATCTGTAGACACAAATGATGCAAATCTTGTATTTAAAAAATCATATGCAATTACAGTTGCAAGTAATGCTTTTAGTGGAACACTGGAAACGGATTCTGATGTAACTTTAGAACCATTTGATGAAGAAGATTACAACTTATCATTTAAGACAACTGGTGTTATAGAAAATTTAACAGATCAAAAACTTACAGTTAGTGGAAGAACTGTTACTTTATCTGGATTATCTGTAGCATCTGGTGATGCTGTGTTGACAGTTACTTGGAGAAAAGTAAATGTAAAACCAAAATCAAAAGTATTGAAGAGAGCAACATCATATACAATTAATAAATCCGCAAAAACCCAGTCAGGCACTGGGTTAATGAAGTTAAATGATGGTTTGACTTATGATACAACTTATGGTAACAGAGTTCAAGACAAGAGAATATCCTTAGGCGTTTGTGATGTTGCTTATGTTCTTGCTGTATTAGAATCATCAACAACTTCTGATCCACAACTACCTACACTTGAATTAACAAATTTAAACTCCAATTTACTGAATGCTCTAAAGGGTGAAAGTATAGTTGGTAAAAATTCTGGTGCATCAGCAATATTTGTAGAAACTAATGGTTCTAATGAAGTTAATTTTGTATATCAGAATGAAAATACATTTGAAGTTGGGGAAACAGTTACTTTTGAAGAGACTAATGTTCAAGGTATAGTTCAAACATTTGTTCCAGGCGATAAAGATATCCAAAACAACTTTGAGTTTGATGCTGGACAACAATTAGACTATGTTGATTTTTCTGCAATTATAAGAAGATCAGGAACAGAAGCTCCTACAAAAAGAATTACTGTTATCTACAATCACTATGTAATTGATAATGCAGACCCAGGCGACTTTGTAACTGTCAACTCATATGACTCTAAGTTATACAAAGATAGTCTACCTAACGTCGCTGGATTCTATGCATCCGATATTATAGACTTAAGACCGAGAGTTACATCAACAGTTGCTGGTAGATCTCCCGCTGAGTTTTTAGCAAGACAGTTTGTGCCTGGCACATCTTCAACCACCCATGTAATTGCAAGAGATAAAAACTTTAATATTTCCTATGATTATTATGTTGGTAGAATAGATAAACTTTTCTTGAGTAAGGAAGGTATATTTTCTATGGTGAAGGGAGCTCCTTCTGAGTCACCAAAATTACCAAACACTATTGACAATTCTTTAGAAGTGGCAACTATAACCATGAACCCATATGTTTATGATACAGCCACAGTTAAACTTTCTCTTGCAAAACATAAACGATTCCGAATGAAGGATATCGCTACTATTGAAAATAGAGTTAAAAACGTTGAATATTATACATCATTATCACTTCTTGAAGTAGAGACATCTAACATGTCTCTTCGTGATCCACAGACTAATCTTGATAGATTTAAGTCTGGATTCTTTGTAGACAACTTTAAATCTGTAGCATCTGGTGATGTCACAAACAGACAATTTAAGGCATCTATTGACTCAACAGAAGGAAAGTTGAGACCACAACACTATACAACTTCTATTGATTTATTACTTGGATCAGAAGCTATTGTTGGTGCTGCCACATCATCCAATCCATCAGCGGACTATAGATTTGCAGGCGACTTAGGTGATTCTAATGTTAGAAGAGTTGGTGATGTTGTGTGTCTGAATTATGATGATTCTATTTTCCTAGAAAATAAATTTGCTACTAGAATTGTAAACGTAAACCCATTTGCTGTTGTAAACTGGATTGGTCAAATTGAATTAAACCCTGCAACAGATACATGGATTGAAACAAGAAGGACTGCTGCAACCTATGATATTGAAGGAAGCTTCAACTCATTCATGGGTATGACTGGTGCAGATAGTAATACTGGTTTATCACCTATTGATTGGGGTGGTTGGGAAACTACATGGACAGGAAGAAGTTCTACACTAGGCCCTGTCACCAGAATGGATGTAGAATCAACAGTTCTTAGTAGAACAGTTCAGAAGATGGGGCCATTTGTAGGCCCTCGTAGAGGTGGTATTCCTATTACTACAACCACACGATTCTTAGATAGAAGAGATGTATTCAGAAATGAAACTACAGTCACTACTAGAAATCAAACTAGAGAAGGTATTCAATTTAGAGTTGGTGAAAGATTTGATACAACAAGTCTTGGAGATAAGGTAGTCAACACAGAAGTTGTCGCTACAATGAGATCTAGAAACATTGAATTTGTTTGTAGAAGATTAAAACCAAATACAAGATTATATCCATTCTTTGACAATATTGACATGGCGAGATTTGTTGTGCCCAAACTTGTTGAAGTTACAATGGTATCTGGTACATTTGGTGCTGGTGAAATTGTTGAAGGAAGTCGTCCTAACTCAAATAATGATGCAATTAGATTTAGACTTGCAAATCAGGATCATAAGTATGGGCCATATAATGCACCGACTCAAACATACAAACAAAATCCATACGAACCATCATCATCTATTGCACCAACATATTCATCAACCACTACAGTCCTAAACGTTGATACTGCGTCTTTAGAACTTCAGGCTGCTTCTGGATTCTACGGATATATCACTACTGGAATGAAACTAATAGGACAATCTAGTGGTGCGATTGCAACAGTATCTAATATTAGACTTATTACAGATAAGGCGGGAGTTCTTATTGGATCTCTATTTTTACCAGATCCTACAGTGCCTTCTGCACCAACTTTTAATACTGGTACAAAAACATTTACATTATCATCTAGTTCCACAAACGAAACTATTTCTGGATTTACAGATAGTGAAGGTTCGGCTAACTATACTGCTGCTGGAACTTTACAAACTGTGGAGGCATCAACTCTCAGAACAAGAAATGCAGATGTTCAAAGAATTCCTCAATCTGATTCCAGAACGATATCAGATACTAGCACAAGGGAAGTAGTATCTACTGCATTTAACCAGAGAACAACTCGTCAAACAAGATGGGTTGACCCTCTTGCACAATCATTTGAAGTTCCTGATGTCAATGGTGTGTATCTAACTAAATGTGATGTTTACTTCTCAGCGAAAGACACAAATGAATTACCTGTTACACTTCAAGTAAGAACACTGCAAACTGGTTTACCCACACAAGAAATATTACCGTTTGGTGAGTGTATTCTTGATCCAAGTGAAGTTGTGTTATCTGATGATGGATCTGCGGCAACTACATTTACATTCCCATCACCTGTTTATTGTGAAGGTGGAGGAGAGTTCGCTCTTGTTCTTCTCTCTGCATCTAATGAATATTTTGTCTACATCTCTAGGATGGGTGAAGAAGATATTACAACTGTAAATTCAGCAGACTCTGAAAAAGTCATAGTGTCTCAACAGCCATTACTTGGTTCACTATTCAAATCACAGAACGGTGCTACATGGGATCCTAGTCAGTTAGAAGATTTGAAATTTAATCTATACAGAGCAGAATTTACTGCAACTTCTGGTAGAGTCAACTTCTACAACCCAGATCTTGATATTGGAAATAGACAGATTGTTTCTCTTGCACCTAATCCTATTGACATGCTTTCTTACAATGCTGTTGTAGGATTGGCTAAGAGTTTAAGTTCAGCAGAACAGACTGGATTGGCTGGTGGTGTAACAGTGTATCAACAAAACAATCCTAATTTTAGAGCAAACTTAAATTCTGTTCTTGGTGCTATTGGTATTGGAAGTAATTTAACAATCACTAACAGTGGTACTGGATTTGCTTCTACTTCTGTTGTTTACTCAGGCATACCTCTAATTTCAGAATTTGGTAGAGGAACTGGCGCAACAGTCAACTTAACTGTTAATGGTGGAGTAGGAGTTGCAGCAACAGTTGCAATCGGTGGAACGGGCTACGCAGCTGGTGACGTATTAACAGTTTCTTCAACAAATACAGGCGGGTTTGGAAAAAATCTAAGATTAACAATTCCAAATAATGTTGGTGTTATAAGTGCATTTAATACTTTAGTTCTTAACAATATTCAAGGTATACCTAAAGTTGATGCCTCATCCTCAGTTGTATATGTTGGTGCTGGTGGAACCAATACTATTACTGGTGGTTCTATCAAGTATGTCAATAATATCTCTGACGGATTACATTTCCGTGTAAGACACTCAAATCATGGTATGTATTCTAACTTGGATCATGTTGTTCTTTCTGGAGTAGAATCTGATATCAAACCTGAGAAAATAACAGCTACCATAGACTCATCAAGTACAGATAACATAACTGTTACTAATGTCGGTATATTTACATCATTTGAAAATGTAGAAGTGAATACTTCCAACCCAGGCTATGCTAAGATTGGAAATGAAATTATTAGATATACAGGTGTAACTACTTCATCATCTTCTTTGAATAACATCACAAGATCTCTTGATGAAACAAAAGCTGGTGATTACAATATCAATGACAAGATATTCAAGTATGAAATGAATGGAATGTCATTGAGAAGAATCAACACATCCCACAAATTCTCAGACACAGATTCTTCAATATATCCAATTGATGTGGATCATTATTGGATAAAGGTTGGTATTTCAAGCCGTGGAATAGACAGAGCAACTGGAAATGCAGCTGGATTGCCTGAATTATTCTTCAATGAAACTAGATCTGGTGGTAGTTACGATCAACAATATGTACAGGTCAACACTCCATACGGCCCAATGGCAACACAAAATATTGCGTTTAATGTTGTTAGACCTAATGTTTCTACTTTACTTCCTGATGGAACAGACATACAAGGTAGAATGAGAAGCTTTAGTAGTAATAGTCCAGATGGAAGTCTAGGTGCATTTGTAGATCAGGGATTTGAACCAGTATCACTTAACAGTAATAACGAACTAACTGTACCGAGATTAATTGCATCTAAAACAAATGAATTAGATAAGTTAATCGACTTCCCAGGCAGAAAATCATTTACATTACAGTGTTTCTTATCAACTCAAGACTCTAAGGTAAGTCCCATGATTGACTTGGATAGAGTTAACATGATTACTATTATGGATAGAATCAACTCTAAGGTTTCGGATTATGCTACAGATTCTAGAGTTAATTCTCTTGATAGTGACCCAAGTGCAGCAATATATCTTTCTAAGGTAGTAAATCTTGAGAAGGCTGCGGATGGTCTAAAAGTTATGTTTGATGCCTATAGGCACTCCACTAATGATATTAGAGTATTGTACAGAGTATTCAGAATTGACGCTCCACCACAATCTCAATTATATGAATTATTCCCAGGCTTTGATAACCTAGACAACTTAGGTAGAGTTATAGATCCAGCGAAGAATAACGGAAAACCTGATAGAAGAATATTATCATCAGCGACTTCAACGGATTACAAAGAGTATGAATTTAATGTGAAAAATCTTCCACAGTTTAATGGATTCCAAATTAAGATTATAATGTCAGGAACAAACTTTGCTTATGTTCCTAAGATCCGTGACTTAAGAGCGATAGCATCTATCTAATGAAAATAAAAGTAAAAGACAGTGGATCTCTTTATAGAGATGAAGAATCTGGAGCAATATTAAATTGTTCCAATTCTGAGTATGATAGTTACCTTAAGTTAAAAGAACAGAAGATGAACGAGGTGAGTGAAATGGATAAACTAAAGAATGATGTTGATGAACTCAAAGGTATGATGAAACTAATTTTAAGTAAATTAGATAAATAACTAAAACCCTTCTGACAGATGACAGCACGAAGCATCAACTTAGTTTTAGATCAAGGTGTAGATTTTGAAGCTACCTTCACTATCAGGAATGAAGATGCAAGTTCTTTGAATTTGACAGGTTATAGTGGAGAAGCCAAGATAAGGAAACATCCAGCTGCAACAAAGTTTAATTCTTTTGTTGTGTCGTTTCCTAATAGAGTAAATGGTCAGATAAAAGTCGCAATGGCATCTACCATTACTTCTACTATAGAGGGAGGAAGGTATGTATATGATTTGGTTTTAACATCGCCTAATGCGTATAAAACCAGACCAATACAAGGAAATGTTCTTGTAATTCCAGGCGTAACGTAATGGCAGATTATCTAGTAACGTTAAACGAACCTGGCAGTTACAATGTCGGTGTAGACTACGAGATTCCCTCGAAGTCGATTCAATATGGTAATATCATCATTGGTAAAACACCAGTGCAAGATGGTTCCGAAACCACATTTTCCTTAAATGATCAGGGAGCTCCTTACACTCCCAATAATAGTCAACAACTTATTGTAACTAAAAATGGTCTTTTCTTAGACCCTGCAAATGATTATAATATATCTGGAAGTCAAATTGTTTTTACAACTGCACCAGCAGCTAATGACGATATAGTAATAATTGCTCTTGCTGCAGCTGCAGACTTAACAAGGACAGTCAATTATGTTATTGATAGTGGCAGTCTTCCTATGCAAGTTGGTGATAAAGGTAAATTGACGATAGATGTCACTGGAGTCATAGAAAATGTCAGAGTTTTATCTGATCAGACTGGTGATATTGTTTTTGATATATCTAAATGTTCTTTCGCAGATTATCCTAATTTTAATAGTATAACTGCTGCTCAGAGAGTTCAACTTACAAATACTGATAAATACTTTGATGATGTCCTAAATAATTGGACGACCACGATTACAGCGGGAGATATCCTCCGATTTGACGTAATCAGTGTGAATAATATTAGAAGGATACTAATCTCTCTAAAATTAAAATTATAAATAACATTAGTTCTTAGTTCAACTAGACCCCTAGAGGTAGTTTTTCAATGGCATTACTCGTTCCTAATATTGGTGAAATTGAGTCGCTACGTTATCTGATTGCTCAGAATAACTTTGTCGCAGATTTAGAAGATACATCACCGCGAAATCTTGTGTTAAAACTTTTCACAAGTAACACAACCCCTGCCGAGGGAGATGTTCCGTCTGCAACAGCATACTTTGAACCATATATTGACGGAAACGTTAATGGTTACGGTACTACTGCAAATACTGGTTATCCTGTTTGTGTAAACAACAGAGGAGATCAGGACTATAACCAACAGTACGGTATCCTTTTAAATGGTGCAAGATGGGTAATTAAGAACGTTGGATCTGGAACAACTGCTACATACCCAGAACAGACTTTTACTTTCACTGGCCCTGCTGGAAACATCTACGGTTACTATGTAACTAGAGCAAATAACATGCCTGTCGCAGTACAAGGTGTTGTACATGGTGCAAGTGTTGGTATTGGAACCACAGTTACTAAAGGTAATAACACCGACCCAACTATCGGTATTGTTGGTAACTCCTACATCACTATTGACCCACAAGTTAGCATTGACGATTTAACTCTTGGGCAGTTCGTTGCTGGTAACGCTGGTGTTGCAACAGGAACGAAAATTATTGGTATTGACAGAGCTTATAGAACGATTTACCTCGACAAACCTCTAGTCGATAACATACAGGTTGCGACTGACCCATCAGTCACATTCAGTTTCGGTAAAATTGCTATTACTAACCACGGACTTAAGGCTGGAGACATTCTTTACGTTTCTGCTGGTGCTGGTAATACAACTCTCGAATCTAATGTTTACACTGTATTTGACGTACCAAACGCAGATGAGTTTGTAACTACTCCATCTCTAACTGCTACATCAAACGGTGTTCTTGGACTTAACACTGCGACTCTTTACAGTTCTATCATGTACGCTGAAAGATTCACAAACGGCCCATACAACATTCAGAACAACGGAGACCAAATCAAGATTACTCTAAACGTCGCACTCGACTAATAGAAACACTAAATATCAATATGTGGACTCTGCTTTATATCTAAGGCAGGGTCTTTTTATTCGGGGATCTCCTTGACCGTATACACCTATGACAATACGAAGATAGATGTATTCACTACATTTAACGGTGGAGATATCACCGTGGGATCTAGCGAGAATATTGACTATGGCGATATAGTAGACAATGTTCAACCCGAAAGAGACGAGAATTTTTTCTTTATAAATGATCACGGATTAATTACTGCAACAGCAGATGTATTACCGTTTGGAACAGTAGAAGTAGTAGATGGAAGAGATGCACTAGGTAGATCTAGATCCCAGTGGATTCCAGAGAACGCAAATACAGTACTATTTGATGTAAATGACTCTGCACTAGAGTCAGCAGTAACGCCTTGGGTTGGTACTGGTACAATTCATGAGTTTGGTAACGGTCTCGAAAGAGTCGTCATACCAGATCTCGGAGCGGCAGGGCCTGTCATCTTTATCCCATCTGGGACCGCAGAAGAATCTATATCCAAAGGAAATTATGATGGTGCTGGTGCGATTGCCAAGTCTGGCTTATCAGTAACCGATCTAGACCAAGTTTATCCTTATGATGGTAGTGGTACATTAAATGTAAGTGGTACAACTACAACACCTTATGATGAGGCATATCTCCCTGTAATTAAGAACGCATTTAGAGCGAAGGGTGGAGATAACAGACTATTTGATGTTGAAAAAGTCATATACAACTACGCCAGATCAGAGTCTGACGTATTCGAGAAAGAAGATAACGGCACAATTACAGTTAGAGAAGGAGCATCCTTCGATAATCTCAATGTCACATTTGACGAGACTATCACAGATGTTCTTGGCAAGGAGAGATCATTCTCTGACGAAGATCAGGTAGAATTTGAAAGTTACGGAAATATATTAGACACACCTACATCTGCTGAAGATTACGGTGTAATAGAACAACAACTACAAGGCGGAATATTCCTTGACGAGTATCAGGCAACATTTGTTGGTGTCAGAGATGCCATTGTCAGAGGATACGAAGGTCTTGGTACATTCAAGAAAGAAGGTGCTGCAGAAGAAGATCGTTTCTTTGCATTTACTGGATCTGGTACACTCAACGTATCTGGAGAGAACTTCTTCAGTCAGGCTCCACAAAGCACAATCTTTGGTGTCGGCGATAAGATTACTGCATCTGGTAGTGCAGACGAGGCGTTTGTCCCTGCAACTGTTGATAACACCGTCCTCTTTGATATCTCTGGAACTGGTGCAGAAAGTACAGTCATACTTCCTGATACTAATAAAGTCACTGTCAGACTCACTGGCTCAGTATCTGATATCAAACTTGTTAAACAAGGTGATGAACAGACAGTCACTCTACATCTCAGTGGTGCTGCAACAGATATTGCACTTGTCAAAGACTACGAAAACACAAATCTCTTCGATATTACAGGAGAGATGCGACAGGGTATTCCTGTATACACTCCATCTTGGATATCACCAAAAGGAGATCAGACAACAGAAGAATACGATTGGGGTCTCATTACTGCCACTCCTACTCAACCTTCGGAAGATTGGGGACCAATCAATACAAACGACGAAACGATACCCAAGGTTGCAGAGAACTGGGGATTCTTACTTCCAGCATTCAACTACGTTCAGATTGGTGGTCAACATTATCCAAACAGAGATACATTCTCTCTTGGAGAATCCAGTCTGGTTGTCAATACTGGAGATGTTACAGGTATTGCAACATTCTTACTTTCCGAAGATCTCGATGTTGCAGCTGCAATCGATTACGAGTCCTCTGGAAAATCTGGTATTGCTACACACAATGCTGGTCTGTTCTTCTCTGGAGAACTATGGTTATCTCAGGCAGTACAACACAGATCATTCGGTCTTGATGGTGAATTTACAATCAGTGGTACTGGTGCCGAGTCTATCACACCATTCATACCAGAAGGATCAGGTTCACTATTCAAACTTGGTGGTGCGGCAGAATCCAGCACCAAGGCATATCTTGTTGGAGATTACCAGTATCTCTCTGGCACTGCAAACGTCAACTTTGCTCCACATATTACTGGTATCGGTACTGGAACATTCAGTCAAGGAAGAGAGCCTGGTCAGACATACTCCAGAAAGATTGATCTTCCAGATGATCAACTTGGCGGAACTCTTAATCTTTCTGGTATTGGTGCAGAAGTTAATACAGAATCCTACAACGAATCTTCAATCAAGTTTGGTCAAGAAGATGAGTACTTTGGAGAACTTGATGGCGTTCCAGCCTTCGGATTCTCTCTTGGAATTGGAAATACAAGTCTACCATCATTCGATGCAGACAATAGTTACAATCTTGACTTTGCATCAAATGTTATATCTGAGGATCGTGGAACCATTGGATTCAGTTCTGTTGGTGGTAGACCTTACACTCAAGACAGACCATTTGATGTTGGATTCACACATCAAGAAGGTATTAATAGAGGATACGAGGACGCTGGTTGGGTTAATGAATCAACACCATCAGCAAACATATTCCCATATGGAACTATTGATCTCTTCACGCTCGATAGTACACAAATCAGTTACATTCCAAATTGGGTTGGTTCTGGTACTCTCACTCTATCTGGTATCGGTGCAGAGAGAGTCGCTGTTGCAAGTAGTACAACATCTCTATTCGACTTTGTTAGTGGTGCTAATGTTGCCTACAGTGCTCAGACTCCAGAAGGAACAGTCCTATTCGAGATATCTGGCATTGCAACAGAAAGAACTACAAAAGACTTTGTTGGATCTGGTTCTCTTGTTCTATCTGGTGTTGCAACAGAGAAAGCATCATTCAATCCACCCGCTACTGGTATTATTTCCATATCTGGTATTGGAGATATTGCATCCAGCTTCGATCCTCCAGAAGGAACTTACCTACACATCTTTGGTGGTGCAGTTACAGATGCGGTTGGATTTGCTGCTCAGTCCAACAAGGCTGTTATACGTCTATCTGGAGAACTCACACATCCAGATATCGACTACACACCTCATTATGGTATCGACAGAAACATTGGTATCGAGACTGCATTTACAGTCATCAACGCTGGTGGTGGTGGAGAACACGGCGATCCTGGCATCGTTACTACAAGGTTCTTACCAAAATACCCTGCTGGTGTCGGTACTGCCTTCGTTCTCCAAGGTCGTTCAATATCAAGAACAAACGCACCTATCACAACTCACGGTGTTATATACGTTCTTGGTATTGGTACTGCTGGAAACGGTGTTGGTGGCCCAGAAGAGAAGGGAGATCTCGAAGGAGTCGAATTCGGTGCGAAGGAAAGATTTATTCCAGCTACCGAGTTTGGTGTCGGTTCCATCATGTTCGACTTCAAGAGTGGAGCAGATGCCAGACCAATCAAAGTCTTTGGATACTATGGAGACGACAAAGATCCAGGCACATCTGGTCAAATCACCATTCGTCAAGAAGGTGGCATCTTCACAGAAGAGAAGATCACAAGGATCTACCAAACAGATGGCACTGGAGCATACACTTACAGTGGTGCTGCAACAGACGAAGCAACAACATTCTCCGAAGTTGGTGGTGGATCTCTATTTGCAATCGGTGGAATATCAGAAACTGTTACAGCTGCAGAACTTGTTGCTGGTACATCTATATTCAATGGAGAGGCAGATATTGCCTTCTCCGCACAGACTCCAGAAGATACTGCAACACTTACACTATCTGGAGTTGGACTTCCTCGATTCGAGTACGACTTCAAAGGAACTGGAACTCTCACAATCAGAAGAGACATCAATCCTATTACAGGTGTTCGTCTATCTGCGGAAGGATCTGGTACTCTCTTTGGACTTGGTTCTGCTGCAGAGGCAACAGTCGAACCATCTGCTGCAAGAGCAATTCTTACACAGATCAGTGGTGTTGCAGAGACAAGATACTTCCAAGTATTCCAAGACTTCGTTCCATCTGGTACATTCACAATATCTGGAGAACTCACACATCCAGATATCGACTACACACCAGCGTACACTGGTATTGGAAATGTCACCATATCTGGTATTGCCGAGGAGAGGGCAGATCTTGTCGAAGTTGGATCTGGTATTGTTACATTCTCTGGTGCAGCTGTTGTCAGAATCACAGCAGACGATCTGGAAGGGACAGTCCTCTTCGACACAAAAGGCGCTTCTGCTCTCACTGCTCTCAATCAAGTTTATGGATACTACGGAGACGACAGAGATCCAGGCACATCTGGTATTACAACAATATCTGGTGTTGGTATTACAAAACCAATACAGGTTTATGGATACTATGGAGACGACAAAGATCCAGGCACATCTGGAACATTTACATTCTCCAATACACCTCTCGTACATCCATTTGTCGATTACACACCTTCGATTGGTATTGGTGTTGCAGTTCTCTTCCAGACATCTGGAACAGCTCTCGAATCTATCACGAAAGGCAACTACGAGACTCAAGGAAGATTCAAAGGACTTGCAAGTGTTAAAGAATCCTTCGGTAGAGCAACTTATGTTGGTGTTGGTCAAGTTAATACCTTCGGAACTGCTCAAACAGAGTATCTTGTTATCGAGGAAGGAAGAACTTATGTTGTCATAATCTAAATCCTATAAATAAATGGAGAAGCATAACTATTTGATCAAATAGCTCATGACAAAGCAGGTCCAATTTAGAAAAGGAACGACAGCTGAACACTTTAACTTTACTGGAGCTCTAGCAGAGATAACGGTAGATACTGATAAGAATACGGCGGTTGTTCACGACGGAGCAACTCCTGGCGGATTTGAACTTGCGAGAGCAAGATGGACGTTTGTGTCTGGAAACTATACCTTGGCGACAAACCAAAAGTATACAGTGGATTCACAAAACAGTCCCTCTGGATTCGATTTAACCATGCCAACTCCTCGTGCGGTTGGTGACTGGGTATGGATCGAAGACTTTGCTAATTTCTTTAGCATCCATCCTATCAATGTTGTATCTCAATACAGCTTTGAAAATGGACATCTAGTTAGAGAATCTTCACCTTTTATTATGGACGTGTCAGGTGCGTCAGTGACCTTTATTTGGAATGGAACTCTTTGGAAAGTATTCAACAATAGGGCAAGTTAAAAATGGCACTTACGCTAAGTAACTCAATTTCTGGACAGTTTGACCCCTCTGAATCATCGGGTTTTTTCGTGTATGCACTCAGAAGAGATGCTGACGATATGTTGCTGTTTTCAAAAGTTAGTGCTGCTTCAACAGAATTAGGAGAATTCTATCGTAACGATGGAACTGCTATACCAGAATTCGGTGATGGTTTAGATTATGGTTGTTATGACGTTGGTGTTGGTAAAACGTCAATTATCCGTAATGATATTGCGACTGAGAAAAAATTCGTAGATGATCCGAATGATAAATACCAACAGATTCGCTTTGACCGCAGAAACTTATACTATTACATAGATGATGATGGCTTTTTCGTTATAAGATTCAACGGTCCCGATTATGCTTATAACAGCATAGGACCAAAGTAAAAAATCCCCCCTCAGATAATTACACGGAGAAAAAATGGCTGAGTTTAGACTTGGAAGAGTAAAATTCAACTGGACAGGTGATTGGACAGTATCCAAAAGCTACTTAATTGACGATATCGTTAAATTTGGTGGTAATACTTATGTGGCGATCACAAACCACACATCCACCGCAAGTACCAGTAATTTTTATTCTAACGACCTTGGAAACTGGAATCTTCATATCGAAGGTCTAGAACAAAAAGGTGAATGGAGCGCTGGAGTTTACTATCGTGTAAACGACCTTGTTACTTTCGGTAACGTTGTTTACAGAGTTACAACTGCTCACACATCAGAAGGAACCTTCATTGATGAAACGAAGGTTGTCGAGTATGTTAAAGGATTTAAAAACGAAGGCGACTGGGATCAGAACTCCGAATACCAATCAGGTGACGTTGTAAACTACAATGGTTCTTCTTACGTTGCTTTAACAACTTCTCTTGCTGGTTTCCAACCTCCACAATATTTGGGTATCGCTACAGACCCATCTGCAAAATGGACTATTTTATCTGATGGTCTTGCTGGTGCGGCAGTAACATATTCTGAGGGTACTTACTACAGAGGCGACCTCATCCAGTATGGTGGTAACATCTATCGTCACAAATTAGGTATCACAACTAACGTATCTCCATTACAGGTAGGATTAGGATCTATCTTCCCTGAGGCATACATGGGTGAACAAGTATGGGATTTACTTGTTAAAGGATTTGATTTTAAAGGTGGCTTCTCCACTACCTTCAACTATCATCCAGGCCACGTTGCAAGATACGGTTCAGATTCATACGTTTCAGTTGGTTCTTCTCATAAGAACGTTATTCCTACTGCTGGTATCGGAACATTCTGGGAAGTACTTGCATCAGGAGATTCATCTGCTGCTCTTAACACTAAGGGTGACTTACTAAGTTACAACTCAGGTAACGTAAGAATCGGTATTGGATCTACTGGTTATGCTCTTGCAGTTCAGTCAAACGGAATGCCTGGCTACGAGATTGTAGGAAACCAGACTAGAATTTACTACGTTGACTCCGAAGACGGATTAGACGGAAACAATGGTCTTGCACCTAACTTGGCGTTTAAGACTATTAAACAGGCTTGCGTTGCTGCTCGTCCTACAACACCAATCACCAATATGGTGTATACCGCTTCCACTGGTGTGGCAACGGTTACTGCGCCTGGTCACGGTTTACTAAACACTGGTACGTTCGTTCAGTTACAAGACATCGAGTTTGAGTGTCTATCTGGAGGTAACGTATTTGATGTCTTGGGTATGACCTATAACAAGGCAGTTGGTCTTGCAACGATTACTGCTATCGGTCTTGGTGCTGCTCCTGAGATTGGAATCGGTGCAACTGTTAGAATTAGAAACTTAAGTGTTCAGTATACAGGTACTGCAAGATTCGCTCATACATTCAAGAGTGCATTAGCTAACGCTATCCAGTCTGGTGGTAATTATGCTCACACATTTAACAGTTGTGCTGCAAACGGAGTCACAGTTGTTGGTGGATCAAGTATAACTCCAACATCTGCAACATACGATGCAACAAATGGTGCTTTCACCATGACTCTTGCTGGTCACAGTTTATCAACTTCTGATAAAGTCACGATTGCTGATAACGCATTTACGTTCACTTGTACAATGAACAACAATGCAAGTCAGAAGACATATCCTAGACCTGGCAAAGACCCTGCAAGAGGACAACAATTAGCTATTACAGGTACAACAACTGACACATTCACTGTAAACGTTGGTGAATCACCAATTGTCAACCATCAACCAACAGCTGTTTCTTATAACGAGAATACTGGTGACATGGTTTGTACAATCGGACCACACACATTAACAGTTGGTACATCTGTAAGACTAGAAGAAGAAGGTATGACATTCCGTTGTTCAATGGACGGTTATACAACTGATCACCCATATCCAAGACAAGTTGCTGGAGACGGTTCACCTGACCCTGCATACAACACAGCTCTAAACATTACTTCAGTCACAACCAACACAATCACAATTAACGTTGGTACTGCATCTGATGATCAGACAATTACTGGTAAGTTCCCTGCTGTACATACTCAAGGTACTTATGAATTCCTTGTACAGGCTGTACCTGACGCTAACTCAATCACTCTAAACGTAGGTGTTTCAACTACTGATTACCTCTATGTTTCTGGTGGTACTGCGTTCGTTGGTCTAACAACAACCAAGTATCCTGATAAGGTATCCAAGTCTTACTATGAGGTTCTAGAAGTTCCTGATATCGATAACTTCAAGTGTAACGTTGGTATTTCATCTATCAACCACACATACGTTGAAGGCGGACAAGTAACAGACTTGACCCCTGCTATCCTTAAGTTATCTGCTTCACAGTTCTACGAACAGCTACCTATTAAGGTTCCTCCTTTCACTTCTATTGTTGGTAACGCACTTAGAGGTTCACAGGTTCTACCTAAAGATGGAACATCTGATGATTCCACAACTCCTAACAACAGGAGTCACATGTTCAAGATGTCTGATGCTACAACAATTCAGGCGATCTCCATGAAAGGAATGGAAGGATTCTACTATGATCCTAACGCTCCTCTAGTTCTTGACAACGCTAACCTAAGAACTGGTATTGGTACAACTGCTGCTGGTGTATTCATCTCCTTGAACCCAGACTCACCAATTAACAACAAGTCACCTTACGTTAAAGACTGTACTTGTTTCTCCGACCCTGCAACTGAGAGTGGCAGATTCGGTGGTGGTGGTGTTGGTGTATTCATTGATGGTGGAGTACACGAGGTCGGTGCGAAATCAATGGTGTTCGATGCGTTTACGCACGTTGCATCTGATGGTGCTGGTTACATTCTTGATAAGGGTGCAATCGCTGAAATCGTTTCCTGTTTCACATACTACGCTAAGTGGGGTTACTACTCAGGTGGTGGATCAAGAATCAGGGGTGTTGGTGGTAACAACTCTTACGGTGACTACGGTGTTATCTCATCTGGTTTCTCAACTGATGAAACTCCAAGAACTGCAAAAGTCTTCGGTGACATGATGACAGTCGTAGGAACAACTAAAGGCGGTACAGTTGCTGTTGGACAAACAATGTTCGGTGCAACATCTAAAGCTACTGCATGGATGTTAAACGACCAAATCTCTGCTGATAAGATTTACTTCAAGTATATGAGTGGATACGGTAATGCTGGTATCGGTACTGCTGGATTCGCAGACGGAGAAGTAGTTTGGTTCGGTGCTGGTGCAGAACAGAGTTCTGGTATTGGTTCAATCACAGTCTCTGGTGTTACTTCTTCTATCACAGGACAGAAAGGTACAATTCTAGAAGTTGACCAAACATCTGGCACACTTCTAATCGGTGACGCTATCGGATTTACAACTACAACTTACGGTGCAGACGATAGATTCTACATCATCAACACAATCACAAACGTTGCAACGGCGGCCACTTACTTTGAGTGGAGAGCTGGATCGGCATCTGGACAGCAAGTTGTCTTCAATAACCGTGCAACTCTAACCATATCTCCTGAGAAACAAAGAGGAATATGGGATACTAGAAACTTAGGTTCTGGTCAAGGATCTGATATCGAAATCAGAACACTGTTCTCACAGGCAAGACTAACAGGACATGACTTCCTCGCAGTTGGTACTGGTAACAAGACCGAAACTGGATATCCAAACGTCAACTTGGCGAACGTTATCCAAGGTCAAGAAACTAACGTATTCGGGCCTGGTAAGGTGTTCTTCGTATCAACCGACCAAGGTGGTAACTTCAGAGTTGGAGACTTCTTCTCCGTTGACCAGTTGACTGGTCGTGCTACATTGGATGCTTCTGCGTTCAACCTTTCTGGTTTGACAGAATTGAGACTTGGTGCGATTGGTGGTCAGGTCGGTGAGGCGATTAACGAGTTCTCCTCTGATGAATCACTCGCTGGTAACTCAAACACTGCTTGTCCTACTGAATTTGCGGTTAAAGGTTTCTTACAACGTGCGAAGATGGGTACTAAGGCAATGACACCTCCTGTAGGTACAACTGCTCAAAGACCTGGCGGTGTTGACGAAGAGTTCAACACAGGTTGTTTAAGATTCAACACAACCATTGGTGCTCTTGAGTACTACAATGGTTCACTATGGATTCAGCCAGGTGTTCAAGAATACAGTACAGTTAGTTCCAGCTTCAGTGCTGCATCTGGAATTGTCTACTTCGTTAACACTGGTGGTGGACAGGTTACTGCAACACTCCCTGCATCTCCTGACTTAGGTGCAACAATTACATTCTATGATGTTGGTAAGACATTTGATTCAAACAACTTGATTGTTTCTAGAAATGGTAGACCAATTCAAGGTGACAATGCTAACTTAACAGTTAACACTGAAGGTGCTGCATTTAGTCTTTGCTATTCTGGTTCAACATACGGTTGGAGAATCTTCTCCATCTAATTTGAGATCCTTTACATAATGATATTTTTTACAACGCAAATTTTAGGATCATAAATGGCCAACTATAGATCATACAGAAAAATACATTCAGACCAGATTAACGCAGGGAACATTCACCCTGATAAGTTAGAATCTGGTGTGGCTCCTTCTTACTGTGTGAAAATGTTCTACGGGCATCCTTGTTATTGTACGCCAGGATGCTGCTGTCTCTGGACAGTTCCATCAGGTGTAGAGAAACTAACATTTGAATTATGGGGTGCTGGAGGCAACGGACACGGACATTGTTCATGTAACAGATGTCAGCACTATCAATCTGCTGCTGGGGGAACATACAATACAAAAACAATTTCTACCACGCCTGGTTGTCAATACCGAGTGTGTGCTGGTGGAGTTTATCGTTGCTGTTCTAGAGAATGTAATGGATGTCAAGGATGTTCTTCATACGTTAACGGTCACAACTTAAGTAACTTCTGTGCTCTTGGTGGTGCAAGAGGTTGTGCAAACCCCGACTGGTCAGTTAGATGTACATCTAGAAACTACTGTTGTGTATCGCCTGGAACATGGGGTGGAGACTTTGCAATGGCTCCTCACCAAAAAGGTTGGTCAGGTCACTGGAACTGTCACTGTACTGGTGCGGTTGCAAGTGGAGAATCATCAGGTGCTCCATTCTTATCAACAAACAGTGTTGAAACTCAAATGGAACAGTGTTGGTCACGTTGCGGTTGTTGGACTGCTCCTTATGCTACTGGTGGTCAAGGTGCTATGACTACATACTGTGGTCGTTGTTGCGGACAAGGGGGTCAAGGTGGCTCTGGTGTCGTGCGAATTACTTACGTCTAGGAATTTAAACAGAAATGGCTAGTTATTCATCATACAAAAAGATACATGGAGATCAACTATTATCTAATGTCTTAGGGGCATCTAGTTTTAGTCAATCACCTAACTGTACCTACGGCGTAAAATGGGTTTTCGGTATAATGTGTCGTTGTTCGCCTGGTTGCTGTTGCAACTGGTCAGTCCCATCTGGGGTGAACAACATGTGGATTCAGGCTTGGGGTGCTGGTGGAAACGGTACTGGTGCATGTTCATGTAACAGATGTCAACACTATTCAAGTGCTGGTGGAGGATATTATAACTCCAAAATGATCCAGACTAATGGTGGTTGTCAGTATCGAATATGTGCTGCTGGAGTTTACAGATGTCTATCTAGAGAATGTTATGGTTGCATAGGTTGTTCATCTTATGTAAATGGACACAACTTATCTAACTTCTGTGCTATTGGTGGATGTCGTGCAAACGCTAACCCAAGTTGGTCTACTGGTTGTACATCTGTCAATACCTGTTGTAGAGGTCCTTCAACAAACGGTGGAGACTTCGGAATGGGTGATCATGCTGGTGTATGGAACGTATCAAGACACGATACTTACAGAGGTTGGTGTCACTGTTATCACTACGGTCATAGACCCGCTTCTGCACCTCTAATTGGTACACAAGTCACACAGTCTATTCGAGAATGTTGGATTCGTTGTGGTTGTTGGATCGTACCTTACGGACACGGTGGACAGAACGCAATGTCTACATATTGTGGTAGGTGCTGCGGACAAGGCGGTACTGGCGGTGGCGGTCTCGTCAAAATTACATACTTCTAAGGGAAAGAAATGGCTTCTTATTCAAGTTATAAAAAGATTGATAACTCTCAGATCACGGATACGACTATCCCTAGCTCTGCGGTTCAATCTGGTACATTCTCAAACTGGTGTGTAAAATGGGTGTATGGTCATCCATGCTATTGTACACCTGGCTGCTGTTGCTACTGGCAAGTTCCTACTGGAGTGACAAGAATCACTTGGGAAATCTGGGGTGCTGGAGGAAATGGACATGGTGCATGTTCATGTAACAGATGCCAAAACTGGCACGGTGCTGGTGGTGGATACTACAATACAAAAACTATTTCGACTACTGCTGGTTGTTACTATACCGTATGTGCTGCTGGTGTTTACCGTTGTTGTTCTAGGGAGTGTACAGGGTGTTGCGGATGTAACTCCTATGTAAATGGATATAACCTCTCTAACTTCTGTGCCTTAGGTGGTACTAGAGGTTGTGCAACTGGTGACTGGTCATCAAACTGTTATTCACAATTCCATACTTGTTGTATGCAACCTGGCGCTCACGGAGGAGACTTCGGAATGGGCAACCACGGTGGTAACTCATACAGACCTGACGGATTCAACTGTCACTGTTACTTTAACGAAGGTAGACCAACAGGTGCTCCATTCATCGGAACTCTTGGTGTTTCCTACGGACAAAGACAGTGCTGGATGCGTTGTGGTTGTTGGACTGTTCCATATGGACATGGAGGACAAGGTGCAAACAGTAACTACTGTGGAAGATGTTGTGGACAAGGTGGTCAAGGTGGATCAGGGCTTGTCAAAATCACTTACGTCTAAGATTCTTTGCAGACATTGTAAGAGAACTGCTACAAATAAAATACGTTGTTTAGGGATGTGCGTTGCAGATTCCGACTACTAGAGGGTTATAAACCCTCTTTTTTTATAAATAGTGCCGAAGGAGTAAACCCGAATAAATCCGAAATGGCAACAAAAATTATTTCACAAGGATGGCAATTATCATTGCCGAACGACTTTCTAACAGATCATTCATTCTCTGATGGAAAGCAAAGAGACCAAACTTATGATGGTCCAGACAAGATTTTTCTGCAAATTAATGCAGAAGGAAAAGAGGTATATGGTCCTCTAACAGAGGATGATATCGCAGATGGTCGTCCAAAACCACTAGACGTTGTACAGTGGTATGAAGTAGACTGTGCTAGATCAAATCTACATACACTCATCTGTCAACTCAGAGGCCCAGTTGTCAACGAGAAGGAAGAAGATAGAGGTGCTGGAACTGATGTAAATCATGCTGGATCTCCAGTTGTAGATGGAGACGTATACCCTCAGTTTACATACTCTTCTACTTTATTCCCTGATGATATTTACAACTGGGAGTCTATTACAGTTGCAAACCCTGGCAGTGCTGGCCCCGATGATATTTCAATTCAGGCTTTCACACCAAAAGAGAAGATGAATGGTGTTGACTTTGACAAAACTTGGGATCATGTTAGAGAACATAGAAACAAAGTTCTTGCTAACAGTGATGGTCAGATTGCAGAAGATATGCCTGATTCTCTTAAAACACAATGGAAAAATTATCGTCAGTCATTAAGAGATCTTCCAGCTAAAATGCAAGCTGCTGGAGTTCACCCTAACTTTGCTGACATGATGTTCCCAATGGAACCAAACTTCACTAACCCACCAGATGGTCCAGAAGATGAAACAGTGACTGCTGAATCATGGAAGCCACCAACTGCAATGTAAAATAAACTTTTATATATAAGTTAATTCAAGATCCTCGTAAGGGGATCTTTTTTATTGTCTGGGGTTATGTTTGAAGTACACAATCAAGATCCTGTGATACACAGGGTTTATGATCATTGTAGATTTAACGATGCTGGATTTCTTTGGAGAAAAGTTTTTGTAGTAGATGATTTTTACAAATATCCAGATCAAGTAAGAGATTACGCTCTATCCTGTAAAAGAACAAAGGATAAAGAAGTTTGTGGTGGTTTAATAGGATCAAGAGTCATGGAAGATAATCAAGAGATGATTGATAATCTTCGACCAGTGTTTAGTAAACTCTGTCAACATGAGGAGTGGACAAACTTAGAATATGGTGATGGCATGTTCAATTACATATGGGATAATATGAAATTCATGGTCAACCATACGACACATGATGATATAAATGAAAGATTCAGTAAAACTATTTTTTGTAATACCCATCATAAAGATAATATCGATACTAAGTGGGCCGCATTGGTTTATCTGAACACGCCAGAAGAGTGTGATGGTGGTACAGACTTCTATAAATTCATAGAAGATCATCCATATGATTTTGGATACAACATTAAAAAAGATATAAAGTTGACTATGGAGATGAAATATAATAGAATGGTGTTATATGAAGCACGTCATACTCATGGAGCTATCTTAAACAGGTCTATGTTTAAGGAATATCCTAGACTGGCACAGGTGTTTTTTATGTGACTATATACTATAGGAATTATGAAAACTATGAGATCGAAGGCGTTTTTTATCAATGGTGGAGCGGGTAGAGTTATAAGTTCAATCCCTGCATTTGAAAAATATGCAGAGAACAATGAAGACTTTATTATCGTATGTGAAGGTGGAACTGATTTCTTCAAGGGACACCCAACATTAGATAACAAGGTTTATGACCACTGGCACAAAAATCTTTTTCAAGAACACATCAAAGACAGAGACTGCGAGAGTCCAGAACCATACAGAGTATGGGACTATTACAATCAGAAGTGCAGTTTAGCACAAGCATATGATATTGCAATCAATGGTTTAGATGGACCTAGAGAATTACCAAAACCAACAATTAATCTTAACAAAATGGAGATTATTGCTGGATATAATATTGTTGAAGAAATAAAAGCAACAACTAAAAAAGATAAGGTAATTGTAGTTCAACCGTTTGGAAGATCTGTTGAACAGATGGGAGAGTTTATTGCAGATCCAACTTCAAGAAGCTTCTCTCTCGTGGGAGCTATTGATATTATTAATCAACTCAAAAAAGATTATGCAGTAATCGTAATGAGTGAACATCATTTTTCTACAGAGGAAAATGAAGAAAGGTATCCTATCGCTAGACCACAGATAAGTGATATGAGAGTATGGGCTGCAGTTATTGAGATTGCAGATCATTTCTTAGGATGTGATAGTATGGGTCAACATATTGCAAGAGCATTTGATAAAACTGCAACAGTTGTAGTTGGTTCCACATATCCAGAAAATATTAGTTATCCTGGCCATAAGGACTTTGATATTTTTGATGTAGGAAATGGTCGTAGAGAATATGCACCAATCCGAATCACTATGGATGAAAGAGTTGATCGTTTTAATGATGAAGCGATGGAGTTAAGTAAGAAACAAATTGATGAAATTGTTGCATCTTGTAAAAAGAGACTAGGTAAACCAAAAACATACACTGGCACTTTTGTTCCTCCACAACAACAGCAAGGACAATCTTGTTCACCAAATCAACAACCAGCAATTGCATCACCAATGCAATCTATGAGTCCACCTAGCACTCCTAGTCAACAAAATTTCAGTTCGTCTTGGACTCCAGCAGCATCGAATGTTCCTAGTATGACAGGAGCTCCTAAACCTACATTTAGTTTAGATGCACCAAAACCAAAAAAACCAAAGAATAAAAAAGGTTTCCAATCTGAAATTAAGAATCTTTTAAAGTCAGATAAAACAGACGCAATTACTATAGAAAAGAAAACTATTTAATATGACACAGTGGATCGCAGCAATCGCCAGAGGACATAACTCTGGTGTTTGCTTACTGAAAGATGGAGAGATGGTCTTTTCGATTGAAGAAGAAAGATTATCTAGAAAAAAATATGATGGAGGTCCTTTGGCATCCATGATCAAGATATTGGACTATACTGATAGACTTGATTATCTTGTGGTTGCACATACACAACCACTCGATCAGGCTGGATCAAATGATTTTACAGGAGAACCCATTTACATTGCTCTTGCAAGAAAACTAGGTTTGATTGATCGTAAAGCAGATATTTACAAACATCCACAAGTAGTAGATTATAGTCATATTCACCATAAACTTCATTCATCTTGTGCTTTCTTTAGATCAGGATTTGAAAGTGCCGTATCTGTCATTGTAGATGGTGCTGGAACATTTATTCCTATGGAGATTGATAGGGAACAAGAAATGACATGGGAGTTGGAAACTATCATTCAGTGTGCATATCCAGATAATTTTAAGACATTATATAAACATCAAGGCGGTAGAGGTCCTTGGGGTGCAGTAAGAATTGAGAAGTTTACTTCCGATAGGGAAGGAGAAGAGGGGACACATGAATTAATATTAGATGACTCTGCTGGTATCGTAAAAGCCTATGAAGCAGTAACACAGTATTGTGGTTGGGCTCCTATTGAAGCTGGTAAGACTATGGGACTATTTCCATATGGAAAAGAAAATAGTGAGATCCCAGACATCTATACAAACTATGATGGTAGAAGTGATTGGGCTACTACTAACAGAGATCTTATTGTACCTACCTATCCAAATGGTGCAATCGTAAACAAAGGTAGATTCTTAGAACTAAGAGAACCTATGGATACAAGTGGTGTCAAAGATCTGACTCAGTTAGATAATCGTAGAGATTTAGCATATGCAATCCAAACAGAATCACAATCTATGGTATTAGATTTGATTCGCAAAGCAGTCAAGATGAGTGGAGAAAAAAATGTAGTTCTCTCTGGTGGATATGGATTGAATTGTGTTGCAAACTATTGGTATCTTGAACAGTTAAAAGATGAAGGTATCAATCTATTTGTAGAACCAGTAAGTAATGATGCTGGAACGGCTATCGGTGCTGCATACTGGCACTATCAGAAAGTAAGTAAGAATATGAAAGTCCATCCACCCATGAAAGATCTATATTATGGACCTGTACATGAATACGATACAGAATATATTACAGATCTTGCAAATTATTATGATGCAACTAGAATCTTTGAGGCTACTCATGAAGATGCAGTTGATTTAATTTCTAAGAAAAATATTGTTGCAATGTTCCAAGGCAAATCTGAATCAGGGCCTCGTGCATTAGGTAACAGATCTATCATGTATGATCCAAGAGATCCAAAAGGAAAGGATCATGTCAATACAGTAAAACGTCGTGAATACTTCAGACCTTTTGCTGGATCAATTTTGAAAGAACATGTACATGAATGGTTCGATCTTCGTGGTATGGATGATACTCCATTTATGATGTATGCTGTTAAATGTCAGGAAGGAATCAAAGAAAAGATTCCAGCAATCATTCATGTTGATGATACATGTAGGATTCAAACAGTTACAGAAGATGTCAATCCTCATTACTATAATTTAATTAAGACTTGGTATGATAAGACAGGATGCCCTATTATCTTCAATACATCCTTCAACTTAGGCGGAGAACCCCTTGTAGAGACCCTAGACGACGCTCTGAGGACTCTTGCAAATAGTTTGATAGAATACCTATATTTGCCTGAGTACGGTCTTATGATCGAAATAAAGAACTAATGAAGTTTGAAGTTTACGATGATTTTATATCACCGACATATCAAAATATAATAGAAGGATTATTATCTGACCATAATACTAGATGGTCATATCAATCGCATATGGATTATGGTGAATATGGAGCTCCTCAATTTCTAATTGGTATCTTGGACAATGGAAATGTAGGAGACCAGATGTTACATTTTGCTCTTCTAGGTTTGGTTAGTAAGATTATAGATGAACAATTACCTGATCGTATTAATACTAGAATAAGAGCAATACTACAGACTCCTTTAGTTGATGCACCAAAACACTATATCCCACATACTGATGATCGAGGATCTGAATTTTGGAGTTGTATTTACTATGTAAATGATGCCACAGGTGACACATACTTGTTTGATCAGAAAACAGATGAGGTTAATAACCCAATGAATTTTAATTGGAACCCCAGTGATTCTGTATCCCCCAAGAAAGGAAGATTAATAATATTTCCTTCTCAAAATTTCCATGCTGGATCTTCGCCTAAATCAGATAGAAGGATGTTACTCAATTTTAATTTTGCTAAAAGATGAAAAGAATTAAAAGATTAGTTATTGTTGGTGGCGGAACTGCTGGATGGATTGCTGCATCTTGGTTTGCTCGTAGGTGGGGTAAGATCTTTGAGGTAGTTGTAATTGACAAGTCAGAACCTGAGAGAGTAGGTGTAGGTGAAGCAACTCTTTTAAGTTTCCCAAATGTCATGAAACAAATGGGATATAAACCTACAGATTGGATAAAAGAAATAGATGCAACATTAAAATCTGGTATATTGTTTCCAGGCTGGGGTAAAGAAGATCAAACAATATGGCATCCATTCTCATTTACAAGTGTAGGAGACTCCAAAACACCACTATATGATATATGGCAATCATTTCAAGATGAGTATGATATAAAAAAAATATCTCCAATGTATAATTCTTCTTTGGCTAATAGAATTGAAACAGAATATACACATGACTCTTATGCTTTTCAGATTGATTGTGGTAAACTAGTCAAGTTTTTACAAAAAAATACAATACCATACTTGAAAGAATATATTGAATCTGATGTAGTGGATATTATTAGAGATGGACAAGGAGATGATATAACTTCATCTAATATCAAGCACTTAGTATTAGATGATGGATCAAAAATCACTGGTGATCTATTCCTAGATTGTACTGGTTGGAAACAGATGCTCATAGGAAAAAGAAACGTTGATTGTAGTGATAGATTATTCATAAATGCAGCTCTAGCTGCTAGAGTTGATTATAAAGATCCAAAAGAACAACACCCATATACCGCTTGTCCAGCACAAGAACATGGATGGATATGGAAGATACCTACTAGATATAGAATCGGAACAGGATATTGTTTTAATAGAGATATAAACGATCCAGACGAAGTTGCACAGGCATTTTCTGATCAATGGGATGGTAGAATAAAACCAGAAGATATGAGATTACTAGATTGGAAACCTCAATACGTTAAGAATTTTTGGAATGGTAATGTGATTCCTATTGGATTAAGTGCTGGATTCATTGAACCACTAGAAAGCACAGGTTTAGCTCTTATGATTAGAGGTGTTGAGTATCTTGACGAGGCAATTTATGGAGGTAGTTGGAATAATAAAATAGATCCTTCTTTCTATAATGAAAAGATGAGATCTAGTTTTGAAACAGGTGTTGATTATATAAGCATGCACTACTCATACTGTAGAAGAAAAGGTAAGTTCTGGGATTTTGTAAGATCTAAATATAAAAAAACTCCCTCTCAACTTTACTATGAGGAGATGATTCAAGATCCAGAAGCACAAACACCTCAAACTGGAAAGATAGGATCTTTCTTTGATGGTAGTAACTGGCAAGTTTGGTTATTGCAATTGATGACTGGTAAAATCAATCCAAAAGAATACTGGAAAAAAGATGAGAGCTGTATTCCTAGATTTAAAAATTTTGTAAATAATACTTTGCCACTAAATCAAGGAAACTCAGTTCCTCATGGGGAATACCTCTCACACATGTACACACTCAAATGAACAAAATCGTATGGTGTAACGGAACATTTGATATCCTACACCCAGGCCACATAGAATTATTCAAAGTTGGGAAATCTTTGGGAGATAAACTCATAGTTGCAACAGATACAGATGAAAAGATACGTCAAGATAAAGGTGCGTCTAAGCCCATCAACAATCTTTGTGACAGAATTTCGATGTTACAAGCGATAAAATATATTGACGAAGTATTTTACTTCAATGACAGAAAAGAATTAGAGGGGTTGATAGAATTGTATTCACCTGATATACTATTACTGGGTGATGATTGGAAAGGAGGAGATATCGTTGGCATACAATATGCTAAAGAAGTCAGATTTCTTCCAAGATTAAATTATTCAACAACTCACATCATAGATAAGATCCGTGCCTAACGTAATTGTTATAGGAGATAAGTGTACAGATAAGTATATCTTCGGTGAGACCACCAGGCTCAGTCCAGAACAACCAGTTCCTGTCCTAGATCAAACTACAATAGAAGAAAGGCCTGGTATGGCTGCTAATGTTGAAGTCAATCTCAAAGCATTTGGTGTTAACACTCTTCTACTCTCTCAAAGAGAACAAATAACAAAAACTAGATTCATAGATACCAATAGTGGTTATCAGTTGATGCGTTTGGATGAAACTCCACAAGTGGGTAGAATTGCAAATGCTGAACTAAAAATGGGATTGATGCACATGAATCCTGATGCTGTTGTTATTTCTGATTATGACAAAGGATACATCAGTGATGATGACCTATGGCACATATGTCACAATATCAACAGACCAATATTCGTAGACACTAAGAAGCGTAAACTTTTTCAAAAAGATAATGTATTCTGGAAAATAAACAAAAAAGAATATGATCTCTTAGATAAAAGTCACATACCTAATGAAACTCATCTTATAGTTACTTTAGGGTCTGGTGGTGCAACATGGGCTGGTATGAAATTTCTACCACAAGTAGTTAAAGTATTTGATGTGTGTGGCGCTGGAGACACTTTTATGGCGGCTCTAGTCTATGAATTTTTAAAAACCCAAAACATGCAGAAGTCTATTGATTTAGCAAATAGAGCTGCTGCAATTTCAGTAACACATCCTGGCGCTTATTACTTAAATCGGGATGATATAGAATCACTATACGGAGCAAGAAATGGACAAGATAGCGGTAAGCAAAGCGGACTTGATGCACCTGAGATTACAAGCTTGGCTGAGAGAACATACATGTGAAGACATAGCATATTTGGGAGAGTCAAAAGATAAAGATGGCGAGATGAAACATCTATATCGTATTGGAGAACATGAAGTATTTCATGATATGATTCATGAATTAGAGATGGAAGAAGTTCCTGATGACGAATATTGAATATATTTGGAGAGTAAATGGATCTGATATT
>VTLG01016407.1_pt1 | contig 32067 bp, 27 predicted proteins | sample 4694571 | NCBI WGS metagenome assembly VTLG01 (sample SAMN12604809, study PRJNA352737) | marine metagenome | biome: ENVO:00000447; feature: ENVO:00000209|ENVO:00000569|ENVO:01000036; material: ENVO:00002151; isolation source: viral sequences binned using virsorter ...
CGATGAAGAACTCGACCTTGAAGCTATCCTACGTGAACTTGAAGATGAAGATGATGACGAAGTATCTGAAGAATATGATGATGAAGATACGGAAGATGGTCACGAAGAAGTTTCTGAAAATGATGTATCTTCTGATATCGGTGATGCCGATAACAAAGTTGCTGACGACGCCGCTGATTCATCTGAAACTGGTGCTCAGGGTCCTGAAGGCGAAGGTTCTGACGAACCTGAAGGTTCAGAAAACTCTGATGACGAAAAAGTTGATGATCTGACAGAAATCGAAGATGAAGATGATGAAGTTGAAGAAGATATTGATTTAGAAGAAGTTCTTAAAGCTTTATCTGAAGAAGATGAAGAAGAAGCAGACGTGGAAGAAGTGTCTAAACTTAAAAAAGAAGTTAAAGAACATAGAGATGTTGTAAAATATCTACGTTCTAAACTTAATGAAGTTAATTTATTGAACGCTAAACTCTTATTCTCTAATAAATTATTTAGAGCATTTGGTTTGAGTAACGAACAGAAAATGAAAGTTGTTGAAACTTTTGATAGAACTAAAAGTATTAGAGAGATTAAACTTGTGTATTCTACACTTGCTGAATCTTTTCAAGGTACTCGTAAGCCTATCAAGGAATCAAAAGGTTCATCTTCTAAGCCCGTTGCTTCAACAAAACCAGTATCTAAGAAAGTAATTTCTGAAGGTGTTGATGTTAAAGCTAGGTTCAAGAAATTGGCTAATATAATTTAAAACTACTCTTATTGGGAGAAATGTAATGAGTAAAAATACAACTACAATTGAAAAGTTGATGGATGGATATAATCCACAACGCCAATTGATGGAACAAACCCGTAAGTTAGTTAAGAAGTGGGAGCCTACAGGCCTTTTAGAAGGTATGAAGCAAGATCATCAAGTTAATGGTATGGCAGTTCTTTTAGAGAACCAAGCACGTCAGTTAATTGATGAGGCTTCACGTACAGGTACTTCTGCAAATTCAGAAGAATGGAGTGGCGTAGCCCTTCCATTAGTTCGTAGAATATTTGGTGAATTAGCAGCACAGGAATTCGTTTCTGTACAGCCTATGAACCTTCCTTCTGGACTGATCTTCTATCTTGACTTTAAATACGGTACTACTCAAACTGCAGCACACACAGCTGATACAGATGTTCACGGTAACACTTCTGGATCAAACACAGACGCTTCTGGCGGTCTATATGGTGCTGGTAAATTTGGGTATTCAATCAACGACCAGACTTCAGACGCACTAACTATTGCTGCAGCTGTAGCTGATAACGCCTTTACAACTGCTTCAGTTGCTTGGCAAGACGTTGATTTCGAACCAGACCTATCTGCTTCAGTATCTACAGGATACTTGGCTGATAATGGTCTTGTTAAAATTACTGTTGATGGAACAAACGACTTAACTAACCACGATGCTGAAGGTGTAAGAGCTTTCACAATTAGTGGTTCTGGTATTGACGCGTTCTATCCAGCACACACAACAAGGGACGACTCAAGTACAGACGTTTCCTTTATTTGTTTAAAATCACTAGCAGCTGTACCAAGTGGAATCGTTGTGAAGTATCACAAAGAAGCCGCTAATAACTACACTCGTGGTGATTTTGAAGCAACTACAACTCAGATTGATGCAAATCCTGAATCAGATATCGACATTCCTGAATTAGATATCGCGATGAAGAGTATTCCAATCATTGCTAAGACTCGTAAGTTGAAAGCAGTATGGACTCCAGAACTTGCTCAAGACTTAAATGCATACCATTCAGTTGATGCAGAAGCTGAGTTAACTGCTCTATTGAGTGAATATATCTCAATGGAAATTGATCTTGAAATCTTAGATATGTTGTTTGCAAACACACACGCTAAGAAAGAAAAGTGGTCAGCAAGAGTTGGATATGAATATAATTCATCAACTTCGTTGTTTGAAGAATCTTCAGCTAGCTCGAACGCATACACCAAAGGTGAATGGTTCCAGACACTTGGAAACAAGATACAAGCAGTATCAAACGCAATCCATCAAAAAACTCTACGTGGTGGTGCTAATTTCATCGTGGTTTCACCTGAAACAGCAACAATCATAGAGAGTATTCCTGGATACGCAGCTGATACAGCTGGTGACGCATCTGAGAAATCATTTGCAATGGGTGTACAAAAAGTAGGTGCATTAAATAACAGATATACGGTTTACAAAAACCCATATATGTTAGAGAACACAATTCTCGTAGGTTTCCGTGGAAGTAACTTCCTCGAAACTGGAGCTGTGTACGCACCATATGTACCATTGATAATGACACCTCTCGTATACGATCCTAAGAACTTCACACCAAGAAAAGGTGTTATGACAAGATACGCTAAGAAGATTGTCAGACCTGAATTCTACGGTGAAGTTGTCGTAGCAGACGTAAACTACGTTTAATTGATTTAAACATAGTGGTCATAGAGGTGATATTTGTCATCTCGAATTTAAAAAGGGTGGGAGTTTTTTCTCACCCTTTTTTATTGCTTTGATATTTATATTTAGATATATCTAATTAATTTCTTAATATTAGGAGAAAAAAATGGCAGTTGCATTATGGGCAGGTAGTTCCAGTTTCTCTTCAGGGGATACGCCTTGGGGATTATACGATACTGATAATGAATTTACCGCATCCGTAGACAAATTTGCAACTTGGGCAGCAAGACGATTAGGTTACCCTATTACAGCCGTAGAATTAACTTCAGGTTCATTTTACGCTTGTTTTGAAGAATCCGTTACCGAATATTCCGCCCAAGTTAATCAATTTAACATAAAAGACAACCTTTTAAGTCTAAAAGGACAATCAACAGGTTCATCTAATAGTTTAACTCATAAAAGACTATCAAGTACTATGGGTGAACAGATATTTTTATCTGAAACTTATGGAAGTGAGGCAGGTGTAGGCGGACAAGTAGAAGTCTATACAAATAAAATTACACTTTCTCAATCAGTACAAGAATATGATTTAAATGAATTAGTTGCTGACGTTAGTGGTTCTGGAGCAGGTACAGGTGGAGCAATAGAGGTTAAACGTGTATTTTATGAAGCAGATCCAGCAATCACAAGATATTTTGATCCTTATGCAGGAACTGGTCAATCAACAAACAATATGTTAGATGCATTTGGATTCGGTGGTTCATCACCAGCAATTACATTTGTTTTACAACCTGTTTATGCAGATTTATTGAGAGTTCAGGCAATTGAATTTAACGATCAAGTTAGAAAATCTGCCTATTCATTTGAAATTCGTAATAATAAGTTAAAAATATTCCCAACTTGGACAAGTGATTCTACTGGTAGTTTATATGTGGAATGGGAAAGAGTAGATGATAGAGATAAAGTATTAAGAACTCGTTATAGTGGTTCAAACGATGTTATATCGGATATCTCAAATGCACCATATGATAATATGCAATATCAGTATATTAATGATGTGGGTGTTCAATGGATTAGAAAATATGGATTGGCTTTATCAAAAGAATTATTAGGTATGGTTCGTAGTAAATATGGAACTATCCCTATTCCAAATTCAGAAGTTAGTTTAGATGGAGATACCTTACGAGCAGAAGCAACTGCTGAAAAAGAACAATTAATAGAACAATTACGAGAAATGTTAGACCAAACAAGTCAAAGGGCACTTATGGAGGCTGATAGAGAGGTTGCTGAGAACCTACAAGAGAAGTTGAAAAAAGTACCTTACCCAATTTACGTAGGATAAGATTATGGCAAGTAGATTTTGGCCAACAAGAGACGCAGATTTAGCAAAACTAATTAATGATGAACTTGTAGGTAATTTAACTAAAGATAGTGATAGTATTATCGGACAAGAAGTTATTTTATATCGGATTGCCCCTTATGATACTAAAACTAATATGTATGGTGAGGCAGGTGAAACTGGTAAAGTATATAAGGCAGGAGTTAAGTTATTTTGTATTGTAGATGCAGGTGATTTTGATTGGAATACAGATGAGTTTGGGCCAGATACAAGACAAGATGTTACATTTGCATTTCAAAGAGATATGTTGATTGATGTAAACTTTAGACCAGATATCGGTGATATTGTGAGTTGGAATAGTGGTTATTTTGAAATTAATGGAACTAATGAGAATCAACTCATTGGTGGTCAGACAAATAAAAATTGGACTATTAGTTGTACAGCAAACTTATCAAGAATTAATTCACTTAATATTGAGAGAACAAGGGCATTTTAATGGCAAGACAAAAACCTATATCACGTAGAGCAAGACGAGATTTACATTCAGTAGCATTACGAGAAGATTTTAATAGAGCTAGAGAACTTAGACGAGATAAAGATGACCAAAAGAATTTATCGGTTTCTATTATGGATATGGATAGTGCAATTATGTACTATTTTAATGAAGTTATACGCCCGAGTGTAAAAGAAAATAAAGAAACTGTAAAAGTACCAGTTTTATATGCATCACCTGAACGTTGGGTTAGTATACAAAAACGTGGGTTTATGAGAGATAAGAGACAACAACTTATAGTTCCTGCAATTGTATTTAAAAGAACAAGTATAGAAAAAAATGAAAATATACCTGTAGATAAGTTAGATGCAAATCGTCCTAATAATTTTATGACGTTTCAACAAAAATATTCACAATCAAATCGTTATGATCAGTTTTCAAGGACAATAGGAGTTTCACCTAACAAAGAATTTTATAATGTGGTTATTCCTGATTATGTTAATTTAAATTATGAATTTACAATTTGGACAAGTTATATAGACCAAATGAATAAAATTGTTGAGAAGATAAATTATACTGATGGTGCGTATTGGGGTGAACCTGGTAAGATGAGATTTAGAACTCAAATTGAATCTTTTAGTGATGCAAGTGAAATGGATGCACAAGAAAGATTAATTAAAACCACATTTGCAGTACAAATGATGGGATATATTATACCAGAAGAGTTTAATAATTATGTTACAACTAAGAGACAACTCACACCTAAACGTTTAATTTTCAATGTTGATGTAGAAAAAACTAAAGACCAGTTAGTTGATACTCCTGATAGTGGACAGTCTGTTAGTATACAAGAAACTCAAGATATTTTTTCTATAAGTGTTTCTAATCCATTTACTATGACTGCAGGAACTGGTGTTACATTAAGTAACGATGGTGCATCTTTTGATGGATCTCAACCTGTAAGTCAAACATTTTCTATTGGACAAGATGTTGCAACTACTGCAGATGTTACGTTTGCGGAAGTTAGTGCAAGTTCAATTGTTCTTGGTAATCCAACTACGTGGAGTTCTGCTGGTATTAGTGGTAGTGTTTCCATTACAGGTTCATTGGTTACTTCTGGTGATTTGACTGTAAATGGTGATACTACTATATTGGGAACTTTAACTGCAAAAGAATTTCATACAACTTATACTTCGGCATCAATTATATACCAAAGTGGTAGTACAAAATTTGGTGATACTATAGATGATACTCACGAAAGAACTGGTAGTATGACTTTGAGTGGTTCATTTAGTTTAAATGGATATCAAGTAACTGAAATATCTAACGATACCTCTTTAGGTGACCAAAGTACAACAGCTGTTGTTACAGAATATGCAGTAAAACAATATGGTGCAAGTTTAACTACTGACCAATCATATTTAAGAAAACAATTTCATAAAACAGCAGCATCAATTATCAGTAATAATACGGCAAGTTTTACAGCAGTTACCGCTTCAGCACCAGCAACATTAACTGCTACAAGTGAAAATGATTTTATATTTTTTATTAATGGGCAATATATGGAACACGATGCATTAACTGTTGCACAAAGTGGTTCTCAATTTTTATTACAAGTTGATACTGGTTCAATCGGATATTCATTAGAAGGTGATGATGAAATTTTAAGTATTGGTAAATTTAATTCATAGGGAGTAAAATGGCAAAAAATTTATTTCAATTTAGAAATCCATTGACATTCTCGGGATCAAGTGGAGTTACTGTTAATGATGCGGGTGTTGACATAACAGGTGTTGATAAGAAAAATTTTACTTTTAGTATTGGTCAGGCTGTAGCAGCAACTTCCAATGTAGTTTTTAATCAAGTTACTCCAGATAGTATTATAATAGGTTCAACTGATTCAACTCATATTGTATTTGCTGATAAATCAGTTTCTGCTTCTAATGGTACATTAACTCAAACCTCTGGTGAATTTTTTAATGTTAGTGGTGATTTAACTGTTCCTAACTTAACATTAACAGGTGAGTTTTCAACTGCAAAAATAGAAGCTTCACTTACAGGTTCAAGTACTATTTATAAAAGTGGTAGTACTGAATTTGGAGATACTTCGACAGATGATTTACAGATTACTGGTAGTTTATCTATAAGTGGTTCTTATGGATTAAATAATTTTACGGTTAATGAAATTTCTAATGATACTGCAGATGATGGTGGAAGTCAAACTGCACTTGCAACTGAAAAAGTTGCTTATAGTTCTTTTGGTGACCAAACACCTGGATTTGCTTTCACAAGAAAAAAATTCGCACATACAGGTAGTTTTGTAAGTTCCACTACTGCTAGTTTTACTGCTGTTACAGCATCAACTGTAACTGGATTAGATGCGGTAACTAAACACGATTTTATGTTTTTTAATAAAGGTATGTTGATGGAATATGATGCAATAGATGTAGAACAAAGTGGTTCAACATTTTTAATGAAAGTAAATGCTAGTTCATTAGGATATGGATTAGATAATAATGATGAAATAGTAGCTTGGGGAAAATGGAATGCTTAAACTTAAAGACTTATTGATGGAATCCACTTATGCACCCTCTAAACAAGCTGGTGCAACTTGGATAGATAATGAGTGGTATCCCGCTCATACAAAAACAGTATTGAATTATGTACGTAGAGGAGAATATATACCTCTTACACCTGCAACTGTGGAGAAAGCACTTGGTAAAAAGATACCTGTAAAATCATTTCACATTACAGGACCAGAAGGTATAGGAAAAATCAAAACTATACTTAATAGAAAAAAATCTATATCTACGTTTACAGCAACTCACGAATCTGAAGCATTAGCTAAAGGTCGTGGTGTTCAAACAGGTATGGGTGGTATTATTTGTTATGTAGAGGGACATTTATTAGCACAAAAAAGTATGGATTTTGATACAACACCTGATAAACAAGGTCGTAGATGGGTAAGTGCTTTTCACGTGTTTGATAAAAAACCTGAAATATGGGGGAAGGCTTTGAAAGCTGCAAAAATTGATTATGAATCTATTGATTGGAAAATAACTAAAATAGAAAGAGAATATCACGATAGATGGATGGACTTACCCTCAGATGATCCTAATCATCTTGAATATAATGAGTATAAAGCACAAGCTAAAAAGGCAATCGGGCCTGTAGTTGCAAAATATGTAAAAGATTTTATTGATGTAGCAAATAAAACTATACTCAAAAATAAAAAAATATTCAAAAAGAGTTTGATTGATTCTGATGTTAATAAAAAAAGTGCTTGGTGGAATGAAATTCTTGTTTATAATACAAAGATAATTGATATGTTTGTAATGCAAAGAGTATTGGATAATAGTGCATTAGCTAAAATTGAAATAGAAAAATTATTATCAACAGCAAGTGGTGACAAACCAATAACTATTGGTTCACCAGCTCAGTTTAGAAAATGGTTCAAAGAACGAAAGGGTAAAATTCACAAGGGATAGTGAATAAAATAAATTTAATTAGTGGTTTCCACTTTTCTTTTACCATTTAGCGATATTTATATGTATGAGAAAAAGAAGTTGGCCCAATAGAAAAAATCGTCCTTGTCCCGATTGTGGGAGAATGTTAACCTACACAAGAAAAGATACATTTGATAGGGCGGTAGGTAATAATTCAGTATGTAAGTCTTGTGCTCAGATGGATAGAAAACTTACATTAGAAACTATTGAAAAGATGAAACAACCTAAAACCATTGAACACAAGAAGAAAATTTCTCGTAGTATAGAACAATGGTGGGAAGAACGTAAACAACAAGAGATAAACTATGGCTTTAATAGACAGCAAACAACTAAGTAAAGACCTATCAGGCTCATTTGGAATTAATACAGGTTCACTATTCATTAGTGGTAGTGAAACACCTACGAGTGGAGATTATGTATTGACTACAAGTGGTAGTGTAAATACGACAGGTGGTCGTGTTTATGAAGAAGGTACGAGTGTTGTGGATACTGCCACAGCATTGTCCATAGTGTTTGGAGGATAATAATGGCACAAACCTTTAAAAGTGCAGCAACAGGTTCAACAACAGCATTAACACCAGTTTATACTTGTCCAGCAAGTACAACGGGTGTAGTTCACGCAGTTTATATTAGTAATATAGATGGAACGAATGATGTTACATTTAATTTGGCAGTTAGTGGAAGTGCAAACTTTCAGACAAGACGATATTTGATGAAAACCGTTGATGTACCAGCAGACTCAACCGTAGTATTGGAGAAACCAATCAATTTGGGAGCGGGGGATAAATTAGAAACTCAAGCATCCGCGGATGATGATGTAGATGTATTTGCAAGTATATTAGAGATAACATAAGGGAATTTTAATGGCTGATTCTCTACAAAGACTTGGATTAAATCAACTCAATCACAAACTCAAAGTTAGACGAGGTGGGATTGAAGTTACCAATGGAAATATTAGTGGTTCTGCCACTTCCACAGGTTCGTTTGGCCAATTAGTAATTGGTAATGGTGGTGATATTTTATTGGATGAAGATCAAAGAATATATTTTGAAGCAGACAAACAAACTTGGGTAGAAGCCAATGGTGCAAATTTACTTAGGATAGTTACTAATAATAATCAAATGTTACTATTAGACCACCAGACTGGTAATAGAGCAGTATTTGGTAATGGAACAAAAGTTTATATAGGTGCCAATAATAATGCATTACCCTCTAATGAGTTAGAAGTTGATGGAACTATAAGTGGTAGTACAGATTTATATATTGGAAATAGTACAGCTTATGTAAGTGCTAGTAGTGGAAAAATATTTGCTACTGGAACTATAACTGGTTCTTCTGTATATGGAACTACCATAGGTCAAAATAGAGCAGATGGTTTGAAAACAATAACCATTGAAGCAAATTCTATTGTAAATCAAGATTTAACTACAGATGCACATCCAACTTTTGCAGGAGTAAATTTGAATGGTGATTCGAGTGTTACTGGTAGTCTTACTATAACAGGAGATTTAACTGCACAACAATATATCGTTAGTTCTTCTGTAACATACTTAACTCAAAGTTTTGCAAGTGGAAGTAATATCTTCGGTGATAGTCTGGATGATACACACGTATTTAGTGGTTCTTTAGATATTACTGGTTCAAGTTATATATCTGGTACTTTAGATGTACAGGCAGAAGGTGTTTATTCAAGTTCTACTGCAATTTATACTAATAATATACAAAATGGATATCCAACTTCTAATCCGTGGGGAACAAGTTTAGGTGGTAGTTATTTTAATAATTTTGATAATACTACTCACGTAAGTGAGATTTTAAGATTTATGTCAGGAGTGTTAAGTCATTCCTTAGATGTATCAGATGCATCACCAAATACAAAAACTTTATCTGCGATAACTACAACTGAAACTAATTTGGGTAGTACAGATAGTGTAGATGGATATTTACCACAAAGTTACGATAGTTCAAATGCAACTATGAAATATTTAGTTACTAAAAATTGGGTATCGGCTGGTAGTACAGTATTTAGTGGTATTTCTGTATATCACGATAACGGCCCAACTTATAAAATAGATTTTACATCTGTTACTGGTAGTACAACCACTATTAGTTCTTCTGCAGATGCTCAATTGTTTGGATTGGGTGGATTATCAAGCGGAGCAGCAACTCGACTTGATGTTAGAGTTATGGCAACACAATCTTTTAGTGATACAGGTAGTATTGCAAACCCATCATCTTCATATAAATTTACATCACAATCTTTCTTTGATATAGCATTGACAGATTTTGGTACATCAAATGGAGTAACATTAGCAAAAATTAATACAACACAACCAGCAGTTATACCTGCAGGATATCAAGATGGTAAGTTTGCAAATGTAGGTGGAACTGATATGACTGGCTCTTTAACACGTAGATTTAGTGGTTCAAATGCTAGTTTGGTAAATGATTTTACAAGTGTATCCTCAAGTGGTTATTATAATTTTCACGGATTAAAAGTTGGTTTGGCAACTGGATCCGGTAATTACACGTTCCATACTGGTTCATCTCAAAATAAATTTTGGGCTCCAATAGATACTATAGAAACGGCTATTGGTAGTAATACATTAGGAATTACTTCAGCAACACAAAGTTATGTAAGTGCAACATCAAGAAGTTTGAGTGGAGCACCTTACTTAATAGGAGCAACTTATCATTTAAGTGCGTCAGTTCACGGATTATTTAATCCAATGTATGCAGCATCAACAACATTAGTAGATGATTCAATAGGTTCAGTCGGTGTTGGTTCTGTCGCAGCAACATCAGGAGTAGATGGATTAAGTACAAGTGGTGGAACTATACAAACTTCAAATGCAGTACTTAGTGTATCTTCATCAGGAACACTAAGGTCTACAAGTGCAGTTCCAACAAGAACTGATATTTATCAACATAATGCAATTTATACATTAAGTGGAACTACAGGTGAGAATGTAAATCAAAGTGGTGTAAGTGATTCAACATTTACAATTGCTGTTCGTGGTAGAAATAGAGCAAGTTCTCGTTCTACATTGGCAACGTATACCTATTTCTATCATAGTGGAAGTACATTTGGACAACCCGCTTCAAGTGGTTCAATGGCAGTTTATCAAAGAAGTCAAGGATATGATGGTGGTAGTTTAACAGGAACAACCGAAACATTTACTGGAGAAGATTTTAGAATTAGAAATACAAATGATGTAACAGGATTTAATGGTTTGTCTTGGTTTACTAATTTTACGTCAAGTCAAGACCATTTAGGAACTTATGATTTACAGGTAAAACCAGGATATTTGGTAGATCCAGGTGGAACATATAGATATTGGTATCCTGAAGATTATCATAGTAGTGCAACATATAAGTATTATATTAGAAGATTCCAAATAAGTGGAACGAAATCAAGTATGACAGTTAATCTTAATAACAATGCATTGGTTAATTGGAAGGCATCTACTAATAATAAAGTAGCTTGTGCATTACTCTTTAAGAGTTCTGCAAGTGGAAGTGGAGAAAATTCAACTTTAAGTAGGGCAAGAATATATGATCCAAGTGAAACCACTGCTAATTCAATTTCTTCAAGTGTAGCAAATGATAATTTCTTAAATCCATTTAGTTCCGCAATAGATTTATATGGAAATACTGGTGGTAGTGTTTCAAGTAATACCTATACAGTTCCAATAAGAAATAGTGATGGAATGTATTTAGATAATGATGATAACGAATTATACGTAATAGTAAGATATACAGGTGACCCGACACCGATAGATGATATTACATTAACCTTTAGTTAGAGAGAGATATGGGATTTATAGATTCAGGTTCAAAATCAAGTAGACTGTTAGCGTCAAGAAGATATACGCATAACACATTTACGACTGCACAAGAATCGTTTACTAATGTTCTTGATTTAAGAGGTGAGGAAATTTATACACAAGCACAGTATATTCCTTCAACTGGATTGCCTTATAGTGGAAGTTCTCAACACGGATTAATTCAACAAGCATCGGGTTCAAACTTGATGAAATATTGGTATAGACATAAGTTAACACCTTCCAATACTAATCCTGAAGTTTGGTTCTTTTTAAGTCCAACTGGAAGCGATAATGGAATCGGTGCTCAGTTAATAGATGATAATCAACAAACAAGTTTTATATCACCAAAATATTCAACTTCTGCATTAGCAAATGCAACTACAGAAGATGATACTCCTGGATACGGTATAGTTGTTTATAAATCTTCAACTTATACACAAAGTCATCAAACTGGTTCATTGGGTTCAAGTGATAAAGTCTCTGGTAATGATTATATATTTGATTATAAAACTGGTGTATTACAATTTTTAAGTTCCGCTCACGATCCGGCATCAAATGAAGTTGTATTTATGACGGCATATCAATATGTTGGTAAGACATTGGCAACAGGACTTGATATTGCAGGTGATATTACTGCATCTAATATGTTATTAAGTGGAAATTTAACACTTGGTGGTGGTGCTGACGATTCAATTGAAGTAAATGCAGAATATAGTGGTAGTATTATACCTGATGTAGATAATGTATTTGATTTGGGTTCAAGTGCAAAACAATGGAAAGATATCTATGTAAACGGAACAGGTTATATTGATACTTTTGATGCTGTATCATCAACAGGAGTTATATCAGGCTCTATACTTAAATCTGCAGGAGATATTTCGGGTTCTGCAGCTGACATTAGTGGTAATTTAGTGGTAGATGGAACGGGTTCTATAGGTAAAGTTGTAGGTGATTTGACAGAAATAATTAATGTAACGGTAGGTAGTCACGATGATCCACCTACAAGTAGATATGTTTTTGAAGGAGAGATGACACCAAACTTTACTTTTGAAGAAGGAAAAACATATAGATTCGACCAATCAGATTCTACTAATAGTAATCATCCATTTAAATTCAGTACGACAATAAATGGAACACACGGTGGTGGTTCACAATACACAACTGGAATAGGTTCAAGTTCAATAGCTCCTGGTACTGCAGGTTCTTATATTGAAATACAAGTTGATAAAGATACTTCAAATTATTTATATTATTATTGTTCTCAACACGCTGGAATGGGACAACAAGGTTTATTAACAAAAAATGATTTTTCAAATTTACACTTTATAAGTGGTTCATCTGTATCTTCTGGTTCATTGGGTAGAATGATTGTTGATGGTAAATTTACTTTACCTGGTATTAGTGATGTTTCGGCATCACTTGCAGCAGCTATTGCTGGTGGTGATGATTTAGGTAATCATACGGCTACTCAAGACCTTAATCTAAATACTAATGATTTAATTGGTACTGGAGATATAACCAATACAGGCACAATAGCTAAAGTTAGTACTACTCACGTTACCGCAAGTGGAAACATAAGTGCTAGTGGAGATATAAGTGTAGATAATTTAACGACAGTAGGTAATATGACGGTTGGTGGTAATTTTACTGTAAATGGCAGTACCACTACATTATCTACAACTAATTTAAAAGTTGCTGACCAATTTATATTTACAGCAACAGGTTCAGCAGCATCTAATGTAGATGGTGGATTGATTGTACAAAGTGGTTCAGCAGCAGATAGTGGTTCTGCATTATATCACGATAAACAAGATGAAAGATGGGCAATTGCTAAAGGAATTGCAGCTGATGCAACTGCAGTAACACCTACATCCTATGTAACCACAGTAACTACTGCAAATCATAGTCCAAATACTACTTCTGGTTCTGCAGGTGAGGGTGAAATGTGGGTAGATACTACACTTGATGAGATATGGGTAAGAGTAGGATAAGAAAAGTGAATTTTATGATATTTATTAAACAGAAAACTTATTGGCCTATTTTAAATGAAATAGGAAGTGGGCTCACAAAGAGTTACCAACCGTAGGGAGATATATTAAATGCCAAGTTGGAAAAAAGTCATAGTATCTGGTAGTGATGCAAGTCTGTCATCACTTTCTACATCAGGAGCAATAACTGGTAGTGAAATTCGGTCTACGGGAAATATTAGTGGATCTGAAGTAAGTGCAAGTACATTTTATGGTGATGGTAGTAATCTTACGGGATTGGCTACATCAGCAGATGTTAGTGGTTCTTGGGGTGGTGCTCTTTCAGGAAGTTTAAATATAATAAGTGGTTCATCTACTTCAACTGGTTCGTTTGGAAGAGTTGAAGCTGACGATTATGGTGGTAACGCAATAACAATACAGGCAATGGAAAAGGCTGTTACGATAACAAGTGATGGTTCTGATACTTTAACTTTACTTAATATCAATTTTGTAACCACAAATGCAGGTGAACTTATATTTTTTGAAGAATAAAATTATGGTAATGAAATATTTAATATATATGAGGATTTTTAATGGCTAAACTACATAGTGCGTTAACTAACGCTGAATTACACAACCCTAAAGGGATTACTTCTGAATCAACTGGTTCGATTTTAGCACTTAATCAGAGTACGAGTAAAATTACTGCTAGTGCTGATTTTGTACCATCGACAACAATGACTTATGATTTAGGTAGTACTTCACACGTTTGGCAGGAGATATATGTCGCAACATCTTCTATAAATTTTGTAAGACCAGATGGTACAATTATACAACAAATTAGAGCTAACGATAGTGGAGTAACATTTACAAGTGGTTCAACTGGTATTGTTGCAGATGTTAGTGGTTCAACTATATCAGGTTCATCATTACACATACAAGGTAATGCTAAAGTAACTGGTGATTTAACACTTGGTGGAAAAATAACTATGGGAGACTCAGATTCCGATGACGTTGTAATGGAAGCTGAATTTTCATCCTCATTAATACCAAATAACGACAACGCATTTGATTTAGGTACTGCATCTAAACAATGGAAAGATATTTATGTAAATGGAATAGGTTACATTGATCAACTTGGTACTGATGGAGATCCAGTAACAGTTTATGTTAATAATGGTGAAGTTGATGGAGCAGTTATTGGTGGAGAATCAGCAGCCGCAGGTACATTTACAACACTTGTAGGTAATACAAGTATTTCTTCAAGTGGACATATCACTGGTTCTGATGTTTATGCTAGTGGTAATATTTTTAGTGACGGAAACATTAGTGGTTCATCCACATCAACTGGTTCATTTGGAGCAATTACTACAGATGAAATTATTGGTAATTGGACAAACGCTGGAAATACTGTAGCAGATTTAGGAACTATTACTACGGTAGATATTAATGGTGGTACAATTAATGGTATTACAGATTTAGCAGTTGCAGATGGTGGTACAGGAGCCTCAACATTAACAGATGGTGGTGTTCTACTTGGTAGTGGAACAGGAGCAATTACAGCAATGGCAGTTCTAACAGATGGCCAGATGATTGTTGGTGATGGTACAACAGACCCAGTTGCAGAAAGTGGAGCAACATTAAGAACATCAATCGGTGTTGGAACTACGGATAATGTTAAGTTTGCACAAATAACTGGTTCAGCTATAAGTTCAAGTGGGGATGTAGTTGCAGCAAATGGAACTTTAGACACACTTACAGTTGGTCATATAACTTCAAGTGGAACAATTAGTGGTTCGGCAGTTTATGGTACAACAATTGGACAGAACAGAGCCGATGGTGTAAAAACACTTACAATTGAAGCAAATTCAGTAGTTAACCAAGACCTTAGTTCTGATGCAAGTCCAACATTTTCAGATTTAACATTGAGTGGTGGAGATATAACTCTAACAGGAGCAGCAACTGATGTTGATTTAATAGATAACAATAGTTCAGCATTATCCTTTGATGCTAGTGGTAAGACTGGTATATTAGAAATTGTTACAACAAATAACGCAGAAAAAGTTGCGATGAGTGCTGGAATGACTATTGAGGGATATATGACAGCATCTGGTGGTATTACTGGTTCAACTGGACATTTTAATGAAATAAAACAAAATACAGCAACGGGTTTACATACTCTTACATTGAATGAAAATCTTACTGTTAGTGATGGACAAAATATTGTATTGACAGGAGCTGGACAAGCAAATACACTTACAATGAATGAATCACTTACAGTCGGTGATGGAAATAGTGGAACAATAACATATAGTGCAGCATCAAAAACTTTAACTGTAGAAGATAGTGCTACTGTAGACCAAGATTTAACAAAAGATGCTAATGTACAATTTGCATCGGCAACTCTTACAGGAAAATTAACCGCACAAGAAATTATTGTGAGTTCTTCAGTAAGTTACATAACCGCTTCATTTGCAAGTGGTAGTAATATATTGGGTGATTCTACAGATGATACTCATAAAGTAACTGGTAGTTTACAAATAACAGGTTCGGGTGATATTGTTGGAAACTTTACAGTCGGTACAGATAGTGCATATACATTAGGTGCAAGTGGAACACAATGGTCAAATGTATTTACTGACAATGTAACTTTAGATGGTCAAGGTAGAATAGATTTAGATGATGATTTAGATACATCAATTCGAGCATCAGGAGACGATGTAATAACTATCGAAGCAGCAGGTGCAGACCAAGTAGCATTTACAGATGGAACTATAGAACCAAGTACAAATGATGATATAGCACTTGGTACTACTTCAAAAATGTTTAGTGATTTATTCTTAGGTAATGGTGGAGTAATTAACTTTAATAATGGAAATATGAGTATAGCTCACGTAGCAGGTCGTATTGATATAGATGGTGGTGAATTAAGAAATGATGGATTAATTAGTGGTAGTACAGATTTATGGATAGGTAATCAAGCAGCTTATATGAGTAGTTCCGCAGGAAGTCTTAAACTTACTGGAAATATTGTTGGAGTGGGTAATATAACTTCAACTGGAACAATTAGTGGTTCAGCAGTTTATGGAACTACAATAGGTCAAAATACTGGAGGTGGTCTCAAAACCCTTAGTATTGAATCAAATTCAGTAGTTAACCAAGACTTATCTACAGATGCAAACGTTGAATTTAACAAAGTTACAGCAGATGGTGGATTAGTTGCAGATAACATTACAATTGATGGTACAGAAATCGACTTATCAAGTGGAGATTTAACTATTGATGTCGCTGGAGATTTTAAGGTAGATGCTGATGGTGGTGATGTAATCATTACAGATGATGGAGCTGAAATAGCAACTTTCAACGCAACAAAGATAAGTGGTTCATCCGCATCTACGGGTTCATTCGGTAGATTAGAAACCGTTCAGGCAAATGCAAGTATTGGTGGAAAGATTGTTACTTTAGCTGGTAATGTAACCACACAAAATAATAATTTAACGATTAACGCAGTTGATGCAGCTAGAACTCTTACTTTAACAGAAGATTTTACAATAGGTGGTGGACACGCAGGTACACTTACATTTAGTGCAGGTTCAAAAACATTAACAGTAGAAAATACATCAGCTTTAGATCAAGACTTAACAAGTGACGCAGCACCAACTTTCGCAGGATTAACCTCTACGGGTGATGTTGTTCTAACTGGACAAGCAACTGACATTGATTTGATTGATAATAACGCCGCGGCACTTACATTTGACGCAGGAGCTGGTGGTACTTCAGTATTAACAATTGATACAAGCAATAGTGCAGAAAGAATTGTAGTTGCTGGTGACGTAAGTGCAAGTGGAGACTTCCGTAGTATTTCAACATCTACTGGTTCATTTGGACATTTAGAAGTTGCTACGATATCGGGATCTGGTACAGTTGCAACTCTCGCATCCGCTACTCTTAGTGAAACACCTTTAGATGTAGCTAGTGGTGGAACAGGAACAGATGCAATAGCAAATAAAGCAGTATTGATTTCACAAGATAGTGGAACTGACACAATAGGAACAGCTGTAATGGATGCAAATGGTGAACTTATAGTTGGTGGTACGAGTGGCCCGGCAGTTATGGCAGCCAGTACTATAGCAGGAACTGGAGTAGACGCCGCTACTGGTGATGGTACAATTACTTTAAGTACAAGTGCAGCTCAAACAGGTATTACTTCGATATACGCTACAGATTTGATTATGGGAGAAGATTCTGAAACTGCTATTGATTTTGGTACAAACAATCAAATTTCTTTTAAAACTAACAACGCTGAAGATTTTAGAATGGTAGCGGGTGGTACATTCCACGCAAACGCTGACGTTGTTGCATTCTCATCCACAATTGCATCTGATATGAACTTGAAAGAGAATATTACAGATATGAAATATGGTTTAGATACTGTGATGCAACTTCGAGGTGTAGAATACGATTGGAAACGTGAAGATAAAGGACACGATGTCGGTGTATTAGCACAAGAAGTTGAGGCTGTAGTTCCAGAATTAGTGAAAGAGGTTGATGGTTTAAGAGGTAAGTTTAAAGCAGTTGATTATAATAAACTTGTACCTATCTTGATAGAATCTATTAAAGAATTAAAAATAGAGTTAGATTCATATAAAGCCTTACAGGAAATAGATGAATTAAAAGACTAATTTAAGAAATTAGCATTATATATATTATTAATATAAAATGGAGTTATAAATATGCCAAACAAAAAAGTCAAACTAACAGATGACGAGATTAAATCAATTAAAGAAGTCCAACAAGGATATCAACAACTACAAACCACAATTGGTTCTGTTCATTTAAGAAAGCATCAACTAATTTTACAAGTAGAGGAAGCTGAAAAACAATTGGTAGAATTAGAAGTAAATTTTACTCAAATGAGAAACGATGAAGTAGAGTTATTGAAGAATCTTGAAGAAAAGTATGGTCAAGGTAATCTTGATATGGTTTCTGGTGAATTTACACCAACTTCTTAAAAAAAACTTCTAAGTATGTGTATTTTGGGAATTTAGCCTTATACTTATAGAATATAAAATAAAGTTTTTTATGTAATCCATAACGAAAAAGAAAATTAATAGGAGAAAAAATATGGCTGAACGAATCGTTAGTCCAGGTGTATTTACGAGAGAAAGAGATGTCTCTTTTCTACCACAAGGAGTTTCTGAAATTGGAGCAGCAGTAATCGGGCCAACAGTTAAAGGGCCGGCATTTGTTCCAACAACTCTAACGAGTTTTTCTGAATTTGAAAATACTTTCGGTGGTGTAGATACACGGTTTTATGTACCATATACAGTTAAAGAATACTTTGACAATGGTGCACCCGCAGTAACAATAGTACGAGTTTTAGGTATAGGCGGATACCAAACTGAATCACTTTATATTAGTGTTTCATCTTCAACTCATAACGGAGTGGGGGCCGTATTAAAACCCTCAAGAAATAGTCCAACGTTAGATATAGATGGCCCAACGAGTGCTTCACTTAATGCGGCATCAAAAACTTGGGAAACATTTAGTTTTACAGTAGCAGGAACAGCATATACGGCATCGTTTAATACTGGTTCTGATAGTTACATTACAAAAGTATTTAGTACGGATCCACAAGATACCAATAAAGATTTGTATGTGTATAAAAACTTTGAAACTTTTCAATCTGCAAAGGGATTTACTTCAACTAACTCAACTGCTTCTTTAGCAAGTGGTAGTGGAGAAGATTTCACACACGATTATGCAGTTGGAACTACACCTTATATTATTTCACAAGAAATTGGTGGAAGTAGAAAGAATTTGTTTAAAGTTAATACACGTTCACACGGTACTGCTATTAATGAAAAATATAAATTAGGTATTGCTGATTTAAGGGCAAAAGAAGATATTGCTGGTAGTGATTATGGTGATTTTACACTTAGAGTATTGAAAAATAATCCAGGTGAAAACAATGATGGAGAACTTGTAGAAGAGTTTCCAAACGTAAATTTTGATCCAGATTCAGTAAACTTCTTACCAAGACAAGTTGGTGATAGATATGTATCAATTGATTCAAATGGTAAACTCACTTACAATGGTGATTGGCCAAATAAATCAGCTCATATCTACATTAGTGATTATGAAACAGAACTCGAAGGTATTAGTGGAGACGCATTACCTCACGGATTTGGTAAAGTAACTAATCCAACTTTACAAACTACTTCAGTACCAAGTGCTAGTTTTGTAACAAATCAGTTTACAGACCACTTAGATACTTCAGTTGGTAGATTTGATTCAAATGAATACTATGGTTGGGATTTTGAAAGTGAAGATAATAAAAACTATTTAGCTCCATTACCTGCAAGTGCTGGAAATGGTATTAATGCAATCTTTACTTTGGAAAATATGTTAGGACACGCAGATGCAAGTGAAATAGGTGCAGACACTTATTCAAATGCATCTCAGGCAATCACAATGACACTATCCGCTAAGGAACAGAGAAAATTTGTTGTTCCATTTCAAGGTGGATTTGATGGAGATAATCCAACTACATTGAAGGCAACTGGTAATGATATATCAACTACAAACACACAAGGATTTAATTGTACAAATGCTAACGCAAGTGGTACAGTAGCTTACAAACGAGCAATAAATGCAGTAAGTAATCCTGACGAGTTTGATATGAATATGTTAGTAACACCTGGTATTATTCACGAATATCATACTCAGGTAACTAATCACGCTATATCCAAAGTAGAAGATAGAGCAGATGCATTCTATGTATTAGATGGTTCAAGATGGGGACGTTCAGTAACAAACGCAGTTAGTGATATTAAATCAGTAGATACTAATTACGCAGGTACTTATTATCCCTGGGTTAAAATTCTTGATCCAGTTAAGAATAAACCAATGTGGGTTCCGCCATCAGTAGTGATACCTGGTGTTATAGCTAACACCGATAGTGTAGCACACGAATGGTTCGCACCAGCTGGTCTGAATCGTGGTGGATTGACAAGTGTATTGGAAGCAAAAACAAGACTAACACATAAAGAACGTGATACTCTTTATGAAGGTCGTGTTAATCCAATAGCTTCTTTCCCACAACAAGGTGTAGTGGTGTTTGGACAAAAAACATTACAAGGAAAACCATCCGCACTTGATAGAATCAATGTAAGGAGATTGTTAATTGCACTTCGTAAGTTCATTGCAAGTTCTTCAAGATTCTTAGTATTTGAACAAAACACTTCAGCAACAAGAAATCGTTTCTTGGGTATTGTGAATCCATATTTGAATTCCGTACAAGCTAATAGTGGTTTAAGTGCATTTAAAGTAGTGATGGATGACTCTAATAATACTCCAGATGTTGTTGATAGAAATGAATTAAGAGGACAAATCTTTATTCAACCTACAAGAACAGCTGAGTTTATTGTGTTGGACTTCGTAGTACAACCTACAGGAGCTACTTTTCCTGAATAAGTTTATCTTATAAATAAACTGTCTTATAATGAAAAGCCCCAATTTCGGTTGGGGTTTTTCTTTTGCTAAAAAAACTTCAATAAAACTTCAAAAAACAATATAATAGAGTATCACTTTTTTTTGATAAAGTGATATTTATATATGTAATAGTATTTGAACGGCATAACAGGAGAATGAAAATGGCCGAGATTTTAAATCAAGACGAAATCTTTTTTACACCGTTTGAACCGAAAACGAAAAATAGGTTCATTATGTATATAGAAGATATACCTTCTTACTTTGTAAAAACAATGAATCGACCTCAAATAACTTTTGATGAAGTTGAACTTAACCATATCAATGTTAAACGATATGTAAAAGGTAAAGGTGTATGGGAGCCATTAGAGGTCACATTATATGATCCTATTGTTCCAAGTGGTGCACAAGCCGTTATGGAATGGGTTAGACAACATCACGAATCAGTAACAGGTCGTGACGGATATTCTGATATGTATAAGAAAGAAATCAGATTTAATCTATTGGGTCCTGTCGGTGATAAAGTCGAGGAATGGGTATTGCACGGAGTATTTATTCAAACCGCTAATTTTAATGATTTAGATTTTGCAAACGGAACAGATGTGGCTGACATATCGTTAACACTTCGTTACGATTACGCCGTATTGTCGTTCTAAAACTATAGGAGAAATATTATGAGTGAATGGATAGCTGCAAACTGGGAATACGTACTGGTTGTTATTTACGCTTTAGAAAAAATCGTGAAAATGACACCAACTAAGTATGATGATATCTTATTTGATATGTTACTTAAACCAATCAAAGAGAAATTCTCACCAAGCAAGTAAACTATTCCAAAGGTTATAATATTAAAAAGGTTTTAAATTCAAAATAATATTCAAAGGAGCTAAATATGGCTGAAAATCAATATGATTTTCCTACAGAGGTATTAGATTTGCCCTCTAAAGGATTACTATATTCAAAAGATAATCCACTTTCAAGTGGTACAATAGAAATAAAATATATGACTGCAAAAGAAGAAGATATTTTAACTTCTACTAATTTAATTCAAAAAGGGATTGTTTTAGATAAATTATTTGAATCAATACTCGCAGATAAATCAATTAATATTGATGATATGTTGGTAGGTGATAAGAATGCAGTAATGTTAGGTGCTAGGATTTTAGGATATGGTAAAGAATATGAAGTTGAGATTACAGATCCCGATTCTGGACTTAAAAAACAAATTACAGTAGATTTAACAACTTTAAAATTTAAAGAACAAGATGATTCTATATTTAAAGATGGTGAAAATAAATTCACATTTGAGTTACCAAATTCTAAACGTACTCTTGAGTTTAAATTATTAACTCATAAAGATGAAACAGAGATAGATAATACAATTACTGCACTAAAATCTATATCAAACGTTACAGGTGTTGATCCTACACTTACTACTCGATTTAAACAAATGATTATTTCTGTAGATGGAGATACAAATAAAAAAACAATAAATAATTTCGTTGATAATGAATTTCTTTCATTAGATACAAGAGAATTTAGAACGTATGTAAAATCAATTACTCCAGATATAGATATGACTGTAGACTATATTAGTGGAATAGGAGAGCCCCATATGGTAGATATACCAATCGGGGTTACGTTTTTTTGGCCTAAGTCAGGAATATAAAAAATCAGTACACGATGAGATATTTTCATTGTGTCATTATAGTAGTGGATTTAACTTTAACGATGTGTATAATATGCCAGTTCATTGGAGAAAATATTATATGAAACAACTTATTGATGTTAAAGAAAAAGAAAATGCAGCTTATAATTCCGATAAAGGAACACCTGAAACTATCCAAAGACAACTATAATAAAAAAACAAATCCTTATATTTATTAATAAGATAAATCAATCTATATAATTGGAGATTTTAAATGGCAAAAGTTAAATTAACTGAGGGAATGCTCGATAGACTTCTTAGAAACGTTGAGAAGCGCGTTGACAAGTTAAAGCAAAAAAATGTTGATAAATTGAGAAAAGATCCCAAAGCAAGAAAGGCTTTAGTTGATTTTGTTAAGTCCTTAGATTCTATTGAGGATAGACTTAAACAATACGATTTATAATAAAATCTCTCTCACACTAACATATTATTCAAGGACATTTAATGGCCAACGATAAACAAGAATTTATCAAGCTTACAGAGAAGCAATTAGAACTTGAGACTCAAATTAGGTCTGAAATAGAAAAGGGTGCCAAAGCAAATACAGAATGGATAGAGGAAAAAAAGAATGAGTTGAAATTAAATAAAGATAAATTAAAACCATTACAAGAACAACAAAAATTAGAAGATAAAATAAATCAACTGACCGAAACAAGAAATAAATATCTTAAAGAGAGTAATGATTATTTTAGAAAAGGTATAGACAAATTACAACAACAACACAAAGCCCAAGACCTTATAACTAAATCAGCTGATATTTACAAAAATGGAACTGAAGAACAAAAGAAAATATTAGACGAAATTAATACGGTTGAATCAGAAGCTCTTAAAGTTTTATCAGATAAAAATGCTAGTGAATATGATAGAGAAGAGGCATTGAAGGAAGTTGCTAAGATACAGGAAAAGATTACTAACCTTGATAAGAGTCATATAAAAGGAGTTTTAGCTAGAAGAAATGAATTATTAAAAGATGAGATAGAACTGATAGGTGCGGCAGCAGAAGCAGAAAAGCAAAAAAATCAATATCTCGTTAAGTCTGTAAAGGGAGTAGAACTGACGGTTGATGGATTAAAAGGTGCAATAAAAGCCGCTCACGGCTTTAAACTTGCGTTGATGGCAAATCCTCTGTTGGCTATCGCGGCAGCAGCTTTAGCAATAGGTACATATATATACAAGGCTGTTACAGCGACAAGAGATTTATCAAGTGAAATGAATATTTCATTAGCTACTGCTACAAAAATTACTGCTATTACTAAAACTATGCCACTATTTTCAGAGGCAATGAAGGCAATTGGTGGAGATGTTGAGGCTACTGCAACAGCAATCTTTAATGCAACTAAAAGTACACGTGATGTAACCAGAGAAAATGTGAAGTTTATGACTAAATTGGCTGCAACAAGTGGAGCATCAGAAGAGAGTATAGCTTCAATGGCAAGACTTTTTGCAGATATGAATGGTCTGACATTTAAAGATGGTCTTGAACTTGTTGCTGGAGTAAATGACTTAGCTAAAGCAAATATGGTAGATAGTGGTACAGTTATGTCAGATTTGGCAGCATCTGCAGAAGATTTTGCGGCATATACTGATTCAAGTATGAAAAATATGACAATGGCAGCAATTCAAGCAGCTAAAATGGGTACTTCTTTAGCAACAACTGTAAAAATGGCAGATACCTTGTTAGATTTTGAAACCTCTATAACTTCTGCTATGGAAGCTTCGATGATGATTGGTAGAAATATAAATCTTGATAGGGCTAGAATGTTAGCTATGGATAATGATATGGTGGGTATGACTAATGAAATCGTTAAACAATTAGGAAGTGCAGCCGAGTTTACAAAATTAAATGCCATTCAGAGAAAAAAGTTAGCGTCATCATTAGGAGTTCAAGTAGATGAATTATCTCGATTAATTGCAGGAAAACCATTAGAGATGACTCCAGAACAAAAGGCAGTAAAGCTTCAACAGACACATATAGGTGCAATGGAAGAATTAATAGATGCAACAAAAGGTCTAACTCGTGCATACAAGAAAGATAAGAGACAACCAACAAATTCAGCTGTAATGCAAAGTAGTCAAAATGCGGTAGCTGCTCAAAATCCAGCTTATAATATGGATGCAGGATTAGCTAAGGCGGCCCAACAATAATGTCATTATTAAATAAATTAAAATCAACAGACTTATCGAGTTTCAATTATACAAAGGTTGAAACATCTCGGTCAGAACCGAGTAATGTAAAGAATTTGCCCACACCACCTACTCGTGTTACTAAGGTTACTACTACAAAATTAAATGAACCTACAGGTAGAGGTAATTTTTCAAAGTTAGCAATTACAGATAGAGGAAGTAATGATGTAAAACAACCAAGTGATTTTTATTTAAATATGCATAGATTTAATGATGGATTTGGAAATATTGGATTACAAGTTATTAAAACTGCAGAAGATGTAAAAAGATGGGCAAAATGGACAATCACACCTAAAGGACTTCTTTTCAATATAAAACAGGCAGTATTACAAAGATTTAATGCTAATAGTAAAACAAGAATTTATAATCCATTAGGAGTGTTGGGTTCAATTGTACCACTGGTACATTTACCACGACATACTCGTGGAACATTTGTAGATTTTAAAGATCCACCAAAATTTCCTGATACTCACTACCAAGATGCTGGTGCAGCAAGTTTTTTCAGACGAGTTACGGAAAATTTTGAAGATAATACTCTTGAAACTGATTTCGTTAGAAACTCAGACTTCAGAATAAGGCCTCCACATATTCCTCCCGTACAACCAAGAGGAACTAAAATATTAGGAGGCTACGATGCTGGAACTGGAAATTACGCTCACGTAAGGGTTAGTGATGATAATAAATTGTATGGAAGAGGAGTAAGTAATACACTACAAGTTCCTTATCACGGTACAAAAGACAATAAAAGCACTGCTAAATTACCAATAGATTATATAAGATTTAGAATTAGAGATTTAGTAAATCATAAGTGGTTAGTATTTCCAGCACATCTCGGTACAGTAACCGATACCGTTACACCAGGTTATACTCCTGAAAAATATATTGGTAGACCAGATAGTGTTCACGTTTATAATGGTACAGACAGAAGTGTTTCATTTGATTTTAAAGTGGTAGCATTTACAAAACAAGAAATACCAATCATACAAGAAAAAATGAATTATTTAGTGGGATTGGGTTATCCAACATATAAGAAAATGTTTGAAGGTGATTCTGAAAGTAGACCAGTAGCACCTTATGTTAGTTTGTCTATTGGAGATTTATTCAATGATACTCCAGGATATTTTAGTGGAATTACAGTCACAATAGAAGAAGGTGCAACTTGGGATATTGATCATCACTATCAAATACCACAATTCTTTAATGTGAGTTGTGATTTTGTTCATATAGGAAAATACTTACCACAAACACTTGGTAAACACTATGAAGTACCTCATTTAACTGATTATGGTGTTGGAGATGGTGCCAGAGGAACATTTACAGAAGATTATGATGAAACTGGTTGGGATATTGCTCCAGTAGAAAACACCCTAAGACCAGGTATTAATGGTGGAAAGTATACGATTAATAAACATAAAGAAGAAGGGCATAAAAACATCATTAGTCAAATAGATAATGTAGTAGTATAAGTGAAATTATAATGAATAGATATAGATACCAACAAGTAAAATTTGATAAAGAAACTGGTCATAGGAAACTATCCACAACCGAGTATGCAAAAATAGACTCTAAGAATAGTGATATTGTATATACTACAAAATATGGCGATAGTTATAGTTCTTTAGCACAAAGATTTTATCAAGATTCTACTTTATGGTGGGTTATTGCAAGAGCAAATAAAGAATTTCAAGGTAATATAAGACCGAAAATAGGTCAAAAATTAATAATACCAATAGACATTTCAGATACTATCAGGGAATTAAATAATTTAAATTCAAAACGAGATTAAAATGTTTGGAGATTATATAAATAAAAATATCCAACGTACTTTATTCAATCGAATTGATGTTTTAAACAGAGTTAATCAGTATAAATCCAATGATCCACTTGAACCAACTAATCTTAATTTAAATCAAGATTCTTTTATTATGGGTGCTTGTTGGGCAAGGGCTACATCAGCTGTGCCTGACGTTACACGTAATGATGATGGAGAGATTACCGATGTAAGTACTGATAAGTTATTTAGATTAAGTTCTGCACATATGAAAGATGGAAACCCTAAAAACGAACCATTACAAAATGTAAGTGGTAGGGCTCGTGGTCATAATGGAATTACAGGAATATCGGTTGAATATATGAATGAAACAACATTGATGACTACAATTTCTTGGGTTTTGAATGACCCGATGAAAGATTTTGAAATATATCAAAATGCATTTTTAAAACTCAATAGAATGGTATCGGTTGAATTTGGTTGGTCAAGAGAAAAACCACAAGAAATACCAGATATAGAAACTTCACAAGAACAGTTAGAGTTTTTTAAAGCTAATCAAAAAAAGATGCAAAATTATGGTGGTGATTATTTTACCACAACTGGAACTATTAAGAATTTTAACTATATTCTCGGAGATGGTGGTAGATATATATGTACAACTGAACTTGTATCAATGGGACAGCAGTTATTTAAATCTCCTGTAGGGAAAAATGAAGAATCTGAAACTCCAGGTTTAGTTACAGAATTTGGAATTAGAGAAGAACGAAAGAGAGAAAAGGTAAATCAAAAAATAAGAAAGGCTGGTGAAGAAAAACTTAAAAACGTAGATACTAAAGAAGAAAAAGAGAAAATAAAGAAAGAGGTTTTAACAGCAACAAAAAGTTCTTTTGAAAGAACAATGAGTAATCTTAATAATCATATTATAAAAATAAATGATAAAGTGGAAAGTATACAAAAAATTAAAAAAGGTATAAAATCTGGACTTGCTTCTGTATTACCATTTTATAATGACGAGTTTGATGATGTTAATATAGAAAAGAGGGGTTTTGATGATCCAGATAGAAAAGTAGGTAAAGCTGCTGCAGATTTAAAGAAATTATACGATACTAATAATCAAATATATGTAAACGAAGGAAAAGCTTGGTGCACTTATGGTTGGTTTGAAGATAATATTCTAAATACTTATTTTGGTTTATATAAACCAGTTAAAAGGAATAATGATTGGGAGGCTGATTGGGCGGCTAGATTTAATAGTTCAGAGAAAGTAAATGGAGTTTATATTCCAAATCTCTGTAGAAGTAATGAAAATTTATTTACGAAATCTTTTGATATAGTATTTCCTGGTAGAACAGTTGAGATTAGTGGTGAGATAATAGATGGTATGACAAAATCTGATAAGAAGAAAATAGAAAAGGCTAAAAAAAGTCCCACGTTTGGAAATAGATATCAAGTCGATACTACGTGGGCATCGGCACCTATTTGGTATGCTTATTTTGGTAAATGGAAATGGTCTCCTGATAATTTTAATTGGAATGCCGTTGAGAATGATCCTAAACCTATAGGTAGTAAATATGAAGGACAGAAAAATATAAAAATTGAAGAAAAACAATTAGCAATAATACGTGAATTAATTGGTAAGAGTGAAAAAGAAGGAATTAAAATATTGGCCAATGAACCTGGAGAAATCCCTTATCAGATTACTTACGAAAATAAAAGAGGTAAAGTCAAAACGTTTTTTCCAGTAGAAAAATTGGAAAAAATTTTAAACGTAAAACCAAGTCCCGCGGATTTAGAAGATCCCGATCCACATCTTAAAGAAAAACAAACTGGTTTATATATGAATAAAGATTTGTCTCAATATGACACAGTACAGAAAGTCTATTCTGATATAAATCAAAAATTCATCCCATTTGAAATCAAAAACGATAATGAACCAAAGGGTGTAATTCGTAATATAGTTTTTAGTGCTGATATTCTTACAAAATATTTTACTAATACAACTGATATTGGATCCTCTATTACCGCATTTTGGGCATATGTAAATTCACAATACGGAGGATTTTGGGATTTTCAAATGTTAAGTGCGGTAAATGATCCAGCTATGGTAGGTGTTTTTGATCACTATATATCTCGTAGAAAGGTTAAGGAATGTATAAATTTTCCTGATTCAAGAAATAAATCTACGAGAGAAAACCCAAAAAAATCATTTGAGTTTAAAGCCTATAGTAAAGATTCTTTACTGAGAGATTTGAGTTTTACTACTAATATATCGTCAGAAATGATGACTCAGGCAGCTCTTACAGGACAAAGTAGTGTTGAGATTAAAGGTGGAGCGTTTGGTGAAAGTACTAATGATTATCAAGAACAAGCCATACAGGCTTTTGCAGCACTTCAAAGTATTACCTATTTGGATAAAAAACTAATGAATGCGGATATAGAAGCACAAGAACTTGAGAGAGATCAAATATTAAGTGAAGTAACAACACCAAATATGAGTGGTCAAAGTTCCTTTAGAAATAAAGGGAAACTATCAGTAAAGAAACAATCAATAACACAATTGGCTGAAGAGCTACAAGTTAAAGAAATTCAAAAAAATCTTGTGACGGAAGATCAGGTACCAGAGTACGATGGTTATACTTGGTTTAATGTTGCAGAGGATTTAGATAATAGAGGTTTAGTTTATTTACCCAATGGAGAAATGCATAATAGTTATGCTAAGACAATGGATTATTTTTTAAATAAAACGGAAAAGGCTCGAAGAAGTGTTGATGTACCCATTCCGTTTAATTGTAGTTTTTCTATTGCTGGAATAGCTGGAATAAAACTTTATGATTATTTCACTATAGATTATCTACCTGAATTATATAGAAAGTATGCTGTATTTCAAGTTACATCAGTAGGTCATCAGTTAGACGAATCTGGATGGGTTACTTCAATTTCAGGAATGATGAGAGTTGATATGGATACACTTGCAAAAGATACTGGTTATGAAGTACCAGATAAAATAAAGGATAAAATTAAATACATAGAAGAGACAAAATGGATAGAAGTATTGAATGAAACATTACGAAATACAACTACAGAAAATAAAGAAAAGGAAAAGGGAGATTCTGATGTTGATATTGAGGTTACATCTGATAAATACGAAACTAAATCAGATCCAATTGCAAAGATTACTTTACCTCTTGGTAAGGTGGAAGTGTTAAAATTCAATACAGATGTTTTCGTAAAAGCTATGCCTCAACAAGAATTATCTTCTGGTGATATAGTTAGAACAGCTAAGAAATCAAGAGTAGAACTTCTTAATCTTAGTCGTACCAGACTGGTTGGCCGCAAAGGACACATACGATCATTAATAAGGGTTGGTCAGGAAAGTGAATTTGTAGTCACTACAGGTAATCTTATATTAATGGGGAAATCACTTGACTATGCACAAGTAAAAAAAGGTAGTTTTTATAAGAATAAACGAATGCCAACAGCAGTAGCAGCTATTAGAGGATAATTATAAAAATAATTCTTTATTTGGGATTTTAAATTAATATGTATATTTAAAGGTTTTAATAAATGGTTATATGGTTCACTGGTCAACCTGGTTCAGGTAAGACCACATTAGCAAATAAATTCATAGAAGATAAATTAATAGGATTTATGAAAATCCCACATTGGGAAATTGTGCATATAGATGGCGATGATGTTAGAAAAACTTTAGCACGAGAAGAAGTGGAAGATTATGGTCGTAATGGTAGAATTAAAAATATTCAATGGACTATCGATACATCAATATTTTTAGTAAGTAAAGGATTTCTACCAGTAGTATCATTAGTTTCACCTTATAGATGGATGAGAGAAAGTTTAAAGGGTGCGGGTAAAGGTCATCATTTCAGAAAGAATCAACCAAACTTTAATGTATTAGAGATTTATTGTCATACTACAGAAGAACGTGGCAGAGAAAACTATTTTGTAGAAGATTATGAACCACCACTAACAAATTTTTTAGATATGGATACAACAAATAAAACAGAAAAGGAATGTATAGATGAAATACTCGATGTTTATAGGTCGATGGCAACCGTGGCACAAAGGTCATCAATGGTTAATTGGCCAAAGACTAAAAGAGGGTAAAAATGTTTTAATTTGTATTCGAGATATGATGCCAGATAAGAATAATCCATTTACTTGTGAAGAAGTTTATGATAATTTACAAATTCAGTTAAAAGAATTTATAGAAGAAGGAACTATTAAAGTTATGATTATACCTGATATAGAATCTGTAAATTATGGACGTGGTGTTGGATATGATATAATTGAACACGTACCACCAAAAGATATAGGTGAAATATCTGCAACCAAAATAAGAGAAACTAAACACTTCGCGGATGGATTCCACGAAGGAGAATGGGAGAAAGATTAATGAAAATCGATGTATTAGATAAAGGTTATATTGAATTAGTAGATACACTTGGTGATGATTTAACACCAGTAAATGCAGCTCGTGTATCATTTGGTGGTCGTTCAAAAGATTTTACAGATAAAGATAGACGATTATCTAAATTCTTAATTAAACATAAACACTTTTCACCATTTAGACATCAACACGTAATGATGATAATTAAGGCACCTGAATTTGTATTACGTCAATGGTATAAACACGTAGTTGGTATAGAGACAACTTCAACACACGCTACAAAAGACCATGCTTGGAATGAGATTAGTGGTAGGTATGTTGAGGTGGAAGATTTTTATTATCCTGAAGTGTGGAGAAAACAATCAGAAGATAATAAACAGGCAAGTGAAGGTGAGTTGGATGATTTACAACAAAAACGAATGAGTTTAGCCTATAACACATATATGAATCAAGTTGAAATGATTTATGATAATATGATATCAGCTGGTGTTGCTAAAGAACAAGCTCGTATTGTATTACCATTATCACAATATACTCAAGTTTGGTGGACAGCCTCATTTCAGTCTATAATGAATTTTATAGAATTAAGAGATGAACCGACATCACAAGTAGAGATACAAGAATACGCAAGAGCAATGAAAAAAATTATGTTGGAAACTTTTCCAGAAACAACTAAATTATGGAGTGAAATTTATTTTGATAAATGATGTATTTGGTGATTACAAAAATAGTTGTAAGTATGTAGTCAATGAAATAGAAAAACAATTAAAAGAAAAACCTGAATCGAGGTTTATATTACCTACAGGTTCAACACCAATGGGAGTTTACGATGAAATATCAGAACGTGATTTGGATTGGAGTAAGGCAACCACATATAATTTGGACGAATACTTGGATTGTTCTATTGAAGAACAGACATATACATATTTTATGGATGATATGTTATTTAACCACATAAATATAAAAAGAAA